>OBEQ011317967.1_pt1 | contig 30857 bp, 22 predicted proteins | sample 1670901 | NCBI WGS metagenome assembly OBEQ01 (sample SAMEA104232315, study PRJEB22302) | groundwater metagenome | biome: forest; feature: aquifer; material: groundwater | place: USA | collected 2011-08-07 | depth 5.4 m | reverse complement strand
TGGACTATCTCTTTACCCTCCTTCGCCGAAGCTATGAAGGGTAGTGGGCGCTCGAGGGGAGATTATTCTTTCGTCACTCCCTAGTCTCTGCACCTTCCTCCCACCTTTATATTGGGAGGCTTGGCTCAGGATTCCCTTATCCTCTGGCGGGGACGTAGGGTTCCCTGAGTTCACCCACTTTTCGACCGCAGTTACCTGCGGAAGCTGCATACCGGCATGGACTTCACGGTGACAATTTGCACAGAGCATCACACATTTATCCAATTCCTTTTGGACACGTTGCCAACTTCGCGAATGACCATACTGCGAAATGGCAAAATCCTTTTGAAGAGGATCTAAATGGTGAAACTCCAAGGCGTCCAGGCATTTTACATAACCGCAAAGCTTGCAACTACCACCTTTATAGTCGATTGCCATTTGACGGACTTTCTTTCTCCGTTTGGCAACCGCCTTAATGTTCGCTTCGCGACGATCCTGGTACCTTCTTGTCTCCCGTCTAGCCACCATGCCCCCTTATCTACAGTCCCCTACTCTGCCGCTGAGCCACCCCGGAAATGGTGGATCACCGATAAAAACTCATTTGCTGTGTTACCTTCCTCATCACTCCTCGACGTACTTTAAAGTACGCCTGCGTCGCGATTCGTCAGGTGCCTTGCAACTGAATTTTTCTCGATGACCCACGGAATAACTTGGAGGCTACCCTAACAAACTCGTTTTTCACAGGCAACCTTTTATATGATTCTTTTATATGATTCTACTCTTTCTGATCTTCAACGGCATTGACAAGGCTCTCTCGATTCGCATGAGTGTTATTTCAACTTGCACACCACTTATCCATAGGTTAATCCACCCGCTAATAATATAGATTAAGGATCAGAATGGATACCTTTGGCAGTCACTCTCTACTCAAGGTAGGAAACAGAACCTACCAAATCGCGCGCCTTGCTGCACTGGAAAAGAAGGGATGGAAGCTCTCCCGCCTTCCTTACTCGATTCGCATTCTTCTGGAAAACCTCCTCCGTCGTGAAGATGGCGTCAATGTCACGGTTCAAGAGATTGAATCTCTCGCCAGCTGGGATCCCAAAAAAATTTATGATCGTGAAATCACTTTTATGCCCGCTCGGGTGCTGATGCAGGATTTTACGGGAGTGCCGGTCATTGTAGATCTGGCGGCCATGCGGGATGCCATGAAGAAGATGGGTGGCGATCCCACCAAGATTAATCCCCTTCAACCGGCGGAGCTTGTGATCGATCATTCGGTACAAGTGGATCACTTTGGTTCTGCAGATGCCTTGCGACTTAATTCTGAAAAAGAATTTCTGCGTAATCACGAACGCTACGCTTTTTTGCGCTGGGGACAAAAGGCTTTTGCCAATTTTAAAACCGTGCCGCCGGACACCGGTATTGTTCATCAGGTTAATCTCGAATATCTCGCGCGGGTCGTGATGATTACCCCCTCACCCCAGCCCTCTCCCGCGAGGGGAGGGGGAGAAATCTGGGCTTATCCCGATACTTTGGTGGGAACAGATTCTCACACGACAATGATCAACGGATTGGGAGTCCTGGGTTGGGGTGTCGGAGGGATCGAGGCCGAAGCGGCTATGCTGGGACAACCGGTGACGATGTTGATTCCCGAGGTTGTTGGCTTTCGAATTCACGGAAGGCTTCCCGAAGGGGCGACGGCAACCGATCTGGTCCTGACAGTAACCCAGATGCTGCGCAAAAAAGGGGTGGTGGGGAAGTTTGTGGAATTTTTTGGCCCCGGTGCCACCCGTCTTTCACTGGCTGATCGGGCCACCATTGCAAACATGGCTCCGGAGTACGGGGCCACGTGCGGGTTTTTCCCTGTCGATGAGGAGACGCTCAATTATCTCAGGCTTACGGGTCGCTCGGCGGAACAAATCACCCTTGTCGAATCTTATTTCAAGGAACAGGGTCTCTTCCAGACTGACAAGAGCCCGGAGGCCGAGTATTCGGACAGGCTGGATCTGGATATTGGAACCATCGTCCCCAGCCTTGCAGGACCAAAACGCCCCCAGGATCGTGTGCCACTCTCTGAAGCCAGCAAGAATTTTACCGAGAGCCTTGGAACAGCTTCTGTAAAGTCAGAGGTGACAACCTCTCTCAATGGAGTTTCTTTTACACTCAAAGATGGCTCTGTTGTGATTGCGGCCATCACGAGTTGCACCAATACCTCAAACCCTTCGGTGATGTTGGCCTCCGGTCTTCTGGCCAAAAAAGCCGTCGAGCGTGGTCTCACCGTCAAGCCATGGGTTAAAACGAGTCTGGCTCCGGGATCGCAGGTGGTTTCCGATTATCTTCAAAAGTCGGGCCTCATGAGCTTTCTCGAAAAATTGAAATTTAACCTCGTCGGGTATGGCTGCACCACCTGCATTGGGAACAGCGGTCCTCTCCCCCAACCTGTTTCAAAGGCCATCGATCAAGGAAATCTCGTGGCCGTTTCTGTCTTGAGCGGCAACCGCAATTTTGAGGGTCGTGTCCACCCCGAGGTACACGCCAATTATCTCGCCTCACCGCCGCTTGTCGTGGCTTATGCCCTGGCAGGGCGTATGGATCTTGATCTGACACGAGAGCCGATCGGACAAGACAAGGAAGGCCGCGATGTCTTCCTCAAGGATATCTGGCCTTCCCAAAAAGAAATCAACGAGACGATTCGCTCGTCTATCAATTCAGAAATGTTCAAGAAGAGATATGATGACGCCTATACCGGCGATACTCAATGGCGGAATCTCCAAATCCCCGAGGGAGACACCTACCAGTGGGATCCTGATTCGACATACGTCAAAAACCCTCCTTACTTTGAGGGTATGACCCTGGAACCCGCTTCTATCAAGGCTATCCAGGGGGCTCGTGTCCTAGCTGTTTTTGGCAATAGTATTACGACGGACCATATCTCTCCGGCAGGATCCATCAAGCCCACAAGTCCTGCGGGTTTGTATCTGCAGGCGAAGGGGGTCAAGCCAGAGGATTTTAATTCTTATGGGGCCCGTCGTGGCAATCATGAAATCATGATGCGCGGGACTTTTGCCAATATCCACATCAAAAATAAAATGGTTCCGGGCGTTGAGGGTGGTGTTACGATCCATCTCCCGGACGGAGGACTGATGTCCATCTTTGATGCCTCCATGAAATATCAAAAAGAAAAAATTCCTCTCGTAATCCTGGCTGGCAAAGAATATGGCTCAGGATCTTCACGTGACTGGGCGGCCAAAGGGCCGATGCTCTTGGGCGTTCGCGCGGTGATCGCCGAGAGCTATGAACGTATTCATCGCAGTAATCTGGTGGGTATGGGGATCGTCCCTCTGGAATTTAAACCCGGTGACTCTGCGGACTCTCTCGGTCTGACGGGTCATGAAGTGTTCGAAATTGTGGGGCTCCAAGATGGAATCGAATCCGGATTTAAAAAGGGTCGTGACGTGAAGGTTGTCGCCAAAACCAAAGACAAAACGGTGGAATTCACGGCCAGGGTCCGCATCGATACCCCTCAAGAGATTGAATACTACCGCCATGGGGGCATCTTGCCGTATGTTTTGAGAAAACTCCTTAAGGGAGAGTGACGGATTCTATCACGTCTTCTAACTTTTTTGGCTCATATCCCTTCGCCAGTGTCGTCAGGCGGGCAAATTTTTCTTTAAGATTCCAGCGCTCTGTCGGCGTCTTCCCCTCAAAAAAAGATTGAATGGACTGAAGCAGTTTTTCGTCCGGAATCAAAGAGGGAAGTTTTTCAACAAATTCAGCTACCGTATGCATCCGCGCCATCATGATGAGTCGATTGGCGGATTCACGCGGCAGATGCAGCTTATGGCCGGCTTCATTCTGGATTTCCAATTCACCGGAGTTGTAGTTGCTGAGAGTGATCATGAATCGCCTATTCCCCTTGCGTCTCCTCCCAAAATCGATTAACCTAACCTACGCTCGAACTACGACTGAGGGGTCCCTATGTCAACCGGAACACACGTCGGCGCGAAGTCGGAAATCAAGCCCTTTTTCAAATATCACCTCATCCCCCAGATCTTTTTCTTCACCGTGGGCTTCCCCAAAGGTTCTTTCATTTCGGTCGATGTCACGGATCAGTGCAATCTTCGCTGTGAGCATTGCTATTTTTTTGAACAAGAACAAGAAGGCGTCCTGGATACCAATGATTGGGAAGAAAAAATTTTAGAGCTCAAGAAAAAATCAAAATTCATGCACAGTTGTACCTGGGTGGGTGGCGAACCTCTTCTCAACAAGGGAGTCATCGAGCGTTGCAAAAAATATTTTTTGCATAACCTGGTCGTCACCAATGGGACAATTCCGCTTCCTGATTGGGCTGATGTTTATTTTCATGTATCGATTGACGGCAATGAAGAAGCCCATGAAAAAATGCGCCGTCAAAAAGGGCTTTATCAGATCATGAAGAAAAATTGCAGCCGGGAAGATCTTCATGTCACTGGCGCCATGTGTGTGACGTCCATCAATGTCGATACAATTGCCGAGGTTGTCGAGGATTGGGCCACCAACACGCATCTCAAAGGCATCCTATTTGACTTTTACACACCGATTCAGGGATTGAGCGATGATCTCTGGATTGGTTGGGAACGACGTGATCAGGTCCTGGATCAGCTCAAGGAACTAAAAAAGAAATATGGAAATTTTATTGCGATGGAAGATCGTGTGATTGAGCTGATGAAGTCCTACAATTCAAAAAAAGTCACGGATCATTGTATCTTTGAAAAGAAGGGCTACTCCCTCACAACAAGGGGTGAAATAAAAGAAAAATGCATGCTGGGCCCCAAGGCAGATTGTGATCGGTGCGGGTGTGTCGTGCCTTATTACCTCCATTATCGCGTCGAAAAACCCACGATCCTCTACGCGACGTGGAAGGAAATCCGGAAGAGGGCAAAATTGATTGCCATCAATGAGATTTGAGACGCAATGATTCGATTTCAGCCTTTGTCAGGGATCTCCATCGCCCCCTCCCCAGTTCACCCAGTTTCAGAGGCCCAATTGCCACGCGTGCCAATCTTAAGACTTGATGACCGACAGCCTCGATCATGTTGCGCACCTGTCGATTTTTACCTTCTCTTAGGACGATCTCAACCCATGAATTGTTCGGGTTCTTCTTGAACTCACGAATCTCACAGGGCTGCGTCGTGTAATCTTCAAGCCTCATACCTTTGCGAATTTTTTCTAATTTCTCAGGAGAGAGGTGCCCGGTAATCCTTGCCTGATAGGTCTTGGGGACCTCATGCCGTGGGTGGGTTAGTCGGGCCAAGAGATCTCCGTCATTGGTCAGGAGAATAAGACCCTCGGAATCAAAGTCCAAACGTCCCACAGGATTGACGCGTTCTTTAATCTCCTTGAGATAATCATAAATCGTCGGCCGATCTTGGGGATCATGCCGTGTGACCATGACGTGGACGGGTTTGTTGAAGAGATAGTAAACTTTTTTTGAAGGAATCTTGATCGGCTTGCCATCGACCGTAATACGATCTTTGTCCGGATCGGCCTTGCTGCCCAATTCGGTAACCACTTGTCCATTCACTTGTATGCGACCAGATATAATGATTTTTTCAGCCTCACGACGGGAGGCAATACCAGCCTCTGATAGAATTTTTTGGAGGCGTTCAGATTTTTGGTTGTTGTTGTGTGACACAATGAAAGGCTCCTAAACCCCAGACAAGCTCGGTGGCATCTATCCCAACAATACGTCGACTCGAAAAACATTTCTTCAGAATATCGATCGCCTTCTGATCATTAACATATCGATAAGTTGGGACCAGAACAACCCCATTGGCAGTGTAAAAATTGGCATACGAGGCGGGAAGACGTTGATCTTCGTAAACCACGGGCCCGGGCATCGGCAGGGTTACAATCGTCAGAGGCCGACCATCCTGGTCTTTCATGGATTGGAGACGTCTTAAATTATCCTGAAGGAGTTTAAAATTCTCATCCTGGGGATCTTCTTCCACGACGGCCACGACGGTTGTTGGATTTACAAAACGTGCTATATCATCGATATGACCATCCGTATCGTCTCCAACAATGCCCTCTCCCAACCAAAGGACGTTTGAAACTCCCAAATAGTTTTTCAAATAATCTTCGATTTCTTGTTTGGACAGATGGGGATTTCGATTTTCGTTGAGGAGGCATTGCTCCGTGGTGAGAAGCGTACCCCTGCCGTTGACATCAATAGAGCCCCCCTCGAGGACGATCCCTGGTTCAAAGCAAGGAATATTTAAAAACTTGGCTACCCTCTGTGGAATCACATCGTCTAAATCCCACGGACCATATTTCCGGCCCCAGGCATTGTAAATCCAGTCGGTCGCGGCCAATTCTTTTTTGCCATTTACATCACGTGTCAAAAAAATAGCATTGTGATCCCGTACCCAGGCATCATTGGTGGGGAATCGGTGTAAAAAAAAATTTTTGCCAATATCATGTCTCTTGAGCATCGCCATCACAAGATCTTCCATTGCCTGATCATTGACACAAATATGGACTTTTTCATGGACATGCAAAGGCTTGATCATCTGGATCCAAATCGGAGGAATCGCCTTGATCCGCCCGGGCCATGAGGCTTCTTTGTGAGGCCAGGCAAACCAGGTCGCTTCATGGGGCTCAAACTCGGCGGGCATGTGGTAGCCCAATTCGCGTGGTTTCATTTCAAATACACATCCGACCGGCGACAGGTTAAAAAGGGCCAGTCCTGCCTCACTTCGGCAATACATCCGAGGTCACAAGTCACTATCAAATTTTCTTCCTGATCCTGAGAGGCCTGCTTCAAGACACGGCCCAAAGGATCGGCCACAAAAGATCCTCCCCAAAACTGGAGATGATCCTCACGACCTGTCCGATTGGCAACCGCCACAAACACACCATTGGCGATGGCATGACTTTTCTGAATCGTCTGCCAGGCATTAAATTCCGTAGGGCCTATCTCTTCGCTACGCTGAGCCCTGGGCCAGCCAATCGCCGTCGGGTAAAAAATAATCTCTGCCCCTTGCAACGCAAGAGACCTGGCCCCTTCGGGGTACCATTGATCCCAACAGACAAGGACGCCGATCTTTGCATAGCGTGTGTTGAAGACCGGAAAACCCAAATCCCCCGGTTTGAAATAATACATTTCGGAATAATGATTGGGCAAATCATCGGGGATGTGGACCTTGCGATACTTTCCCAAAAATCGTCCATCGGCATCGATGACACAGGCCGTGTTGAAATATTGTAGGGGCGCGGCTTGCTGCGCCCCTACATCACTTTTTTCAAAAAATGATCCCACAATGACGATTTTATTTTCTTTTGCGGCCTTCGATAAAATTTCTGTGGAAGGGCCCGGGATAGTTTCTGCGAGAGAAAAAAATCGATCGTCATTAGATTGGCAGAAATACTTTGAAAAAAACAACTCTTGCAAACTGATGATCTGAGCCCCTTGGCGGGCGGCGTCTCGGATGCGCGAGAGGGCATGATCCAAATTTTTGAGCGGATCTTCTTCGCAACGCATTTGAATGAGGCCCAGGATCACTTCTCTTTTGGGGGAGAACATGGGTGGTATTTATTCATGATCGGGAAAAGAATTCAATGCTTAACCGAGGGGAAATCAAACCCGCACCGCATACGGCGGTGGAGGGGGTGGAGGAGGCTCTTCTACTTTTCTATCGACCTTGGGTAATTCAAGAGGGGTTGCCGCAATGACGGAATTCGCCATGGCGAGGGTGAGTTTTTCTGGGTCGACGGGCTGAAGAGCAATCGTACTTTCCGGAACGGCCACAGGGGGAGATCCCTCACCGAAGGACTGGGTATGTGACAAGACAGAACGGACATAGTTTTGAGTTTCCTCAAAGGGAGGAACATCACCGTATTTTTGGACATTGCTAGGACCTGCATTATAGGCTGCCAGGGCAAGCTTCGTGTCTCCACCAAACTGATCCAGCATTTGTCTCAAGTACCGCGAACCTCCATCAATATTTTGTTCAATATTCAAAGAGTCTTTGACTCCCAGATCTTTGGCAGTCTCGGGCATGAGCTGCATGAGCCCCTGGGCCCCACATGGGGATTCGGCACAGGGTTTAAAACCGCTTTCTTGTTTGATCACTCCCAAAATCAAGGCCGGGGGAAGACGATACTTCTCTGAGGCCTCCGTAACAGCCTGGGAGATTCTTTCTTCCTTGGTCGGTGTCTTCTTTTCCGAAAGGGATTTGAGGAGTTTTGAAAAATCATCCCTGGCCTGGATGGGTCCCTTGGCCTGAGAGGCTTGCCCCTGTTGCTGGACTTCTCGTGTTTGAATGGGTGTTGCCATAAATGTCCAAGGGATAAGTATGCAGGGATCATGCCGAATTTCTATTAATTTAATCTAATAATATCAATATGTTATTGGCCATTTCTTTGAGAGATGGGGAAGGTATCCCCCAATTCTGGGGGATAAAAAGAAAAAAGCCCCCTGTACCATGAGGGTACAGGGGGGACTTTCAAGTCTACTGACAACACTTCTATTTCGTCGCGCTGAACGAGTTAACCGAATCAAAGGCGCCACTACATCCGCTCACGGTCACTGTTGTCGGTGTGCCTACAGTCAAACTGCAAGTCGTGCAGTTTACGGCCCCTCCTGGCGTACTAAACGATCCCGCCGTGCTTGAGGCGCAGGCCGTACCACCTGCATTCGTTGTCAGGCTGAAGGTAAAGCTAGCTGCGAGAGTACTGGAGAGTGTCGGATTGGTGTAGGCAAAGGTAAAGGGGCCAGGGATGGAACCGCAACCGGTCCCAACGCAACTCGCCCGTGTCCAAGCAAGAGCCCCGCCAGCCGAGACGCTCGCACCTGCGCCACCACTACCACCCGTTCCGCCAGTGCCACCACTGCCTCCTGTTCCGCCAGTACCGCCACTACCTCCCGTTCCACCACTGCCTCCTGTACCACCCGTACCACCAGTTCCACCGGTACCACCGGTTCCTCCTGTTCCACTTGTTCCACCCGTACCGCTAGTCCCGCCGGTGCCGCTGGTACCACCCGTTCCACCGGTACCACCGGTTCCTCCTGTACCGCTAGCAACAACGCAGGCCCCTCTGGTACCCGTGCTAGGCACAGATCCTTGGCAAACAGGTCTGCTTGTAGGACACTGGAAGGTATTGAAACATCCTCCGAATGTTCCTCCTAAATCGGTCGGATTGAAGGCAACTGTCGACCCTGTTGTCGCACCAAACGTGGCCGTGTTTCCAACGGCTCCATAAAACGCCGTCGGTGGATTGTCACAAAGCCTCGTTGCGGGTGAACAGGCGTTGGTCTGACATTCCATCGGGGAATTACAGGACTCTCCCACTCTCTTGGAGAATAACGTCCTTCCTGTCGCTCCATTGGTGATACCTTGCATATCCCCTGAGAGAGAACACAATCCGCCCGTACAAACCCCCGAGTAGCATTGGGAACTTGTCGAACAAGGAGCAAAAGGCGGAAATTTGTCATTCGCTGACTGACAGACAAAGTTCTGACAGGTAAACCCGGTCGCACAACCTGTCGGGTTCGCCGTAGGTTGACAGCTCGTTCCCCCGCCACCACTGGTGGTATTATAACCGCCGACAGCTCCAAAGAATTGAGGCCCTCTTCCTGCTTCAGCCATGACAGGGGCCCCTGTGGGCATTCCCGCAGTCAAAACACACTTACCGCCACCGTACGGATTACCCATACAGGCCGTCATACTATCGCAGTCATCATTCGTCTTACAATCGGCTCCCATCTTCATGGAAAGCGAGGCACAAACCGAACTTTGACATTTACTCCCGGGGAGACAATCGGTATCCGCGGAGCAAGTACCGCCTGGAGAGGTCTTGATAGCCCCTGTAAACCGGCTTGGATCAAAAGAGGCCCCCCCGTTGATGAAACCATTTATAAAAGAATCTCCCATGGCCGAGGATCCGCCCATGTAAAGGGACTGCTGATAGCTCGAATTAGAATTGACATCCCGGAATTTTGCGTAAAACTCATTGGCCCCTCCGACCCTGTCAAAATCCATCTTCCCATCAAAGGCACCAAAACTACTATAGGCAGCTCGTGCGGCCACAGCGGGATCAAAAGTACCCCAATTGGTATTTGCAAAATCCCCGGCCGTGGGAGGTGCGGGGAAGGTCGACGCCATCATCCCCAAGAAGGCACCCGCCTTTTTTGAATCGGCAAAATTGGAGGCTCCAAGACGAAATTGCTCTTTGCAACTTTTCCAGGCATTGGGTTGCGCAAAGGCACCCATGTTACCGGCCATGCCTCTCATCGCCTCGGCAAAACCTTGGAAATAAGTCGGTTTGTAATCGGCCATTTCATCCGGTGAGAATTCTCTCATAAATCCAACGAACGACTTCTTTTCAAAATCTTTGTCCTTCTTTGCCTCAACCCATTCGACTCTACCATCATTCTTGGGCTTGCAGTAGGCATCCTTGATACTGTCCAACATTTTCTTCATCCCTTTTGCAGCATCCTTCATGGACTCAGGGAGTTTGACTGTCCCGGGAATTAATGAGGCTGCTGAGGCATCTCCCGTCATGAGCTTTGCCATAATCTCTGCCGGGTTGGTGGCTCCGGCTGCAATGGCATTCTGATTCAGTTGATGCATGAGTTCAGCGGAGTCCCCCAACTTTTCGGTCTTACCGGATGGGGTATCGATACCAATAACTGCCGCCGTCGCTTCAACGATACACTTTTTATCGATGCCAGCCCCACCGCAGGTGGCAACATCACTACCGCATTCGGCCTGAAGAGCGGCGTGGGCCGTTGTCGACTTTGAATCGACAATCACACTTGTGACGACTCTATCCGTACCGAACTTGGCGTCAGCGGCCTTGATGTCGTCGGCTGTTGGTTGTTCAAAGGCCGTCACCTGTCCTGTCGAATTGGTGGCCTCGAAGACAATACCATTGATTAACTGGGCACCGGTTAACCCTGAGATTGTCACGACGCCTGATGAGTTTGTTGTTCCGGTTCCAAGGACATTACCCGACAGGTCCTTGGCCTTCACCGTAATACCTGAGGTGATAACATCGGCCATGGGGTCTAACTGCATCGCCGCTTGTCCACTCTCATCTTGGAGAATCAAGGCGGGAGCCGAGAGACTGGCCGAGGCCGTGGGGAGAGATACGGTCGCCTGCACACTTAAATTCCCGGTTCCCGTTGTGGAACTCGTTGAGATCGTCGCACCACCACAACTCGCGATACCGAAAGATAGCAAGACAAGACCCAGTAAGGTCATCCCTTTTGTGAAAAAATATTTTTCAGCGCCCATAAGCAAAACCCCCCTATTTTTTTATTCTTCATTATAGATCGAAGCGCCCGAGATGTGAAGCTAAAAATAATATAAAACCATAATTTTTATATATATTTAATATACTAAATTAAGTTTAAAGGCATAGTGATATTTAAAATTTATAATTTTAATAAATATATGTAATTACAAATAGTTATATGTATTTATATGCCTCCTTCCGAAGACCGGGGAAGAGCTCTCTCCTCCTTAATATATAAGGGAATGGGTAGCGGGGTTAGGAAGGGGTCTTTTTTTGAAAGGGTTCCAGGAGGCTTTTGACTTCGTCGATCGTGGAGGCTTGAATAGCCTTTTCTGCCATCTCTCTTACTTCCTTGTATTTGAGCTGGAGGATGACATCTTTGACAACGGGGATGTTCGAAGGGATCATCGAAAGCCCCGTAACTCCCAGACCTATCAAAAGAGGGGTCATCAGGGGGTCCCCCGCAATCTCACCACAGACAGAGACGGGCTTCCCGGCCTTCATCCCAATCTTTGCGACGTGGGCGATGGAAGAGAGGACAGCGGGGTGAAGTGAATCAAAAAACTGGGCCACTCTTTCGTTATTACGGTCAACGGCCAAGGTGTATTGGGTGAGATCATTGGTTCCAATACTAAAAAAATCACAATCGCGGACCAAGAGATGAGAAAGCCATACCGCCGAAGGGACTTCAATCAGCATCCCCAAAGGAATTTTTGGATCATACGAAACTTTTTTTGCGGACAAGTCTTCTTTAATTTCTTCATAAATATGTTTCACCGCCCGGATTTCTTCAACGCCCGAGATCATCGGAATTAAGATACGGATGGGGCCTTTTGAGGAAGTTCGCAGGAGCGCCGTTAATTGAGCCTTTAAAATTTCCGGCCGAGAAAGACTCAGGCGAATGGACCGATAACCCAAAAAGGGATTGGCCTCTTTGGTGAGACCCAAGGCTTCAATCGGTTTATCCCCCCCGGCATCCAGGAGACGAAAAGTCACCGGAAGCCCCGCCGCCTCTTCCACAATCTTGTTGTAGAGATGATATTGCTCTTCTTCATCGGGAAGTTTTTTGCGAACCATAAAGGCAAACTCCGTGCGATAAAGTCCAATGCCTTCAGCGCCCATGTGATGAAGTTGATTGAGCCCGGTCGCTACACCGATATTGGCCTCAAGATGAACTCGGTGACCATCTCGGGTAGCGGCAGGAATCTCGGCCAATTTTTGGAGATGAACGATCTGATCGGCATATCTTTCCTGAATACGCTCGTATTCCTGGAGAATATGTCTTTCCGGATTGACGTAAACGTTCCCTAAATTTCCATCAACAATCACAAGATCCCCGGGTTGAATACGAGTGGGAATACCCGGCACCCCCATGACCGCAGGGATTCCAAGAGAACGGGCCAATATCGCCGCATGAGACGTCACACCACCACGGGCTGCAACGATACCGCCAATCAGGTCTGGATCAAGCTTTGCCGTATCTGAAGGAACAAGTGTTTCCACCACCAGGATACCTTCCCACTTCTCGCGCTTCCGGGACTTGTTTCCCAAGAGATGATCCATAATTCTTTGCCGGATATCTTCAAGGTCGGCTGCCCTCTCGCGAATATAGGGGTCTTCTATCTTTTCAAATTCCTGAATATACTCGTCGACCACTTCCCTGATGGCCTCCAGGGCGCCTTTTTTCTTTTGCACCACCCCTTTGAGCTTTTTCAAAAAACTTTTATCGGACAAAATCATTCGATGACTGTAAAAAATATCAGACTCGCTCTTGGAAAATTTTCTTTGAAGCCTTTTTTCTAACCGCAACAAATCGGCCGACGTTTTGCGAATAGCATTGTGGAGTTTTTGCCACTCTTCCTTGGGATCCAGGAGGTCTCGCTTGCCTGGAGAAAGGATTACCGGCGAAATCCCCGCCCTCAACAAAAACGCGGGACCAATTCCAAAACCAGGGGCTACCGGTATGCCATGAAGATGGATAGGCTTTCGCTCTTTTGATTCTTCCGTCTGGAGTACTTCAAGGGTGACAAGGTTTCTGATAACTCCCGCCAACTGAAAGGCAATGAGCTTGAGAAGTTCGATCTCATGACTATTAAATTCACGCGCTGCGGCTGTTTGTATTGTCAGGACACCGACGACCTTATCCCGATCCAATAGGGGAACGGCGGCGAAGGAATCAAATTTTTCCTCGCCCGTCTCCGGAAAATATTTAAACCGAGGGTGTTGGCTGGCCTCATTTACAATAACCGCCTGCAATTTTTCAACGGCCAAACCTGTTAATCCCTCGTGAATACTCATCCGGACTTTTCCCACCGATGCGGGATCAAGTCCGTCGGTGGCAATCAAGGTCAGTGTCTTGTCATGGAGAAGGTAAAGAGAACAGACATCGACGTTCATCTCCTGACGCACCATGAGAACAATATGGGCCAGGGGATTCTCCGAAGGGTGTGATTTTTGGAGCACCTGAGCGATAGTTGCTAGTGTCTTGAGAGAATTCCCTCGTGTCGGCATCGACGACCTACATACAATGCCATTCAAAGGGTTTCAAGGAATGAGTTTTCCGTTTACCTTTATCTTCATTTTCTGATAGAGATCCCCACACACGAGGAGGAATTTATGTCCAAAAAAACAACAGGTAGGGAAGTCGTCATGGGTGCCGCTATTCTAGGGCTCCTGACAGGGGGAACGGCCATGGCCTCAACCCGGCAAGCCACGCAAAATGGCCGATTCTTTGAAGTGAAGGAACTCAAGGCCGGTTATGAGCTTGCAAAGAGCGATAAGGATCAGGCCCACAAGGTAAAAACAGAAAAGGCCTGCAATGCCAAGTCTTGTAAAGACAAGTCATGCAAGGACAAGTCATGCAAGGACAAGTCTTGCAAGGATAAGGATGGCAAAAAAGCCGATAAAGATTGTGGTGAGAATTCTTGTGGTTCCAAAGACGGCAAGAAATCCAAATAAGGTATGACACAAGGCGTCTGCCATATACCGACGCTCGGAACCGGGTTAGGGTTGAGAAGGGAGCACTTTGGCTCCCTTCTCAACCACCTGCCCCCCGAACTCTCCTGGTTTGAGGTAGCTCCCGAAAATTATATGGAGATTGGAGGTCCTACCTACAGAGACTTCTGCCGCCTCTCCGAAAAGCTTCCCGTCGTTGCTCATAGCGTTTCTATCTCCCTCGGAAGCCTTGATCCCCTCAATCGTTCCTTTCTGCAAAAGCTTAAAAAATTTATTCGCCAGCACAAGATACCTTTGGCCAGTGATCATATTTGTTTTTCCTCGCTCCACGGGGTCCAGTTTGATGATCTCCTGCCCCTGCCGATGACCTGGGAGGCCATAAAACACACCTCCAAAAGAATTCGTCAGGTCCAAGACATCCTCGAAGTTCCCTTTGCTGTTGAAAATATCTCTTACTACGCACCCGCCAGTGCCCCCGAAATGAAAGAAGAAGATTTTATTTCGGCCATCATTCAAGAATCAGGGGCCTGGCTCTTGCTTGACGTTAACAATGTTTATGTAAATTCGGTCAACCATGGGTTTGATACCCAGGCGTATTTAAAACGATTGCCTCTTGACCGCATTGCCTATGTCCACATTGCCGGCCATCGACAAAAACGAAAAAACTTTATTCTCGATACCCACGCCTCTGAAATCGTCACCCCGGTATGGAAACTTCTCGAAGAAACAGCCTCAAAGGTGGAGATTCCAGCTATTATGATTGAACGAGACGGAAATATTCCTCCCTTGGAGGATTTGATCCGAGAATTAAATCAAGTTCGCAGGCTCATGGGACACAAGGAGCGGAGCCGTGTCGCTGTCTGAATCCCAACAATTTTTCTTCGATCTCTGCTCAAAACCTGAAATCATTCTTAATTTTAAAAAGGATCGAAAAAAAGCACTCAAAAAATATTTTAACTCCATCAAGGATCAAATAGAATTGAGCCGTTATCCCGCCGAACGATTTCAAACCTATCGCGATCATATTTCTTTTGGGATTTTGGGAGGTATCCGCTCCGTCTTTCCCGTCCTCCACTCTCTTCTTTCTGAAAAAGAATGGAACCATCTCCTCAATGACTTTTACCTCAGGCGCAAAACCCGTTCACCAATGGCACGTCATGTCTTTTATGAATTTTCAAGATATCTTCAAGGCACCTCAAAATTTTTAAAAGAATTGAAAAATCGCTTCCCCTACCTTTCAGAATTGGCCGATTACGAGAGTCTCGAGATTAAAATAAAATACGCCCTGGATCAGCCTGTGAGGAAGGAATCATCTCAAGCGGGGTTTATTCCTGTTTTGAATCCCCATCTCATCTCTAGAGTCTATCACTGGCCGGTACATCACATCTGTCGTGAATTCTCTTCCAAGAAAAAAGTTAAGCGGGGAAATTATTTATTGGCGGTCTATCGTGATCCTGAAAGTCTGGAAGTCCGCTTTATAGAAGGGAACAAGGCGGTGGCCCAGATAATCAAACTCATGCAATCAAGAAAAAGAAATGTTCACGAAATTATCAATGAACTTCTGTCAAAAAAAAGAATTAAAGACAAAAAATTATTTGTTCGTGAAGCGCTAGCCACTTTAGAATACTTGCGGCAAAAAAATATTATTGTGGGCTAGGGTTGATTAGCTTTTGGTTGGTCCATTAACAAGGAGGTTCTGATGAGATATATTGCGAGTTTTGTTTTTTTGTGCGTCACGTTGTTTTCTCCTCTTCTCAAGGCCGAAACGATTTTTGAATTTGACAATACCGTTGCCATAAACATGGTTCGTGTTGAAATCTCGGCTCCGATTGAAACAACACGGGCACAAGAGGACGCTGTCCAAGGGAAGCTGATCGTTGACCTGGAGAATCCCGCTAAAACGCACGGGCAAGTAAAGGTAGATCTTTTTGACCTCACCTCTTTTTCATTTTCGGATCCAAAAAAGAATGCCGCTCAAACCGAGCATATGAAAAATTGGTTTGAGGTGGGGCCTGATGTCTCTACGACCCTCCGAGAAAAAAACCGGTGGGCTATTTTTGATATTAAAAAAATTATACATGTGGAGCCTGCTTCACTTCAATCCTCTCCAGCTTTTCATGATAAAATCGGGATGGGTCATGCCTTCAAGCTGACGGCCGAGGGTGATTTTACCCTGCATAATATCACAAAATCCAAAACCGTCGATCTGGATGTGATCCTCTATGATGTGAAAAAAGGCGGGCCACTTTATCAGGGGGCAAAACGGATTCTCATGATGCGCACCCGAAGTCCTCTGCATGTTTCTTTAAAGGCACATGAAGTTCAGCCCCGAGATGCGACGGGTAAGTTCCTAGCCGGGGCTTTGAGCACGGTGGGTCTAAAAATATCCGATGATGCCCAGGTCTCTTTGGATCTCAGGGCCTACGAACCCAAATCAGGCCGGTGAGCTCCTAAAACGCCCCCGCAACAAATCCCTCCAGGTGATATCCTTCTGGGACATATATTGCTGGAGAACCCCTGTCGCTGTATTCACAAAAATATAAAGTACAAGGCCCAAGGGCAAAAATAACATGAAGGCCGTAAACATGATGGGCATGATCATCATCATTTGTTTTTGGGCGGGGTCTGTCGTTGCCGAGGGCGTCAATTTTTGTTGGATCAGCATGGCAACCCCCAAGAGAATGGGGAGAATAAAATACGGATCCGGCGCCGAAAGATCACGATAAAACCCGACAAAGGGAGCGTGGTAGAGTTCAATAGAATTGTAGAGCACTTTATAGAGCGCAATATAAATAGGCATTTGCAGGACCATCGGGAGACACCCACCCATGGGATTGACTTTGTGGGTCTTAAAAAGCTGCATCGTCTCCATGTTGAGACGCTGTTTATCGTTTTTGTATTTTTCTTTAAGGGCTGCGAGCTTGGGTTGAAGTTTTTGCATCCCCTTCATCTGCTTCATGGATTTGATGGTTAAAGGATTCATCAGGATCTTGACGAGAAGGGTCAGAAGCAAAATGGCAACCCCCCAATTCTTAATCCCCACATAGAAGATCTGTAAAAGTTTCAAAATGGGGATTGCCAGAAATGTAAACCAGCCATAATCAACGGCATCTTCCAGACCAACACCAGCCACCAATAAAGACTCTCTCTCTTTGGGTCCGAGATAAAAGGAATAGGACTCTTCCTGTTTACTTTGAGAAGGAACGACTATCTCTGAGGGATAGAGAGACATACTTAAGACATCTACCCCTTTTTGAAGACGAAGGGTTTCATCCGATGACACCCTTTGAGAGATAAGCGAAATCAAAAAATAGCGATCTTCCAGGCCAACCCAGGGGATAAAACCCTCAACTTGGGCCTCTTCTTCCTTGACCCCATGAACGACATTATTGCCCAACTTATAATGGAAAGATCTTTGGTTGCCGGGTCCTTTGAGAAAACCAAGGCCCTTTTTCTCGGGGAGAGGAATTTGTTTTGCCTTCCATCCAATCCCCAAACGTCCATGAAGTTCACTTCCCGACTTATTCTCAAGTGTTACTCGAAGATTGATCAGGTAATTATCGGGTTTCCATTCATAAAACTTCTGAATAACAAAATGATCATATATGGCTTCATAGAGAAGGGAGTGATCTGTTTCCGAGACGAGGGAATAGTTTTCGTCTCCGGGTAGGGTAAAGTTACATCCATCACAGAGAAGGACCGTAGCCTTTTCACCCTCTTGAGAGAGTAGATCAATGGGTGGACTTTTCTTATCGATTGTTTTTTTAAATTTATTTAAGAGAACCTTTGTCAAACGACCACCCCTTGAAGTCCATTCCATGGTGAGGAGAGGTGTTGTCTTTGTCGTGATTGTCTCTGGCTTTGCCACCGGTCCCTTGGTGTTGGCATGAGCGTTAAGGGAAGACTTTCCCGGAGGGACGGCCTGAGAGGCTATTGAAGAGGCCTGTATCGCATTTTGTAGCTGAACCCGCTCAATTTCTTTTTTTCCGTAGAAAAAATACCAACCCACCAAGACTAAAAGAGAAAGTACGCCTGCGAGAAGGGCACGGCTTTCTTGGTGGGGAGCTTGATGATTGGATGAGTTCATATTTTTTCCTTTGTCACGAAATCAACACCACCGGGATAGTAGGGATGGCAAGAAAGGATCCTTTTTAGGACCTTCCCAAGGGCTTGCCTCAGAGGGAGGATCTCAAAGGCCTCCAAGGCATAGGTTGAACAACTGGGATAGTATCGGCATCGTCCTCCAAAAAAAGGGGAAAGAAAAATCTTATAAAAGTTTATTAAGTTCTTGAAAAAGTTCCGCATTTTTTGATTGTGCCGCCTTTGGATCGACTCTGCATACCACGCTCCTCCAGGGAAGCAATCCCCTTTTTTGCCGGAAGAATTCTCTGACCACTCTCTTAATACGGTTACGATCAACAGCTCTTTTGATTTTTCGAGTCACAACAATACGCAGCTCAAAAAAATCACCGTCGGGTTTTTCCAATTGAAGAGTGAAATGCGGGAGTCGTACTTTTTCTTTCACCAAAAAATCATTTCTTGGAAATTTTTACACCCAATCGAGCTCGACCTTTTCTTCTTCGAGCCTTGATGACCTTTTGTCCACCTGGACTTCTCATTTTTTTTAAAAATCCATGTGTCCGCAAACGCTTTCTTTTATGGGGTTGGAAGGTGCGCTTCATTGCTGAGGTTCTCTCCTATTGGTTTTGCTACGATTGTTTTTCTGAGGGCTTAACTAAAACGGGTTGCCTCCTCACGTCAACGAGAAATTTTTTTTATTTGTTTCATACACTTCGATCAGATTGCCATTTTTCGAAACATTTTTTCTAGACAAAAAATGAACTTTTTGTCATTAACGCCCAGTTCCGTTGTGAAAGTTCTGTCTCAAATTTTTGTTTTCTCCTTACCAAAAATCCCTCGGGGGAGAGAACGGAGTGTGGGCTGAAAGGCAGGCGCTGGATGTCATAGTGGCTTCATAAGGTACGATGTCAACTGCGCGGCTCGCATTACTTGGTGATGTGAAAAGATCAAAGCCAAGATCTTTCGCCGGGATGTGGGTGTGAATAAGTCTGACAAAAGTCCACTAACAGATCCGGAACCGCCAAGGAAATTCATTTCTTAGCAAACTGTCCACAACTGTTGATAGCCCTGTGGATAACTACATGGTGGAATTTGTGTCGAGCTACGTCCCTAAAGCCGATCATATACAAAAGAGGGTGCAAATCCTTGCTTCTTCACCTGCCTGGGTAGGCCAAGTCGAGTGTCGACCTCTAGAGGGTAATTGTTTAACGATTCAGGTGCGCAATCGTTTTGTTCGTGACTGGGTTCGCGAAAATTTTCTTCCCGAAATTTTAGAAGAGCTAAAAAATATCCCCGGAGAGGATCTTTCCATCCAAATTGTTGTAGAAAATTCTCTCTCTGCCCCATCGGAGGCCGTTCCTAATCCCGTCCTGTCGCAAGAGCCTGCCTCCGAAGCAAAGGCAGAGCCAGTCAAGACAGTGCTTCATGAAACCCTAAAACCAAAATACACCTTTGATAACTTTGTCGTGGGTACTTCCAACCAATTTGCCCATGCCGCGGCACGGGCCGTCGCCAAACTTCCGGGGCTGAGTTATAATCCCCTCTTTATTTACGGCGGCGTTGGCTTGGGGAAAACCCATCTTCTTAATGCCATTGGCCTCGAAATTCTGAAAAACAATCCCCGATCGCGGATTATCTCCATGAGTTCTGAAAAATTTATGAATGAGCTCATTCACTGCATCCGTTTTGAAAAGATGAGTGATTTTCGCAAAAAGTACCGTGACAGTTGTGATGTCCTCCTGATGGATGATATCCAGTTTATTGCGGGGAAGGAACGAACCCAGGAGGAGTTTTTCCATACCTTTAACCACCTCCACGATGCCCAGAGGCAGATTATCCTGACGAGCGACAAGCCCCCACGCGAGATTCCCGGTCTCGAGGAAAGACTTCGCTCCCGTTTTGAGTGGGGTCTGATTGCTGATATTCAGGTACCTGACCTCGAAACCCGAATAGCCATTCTAAGAAAAAAAGCCGACGACGACGGGATCGAACTGGACGATGAAGTTTCTCTCTTTTTGGCAACCCATGTTAAGTCCAATGTTCGCGAATTAGAAGGCTCTCTCATCCGACTCAATGCCTTTGCATCCTTGAGTAACACCCAGATTAGTCTTCATTTGGCAAAGGATGTTTTGAAAAATGTCCTGGGTGGGGTCGACCGAATCCTGACTGTTGAACAAATCCAAAAGATCGTGGCCGATTTTTATAGCATCAAGCTTGCCGAACTCACCGGAAAGAAACGGGTTAAAAGCCTGGCTCTTCCCCGCCAAATCGCCATGTACCTCTGCCGAAAACACGTAAAGTCTTCCTTCCCCGAGATTGGGAGCAAATTTGGGGGTAAGGACCATTCAACCGTCGTTCATGCCTTTGGCAAAATCAAAAGCAGCCTGGAGACAGACGCGGTACTGCGTGATCAGATTCATTCCCTCGAAAAAAACTTGACCCGATAAAAAAGGCAAAGAAGCTAAAAGATACAAATAGATTGTGAATACTTATCCTCAATGGTTGTGGATAAACAGGCCTCTTCTGTGCAAAAAAATGAGATTTGTTTTTATCCCCCAATCATCCACAGGTTCGGAGCCCCTCCCAGGCCCATTTATCAGGCTACTTTTGAGACTCAATTTTTCTTTAAATAACACTTCACTTTCCCCCTTATCCCTCTTAGGATCACTTCCACTATTACTACGACTACTAGCTTTTAATATTTATTACCTAATATAAGTAGAATACACCGTAAGGTGAATAGAGAGGGATGACTATGGAATTTAAGATTAAGAAAAGCGATCTACTCAATCTCCTCAAATGGTCTCAAGGGATTGTTGAAAAAAGAGGAACGATGCCTATCTTGGCGAATGTTCTCCTGGATGTTTTTTCAGGAGGCCTGCGCGTTTCAGCAACGGATCTTGAGATCGCCCTGGTCGCCGAAACTAGTGCCGAAGTAAAAGCGGGGGGTAGATCCGTTGTCAATGCCCGGAATCTTTATGAAATTATCAAAGAAGCCCCGGAAGAGGTTGTTAAAATTTCAAAAAAGGGGGACCATGGAATTGAAATTTCATCCGGAAAGTCGCAATTCCGAATTGTGGGGATGAATCCCGACGAGTTTCCCACGCTTCCCCATGTTTCTTCCAAGGATGAGATCACGATTGATGGTGGTGAACTCGAAGAGATGATTCGAAAGACGTTCTATTCAGCCTCGACGGATGAAACTCGTTATACCTTAAATGGTCTCTATCTTGTCAAGGTGCCCAAGGGAGATAAATCTATCTTAAGAATGGTGGCCACCGATGGTCATCGACTTTCCTACGATGAAAGGGAATTAAAGAAAGTTTGGAATTTGAATAAAGGTCTTATTATTCCACGAAAGGGCATTTCCGAAGTCAGGAATCTGATCTCCGGATTTGAAGGAGAACTTCGTGTCTCGGTGGATGAGAAGGCGATTTGTTTTCAAAGAGATAAGATCTCTCTGACCATTCGATTGATTGAGGGTGATTTTCCGGCCTACGAACAGGTGATTCCCAAAAAATCAGATCGCATCGTCTCCGTGGGACGCGAGATCGTAGCCGGGGCTTTGAGACGGGCCTCCATCATGACCTCAGAGCAAGCCCGGGGTGTCAAGTTTGCCTTTAGCTCCGGTCTTCTGGAAGTCAGTTCCTCACATCCCGATCTGGGTGAAGCGAAGGAAGAGATTCCTATTGATTACAAGGGACAAACCTTTCAGGTTGGTTTTAACCCCCGCTATTTTCTTGACCTCTTAAGCGTTCTTGAGGACGAAAAAGTGGTCCTCGAGCTCAAGGATGAAATTTCTCCCTGTGTCGTTCGTTCCGAATTTGACAGGGGATTTTTAGCCTTGGTTATGCCTATGAGGATCTAGAGTGCCCTTAGAAAATCCTATGTCAGAGACTGCAAAAAAAGAAAAATATGATGCCTCAACTATTAAGGTCCTTGAGGGTCTGGATGCCGTTCGCAAAAGACCCGCCATGTACATTGGATCGACGGGGGCCGCCGGACTTCATCACCTTGTTTATGAAGTCGTGGACAACTCCGTGGATGAGGCCCTGGCCGGTGAATGCACTCAGATCGATGTATTCATTCATATCGATAATTCCATTACGGTCATCGACAATGGGCGGGGAATTCCTGTCGATATGCATCCGACGGAGAAGAAATCAGCCGCTGAAGTGGTTTTGACCACCCTCCATGCCGGAGGAAAATTTGATCATAGCTCCTATAAAGTTTCCGGTGGTCTCCATGGCGTCGGGGTTTCATGTGTCAATGCCCTTTCCGAAACCTTGGACTTGGAAATTTTCCGTGATGGGGCGGTCTATCATCAGCTCTATCATCGGGGAGTCCCTCAAGAACCTCTAGAAGCCACCGGAAAGACCAATCGTCGTGGGACGAAGGTCACCTTCAAGCCGGACAAAGAAGTCTTCGAGATGATCGAATACAGCTTCGATACGCTTTCTCAAAGATTGCGCGAGCTTTCTTTTCTCAACAAGGGGCTTAAGATTTCCATTACCGATGAACGTTCCGATAAGAAGCATGACTTTTGTTACGAAGGGGGCATTAGGAGTTTTGTTGAGTTCCTTAACCAAAGAAAAACGCCCCTTCATGATGTCATTTATTTTGAAACAGAAAAAGACAAAATCATTTTGGAAGTGGCAATGCAGTATAACGATGGTTATGCCGAAAACCTTTTTTCCTTTGCCAATAACATCAACACGGTAGAGGGCGGTACCCACATGGTTGGCTTCAAGTCGGCCATTACACGTGCCATCAACCAGTATGCCTCTCAAAATAGCCTTCTTAAGGATTTGAAGGAGAATCCCGTTGGAGAAGATGTGCGTGAGGGTTTGACAGCCGTCATCTCGATTAAAATACCCGACCCCCAGTTTGAAGGTCAGACGAAGGCCAAACTGGGTAATTCAGAGGTCGAAGGTCTCGTAAAACAGATCGTTTATGAAAAATTGACGGAATTTTTGGAAAAACACCCGGCGATTGGCAAAAAACTTGTCTCCAAGATTATCGATGCCTCTCGGGCAAGAGAGGCGGCCCGACAGGCGCGTAATCTGGTTCGTCGTAAAGGGGCCCTCGATGTTGGCTCCCTCCCCGGTAAGCTTGCCGACTGCCAGGAAAGAGATCCCAGCCAATCCGAGCTCTTCATCGTTGAGGGAGAATCTGCCGGTGGCAGTGCCAAGCAAGGACGTGACCGTCGTAATCAGGCGATCCTTCCCCTCAAGGGTAAAATTTTAAACGTCGAGAAGGCCCGTTTTGACAAGATGCTCGCCTCGGAAGAAATCCGCATCCTCTACACGGCCTTGGGTGTCGGTGTTGGTGATAACAACGGAGAAGGACAAGACATTTCCAAACTGCGATACCATAATATTATCCTCATGTGCGATGCCGATGTCGACGGATCTCACATCCGCACCTTGATCCTTACTTTTTTCTATCGACAAATGCCCCAAGTTGTTGAGGGAGGACACCTCTATATCGCTCAACCGCCGCTCTATCGTATCAAAAAGGGAAAGAGTGAAAAATATCTCAAGAATGATTCTGAGCTCGAGGCGTTTCTGATCCATTTGGGGGTTGAAGGAGTTCAGCTCAAACCACAGGATAAATCAGCTGTCTCCGGGCAGGAGCTTTCCAAGCTGACGAAAAATCTTATCCGTTATCGACGGATCCTGGATCTTGTGCAAAAGCGTGGTGATCCACGGATCGTTCAGGCCTTGGTTGAGGCTACAGTGATCGACCGGAATTTATTAAAAGAGAGTAAAAAACTGGATACAGAACTGGATAAAATCGCCACCTATCTTCAAAAACGTTATCCTGAGATGAAAGATTTTGAGATGGAAGTTGAAAAAGATGCCGAACACGAAGCCCAAAAAGTTATTTATAAAACGGTTTTAAACACGAGGCCTCGACAAACCATCCTTGATGTCGATTTTCTCAATTCAGCCGAGTTCAATGAGTTGAGAAAATTGGCCGGTGAGTTTGCCAGCTATGGCAAGGCCCCCTACGAAATTCGTCATGAAGAAGAGACACGTGAATTTGATACCCTAGAGGCGGTCAGAACCTACATCCTCCAGCACGGCCGTGAAGGTCAGGATATCCAGCGCTACAAAGGTCTTGGCGAGATGAATCCCTCCCAACTTTGGGACACCACCATGAACCCCGAAATTCGCACCCTCCGCCAAGTCAGGGTAGAAGACACCGTCGAGGCCGATCAGATCTTTACCGTTTTGATGGGCGATCAGGTCGAGCCACGCCGGCAGTTTATTGAAGACAATGCGCTGACGGTTAAGAATCTGGATATTTAACGCAAAAGATACAATCTTTGAGCTTCCTGATGAAGCTGTCGTAATTCCGCATCTGAATTTCCAGCCGCAATTGCACGACCCGAATCCTTAAGGGCCATCTCGTAGTTGTGAATGGCAAAATAGGACCTGCCTCGATAGAAATAAACGTTGGCATAATCCTCGTTGCGCATAGGTTCGGGAACAACACAATCTTCGCAGGATGTCGATTGACGGAAGGTCTCGATAAGAGAAATGACCTGATTAAAATCGTCGATGGATCCACAGACGTCGCCTGCCTCGAACCTTCTTAAGCCGCGTTCAAAATAAGCCTGTGGGTCTCTTGGATCCAAATGTCTTAGGATTTCGTTGTACTCAGCGATACTTTGTCTATTCTGACCCAGGCGGTACCATAATACAGCCATCCATCTGTGGAAGGCCGGGTTTGTTGGGTTAATATTGCGAGCCTCACGGTAATCCTGCATGGCTTCGGTTATGTGACCGGAGGAGAGCTCGACATTCCCGCGGTTGGCTAAAAATTGGGCGATCAGCTGAGGGACATCGAGGTCGGTCAAATAGATTCCCCTGGCTATGGCGTTGGTGGAAAGGAGCCACCTTTCTTTTTCGTAGTAAGAATCAGGGTCTGATCTTGGGGTCCCGTTAAGATCCTTGGAGGTAAAATCAAAATTGATACGGTTCCCGCGACCATCGTTCCAACGAACAAAAAAGTGGTCTGGGACCTCGACCCCATGAATCGGCCACCCCATTTCATGACCGATGGCAATAAAAATAAAACTTGTCGTATCGCAATCCAGTCTTCGGCTATTTAACCCTGATATAAAATCATCGGTGGGTTGGTATTGAACCCCCAAATCATCGGTGAGAACGGTAGAAATGCATCTCATTTTTTCTAACGGTGTCATATGGGGATTGGCCAAAACTTTGGCACGCACCCGACCCAGGATTTGTTCAAAGGTTATATAAGCCTGATGCACTTCAAGAGAGGAATGGGTATTGGATTCGATAGAGAGAAGATCATGGATCGGATTATCGGATCTTAACCGACGGCCCCACGAAAAAAAGGAAGCGGCTGAATTTTGGAACCTCTGGAAGGCTTGATCATTTCGAGAAACAAACCGGTGCCACTCACGACGATCCACCGAGCCATCATGATCCCCATCTCTTAGGTCCCGGGTTGATTCCAGGGGGCCGATAACCCCGTCCTGGTTGATGTCAACGCCTACGGAGAGGTCGGCCTGAGGATAGAGTCTTTGAATTTCGCGACGTTCCCAAGAGAGCTGATCGGACATAATCCCCCTATTTAGGGGGTTATCGGCAGATTCACAATAATGTTTCTTCTTTTTTTGCCATTTTTTGCTACGGCACGATCATTCATCTGAGGGCTAATTCGCCGCTTTTTTGATGGGGGTGTCCTGCATAATAAAGGTTGAAAGGAATTTGTAATAACAGCCCGCTTGTTTCTCAAACTCCCTGTATTCTTCGTCGGTAGCCTGAGAGACCCAATAACCCGAACAGCCTTTTTGAAAAAAGACGCACTGGGAGCAGACTTTATTTAGACGTTCTTTGGATCTTTCAATCTTTTTTGCCCGTCCCTCGGAAGCGAGCCAATCGTCGATCGTTTGGTTAAAAATATTTCCATAGCAAAATTCGGCATGATAGGCATCTCCAGCAGAGTAGATGTCTCCATTCGTATTGATAAGCAACACGGGCTCCTGTTCGGCGAGGTGGGCTTCCGTAAAGGGTTCTCCCTCCTCCCACTTTTTTAACTGAAGCATGGCCGTGTAGAGGGGTTCGATATGCATCCCTTGATCCAGGGCCTCCCTCACTTCGTAGAGGTGATAGAGTTCCTTGAAGAATTGCAGATAGGCCTCAAAGGGAACCGCGGCCTCTGCGGCCGCGGGCAGGCTATCTTTGGCCTCATCAAGATTCAAGGCCCGGAAGACAATTCCCCTTTTCAGGAAATAATCAGCAACCTTCTCGACCTGATGATAATTACTGCGGGAGATCACCGCAATTCCCACCATCTGGACGCCTTCTTTAAGAAGCCAAGCCACCTTATCTTCGACCACTTTGTTGGTGGGTTTCCCTCCCGCATCGACGCGACGATCATTCAGGACATCATAGGAAAAGCTAAGGTTGATTTTTCGGCGAAGAAGCGGAAGATGTTTCTCATTTAAGAGGGTCAGGTTTGTCTGAATATTGTTGTTGATGGATTCCTCTACAAATTCCTTCCCAAAGATCTTATCTTCCAGTTCAAGGATAGACTCCCAGTAGGCAATCGGCTGGGCAAAAGGCTCCCCCCCATGCCATGTAAAATCAATCTCATGACGGCCCGATGGAGTCGACTCGCCAATAAAGTCACGGATGTTGACAAACATCTTTTCGATATTTTCCAGAGACATCCTTGCCTTGTTGGCCAATTCCGGGGTTTCACAGCAGTAGGTACAGCGAAGATTGCAGAGTTTTGAAACCTTGACGACAAAATAAAGCTTCATAAAGAAAGACCCCTTGAGCCTTGGTCTTTATTGGGAGCCTGTGAGCTTTCCTTTGGAGCCACAACGATCTCGGAGATAATATCCGGGAGGACCATCTCGGAAATGAAATGGTGATAACAACCCCGAAGACGTTTAAATTCCCGATAGTCCTCAAGAGTTGCATGCGAGACCAGGGATCCATCACATCCCTTTTTGAAAAAGGGGCAATGGTGGCAAACTTCCTTAAATCGTTCTTGTGTTCTCGCAATTCTTTTCTTTCGCGGCTCGGACAAGAGTATTTGTTCCATACTTTGGGTGAAGATATTGCCGTAACTCAGTTCGGGATAGTACATATCCCCTGTTGAGTAGACATCGCCGTTTGTATTGACGGCAATGGCCCATTCCCTTTCTTCACAATACTCATTGGATAGGATCGGATGGGAGGCCCCTAATGACCTCTGGATAATTTTTCTTGTCTCGAAATAAGGTTCAATGCCGATCAGCCCGTCTCTGAGAGATTCGCGAATGCCCGGCAAATAGTAGAGGTCTTTGAGGAATTTCAAAAATGAATCAACAGGCGCCGCAGAGGCCCCTAATTGTGAGAAATCATCCAGCCTTTGGTAGATATTCAAGAGCCTGAAACTAAGACTTTTTTCAATGAAGTAATCCGCTACTGTTTTTGGAGAATCGACATTGACCTTCGAAACGACAGCAACTCCTCCCAAAGAGATGCCCTCCGACATCAGCCAATCTATCTTTTTTCTTACCAGGTCTCCTGTCTTTTGTCCTCCGGCCGTGACCCGCAGGTCGTTAATAACATCATAAGAAAAACCCAGCTCAAAGTTTTCGCGTATTAGTGGAAGGTGTTTTGGAGTGATCAATGTAAGATTGGATTGGATCTCATTGGTGATAGAATTTTTTTTGAATTCTTCTCCAAAGACCTTGTTTTCCAGACGGATGATATCCTGCCAGTAGGCAATCGGCTGGGCAAAAGGCTCTCCTCCATGCCAGATGAAGGTTAGTTTGTGTGCTGATTCCCCCTCATCGGGTTGTGGGAGGAAATCGCGGAGATGGAGAAACATCCTCTCCATGTTTTCGAGGGAGATGCGCGCCTTATTGGCGAGATCGGGGGTTTCATAACAATAGGTACAACGTAGGTTACAAAGTTTGGAAACCTTTACAATCAGGACGATGTCCATAGGAGAGCCCCAATCCGCCGTGGGAATCAGGCCGTCAGAGGCCTGATTCCCCCTTGCCTCGGATTTGATACTTATTATTTCTTATTAGTATTGGTGTTGATCCTCTTGGAGATGTCTTTGTTTACATCTGGACTATGACGTTGCCCCCACCCTGGGCCCATTTTAGCGAAAGGCTCGGACACCCTTGCTGCCCCACCGCCAAAGGCGTTGTCGCCCCTTGTCCTCTCTACATTCGGGCTTGCGGGGGGTACTACTGGTTTGTCAATTCTGTTATTGGCCATGATTCCTCCTCTGTTTGTTTGCGTTAGAAATAGTTAAATTTCAAATAGTCCCCTTGGTTTGTGCAAGATCCAGACCAGCAGATGGGAAATCCAACCTCCCATCGTAATCCCCTGTAAGATCAAATATTTACTTACAATTAAACAAATGAAATAAAAAGCTTTTTGGTATAAATATTGATAAAATTATCATTTTGAAAATATCAATTTGATAAGCGGAGGGGCTTTTTTTTAAAGAAAGATTGTGCTAATTTGAGCCCAATGCGACGGGCTGTCTCTCTGTATGTAAAATATTTTCGACGTGTTCGTTATTATCTTTTCCCCCTTATTGTCGAATTGCTGACGGATACTTTTTCGACGGCCCTAAGTATGATCCCCCCGCTCTTCTCGATTTTGATTTTTGACCATGCCTATCCTCAGAGGGATCTCTCTCTCCTCACCAGAACCATCCTGGCAGGTCTTTTTCTTTATTTTGTCGGTTTTATTTTTTCTTCGATTACGGATTATATCCATACCTACATTGACCAGCGGATCACCACCTCGATCTCCTCGGACATTTTTAAAAAAGTCCTTCATCTCCCTTATTCATCGCGACTCAAGAGGTCCAGCGGTGATCTTACGGTCCGGATTCAGGACGATGCTGATCTTGCCGCCGGAATGATTCTCAATACGCCGCAGGTGATTATTAATAATTGTGTTACCTTTGCCCTCTTTCTTTATATTTCACTAAAAATTAATCCCTCCGTTACTTTTCTTTCCTTGGCCTCTATTCCTTTTTACATTTTGGAGACGCATTTTTATTCAGGGCGACTGGAACAACTTCAAATAGATCGTCAAAATAACAATTCGGAAACACTGGATCATCTCCAGGAACGGCTTATCAATACGCGCACCATCAAATCGTTTGGACGGGAAGACTATGAAGCCGGCGAGTTTGATAAAAAGCTCTTCCGTCGGCGGCATTTGAGTCTAAAACAAAATGTCATTTCCATTATTTCCACCTTTTCTAACTCGATCACCCTGCAACTCTGGTCTACCTTTGTTACCTGGTATATGGGGTACGAAATTGTACAGGGTCGGCTCTCCATCGGACAATTGATAGCGCTTACAAGCTATCTTCCGAGAGTTGCCGGACCCATTGATTCTCTCATCACTCTCTACGGAAACCTGCGCGTGGGAATGGTTTCTTTAAAACGCGTTGATGAAATACTCGAATTCCCCGACGAAGAGGATGGGTCCGAAGGGCAGGATCTCAAACTTTTGCAGGGCGGTGTCTCGTTCAAAAATCTTGCCTTCGCGTATGATCCCCAAAACCCCATTCTTAAAGATCTCTCGTTTGAGATTAAGGAGAATACTTCCGTGGCCATTGTTGGTGTCAGTGGCTCGGGAAAATCCACCCTCATCAATCTTCTTCTTCGTTTTTTAAAACCGACAAAGGGGATTATTTATCTCGATGGACACTCCCTCTCCACCTTACGGCTCAAATCCTTCCGAAGACAAGTGAGCGTTGTCTTCCAGGAGGCCTCGCTTTTTGCCGGGACCATTCGGCAAAATATCCTCTATGGCAATCCGGGGGCGACTGAAAAAGAGATTCAAGAGGCCGCTTATCTGGCGGCGGCTCATGAATTTATTGTTCACCTGCCGCAAGGGTACGATACAGTTGTCGAACGTTTTGGCCAAAACCTCTCGGGGGGACAACGGCAGAGGATCACCATTGCCAGGGCCCTCCTCATGAATCCCAAGATTCTCATTTTGGACGAAGCCTCGAGCGCCCTCGATGCGGAGAGTGAATTTCTTATCCAGGAGACGATTAATCGGTGCCGCGAACGTATGACGATTATTGTCGTCGCCCATCGCTTCTCCTCTATAAAAGGGTCCAATCAGATCGTTGTGCTCAATCAGGGGGTGGTCGTTGAGAAGGGGACCTTTGCCGAATTAATTGCGAAGAAGGGCTATTTTTTTACACTCTACCAACTTCAGAGCGGTGGTTTTCAGGAATTTCAGCAGCGATTGGAGGTTGAATTCGCGCGTTACGAACGATATAAGCAGGATATTTCTTTACTGATTTTGAGGATTACCAACTATCATCAATATACCAGCTGTGCAGAACCTGCGCAGCTCGCCCGCCTGATGGAATCGGTCAATCTTTTTATTCGCAATAAATTACGAGTTATGGATTTTTCCTCCGTTTTTCGTGATCATCAAATCGTTATCGCTTTGCCGCAAACATCAGCGGAGGCCTCTAAAACTTTCGGCATTCGCATACGGAATCAATTGGCAACAAATCCCTTTGAAGTT
>OBEQ010512139.1_pt1 | contig 30869 bp, 24 predicted proteins | sample 1670901 | NCBI WGS metagenome assembly OBEQ01 (sample SAMEA104232315, study PRJEB22302) | groundwater metagenome | biome: forest; feature: aquifer; material: groundwater | place: USA | collected 2011-08-07 | depth 5.4 m | reverse complement strand
GAAAACAGCCGCCGCCATGGCTACATCCTCTCCATGTTGGGGATCAAGCAGGTCGTGGTTTGCGTCAACAAGATGGATTTGGTGAACCGGGACGAAACGCACTTCCTCCGGATCGAGAAGGAGTATCGGGACTTTTTGTCGTCCATCGGCGGCACCTTCTCGCCGTTTGACATCACGATCACGTCCTTCATGCGGCCGGTGATGGCGATGCGTCCGTCGCGGATGCGCGCCAGATCGCCAGTGTGAAACCAGCCGCTCTGGTCGACCGCCGCTGCGCTCGCCTGCGGATTGTTCCAGTAACCGAGCATGATGCCCGGTCCGCGCGCCAGCAGCTCGCAATTTTCATCGCAACGCAGCGACACACCCTCGAGCGGGCGGCCGACCGTGAGCGGGTCGTTGTCGCTTTCGCGGTTGCAGGCGAGCACCGGCGAGGTTTCCGTCAGGCCGTAGCCTTGCAGAAGCGGCAGACCGAGGCCGATGAACACGTGCGCGAGATCCGGCGCCAGGGCCGCGCCGCCGGCGATGATGAGACGGATGCGTCCGCCGAGACGGCGATGCAGCTTGTTCGCCACCAGCGCTTTCAGCAACGGCCACCACAGGTGATCGCTCCACGTTGCCTCGCCGCGAAAGCGCCGCCAGCCGACGTCGACGGCCTTGTCGAGCAAGCGCCGCTTGACGCTGCCGGGTGGCGTGCTCTCCTGCAGGCGCGACCAGATGCGCTCGAAGATGCGCGGCACCGCGATCAGGATCGTCGGCTTCTGCGTCTGCATGTCGTCGGCGAGCAGCGGGATCGAACGCGCGTACACCGTCTGCGAGCCGGCCCACATCGCGGAGTAATAACCGCAGGTGCGCTCGAACATGTGCGACAGCGGCAGGAACGACAGAAAGCGATCCGTCGCGTGCACGGGGATCGCGCGCATGGCGGCGACGGGGTTACTGATCATATTCCGATGCGACAGCATCACGCCTTTGGGCCTGCCGGTCGTGCCCGAGGTGTAAACAATCGTCGCCAGGTCGTTGGCCAAGGCGCTTGAGTGCAGCGGCTCACGCGCTTGCACGGGCAACCAGTCCTGCAGCGCGGTGACACGGGGATCCGCGGGCGCGGCGCCAATCATTACCACGCGCTCGATAGTTTTTACCTGGTCCTTCAGTCCATCCCACTGCGCGCCGTTCTCAAGCAGCATCAAGCGCACGCCGGCATCGTTAATGCAAAACGCCATGTTGTCGGCGCGATCGTCGAAATACAGCGGCACCGTGACCAACCCCAAACCAATCGCTGCCTGATCGAACAGCACCCACTCAACGCGGTTGTGCATGCACACCGCCACGCGATCGCCCGGGTTCAGACCCTCCGTCGCGAGCGCGGCCTGCCAGCGTCCGACCTCGCGCGCCATGCCGCCCCAGGTCCAATCGCACCAGGTGTCTTTCTCGAATTGACGATACGCCGGCGCATCCGGCGTGGCCGCCACGCGGCCGAGAAAAAGATCGGAGAGATTGGATTGTTCCGTTAGCTGCATGCCGCTGCTCCTCGCTCAGTTCTTATGTCTCTTATGTCGTGGGGCACTGCCTCTTTCCCTGCGGCTACGAACCGGGCTCCACGCGCTGCGTGAACAGTTCCAGTGTCGACCAACCTGGGTCCGGCGTGAACCGCTTGCCGTATTCCTGCGACAACCGGTACAGACTGTGACTGATGCCGGTCTCGCCGAGCGAGGCCACATAGCGCATCGGCCCGCCGAGAAACGGCGCGAAGCCGGTACCGTACACCATGCCGGCATCGACGGCATCGGGCTGCGTCACGACGCCTTCGCGCAGACACGCGACCGCTTCGTTGAGCAGGCGCAGCATGAGGCGCTCGGTGATCGGCACATCGGAGGTGCGATCGGCGGGTGGCTTCTGCGGGCGGCCTTTGGCATCCCATTTATAGAAACCCTGGCCGGTCTTCTTGCCGAGCTTACCTTCGGCCACGATCTCGCTCAGGCGTCGCGGCACATCGAGACGCAACGGGCCGGCGAGCACCTGCGCCACGGACAGACAGATGTCGAGCCCAACCGCGTCACCCAGCTCAATCGGCCCCATCGGCATGCCGAACTCGGTCGCGGCGCGATCGATCAATTGCAGCGGCACACCCTCTTCGGCAAGTTTTACCGCTTCGAGCAGATACGGCATGAGGATACGGTTAACCAGAAACCCGGGGCTGCTCTTCACATCGAGCGGTAATCGATCGAGCGCACTCGTGAACGCACGTGCGCGCGCGAGCGCCGCTTCGCTGGAACTGGCCCCGCGCACGATTTCCACCAGCTGCATCTTCGCCACCGGATTAAAAAAGTGCAGCCCGACCAGACGCATCGGATCGGACAGTCCCTGGGCAATCGTCTCGAGCGGAATCGAGGAGGTATTGGTGGCGAGCAAGGCATCGCGGCGCGCGCGGCGCTCCACCTCGCGGAACAGGCCCTGCTTGGCCTCGGCCTTTTCCACGATGGCCTCGATCACGAGATCGGCGCGGCCGATGCCGTTGCCGGCGAGATCCGGCATCAGGCGATCCAGCGCATCCTGTATCGCGCGCGGGTCCTTAAGCGTCTTCTTGTAGAAGTCATGCGCGCGCTTCAGCGCGCGCGCCAGGATCTCCGGTTTCTGATCCTGCAGCGTGACGCGAAAACCTTTGTGGGCCGCCCACATGGCAATATCACCGCCCATGGTGCCGGCGCCGATCACGTGCACATGCTGGATGTCATGCGCGCTGGCGCGTCCGCGGCGTTTCAATTCCTCGCCGATCAAAAACACATGCACAAGATTGCGGCTGGTGCGCGAGACCAGCAACTCGCCGAGCGAGAGCGCTTCCTGCTCTTCGCTGGCTTGCTGTTTCCACACCTCGAGAATCCGGTACGGCGCCGGATAATGTTCCGGATGTGCGCGTTGGCGCACGCGTTTTAACAGCAGCTGCACGACCGTCGGGCGCAGCAACCGCCACGACGGCACACGCTTCCACCACGATGCCCGCTGCGGGTTCGGGCGCTCGCACAAAATCTGTTCTGCGGCGCGCAGCAGATGCCGCTCCGGCACCACATCGTCGACCAGACCGAGGCGGCGCGCCTCCTTGGCGCTCACGCTACGGCCGCTCAGCATCATGTCGAGCGCGGCAAAATCGCCCACCAGCGGCGGCAAACGCACGGAGCCCCCGAAGCCGGGGTGAATGCCAAGTTTTACTTCCGGCAAACCAAGCCGCGTGGCGCGGTCGTCGCGCGCGATGCGATAGGTACATGCCAGCGCCATCTCCAGCCCGCCACCGACGCAGAATCCGTGAATCGCCGCGAGCGAGGCGAACGGCAGCGTCGCGATACGCCGGAAGACGCGTTGTCCGGTACGCGCGAGGTCAGCGGCGAGCGCCGGATCCGTGATGTGCTGAAATTCGCGCACGTCGGCACCGGCGATGAAACCGGAACGCTTGGCGGAATGAATCACCAGACCCTTGAGCGGCTTTGCTTCCAGGGCGATCAGGTGCTGTTCGAGCTGTTCCAGTACTTCATGCGACAACACATTGGCCGACTGACCGGCGACATCGAGCGCGAGCCAGACAATGTCATTGCGGATTTCGAGACGCCAATGCGTGGTGGCGCCAGTAGTGGTCGTTGCGGATTTCATGCGCCACCACCTTCGGCGCGCATGAGCATCGCGCCACCCTGACCGCCGCCGATGCACAGTGTCGCCACGCCGAGCCCTCCGCCTTTGCGCCGCAAGGCCTGCAGCAGATGCAGCGTCAGGCGCGCGCCGCTGGCCCCCACCGGATGACCGCAGGCGATGCCGCCACCCTCAGGATTGAGCTTGGCCGGGTCCATGGCGCCCGGCGGCGCATCGAGATCCAATTCTTCGCGTGCATAGTCAGCGCTGTCCCACGCCGCCTGACAACCGAGCACCTGCGCGGCGAAGGCCTCGTTTAGTTCCATCTGCGCCAGATCGCGCATCTTTAGATTGTTGCGCTGGAGCAGGCGCGCCACCGCATGCACCGGGCCGAGGCCCATCTGTGCCGGTTCGACGCCGGCCCATTCATGACCGAGCAACTCGCCCAGCACCGGCAGGTTGTGTTGCTTCACCGCCGCGTCGCTCGCGAGCAGCAACATGGCCGCGCCGTCGGTGACCTGCGAACTGTTGCCCGAGGTGACGGTGCCGTACTTGCGATCGAACACCGGACGCAACCCGGCAAGCTGGCCGATTCCGGTATCGCGGCGCAGCCCGTTGTCCTCACTGAAAAATGTGCCGTGCGCGTCGTACAGCAATTCGACTTCCGTTTTCATCTGGCCGGCATCGAATGCGGCGGCGAGTCGACGATGACTTTCCAGCGCATAGGCATCCTGCGCCTCGCGCGTGATACCGAAACGGTGTGCCACGACTTCGGCGGTCTGGCCCATGTTGAGCTTTACCAGTGGATCGGTCAGGCCGAGTAGTAAGGTATACACCGGCTTCAGATGTCGCAGGCGAAGCCCGGCCAGGGCCCGGCCGCGCGCGAGCACACTCTTGGCGCGCAGCACACTGCCAAGCCAGGCATTCATTTCAAGGTTCCACTGAATCGGCGCCCGGCTCATGGACTCGGTGCCACCGGCCAGGACCAGATTGGAAAATCCGAGCGCGATGCGCTCGTAGCCGCTGGCGAGCGCCTGCAGACCGGAGGCACAATTGCGCTGCACCGTGAAGGCCGGCATTTTCTTGCCGCAGCCGAGGCGCAGCGCGATGACGCGTGCGATGTTGGCCTCGTCCGGCGCCGGGATCATGCAACCGACAATGACCTCGTCGAGCGCATCGGGCGCGAACGGCTGGCGCGCCAGCACCGGCCGCGCGCAGGCCACGGCCAGGTCGGCGGCACTGAACGCACCGGGCTCGGCGCGCGCCTTCAAAAACGGCGTGCGCGCCCCATCCACGACGAATACGCGACTCTGTGTCATCGATGTTTCCTCGGTCGGATTCGTAAAATACTACCTCTCCCCGCAAAGGCGCAAAGGGCGCAAAGAAAATTTCGAGCTTACGCAAAAAACCTTTGCGCCCTTTGCAGTGAAACCTGTCCGGTGTTTCTAGATCGCCTGCGCCGGAAAATCGTCGACCCGGATGACGGCACGGCGCAAGCGGTTGGCCTCGCGCACGGTTTCGGCCTCGGTGGCGCTGAGCACGCCGGCGCGCGCCGCTTCGCGCAGCTGCGCCTCGATATCCCCATGCAGCAACGGATGTGTCGAAACAAACGCGTGCAGCTTTTTCTCGAGCGCCTCGGCGGCGATCACGGCGTGCAGCGCGACCTCGATGCGGCCCATCTGATCGCCCTCGCCTTGCGGCACGAAGATGCCGGCAGTCAGGCGATCGCGCGTCGCCGACGGTGCCAGCAGCAACGAAGCGAGTTCGTGCCCGAGGCGATCGCTCGGCGGCGTGTGGCAGCGGCCGAGCGGGAACAGCAACGCGCCAAACAGACGCCGGCCGATCCACGGCAGATTCTTGAGTACTACGACTAACGTCTTCTCGGCCTGATGCAGGCAGTATTCGCAGGCGAAGCGCAACAGCGGTTCGTCCTCGGGCGGACGGTGGTCGTCCTCGAAACGCTTGATGCTGGCGCCGGCGAGATACAGATACGACAGCACATCGGCCAGGCGCCCGGAGACTTTCTCGCGGCGCTTGAGCGCGCCGCCGTACGTCAGCATGGCGACATCCGACATGACGGCAAAGGCGCTCGAGAGGCGCGTGAGTTGTTGCGCGTAGCGCCGTCCCGGACCGCGCAGCGGCACACACACGAAACGGGCGCCGGTGACCCCCATCCACAGCGTGCGCGCAATGTTGGAAATCACGAAACCGATGTGACCGAACAGCGCCTTGTCGAAACGGCGCTTGCCGCGCGCGCCGTCGGCATCGGCGACCGCTTCCATTTCCTCGCGCACATACGGGTGGCAGCGAATGGCGCCCTGCCCGTAAACGATCAACGTGCGCGTGAGAATGTTCGCGCCTTCGACGGTGATGCTGATCGGAATGGCTTGATACGCGCGCCCGATCAGATTCTGCGGGCCGAGGCAGATGCCGGAGCCGCCGTGCACGTCCATGGCATCGTTCACCGCGCGACGCATGTGCTCGGTGAGCTGATACTTAACAATCGCCGACGCCACCGCCGGTTGCTCGCCGGCATCGAGGGCGCGCGCCGTCAACGTACGCGCGGCGTCCATGAAATACGTGAACCCGGCGATGCGTGCGAGCGGCTCTTCCACGCCTTCGAATTTGCCGAGCGGTAATCGAAACTGTTTGCGAATGCGTGCGTAGGCGCCGGTAGCGCGCGAAGCGAGCTTGCTGGCACCAACTGAAAGCGCCGGCAGCGAGATCGAACGCCCCGCGGCGAGGCAGTCCATCAGCATGCGCCAACCTTCGCCGACGCGCTCGCCGCCGCCGATGACCCAATCGAGCGGAATGAATACGTCGGTGCCCGAGTTCGGGCCGTTCTGGAACGGAATGTTGAGCGGCGCGTGGCGCGTACCGATATTCACGCCCGGCGTTTTGGTCGGGATGAGCGCGAGCGTGATGCCGACGTCTTCGTCGGTGCCGAGCAAATGCTGCGGATCGAACAGGCGAAATGCGAGACCGAGAATAGTCGCCACCGGACCGAGCGTGATGTAGCGCTTCTCCCAGGTGAGACGAATGCCGAGCACGTCCTTGCGTCCCTCGAAATCCGCGCGGCAGACAAAGCCGCGATCAGGGATGGACGAGGCATCGGAACCCGCTTCGGGACCGGTGAGCGCGAAGCACGGCACCTCTTCGCCACGCGCGAGCCGCGGCAGGTAATGATCGCGCTGCGCCTCGGTGCCGTAGCGCATCAGCAGCTCGGCCGGCCCAAGCGAGTTAGGCACCATGACGGTGACTGCGGCGGTGGTCGAGCGGCTGGCGATCTTCATCACCACCGCCGAATGCGCCTGCGCCGAGAACTCAAGACCGCCGTAGCGCTTCGGGATGATCATGCCGAAGAAGCCCTGCTCCTTGATAAAACGCCAGATCTCCGGCGGCAGGTCACGGCGATTGTGCGTGATGTCCCAGTCGTTGAGCTGGCGACAAAGTTCTTCGACCGGCCCGTCCATGAACGCCTGCTCCGCGTGACTCAGCTGCGGCGCCGGGATGGCGAGCAGACGCTTCCAGTTGGGTCGGCCACGAAACAGATCGGCTTCCCACCACACGGTACCGGCGTCGAGCGCCTCGCGTTCGGTGGTGGACATCGACGGCATGATGCGCCGGAACGCGGCGAAGATCCGGTTGCTCAGCACGGCACGGCGCAGCGGCGAGAGATTGAGAATGGGGGCAACGACGACAAATACCGACCCGCCGACAAGTCGGGTGACAAATGACAGCGGGCACAGGTAACCGGCGCCCGCTAGCGCAGCGGCGGCAACGATCGTCCACCCCAGCAGCGGCACGCCGACATAGGCCAACGTCCACGCGACTGCGATTGCCAACAGCATTGCGACTGCGGTTTCCATCCCGATATCCTTTGGTTATCCGTCTTTGGGACCATCGACACTGCGAATCGTTTATGCACCGCAAGGGCTCATTCCATCTTATATCACCCGCGGGCAGGCGCGAGGCGGCGCGTCCCGCTTTCCGAGACACGGCGCGATCCGTGCGTGCCGGAGGTGCTTTTTATGTCGCAAAGCGCGTAGCCGTGCGCCCGCAGAGCGAATGCGCCCTGCGGTAAGCGATGAGGAGGTACGAAACAACTGCACGACCGGCCGGTCGCGCAACAGGGGCTAGATTTCGATCATCTCGAAATCAGACTTGAGGGCACCGCATTCCGGGCACTTCCAGTTTTCCGGCACGTCGGCCCAGCGGGTACCGGGCGGTATGCCTTCTTCGGGCCGACCTTTTTCTTCTTCGTAGACAAAACCGCAAATGACACACATGTAAGACTTCATCAAAATCCCCGATACACACATCGAATTTATAGTGTGGCAAGTGTATCACGCGGGTCCGACGCATGGTGAAACGCGCGCGGCGCCACTAAAATGCGGCCATGGAGCGCGTCGCTATCGTGTTGTTCAATCTGGGCGGACCCGATTCGCTCGCAGCGGTACGGCCGTTTTTATTCAACCTCTTTTCCGATCCCGATATCTTCCGGCTGCCGCTCGGCGCGCTGACACAAAAACCATTCGCCGCGCTGGTGTCGCGGCGGCGCGCGGCCGAGGCGGCCAAAGGCTATGCCGCCATCGGCGGTGCCTCGCCGCTGCTCAGCAATACGCGCCGGCAGGCGCAAGCGCTGGCGCACGCGCTCGCGAACGATGGCGACTTCGATGTGCACATCTGTATGCGCTACTGGCATCCGCGCGCGGCGCAGGTCGTCGAGCAACTGAAGGCGAATAATATTGCGCGCGTCGGGCTGCTGCCGCTGTACCCACACTACTCCATCGCCACGACCGGCAGTTCTTGCAACGAGTTTCAGCGCGAGTGCGCGCGCCAGAAGTATCAGCCGACGGTTTCATGGGTGCGGCAATGGTACGACCAACCCGATTACCTCGATGGCATCGTGCAAACGTTGCGGGCGCAGGCGGCCGCGTTTCCCAATGCCGATCCGGCGGCGATTGAAGTATTGTTCTCGGCCCACGGTTTGCCGCGCAAAATCATCGATGCCGGTGACCCGTACGAAAAGCAAATCCGTGCCACGTTCGAGGCCGTGCGGGCGCGCCTGCAATGGCCGCGTACGACGCTTTGCTATCAGAGCCGCGTCGGTCCACTCGAATGGCTGAAACCCTACACCGATGAGGTGATTCGCGAAAAAGCGCGTGCGGGTGCACAACAGATCCTTGTCTATCCGATCGCCTTTGTGTCCGACCACGTCGAAACATTATATGAATTGGGACAGACCTACGCCCAGCTTGCGCGCGACCAAGGGGTGGCGCATTATCGAGTGGCGCCTGCATTGAACGACGATGCGCGGCTCACGCAGGGACTGCGAAAACTGGTACTGGATGCGGTAACACGTCTATGAATTTCCCGCCGGCCAAGAGTGGCTCATGAATTCTGAAACGCCCCCGGTTGTGCTCGTCTTTGGCGGCACCGATCCCACGGGCGGCGCTGGCATTGTCGCTGACTGTCTCACCCTCGCCTCCCTCGGCTGCCATCCGACCTCGGTCGTCACCGCGGTCACGGCGCAGGACACCTCCGGCATCAAACAATTTGCCTGCGTCGATACGGCGCTGGTCATTGCCCAGGCACGCGCGGTGCTGGAAGACATGCCGGTCGCGGCCATCAAAACCGGCATGCTTGGCAACCGTGAAATCGTCGCGGCGGTCGCGGCCATCGTGCATGACTATCCCGAGATTCCGCTGATCGTCGATCCGGTGCAGATCTCCGGCGCCGGCCATGCGCTTGCCGACGAATCGCTCGACGAAGCGTTGCGCATGCTGCTGTTACCGCGCGCCATCTTGATCACGCCCAACAGCCTCGAAGCACGCAAGCTGGCACCAGCCGCCGACACGCTCGATGCCTGCGCCCACGCGCTGATGGAACTGGGCGCCGAATACGTGCTGATCACCGGCACGCATGAACCAACGCCAAAAGTCGTGAATCGCCTCTACGGCCGCAGCCGTTTGCTCGAAACCTACGAGACCGAACGCCTGCCGCAGGAATTCCACGGCAGCGGTTGCACACTCGCCTCGGCGTGCGCGGCCACGCTCGCGCACGGACTGGAACCGCGCTCGGCAATCGCCGAGGCGCTGCGCTACACCTGCAACACGTTAAAGAGCGGCCGGCGTTTCGGCATGGGCCAGCACCTGCCCAACCGTCCCTACTGGGGCGGCGGTCCATTCGTGCGCCGCAAAACGTCCGAACACACCTAGCACCCTTCCCGCTCCCGATGTTTACCGTCGCCGGTTTATACGCGATTGCCGACACGTGCTATCTCGACCCCACGCGTTTGGTGTCCGCCGTCACGGACGCGATCGCCGGCGGCGCACGCATCATTCAATACCGCGACAAGTCCCCAGACAGCGAACGGCGTGAACGCGAGGCACGATCGCTGGCAGCTGTGTGCCGCGAGAACGGAAAAATGTTTTTGATTAACGACGATGTCGGACTCGCCGCCAAGGTCGGCGCCGATGGTGTACACCTGGGGCGTGATGACACCACGATCGGCGCAGCGCGCGAACGTCTCGGGCCTGACACGGTGGTTGGCGTGTCGTGTTACAACGAACTGGCGCGCGCGCTGGCGGCACAGGCACAGGGTGCCGACTACATCGCCTTAGGTAGCTTCTTTCCCTCGCGCACCAAACCCCAGGCGGTGCGCGCCGGTCTTGAATTGCTGCACGCGGCGCGCGCGAAAATCCGGTTACCGATTGTGGCTATCGGCGGAATCACGCCCGAGAACGGCGCCGAGCTGATCGCTGCCGGCGCCGATGCGCTCGCCGTCATACAAGGTATCTTCGGTCAATCCGATGTCGCGGTGGCGGCAAAACGCTACGCGCAGCTGTTCGCTGGCGCCATCCCGGCGATCCGCTAAGACGCCGGGGCGTTACTTCTTCTGGCGACCCATCATCTCGTCCAGCGGCTTGATGTCACCACAATCGCTGCCCAACCACTTGCCACTGCTCTCGCGATGCTGCGTCACTTCGTGGCCGTGCGCGGTACCTTTGAAATCGTAAACCGACGTAATGTTTTCGCCGTTCGCAAGCGTGCCGGTCATCACGCCCGCACCTTTAATCATTGGACCGTCACAAACCATTTCGACGCTGTACGAATTGCCGCTGCGATTCATATTTTTCATCTGGCATTCCGACTGCTCACGGTCCATCGTCGGATGATCACGCTCCACCATCTGCTTGCTCATGCACACACGGGCCACGAACGCGCCGTCGGCATTCGGCACCGGGATGCCCATTTTTTTCATCTGCTCGCGTTGCGCCGGCGACATCTGGGGCATCTGTCTCCCGCCCATGTCCGACTTCGAGGTCATTTCCCACAGTCCGGGCTTCATACGCTCGGCGGCACCGGCCGTGAGCGGGAGTGCACAGGCGATGATGGCGATCGACACGATACGGCGCATAATTTCTTCCTCGGCTGAAATAAGTTCTCTATGCTACCCTCGCGCGCTCGATAGCCGCAATGCCAACGGGCGGCGCGGCGGCTGTAAAAAGATGTGTCAAACGCCGCCCTGCCGCATAATTCCAGCCACGCCCCTTCACGGAAAAGTACATGAGCCAGTCGCACGAACTGTTCATCCGCGCCCAACGATGCATTCCCGGCGGCGTCAATTCACCGGTGCGGGCCTTCAAGGGCGTCGGCGGTGAACCGATATTTATCGAGCGCGGTGTCGGGGCCTACCTCTACGACGCCGACGCGAAGCAGTACATCGACTATGTCGGCTCCTGGGGTCCGATGATCCTCGGGCACGCGCACCCGGCGGTCACGGCGGCCGTGAAGGCCGCGACCGAGAAGAGCCTGTCGTTCGGTGCACCGACGCGCGTCGAGATCGACATGGCCGAGCGCCTGTGCGAACTCGTACCGTCCATGGAAAAAGTGCGCCTGGTCAGCTCCGGCACCGAAGCCACCATGAGTGCGATTCGCCTGGCACGCGGCTACACCGGGCACGACAAAATCATCAAATTCGAAGGCTGCTATCACGGACACGCGGATGCGCTACTGGTAAAGGCGGGCTCGGGCGCACTGACGCTCGGTGTACCGACGTCACCCGGCGTCCCGAAAAACGTGGCGCAACACACGCTTACGCTGGAATACAATCATCTCGCACAAGTGCGCGAGGCGTTCGCTCAACACAACGGCGAGATCGCCTGCGTGATCGTCGAGCCGGTGGCGGGAAACATGAATTGCGTGCCACCCGTGGACGGCTTCCTTCAGGGCCTGCGCACCCTGTGCGATGCGCACGGCGCGGTGCTGATTTTCGACGAAGTGATGACCGGCTTTCGGGTCGGGCTGCATGGCGCGCAAGGCCGCTATGGTGTGGTCCCCGACCTCACCACGCTCGGGAAAGTGATCGGTGGTGGCTTGCCAGTGGGCGCCTTCGGCGGGCGCCTCGACATCATGAGCCGCATCGCGCCCGAGGGACCGGTGTATCAAGCCGGTACGCTGTCCGGAAACCCAGTCGCCCTGGCAGCCGGCCTGGCGACGTTAAAAGAAATTTCGCGGCCCGGTTTTTTCGAGACCCTGATGGCGAAGACTACGGCCCTGACGGAAGGCCTCAAAGAACGCGCATGCGCCGCTGACGTCCCACTCGCGACACATTCGGTCGGCGGAATGTTCGGAATTTTTTTTACGCGCGAACCAGAAGTAACCCGCTTCGCCCAGGTGATGGCCTGCGACGTCGAGCGTTTCAGAAAATTCTTTCACGGCATGCTGGAGCAGGGCGTCTATCTTGCGCCCTCGGCATTCGAGGCCGGCTTTGTTTCCGCCGCACACACCGATGCCGACATTGGTGACACACTCGATCGCGCGGAGAGAGTATTTAAGACGCTGTAATGCTACGCAATCGAGAGGAGGGGGCCGGGGCGGTATTACGTTCCTGCAGGCAAAAAAACGGGCCGGTTTCCCGGCCCGGGTACACCCCACACTGCTAGGCGTTCAACTTACGAGAATGTTTTCGGCGGCGAAGCGCACCGTGGCAACCTGCGGGTGCAGGATGTCGTCGGCAAGCGCGATATCGACGCCAAGAATTCGTACCACTTCGTGGTGATCACGGATGCCCGGCAGCTCTTCGCGCAGGTAGCCGTAATGGGTTTCGTTCATGTACACGACATTCGGACGCATTCCGTGCCCTTGCTCGTAGTCACTCACCAGATTGACGATGTGGCTAAACATGTTTGCGTCTCCTGCCTCGTTTCTGCTCTGCCGCAACCGGCTAAATTCGTTTTACCTGCCTATATAGAAGCAACACCTGTGCCAGTATTGGGGTGTTGCGTAACCTATTGAAAATAAAATGGTAAGCAAGTGAAGGACAACCATACAGGTGCCGCAGAAGGGGAAAAACGTACGGATGGTTGCCGTATTTCGGCAGATCGACGGCTCTATTTGACGCGGACAAAGAAAAAGGGCCGGGGGATTTCGTCATCCCCGGCCCTTTTGCACAGGTACATCAAAACGCCTAGTGAAGCCCAGCCATGTACTCCGAAACTGCCTTGATTTCAGCCTCAGACATGCGGAAAGCGATGCGGGTCATGATATCCCCGTCACTGGCGCGCTTATTGGCCTTGAACGCCAGCAGCTGCTTCTCGGTATAAACGGCATTCTGACCGGAAATCTTCGGAAAGCGCGGCGGGATACCGTGGCCGGAGGGACCGTGGCAGCTCATGCACGCCGAAACACCCATTTTGGCGTTACCACCGCGGAAAATGTGTTCGCCCTGTTTGGCCATCGGCTCGCTCTTGGCGCTGCCCAAACGGATCGACAGCGACGAGAAATGGGCCGCCAGGTCTTCCATATCCTTCTGCGACAGGCCAGCAGCCATGCCCGACATAATGGGGTCTTTACGCGCGCCTGACTTGAAGGCCTGAAGCTGCCGGATCAGATAGTTTTCATGCTGACTGGCCAGCTTCGGCCAAGCTTGGTCGGCACCGCCGTTACCGTCGGCACCGTGGCAACCGGTGCACACGGCAGCCTTGGCCTTACCGGTGGCGGCGTCGCCGGCGGCATACGCCGGAACGGCCAGCGCGAGCATCAGAACACCTAAGCCGAAGGCCCGGGCGGAGCCAGCCAAAATTACCCTTTCGAACGACATGATTCCCCCAAGGACGAGCAAAATACAGATGAAAACGATGTAGAAGAATGCGCAGCCTTATACCAAGAGCCTTCGGGGCGGTCAATTTTTAACTTGAAGGCAGTATATATCGCGGGCAAAAAAAACCCCGGAAACAAGGGGAGTGTCCGGGGCTTAATATGTCCCAGCCTTGCGGCCGAGACCCCCGCTCAGGGAGGAGGAGCGGGGTTAAGACGAATCCAATCGTCTTCGAAGAGTATAGACCAGTTCTTAATTAGAAAAGTTCCAACAATCCATAAATTTGTTCAATGCTGAGCATTTAGGCGTCCCGGGGTTGGGATCAATGCGCCTCATCCCAGTTCGGACCGACGCCGATATCGACCACCAGCGGCACGGCCAGGCGCGCCACACCCTCCATATAGACACGCACTTCGGCGCATATCTCATCCACCGCCTGTTCGGCGACTTCAAACACGAGTTCGTCGTGTACCTGCATAATCATGCGGGCGGGCGGGTGCGTACGCAGTATCCACGCGTCGACATCGATCATGGCACGCTTGATCAAATCCGCCGCCGTTCCCTGCATCGGCGCGTTGATGGCCGCGCGCTCGGCGCCTTGCCGGCGCCCGACGTTGGCGGCGTTAATTTCCTGCAGGTACAGGCGCCGGCCGAATAACGTCTCCACGTAACCGCGCGAGCGCGCCTGCTCGCGTGTCGCGTCCATGAACGACTTCACGCCGGGGTAACGGCGGAAATACAGATTGACGTATTCCTGTGCCGCGCCGCGATCGATCTTGAGCTGACGCGCGAGGCCAAACGCCGACATGCCGTAAATCAATCCGAAGTTGATGGCCTTGGCGGCGCGGCGCTGATCGTCGGACACCGTGTCCGGCGTAGCGCCGAATACTTCGGCAGCGGTGGCGCGATGGATGTCTTGCTTGTCGGCAAACGCCTGGATCAGTCCGGCATCGCCGGAAAGATGCGCCATGATGCGCAGCTCGATCTGCGAGTAGTCGGCAGACACGATTTTGTGTCCCGGCTCGGGCACAAAGGCCTGGCGAATGCGCCGGCCTTCAGCCGTGCGCACCGGTATGTTTTGCAGATTCGGATCGGAAGAGGACAGGCGCCCGGTCGCGGCAACCGCCTGATGATAGGACGTGTGCACACGTCCGGTGCGGGGATTGACCATCTCCGGCAACTTGTCGGCGTACGTGCTCTTTAATTTCGCCAGGCCGCGGTGTTCGAGAATCACGGCCGGGAGCGGGTAATCGAGCGCGAGCTCCTGCAGCACTTCTTCGGCGGTCGAGGGCTGTCCGGTCGGCGTCTTCTTTAAGACCGGAATCTTCAGTTTGTCGAACAGGATTTCGCCAAGTTGTTTCGGCGAGGCGATATTGAACGGCTGGTCAGCGATCCGATGCGCCTCCTGTTCGAGCTCGAGCATGCGCTTGGCCAACTCTCCGCTCTGGATACGCAGCAGCGCGGCGTCGATGCGCACGCCGTGACACTCCATGCGCGCCAGCACCGGCACCAGCGGCATCTCGATCTCGCGAAACACCTTTTCAAGCGATGGCGTCTGCCGCAGACGCGGCCATAGGTGCTGGTGCAGACGCAGCGTGATGTCGGCGTCCTCGGCGGCATAGGTAGTAGCCTGCTCGATCGGCACCTCGCTGAAGTTGATCTGGTTCTTGCCCTTGCCCGCGACTTCTTCGTATTGAATCGTTTTGTAGCCGAGATATTTGAGCGCGAGCGAGTCCATGTCATGGCGCGAGGCGGTCGAGTCGAGCACGTATGACTGCAGCATGGTGTCGTAGCGCAAGCCGCGCAGGGTGATGCCGGGGTTGCCGAGCACGATCAGGTCGTACTTGAGGTTCTGACCGATCTTGCCGAGGGCTTCGTCTTCGAGCAGTGGCTTCAGCTTCGCGAGCACATGCTCGCGGTTGAGCTGGGACGGCGCGCCGGGGTAACGATGCGCGAGCGGCACATAGGCGCCGGCGCCGGATTTATCGGTAAAGGAAACACCCACAATTTCGGCGCGCTGCGAATCGATGGCGGTGGTTTCGGTGTCGAAGGCAAACTCGCCGCTTTGTTTCAGACGCTCGATCCATCCCTCCAGCGCGGCGTCATCGAGCACCGCTTCATATGTCGCACCCGTGGTGGTGGCGCTCGCGACGTTCATTTGTCCCTGTACCGAACCGCCGGCCTCCTCGCGCGCGACAGTCGCGCGCTGTCGTGCGGCCGGCGTATGGGTGCCGCCCAGCTCGGCGAGCCATGATTTAAATTCGAGCCGCCGGTAAAGCTCGCGCAGGCGCGCGGTGTCCGGTGCGCGCCGCACCAGGTCGGTCGGCCGAAGCGCGAGCGGCACATCGCAGCGAATGGTGGTGAGCTGGCGTGCGAGCGGCAATTGCGCCAGCGCCGCGCGCAGATTTTCGCCGACTTTGCCGCCGATCTCAGCCGCGTGCGCGACCAGGTTATCGAGCGAATCGTATTGTTGTAGCCATTTGGCCGCGGTCTTCGGGCCGACGCCCGGAACGCCCGGGATGTTGTCCGACGTGTCACCCATGAGCGAGAGATAATCGACGATGCGCGTCGGGGGCACACCGAATTTTTCGATCACGGCATCGTGATCGAGCACTGTGTCGCTCATCGTATTCACCAGCGTCACGTGACCGTCGACCAGCTGTGCCATATCCTTGTCGCCGGTGGAAATGAGCGCGTGCATGCCGGCGTCGGCTGCCTGACGTGCGAGCGTGCCGATCACATCGTCTGCCTCCACGCCCTCGATTTGCAGGATCGGAATGCCCATCGCGTCAATGATGGCGTGTATCGGTTCAATCTGCGCCACCAGGTCATCGGGCATCGGCGGGCGATGTGCCTTGTAGTCGGCAAACAAATCGTCACGGAAGGTTCTGCCCTTGGCGTCGAACACAACAGCCACGTGCCGTGGGTCGTATTCGTTCAGCAGACGACGCACCATGTTCGCCACCCCGTACACCGCACCGGTGGGTTCGGCGTGCGAATTGGTCAGCGCCGGCATGGCATGGAACGCACGGTACAGATAGGACGAGCCATCGACCAGGACGAGTGGTTTTGTCGTCGCCACGTCGGGCGCGGCGGCGGGCGCGGCTGAATCGTCAGTGTCTGGTTTACGCTGGTTCACGTGCGGGAATATTCCGATAAAAAGGGCGACCGTATTATGCACGAGCGACAAGCGCGAGCACCAAATTCATGCGACACGCGGGACAAGATATCGACCACGTGTCGACAAGCGAGGGTATGATAGAGACACATTCATGCGCCACAATGGAGGTCGTATGCGCTCGACGATATTGACGGGTCTACTGATCGCGCTGCCGTTGGCCGGTTTCGCCGCTGACGCGTCCAAACCTTCCACCGAGGCACCGCCACCGCCGGTATCGCCGAAGGCCGATCCGCGGCCGCGGACGGCCGAAGGCGAGAGCGGGCTTGAGCCCGAGGTCACGATTGTCACGCGCGGCGATATGACCTACGAGGAGTATCGGATCCGCGGGCGCCACTATATGACCAAAGTGACGCCCAAGCGCGGCAAACCGTACTACCTTATTGATAAGGAAGGCAGCGGCCAATTCCGGCGCAGCGATCTGGAGTCGCCGATTTCTGCACCGAACTGGGTGATCATACAGTGGTAAGTATCGGGCACAGGCGGGGGCAGGGCAGAGTGGGGTGTGGCTCGCGCACCGCGTGCGCGCCTTACACCTGCGTCTTGCCTTCAGTATCATATGCGCCGCGCAATTCCTTATAACCAGATCCGCGCCGGGGGATTCATCATGCAGAGCACCATCACCACGAACGAGGCCTTGGCCTGGGTCCGCGCCGGCTTCGACCGCGTGCAACGTGAACCGGCACGTTGGCTCGGCATGACATTCGTTTATCTCCTGATCGCGCTCATCCTCAAACGCATTCCGTTTTTGGGCAGCTACGTGCTGGCCCTGCTCACACCGATCACGATCGCCGGCGCCATGCTGGCGGCGCGCTCGTCACTGCAACCCGCGCCCGTGGGCGCGAACGCGTGGCTGCGTGCACTCAGCGCCGATGGCGCGCGTGAACTGTTTCAGGTGTTCCGGCGCGAAGATCACAGCTTCGCCATCGTGATCGTTTGCGTCGTCACGCTCGGACTGGTGGTGCTGGTGAATATTCCGGAACTGCTCATCACCGGTGGCTCTATCATCTCCGGCATTGCCGGGGCCAATCTTGCCGGGCCGATGCCCGTCATGGCGGTGGTCAACATCGCCATTGCGCTGGCGCTGTACACGCTGCTGGCGATGGCGCTGCTCTATGTAGTACCGCTCGCGCTCTTCGGTCGCCGTCAGGCGATCCCCGCGGTGATCGAAAGCTTCCAGGCCTGCCTGCGTGAACGCAAAGCGCTGGCGCTGTTTGTCGCGCCGTTCCTGGCGGTTAATTTCCTCGTGACCTTTACGTTCAATGTCTCGCACTGGCTCGGTTATCTGCTGCTCGCGGTCATGGGCACGGTCACCTTGCCGGCCTTCGTCATCGGTTTACACAGCAGTTATAAGACCCTCTTTGAAGCGGCCGCCCCCGCGCCCGCGGCGCGCATGCGTTCACCCGTCACACCGTAGTTCTTCCACGGCTCGCGGCGACGGGGCTATCATCGCCCGATGCTGACGCTTGTTTACGCTGGCCCCGCCCTCGGCGCCTACGGTTTTCCCGAAGGCCATCCGTTTGGACCGGATCGGCTCGATGCCTTCCGGCGTGAGTTCACGCACCGCGGACTCGACCGGCGCGCGCAAGTCACGGCGCCGGTCAGCTGCAGTCGCGCCGATCTCACGCGCTTTCACACCCCGACGTATGTAAACCGGGTCGAGCGCATGTCGGCCGAGGGTGTCGGCTATCTGGACGGCGGCGACACGCCAGCGTTTCCAGGCATCTACGAGGCCGGTTGCACCGTGGTGGGATCGGTGCTCGATGCCGCCGGCGCCATTCTCGATGGGCGCTGCGCGCATGCGTTTATTCCGGTGGCGGGTTTGCACCACGCGCGCCGCGATGGCGCCGCAGGCTTCTGCGTGTTCAACGATATCGGCGTGCTGATCGAATGGCTGCGCGCCGAACACGGGCTGCGGCGCATCGCCTACGTGGACATCGACGCGCACCACGGCGACGGCGTGTTCTACGGATTTCAGGACGATGCGGAAATTATTTTTGCCGACATCCACGAAGACGGCCGCTATCTCTATCCAGGCACCGGCGATGCCGACGAGACCGGCACCGGCGCGGCGCGCGGCACCAAGCTGAACCTGCCGTTGCCGCCGGGCGCCACCGATGCGGCGTTTCACGCCGTGTGGCCGCAGGTCGAGGAATTTGTGCGCGCCGGCAAACCGGAATTTATTATTCTGCAGGCCGGCGCCGACAGCGTCGCCGGCGATCCGCTCACGCACATGCAGTTTACGCCCGCGGTCCACGGCCACGTCGCGCGTCGGCTGAGCGCACTCGCCAGCCGCTGTTGTGGCGGACGTTTTCTCGCCACCGGCGGTGGCGGGTATCACCGACCCAATCTCGCCGCCGCGTGGTGCGCGGTGGTCGAGTCGATGCTCGCCGCCTGACGCGCGGCAGGCAACGCGACCTACGCCGGGGAAGCCGCCGTTGGCGATTGTGGCCGCGCAGTCGACGCTGGTGCTGTCTCTTCTTCCTTTTTCTCCTGGTGCAGGCTCAACTCCCTTTTCGGCTTCGTGTCTTCAAGGCGCGCGCGCTTGCTGTTGAGTTTGATATTGAGCTTCACCTCGCTCACCGAATCGGCATTGCGCAGTGCGTCTTCGTAACTGGTTTCACCCGCTTCATACAGATCGAATAACGCCTGGTCGAACGTCTGCATGCCGATTTCTTTCGACTTCGCCATCTGTTCCTTCAGCGCATGCACTTCGCCCTTGAAGATCAGGTCCGAGACGAAGGGCGTGTTGAGCAGGATTTCAATGGCGGCACGCCGGCCCTTGCCATCAGCGCGTGGAATAAGCCGCTGCGAGACCACTGCCTTCAGATTCAACGACAGGTCCATCAACAATTGCGGCCGACGTTCTTCAGGAAAAAAGTTGATGATTCGATCGAGCGCCTGATTGGCGCTGTTGGCGTGCAGGGTCGCCATGCACAGGTGCCCGGTCTCGGCGAAGGCAATGGCGTACTCCATGGTGTCGCGGTCGCGAATCTCGCCGATCAGGATCACGTCCGGGGCCTGGCGCAACGTGTTCTTGAGCGCCGCGAACCAGCTGTTGGTGTCGGCGCCGACCTCACGATGGGTCACCAGGCAGTTTTTGTTCTTGTGCACGTACTCGACCGGTTCTTCGATGGTGATCATATGGCCGTGGCTCTTTTCGTTGCGGTAATTGATCATCGCCGCCAGCGACGTCGACTTGCCCGACCCGGTGCCGCCGACCAGGATCACCAGCCCACGCTTGGTCAGGGAGACATCCTTCAACACCGGCGGCAGTTTCAGCTCATCGAAGTTGGGAATCTGCGTCGTGATGGTACGTAACACCATGCCGACATGGCCTTGCTGCACAAACACGTTCACGCGAAAGCGACCGATGCCTTCGGGGCTGATGGCGAAGTTACATTCCTTCTCCACTTCAAACTCGGTGCGCTGTTTCTCGTTCATCAACACGTGCGCCAGCGCGCGGGTGTGCACCGGCGTCAGCCGATGGGTCGCCGCCGGCGTCATCTTGCCGTCGATTTTCATCGACGGCGGAAAATCATTGGCGATAAACAGGTCCGATGCCTTCTTCCCCTGCATCGTTAACAGAAGGCTATTGATGTAGTTCTTTGCTTGTTCCGGCGTCATTTCGCTAAGGTCCCCGTTTTTCTGCGCAAGAAATTCCACGTCGATGTGCCGAACACATCGAATTTTTTCATCCATGGCGACGTACAGGTAATTCCGGCGAGATCGAAGGTCGATGTGAGAATCACACCTACTTCGATAGAAACGCCGCCAGTACCGATTGGTACGGGCGGCGTCTTCCGCTCAAATGAGTATAGGTGAGAAAAAGAAATACGCCGGTACGACGGAAGATTTTTAATATTTTTTTATCGCACTTTTTACTGCAGTGATTTCGATTACTACTTTGTGTAATAAAGAAAATTCTCATACGTCGATTCGGCAACCTTGAACCATTGACGGCTGTTATCGCCGAATTTTCTCCACTCGGTATAGATCTTCTTGAACACTGGATTTTTTGCCGCCTCTTCGTCGTACATCTCGAACGCCGCCTTGCGCGCCGCCAGCATTAGGTCCTTCGGAAACGGATGCAGCTTCGTCCCGTGCCGCAGCAGGCGCGCGAGCGCCGGTGGATTCCTGGCGTCGTACTCGGCCAGCATGGTCACGTTGGCCTCGGCCGCGGCGCACTGGAACGCCATCTGATACGGCTCGGGCAGCGCCTGCCACTGTTTGAGATTGACGAGAAAGCTGAGCATGGCGCTGCCTTCCCACCAGCCGGGGTAATAGTAATGTTTCGCGACTTTGTAAAAGCCGAGCTTCTCGTCGTCGTACGGGCCGACGAATTCCGTGGCATCGATGGCGCCGCGCTCGAGTGCCGGATAAATATCGGTCGGTGCAATCGCCTGCGGCACTGCGCCCAGGCGCGCCATGACTTGTCCGCCGGGGCCGGGAATGCGCATCTTCAGCCCCTTGAGGTCGGCGAGCGACTGGATCGGCGCGCGAAACCAGCCGCCCATCTGCGTACCGGTGTTGCCGCCCGGAAAATTAATGATGTGGTAGTCGTTGAAGAGCGCGCGCATCGCCTTCAGCCCGCCGCCGGCGTACAGCCATGCGTTCTGCTGTCGCGCGGTGAGGCCGAACGGGAGCGCGGTGTCGAAGGCGAACGCCATGTTCTTGCCGACGTAGTAGTAACTCGCGGTATGCCCGCACTCGACCGTGCCGTCCTGCACCGCATCGAGCACTTTGGCGCCCGGGATGATTTCACCGGCGGCGAAAGTGCGAATCTGAAATTTGCCAGCCGTCATGCGGCTCACCCGATCGGCCAGCAATTCTGCGCCACCGAAAAGAATGTCGAGGCTTTTCGGGAAACTCGAGGCCAGGCGCCAGCGAACCGTGGGCAAATCAGCCGCCTGCGCCGCTCCGATCGCGCCGGTCATGAGACCCAGACCGGCACCTTTAAGCAGATCTCGACGTTTCATATGCCGTACCAAGGGAAGAGTGAAGGGAATTATTGTGGCGCCGACGCGTGATGCCGCCAATGCGCAGCCCTACCGGGCGAACAGGGTCGAGACCTAAAACGAAACGCCCGGCGCAAGGCCGGGCGTGGATTCGTCTTATTTGCAACCGGCGGGAAGATACTTCGGCATCAATCCTTCGCCTGCACATTGCCAGTCGATGCGCTGGTCCTTGATCGAAGGCGTGTACACGAGATTGCCGGAGGTCTGGTTACCGGTGACGACCGAGACGGTAATCACGCCCTCGCGACCGACGTGCAGCGTGCCGCTTTCGGCCAGTCCCACATCAGCGTTGCTGTTAGGCCACGTGCCATTTTTTGAAACGTAGTTCAGCACCGCGGCTTTCGCGGGATCGGCCGTCATGGCAGCGCCGACAACCTTTGCCTTGTTGCCGTAGTCCTGATACGCCGGAAGCGCAATCGCCGCGAGAATGCCAATGATCGCCACCATAATCAGCACCGAGGCCGCGCCACCGCCGGCACCGAGGCCGAGGCGCGGAATGAACATCGCAAACAGGTAGGCGAAAAAATTGCGCCGCGGCTGTTTCAGCTTCTGATTGCTGCCGAGCGCCTGGATCGCCGCCATGCGCTTTACCAGCCACGGATAATCCCCGAGCAACTCATGCAGCGACATCCAGAAATCCGAAGAAGATTGCGATTGGCCGATGTAATCTTTTTGATTGAGCGTCTTCCAGCGTTTACCGCCTGCCGCCAAAGCCGCCATGCCGCTGCACGCGTCCTCGGTGCCGGCACAGCAGACGAGCCCGTGGCGATCGCAGGTGTACTCGCGCGCGCGGGAATAGGCAGCGCCAATCAGCGGCAGCATCCCGGCCGGGAACAACACCGGCGCCCACAACAGATGATCTCGTTTGATGTGACCGAGTTCGTGACCGATGTAAAAGTTCAACGACTCCGGGCGTTCATCGAGCGCGTCGACCACGTCCGACAGCAGCACCATGAAGTTGCGCCCGAGGAAACGCGTGGCAAAAGCATTGAACACGCCGTTGCCATGCATGAGATAGGCATCGGGGATTTCCTTCATGCCGAGCTTGGCCGCGCAGGCAGTAATGCGCTGATGCAGATCGGGAAACTGCTGCGCCGTGATCAGCACCGCCGTGCCCTTCAGATAAGAAATAAACGCCGACTGGGCGAACAGATAAAACAGGAAAAACATCAGTACCCAGACCAGCACCAGGCCGACGGTACCGAGCAGCAATGCCAGCCAGAACAACGATGACAACAGCAGCAACATACTGAACAACAGTTTTTCTTTTCCGTACACCAGCGTCATGGCACCCCTCCCACTTCATTTGAGTTTGTAGTAGTTGCCGGAACAGGCATGCCCGCGACAGCGGGGATGCTCTAACGACTCTTTTTTGTTACCACCTTATTACCGCCGTCGCGTTTGGCTTCGGCGATCGCGACGTTGGCGCGCGATAGCAGTTGTTCGAGGTCGCTGCCCTTGGAGTATTGCGTCACGCCGACGCTGACGGTCAGGTTAACGCGCTTGCCTCCGGCACCGAGCTTGGCGCCCTGCACGGCGCCGCGGATACGCTCGCCGATTTTCTTGGCCGGGGCGAGGGCCGTGTGCGGCAGCACCGCCAGAAATTCCTCGCCGCCATAGCGGCCGACCTTGTCCGGCATGCGCAGCGTATCGGCGAGCACACTGGCGAGTTCGGCCAGCACTTTATCGCCGGCCGATTTGCCGAACTCGTCGTTGACGCGCTGGAAACCGTCGACGTCGATCACGGCCACCGACAGCGAGGTGTTGTAGCGCTCGGCCTGCGCCATCGCTTCGAGCACGCCCATGGTAATGCCACGGCGGTTCATCACATGTGTGAGCGGATCGGTAATGGAAAGCGCGTTCGTGTCCTGCGTCACGCCAACCGCACTCCCGTTGCGACACAAACTCGCGCAAACCAACCAGTAAATCGACGGCGCCGCCAGCGCCGCCAACAGTGCCGAGGTGAGCAGCACGGCGGGTAATCCGCGGATATCCACGTCGAGTTCGTTCAGGACGCTCAACAGAACCGCCGCTGACACGAACACGATGGCCGCGATGACGAGCAGGGCCTTTGCCGTTACTTTATTAGCGCTTTTCTTCTTCATTGTTGTTACGTCAACCGGAGGAAACGTTAGTGGATTGTTCTTGATTCGATGACTGACGTTTTTACTATAGTCCACGCCCCGTACGGCGGTGTCGCGGATTGCGTAATGCGGTTGCTGCTAAAGTGCCTGCAGATTGGCGTACGCCAGCACAAGCCACTTGGTGCCCGCGCCAGCGAAATTGATCTGCACCCGCGCCTGCGCGCCTTGGCCCTCATAACCAAGCACAACGCCTTCACCGAACGTCGCATGCTGCACGCGGCTGCCGAGGCGCATGCCGGCGGGCGGCTCGGCGGCCGACATCGGTGCACTAACATGGAGCGTGGGCTTGGCCCGGATTTCCTGAATCAGCTCCGGCGGAACCTCACCGAGAAAGCGCGACGGGCTGGTGTAATGTTCAGTGCCATGCAGGCGACGCACTTCCGCGACGGTTAACACCAGACGTTCGCGTGCGCGCGTCATGCCGACGTAACAAAGCCGCCGCTCTTCTTCGAGCCGGCCCGGTTCTTCAAGCGAGCGCTGGTGCGGAAACAGCCCTTCCTCCAGACCGGTCAGGAACACCAGCGGAAATTCCAGGCCCTTGGCCGAGTGCAGGCTCATGAGCTGGACACAGTCTTCCCACGCCTCGGCCTCGCCTTCACCGGCCTCGAGCGCGGCATGTGCGAGGAAGCCCGACAGCGGATCGAGCCCTTCGGATTCGTCGTGTTGAAAGCCGCGACCGGCGCCGATCAGTTCTTCCAGGTTCTCGACCCGCGCCTCGCCTTTTTCGCCTTTCTCTTTCTTATAGTGCTCGATCAAGCCGCTCACGCCGAGCACGTGCTCGATCTGCTCGCCCAGCGTCAACGTCACGGTCTCGCGCGCGAGGCGCTCGATGAGTTCGAGAAAACTTTTGAGTGCTTGCGCCGCGCGCGCCGTGAGTTCGTTGTTTGCCAGCAGCCGCAGCGCCGCTTCCCACAACGACAGGCTCTCGCGCTTGGCGAGCTCGCGCACCATGTCGAGCGTCTTGTTGCCGAGTCCACGTGTCGGCACGTTGGCCACACGATCGAATGAAGGATCGTCATGACGGCTCGCGACCAGGCGCAGATAGCCCAATGCATCTTTGATTTCCTGACGCTCGAAGAAGCGCAGGCCGCCGTAGACGCGGTAGGGCATGGCCTCCTGGATCAATATCTGTTCGAACACGCGCGACTGGGCGTTGGAGCGATACAGGATCGCGGCCGAGGCGCGCGCATTGCCCTGCGCCACCCAGTCGCGAATGCGCTCGACCACGAAGCGCGCTTCGTCGTATTCGTTGTAGGCGGTGTACAGCTGGATCGGCTCGCCGTCTTTGCCGGCGGTCCAGAGATTTTTACCGAGGCGCCCGTCGTTGTGCGTGATGACGGCATTGGCCGCCTTCAGGATCGTGCCGGTCGAGCGGTAGTTCTGCTCCAGGCGCACCACCTTGGCGCCGCGAAAATCTTTTTCGAAGCCAAGGATGTTTTCCACCTTGGCGCCGCGCCAGCCATAGATCGACTGGTCGTCGTCGCCGACGGCGAATAAATTGTTGTGCGCGCCGGCGAACAGCTTGAGCCAGGCGTACTGAATATTGTTCGTGTCCTGAAACTCGTCCACCAGCACATGGCGAAAGCGGGTTTGATAATGCGTGCGCAGCGTCGCGTTATCGCGCAGCAGTTCGTAGGCGCGCAGCAACAGTTCGGAAAAATCCACCAGGCCGGAACGCTGACAGGTCTCTTCGTAAGCCAGGTAGATGCGTCGGTGCTCACGCTGGGTGGGATCGTGCGATTCCGGCAAATGACTCGGGCGCCGGCCTTCTTCCTTGTGATGATTGATGAACCACTGCGCCTGCTTCGGCGGCCAATAGGCTTCGTCCAAATTCAGATTCTTCAGAATACGACGGATCAGCCGGTGCTGATCCTCGGAATCGAGGATCTGAAAATTCTGGACCAGGTTTGCCTCGCGCCAGTGGCTGCGCAGCAAGCGGTGCGAGAGTCCGTGAAACGTGCCGATCCACAGACCGCCGACCGGGTTGCCGAGCATGCGCTCGATACGCGTGCGCATCTCGCCTGCGGCGCGGTTGGTAAACGTGACCGCCAGGATGCCGTGCGGCGAGATATTTTCGACGCCGACCAGCCACGCCACGCGGTGCGTAAGCACGCGCGTCTTGCCGCTGCCGGCGCCGGCCAGCACCAACGCCGGACCCGCGGGCGCGCCAACCGCTTCGCGCTGCGCGTCATTGAGGTCGTTAAGAATGTAGGAAACGTCCATGGAAAAGCCAGGAATAATTCTGCGCAGAATACCAGAATGCCCGGGTGCCGGAGACGGTATTCGCTGTTTCAGCGTTGCGTGCAGTAACGCCGCGACCCAACGCAACCGCGTTGGGTCGCGAAAATATTTCGCCGCAATAAATGCCCGTTCAACTGTTCCATGGCGCTTCAAAAACGTTCCCGACCAGCGGGTGATTCGCCGGGTTCAATCGCGGCGCTGCTGGGATTACAATACGCGCATGTCACAGGAAGACGGTGGTTCCACGAACAACGAGCGTCGCGACACACCGCGGGTCCCGCTGGCGCTTGATGCCATGGTGAAGGCGGCGGACCGGCCGTTCCAATTATTCCGCACACGCAATCTCAGTCTCGATGGTGCCTTTGTCGAAACCGGCCCGCATCGTTTGACCCCTGAAGACGCGCTCGAAATTGCGCTCAAGATTCCCATTAACGGCTCACCTCAGATATACCGCTTCAACGCGCGCGTCACACGTGCCGCGCCGCTCGGCGTGGGCATGGCGTTCGACCACGTGAACACCGAATCCTATGCCGCGTTGATGGACTTGGTATTCGCACAGCAGGGCAAGGGTTCTTACTAGATTTTCCGCACGGCGTTCTTGGAAGGTAACCGCAACGCGGTTTCAGTGGCCGGGCAAGCGCCGGTCCGCGGGCGGACTCCACTGATAGTTCCACGTTTCCGTCAGCGGCCGACCATCCGCGCGCAGATACATACGCAGATCGACCGGCTCGCTGCGCTCATCCACCGGCTTGAGATCGAACGACGCGCGATAACCGTGCACCGATTCAAGCGGGCGTGTTGACGTCATCTCGATGCGGCCGCGCGAGGCCGTGACGATCTGCTCCACCTTCACTTTCTTTCCAATCATCGCCAGGTCGCCACCGGCGAAGTCGACCACAAAGCGTTGCGAGAAATATTTGCGCTTCTGGCCGACGGTGCCACCGATGCCGGTGCGCGTGGCCACCACCTGCGCGAGCGCGGTCGCGTAGGGCGGCGTCGAACCCCAGAACAATCGGTAGCCGAACAATGCTTCCTGCCCCGGTTGCGGCGGGCTGGCGGGATTCCAGAACGCGACCATGTTGTCCAGGGTTTCGTCGAACGACGGCAGCTCCACGAGCTGCACGGAGCCTTTGCCCCAGCCGGCCTTCGGTTCCACCCACAGGCTCGGACGACGATCGTAAAACGCACCGTCGTCCTGGTAGTGATCGAAGTTGCGATCGCGCTGGAGAAATCCAAAGCCGTGCGGGTTGTCGTCGACATAGGCGTTGAAACGCAGCTGCGATGGATTGGCCAGCGGGCGCCAGATCCACTCACCGGCGCCGGTCCACAACGACAACCCGTCCGTGTCGTGGATCTCCGGGCGCCAGTCGTTGGCCATGCGCCGATCATTCTCGCCGCATTGGAACATGCTGGTCAGCGGGGCGATGCCCAGGCGCTCGATCGCGACGCGCGGATACAGCGCGGCGTCGACGTCCATCACCAGCGTCGCGCCGGGATAAATATCGAAGCGATACGCGCCGGCGATGCTGGGTGAATCGAGCAGCGCGTACACCGTCAACTTGCCGCTGTCGGGCGCCGGTCGCTCGAGCCAGAACGTGGTGAAGTGCGGAAACTCCTCGGCACGCCCGAGGCCGCAGTCAACCGCCAGGCCGCGTGCCGACAACCCGTACTGCAGCTCGTGGCCCACGGCACGAAAATAACTGGCACCGAGAAACGCCGCCACGTCGCGTTCAAGATCGGTGTGAAAATTAATCCGGAAACCGGCGAAGCCGAGGTCCTTCGATAAATGCCCGCCGTCGAGTCCGCTCTTTCCATACCTGAACATCGCCGGATCGTAGGCGATCTGCTGCGCCTCGCCGTTCACGAGCTCGTACATTTTCACCGGCATTTTGAAATACAAACCCAAATGAAAAAACTTTACCTGGAAGCGCGTCCGTTCCCGGGCCCAGAGCGCGTGGTCGGCGCGATAGTCGATCGCCTGGTACTTGTCCCAATCGAGACTTTTTACTTCGTCGGGGATGTGATTCGTCGCGGCGCGATAGCTTTCTCTCGCCAGCGCCCTGGCGTGACCTTTGAGCCAGGCGTAAGTAAATGCTTCGGGTTTTCCCAACGGTTTAAGTTCACTTGCAACGACGTCGGTGATGGCGAATACAGGTCGAAACGGGATGCCCATCGCCGCCAACGCAACGGAGGCTCGCAATAGATCGCGTCGGTGCATGACTCCCACCTTGTTGTTTACAGACTGCAAATCAGACCGGGCGATGTTGCGGAGGTTCGTGCGCTCATCGGGAGCCGGAGAACGCGCGGCCGCAAAAAAGGGCCCCGAAGGGCCCTTGTCGTCTTTGCTTCGTGAGACGTCTATTCCACCGTTACTGACTTGGCGAGATTGCGGGGCTTGTCGACATCGGTGCCGCGCGCGAGGGCGGCGTGGTAGGCGAGCAGCTGCACCGGGATCGCGTGCACGATCGGCGACAGCACGCCGACATGGCGCGGCGTGCGGATCACGTGCACGCCTTCGCTCTCGGTGAAATGGCTGTCGAGGTCCGCGAAGACATACAGCTCGCCGCCGCGCGCGCGCACTTCCTGCATGTTCGACTTCACTTTTTCCAGCAGCGTGTCGTTGGGTGCGATGACCACCACCGGCATGTTGGTGTCGACGAGCGCGAGCGGACCGTGCTTCAACTCGCCGGCCGGATAGGCCTCGGCGTGGATGTAGGAAATTTCTTTCAACTTGAGCGCGCCTTCAAGCGCGATCGGATAGTGAATGCCGCGCCCCAGGAACAAGGCGTGCTCTTTCTGTGCGAAGCGATCGGACCAGGCGCTGATCTGCGGTTCCAGATTGAGCGCGTGCTGCACGCTGCCAGGGAGATGCCGCAAACCATCGATATGTTCGGCTTCCGCCTGTGCGCTTAAATGGCCCTTCACCTTGGCCAGCACCAGCGTCAGCACAAACAAGGCCGCGAGCTGGGTGGTAAACGCCTTGGTCGAGGCGACACCGATCTCGGCACCGGCACGTGTGAATAACACCAGCTTCGAGTTGCGCGGGATCGCGCTCTCCTGCACGTTGCAGATGGACAGGGTATGCGCGTGGCCGAGTTCCTTGGCACGCTTCAGCGCTTCCATGGTGTCGAGCGTTTCACCCGACTGGGAGATGGTGACCACCAGACTGCGCGGATTCGCCACCGAATCGCGGTAACGGTATTCGCTCGCGATCTCGACGCTGCAGGGCAGCTTGGCGATGGATTCGAGCCAATAGCGCGCAACGCTGCCGGCGTAATAGCTGGTGCCGCAGGCGACGATTTTGACGGCGTCGATATTCTTGAAGACCTCGGCCGCGCCGTCGCCAAACAACTCCGGCGACACGCCCTTCGTGACGACGGCTTCGATCGTGTCGGCCAGCGCCTTGGGCTGCTCGTGGATCTCTTTCTGCATGAAGTGGCTGTACGGGCCCAGTTCAAGCGAGGCGAGCGAGACATCGGAGACGTGCACCTTGCGCTCGATAGCGGCACCGCTGCGATCGAAGATGCACACCTTGTCGCGCGTAATGGTCGCGACGTCGCCTTCGTCGAGATAAATCACACGACGTGTGGCCGACAACACCGCCGACACGTCGGAGGCGACGAAGTTTTCGCCTTCGCCTAGACCGATCAACAGCGGGCAGCCTTCGCGCGCGACGATCATTTCGTCCGGCGTTTTCAGCCATATCACCGCGATCGCGTAGGCGCCGGTGAGCTCGCGCGCCGCTTTTTGCGTGGCGCCAAACAGATCGCCGCCTTGCGCCAGATGGTAGTGAACCAAATGCGCGATCACCTCAGTGTCGGTCTGTGACTCGAATACGTAGCCGAGCTTCTTCAACCGATCCCGCTGTTCGTCATGGTTCTCAATAATCCCATTGTGCACCACGGCGATCTCGTCGCGCGAGACGTGCGGATGGGCGTTGGGTTCGGTGACACCACCGTGCGTCGCCCAGCGGGTATGGCCGATGCCGAGAAATCCACTGAGTTTCTGCGCCGATGCCGCCGCTTCCATCTCCGCCACGCGACCGACGCGACGCACGCGTTGAATGCCGCCGTTCATGACCGCCACACCGGCGGAGTCATAGCCGCGGTATTCGAGGCGCTTCAGGCCTTCGACCAACATCGGAACCACGTTACGTTGCGCTACCGCGCCGACAATGCCGCACATTGCTGAATCCTCGTGAATACGTAGGGGTAATGGGGGGTGACGTCAATTCCTTCAGTCGCTACCCATTACTCATTATTTTTTCTTTACTGGCCGCTTCCAGCCATCAATGATTCTTGGCTTCACTCGACCGACCGCGAGCGCGCCGGGGGCGACGTCCTGCGTAACGGTGGTGCCGGCGCCGACGGTGGCGCCGGCGCCGACGGTCACCGGCGCTACCAACGTGCAGTCAGAGCCAATAGACGCGTTATCTTCAATCACCGTGCGATGCTTGTTGGCGCCGTCATAATTGGCGGTGATGGTGCCGGCGCCGATATTCACCTGCTTGCCGACAGTGCTGTCGCCGACGTACGACAGATGATTGGCTTTCGAGCCGTCACCCATTT
>OBEQ011189972.1_pt1 | contig 30881 bp, 32 predicted proteins | sample 1670901 | NCBI WGS metagenome assembly OBEQ01 (sample SAMEA104232315, study PRJEB22302) | groundwater metagenome | biome: forest; feature: aquifer; material: groundwater | place: USA | collected 2011-08-07 | depth 5.4 m | reverse complement strand
TTTTGGCAGATGAGCCAACCGGAAATTTGGATTCAAAATCCGGAATGGAAGTAATTAAAATTTTTGAAACTCTTCATAAAATGGGAAAAACAATTATTATGATTACCCATGAAGAAGACATTGCTAAGCATGCCAAAAAAAGAATCAGAATAAAAGACGGGGGTATTCAATAATGGATATTCTGGAAACAACTAGATCAGCCCTGACAGCTATTTTTGCCAACAGATTAAGGTCATTCTTAACTGTTTTAGGGATTGTTATCGGAGTAACATCTGTCATACTTTTAATCTCACTTGTAACCGGGCTTAAAACATACATCACCAACCAAATACAAGGACTTGGAGCAAACTTAATTTTTGTTATACCCGGAAGAATTGGAGGAGCCAGATCCCCAGGAGGAGTACAGGCGAACAGATTAGTTTATCAGGATGCTATAAATTTGCGGAACAGACTTTCAGGAGCAGCTGAGGTATCTGCAGCTATCCAAAGAAATGCCACTTTGAAGTTTGGAAATAAAAATGATAAAGGGGTTGCTGTTTTTGGGGTTGAAAGTACTTACCCCAAGGTGATTACCCTAACCCTTACTCAAGGCAGGTTTTTTAATCAATCAGAGCAACAATCCTCAAGAAAAGTAGTTGTAATCGGTACCACAGTTTATACAAATTTATTTGGATCTGCTTCAGCTATTGGGAAACAAATAGATGTAGCTGGACAAAGGTATACTGTTATTGGCATTCTAGGCTCCAGAGGCTCCACATTCGGGATAGATCAGGATAATGGCATATATATTCCCTTTATAACTGCACAAAGGCAATTTGGCATAGACAGACTAAATACAATTTATATTTCAGCACTTACTTCAGAAAGTGTAAAAGATGTCCAAACTCAGGCCACAAATTTGCTTAAAAAAAGGTTATCTGAGGATGAATTCACCGTTCAGACTCAGGAGCAGACTCTTTCTACAATCTCACAAATTACAGGGGTTTTAACCTTAGCCTTGGGAGGAATTGCAGCTATATCTTTAATTGTAGGCGGAATCGGGATTATGAATATTATGCTGGTATCAGTTACTGAGAGAACTAGAGAAATTGGCTTAAGAAAAGCTCTTGGTGCTAAGCCAAAAGATATCAGAAATCAATTTTTAATAGAGGCTATTACTTTATCAGCTTTAGGTGGAGTTATCGGGATAATTTTAGGCTTCCTTTTTTCTTTAATAATCGGACGATTTTTAACAACAACTGTGCCTCTTTGGTCAGTAGCCTTATCTTTTGGATTTTCTATGTTGGTTGGAGTAATATTTGGAGTGGCACCTGCTATTAGAGCTGCTAAACTGGATCCAATCGAAGCCCTGCGCCATGAGTAACGCTTAGAGATCCTGAGTTTATCGAAGTATTACTGCTTTAAGATATGAATAATTATTTAGCTAATTTTTGAGTATATTCCTCCGGAGTTAACCACTGTGCTTCAGGTATAACTTTATAATTTTCATTTTTAACCAAAATTGAATTCCCATTTTCTTCCACTAAATAATAAGCAAAACCCCGGAGATTTTTCATAGGTTCATAATCAGCATGTCCGGGAAGAGAAACAGGATCCTTTTCCTCAAAATTAACTGGTGAATCATCAGAGGTTACAAACCAAACCTCACCTACATTACAAGCTAGGTGCCCTGTTCCTGCAGGAATAAACACTTTATCGCCCGTAGAAACCTTAATCGCATAAAAGGATTCAATTTCATCATTAATTAGATTACCCTCGGCATCTTTTTTTCTGTTTTGCAGTAGAATTACACCATTTCCTGAAATTACATGATAAGTTTCATCTAAATATCCAACATGATAATGCCCATAAGTTTTTATATACTCCCCTCCGACTGTGCCTGTTTCCCAGACAGTAATATTAGTTTTATCAGTTCCACCTCTGATCATATAATAATGAATCTCGGGCCCATCTGCTTCAGGATGCATCAGCACTTCCTGCATTTTTTCATGGGTTCTATTTGCAAATGGTTTTAACATATTATTTTAAAGTTTTCCTTTCTTCATTTCTTAAATCCTCTGTCTGGTCAGGCCGGCTGTAATCATCCTCTAATCTGTAGGTTGTTCCAATCTCAGGAGTAGAGGATTCAAATATTATAGCATCTGTTATAGCCTGAACTCTGTGTCTTTGTCCCTTCTTCATGGTATAGCCCTTTAACGGTTCCATTTTTATGGTTCCTAGCTCCCCTTTTTCATTATCTATGATTAAACTTGCCTCTCCTGAAAAAAGCAGCTGTGTTTCCTGTTTTTTATCATGTACCTGCAAACTAAACCTCTTCCCAGCATTTAAATAAATAATTTTACCAGTGTAAGGATCTTGAGGAGTAGTAAAAATAATTTCATGTCCCCATGGCTTTGTTGTATCAACTAGTGCAAAGGGCTTATTTGTAAATTTTGCCACAAGTTCTATCCTAGCACAGATTGTAAAGATGTGGTAATGTTTTATCCATTAATGGATTCATTTGCTTTAGTTATTTTTGGTATCACAGGAAATTTGGCTCAAATTAAGCTTATCCCGGCACTTTATGACATGGCTGAAAAAGGCCTGCTCCCTAAAGATATGTCTATTGTTGGAATTGCCAGAAAGGTTATGAATAAGGATGATTTTAAAAAGTATTTTTATGAGGTGCTACATATACAAAATATCCATCATACCCATCCAATAAAAGAAGAGGTTTTTGAGGATTTGGCCAAAAGGCTGCATTACATGGACGGACATTTAGATGATCCTTCCTTTTACAAAAGGCTGAACTCCTACCTGGGTAAAGGCTTTTCCAACAGAATCTATTATCTGGCCACTTTTCCTGAGCTTTATCATCATGTTTTTGAGAATCTGCAAAGACAGGGAATGAACAAACAAACCAAAGACGGGTGGGTCAGATTAATGATAGAAAAACCGATCGGAAATGATCTTCAATCTGCCAGAAATTTAAATCACCTTCTGCTTAACTTCTTTAGTGAAGATCAAATATACAGACTAGATCATTATCTTGGCAAAGAAACCCTGCAGAATATTTTAACATTCAGGTTTTCTAACGATATTTTTGAACCAATGGTTAATAAAGATCACATAGATCATATCCAGATTACAGCAACTGAGGATTTTGGAATAGGCTCCAGAGGAAGCTATTATGACTTTGTTGGGGCGCTAAAAGATGTCGGGCAAAATCATCAGTTGCAAATGTTAGCTTTTGCCACAATGGATACCCCTTCTAAATTTTCCAATGAAGCCGTCACTGCTCAAAGACTTAAGATTTTACAAAGCCTAAAACCTCTTCCTAAAAAAGTTATTTTTGGGCAATATGAAGGATATAGAAATGAAAAAAATGTTGATCCCAATTCAAAAACTGATACATTTTATGCTTTAAAAACATACATTGATAATCCCAGGTTTAATGATGTTCCAATTTATATTCGGGCCGGAAAAAAACTTAAACAAACTGTAACTGAAATATCTATAGTTTTTAAAAATCCCGTAAGGAGTTTATTTAAAAATGTGCCTGAAGGAGATGAAGCTAATGTTTTAATATACAGGATTGCTCCAAATGAAGGAATTGTTTTAAAAATTACCACCAAAACTCCAGGGCATAAAGTTGAACTTGAATCTGAATACATGCAGTTTTGTTATAAATTAGATCCTCATTCCCACTATATTCCTGATCCATATGAGCGGCTTATAACAGACACAATTAGAGGCGACCAGACTTTTTTTAACTCGGCTGAGGAAGTTGAGGCACAGTGGAAATTTATTGATCCCTTAGTTGATAAAAAATCTGATCCGGTTATTTATAAACAGGATTCATGGGGGCCAAAAGAAGCAGATAAGTTAATTGAAGAAGATGGAAGAAAATGGCTTGAGCCTTCCATGGACTTTTGCAGAATATGAAAATATATTTTCTAGGAACAAATGGCTGGTTTACCAGTGCAACAGGTAATACACCTTGCATTTTAATTGATTGTAAAGAAGGGTACATAATTTTTGATGCCGGGAGTGGAATTTATAAGATTAAGGACTATATTAAGGAGGACAAACCAATCTCACTTTTTATTTCCCATTTTCACCTGGATCATGTTTCAGGAATTCACAGCAAAGCATTTGATCCTATATTTCCGCGCCTCATTGATATTTATATGGCTAAGGGTAGAAAAAAAGATTTTGAGACTCTTGCAAATGCCCCTTTCACAAATCCAAAAAAAACTATTACCCTTCATGAACTTGAAGAAGGAAAACATGAGATAGGATTTCCGGTTGAAGTATTTAAGATGAGGCATACTAATATTGGTCATGGCTACAGGGTTACTTTAGAAAATAAAATAATTGTCTACTCAGGAGACACTGGAGTTTGTCCAAACTCCAAGCCACTGGCTCAGGATGCTGATTTACTGATTCATGAATGCTCATTTATAAAAGCTCCGGAGCCTGAAACCTGGGGTCATGTTGACCCCATTATAGCTGCCAACATTGCAAAGGATACGAATGCTAAAAAATTAATATTAACCCATTTTGATGCCGGTCTTTATACTGATTTAGATAAAAGAAAATGGGCGGAAGAGGAAGCTATGAAAATTTTCCCAAATACAACTGCAGCTGAGGATGGACTTACAATTGAGCTTCCCTAACTATCAACCAATACAGGCACTTTAGAAGCTAATCCAAAATCATAAGTAGGGAATTTACTTTGTATTCTTTGCAGATTTTCCCTATATAAAACTACATAACGTCTGTCTGGAGCAACGCTTTCCATAACTTTTTTCTGTTTATGTTTAGGATCAGGCACAATTGCCTCTTCATTTGGGTAAGTTGTTATTTCAACAAAAATGCCCAGCCTTTGACTCCCGCGTCTTTTAATAAAAAAGTCGGGAATAGTATTTCTTAATATCCCATTTTCATCCAGATATACAAAACTATGTGGCTCATAAACTATATGTAAATGAGGAAATTCTATTAAAATTAATCTTGCAAATTCTCTTTCAGATTGATTCTTTATGAAAGTTAAATCTTTTTCTGTCCTAACACCCCTACTTGGTTTTCTTATTTCCTTAAGGCCCATATCTATTTAGTTCTTCTTCACAGGATGTCTTCCAAACTGCCATCTCATTGCTGCAACTATTTTATTTCTAAATCCATTGGGTGAGTTTTCTTCATCTTTATCAGAATTATCACGAACGGCAACTGAAGCTTCCATAACAGGAGTATCTATTCCCATTTCCTTTGCTATCTCTATTGTCCAGTGGGCCTCCCCTTTTGTTTTTCCAGATCCACCTGCTGAACCAATAACTGAAGTTATATTATCTAAATTAGGATCATTTTTAAGTTCTGCTAAAGTCCAGCTAACAAGTCTTGAGTCCACAATAGATTTTTGAGAATAAACTCTAAAAACCTCTCTTAAATCATACTTAAAATCTTTTGAGTATTTTAGCATAGCCGCTCCCTCACCAATTGCCTCCATCATGCCATATTCAATTGCATTGTGAACCATTTTAGCAAAGTGTCCTGCTCCAACTGGCCCTAAATGTCCATAAGCCTCTGGTGCTGCCTCAGCTTTTAAAACACTCTCTACTCTTTCAAAATCTTCTTTAGATCCACCTGCCATCATGCAAGCTCCATGTCTTGCTCCTTCAACTCCACCTGATGTACCAACGTCCATAAAGTGAATACCCTTTTCAGAAAGCTCTTTGGAGCGCCTTATTGTTTCCTGATAAAAAGAATTGCCTCCATCAATAATAAGATCTCCCTCTGAAACTTTTCCAACTAAATCAGCTAAAACTGAATCCATCGCGTCAGCAGATACCATAAGCCAGATAACTCTGGGAGATTCTAAGCTTTTTACCAACTCACCTGTGGTTTCAACAATAGTTAGATTTTCTGAACCACTTTTCAACTCAGAGGCTTCTTTTCTTAATTCTGCTCTAGGTTCAGGGGATCTATTCCACGCCACAACCTCAACACCCTGCTCAAGCAAGTGTAAAACAATATTTTTCCCCATTCTGCCTAAGCCAATATAGCCAATTTTCATATGGTAAGATTATATCAGATATGTATTTAGAATTTGATGTTGGCGGATCCAATATGAGGATTGCTGTATCTTCAGATAATCAGTCTATTACTCAATCAAAAATTGTCCCTCTTCCTCAGGATTTTGAGCAGGGCATAGAAACATTTAAACGAGTAGCCAAAGAGCTTGGGGCTGAGAAGATAGATGCGCTAGCAGGAGGAATAGCAAGCCCTTTGGATCCGGAAAAAACTATGCTTATTGCCAGTCCTCACATCCCGCAGTGGGTTAATAAACCCTTAAAAGCTGAGCTGGGAAAAGTTTTTAATTGTCCGGTTGTTTTGGAAAATGATTCTGCCTTAGGAGCTTTGGGTGAGGCAGGTTTTGGTGCAGGAAAAAATCATAAAATTGTAGCCTATATTGCCATTGGCACAGGAGTTGGCGGAGCAAGAGTAGTAAACGGAGAGCTTGATAAAAACTCGCTTGGGTTTGAACCAGGCCACCAGATTATTTTACCCGAAGGAACTTTATGCAACTGTGGAGGAAAAGGCCATCTGGAAACTTTGGTTGGCGGATTTTATTTAGAAAGAGCGCATAAACAAAAGGCTGAAAATATAAAAGACCCTGAAATCTGGAATGAGGTAGCAAAATATCTGGCAATTGGCTTAAATAATACAATTGTTCACTGGTCACCTGATATTATAGTTTTGGGAGGTTCTGTTACAAACAGTATCCCGGTTGATAAAGTAAATGATTACTTAAAGGAGTTTTGTACAATTTTTCCAAATCCCCCTGAAGTTGTTAAAGGAACTCTGGAGCAAGATGCAGGTCTTTACGGGGCATTAAAACTTTTAAGCTAAAAGTGATAAAATTAACAGAATGCGCCCGTAGCTTAATGGATAGAGCACCTCGCTTCGGACGAGGCGGTTGGGGGTTCAACTCCCTCCGGGCGCGCAATTGTAAGGTTCAACCTTTTTGCGAAGCAAAATAGGCAAGGTTCTGCCGAAGGCAGGTTCTTATTCCTTCCGGGGGCACAAAAGAAAGGAGATTAAATTATGAATGATGACCAAAAACATGATAATGCACAAAATGCAGATGAAGGAATTAAGGATAGTAAATCTGCTTTAGGTCATGCACCAGAGGATGTTGAGGACATTGATAAAACCCTGGAATCAGTTGGCTTACCAAATGATGATAAGGGCCCACATGAGCTAAACTCTGAAGAAGTAATTGAAGAAGCAGACAAAAATCAGAACTAGCCTCTTGTTTTTGTAAATAATTCTCAGTTATAGTAGATTATTCTATGGAACCGGATACCACGGGAAATGATGCAGCTCTACTTTTAAAAATTGAGGAGATGATTAAAACTCATCTTAGCCAAATTGATGACCTAGCCGAACAAGTCAAAAAACACAAAGAAATGCTGGATGATATTTTTACCAATGATGAAACTTATCAACTTCATGACGCAGCAGCTAAAGAGACATCCAGAATAAAAACTAACACTAAAAAGGAAATTCTAAAAAGAGCAGATGTTGCAGACTTAGCAAATAAAATGAAGGCTTTAAAATCTGAGAAACTGGAGCTTCAGGAAGGTTTAGGAGACTATTTAAGAGAATACCAAAGACTTTCAGGTTCCAATGAAATAGAAGATAATGCAGGTGAGGTCCGAGAAATTATAATGGTGCCAAAATTAGTTAAAAAATCCGCTTTCAGACCTTAATTTTACTGGACTACTTCTTCTCCTTCAAAGGACACATCTGATATATCAGATGCAGAAGTACTATCCCCTACAGGGGGAGCAAATGAAAAATCAGCCAAAACTTTACCGTAAACTTTAATCCAGAAATCACTTAAGTTGGGAATTTCTATAGCAAACAATACCCCCTGGTCTACAGAGGCCAGTTTTAATCCGCTGGGAGTTTTTAGCTCTAAAGCCTTAAGGTTTCCCAGTTTAACTTCCTTAGGGTTACCTTGAATATCCCTAATTGACTTAGTCCACTCATCTGCCGATGTAAATTTAGAGTCTGTAATTTTTAAAATTAAGCCTCCGTTTACTCCTTTGGCAGAAAGTTGAAGCTCAGCATATGTGGCATCTGTCAGCTCATTAGGGGCGAGGGATAAATTATCAGGATAGCTGAAGCTAAAACCACTTGGATCTGTATAAGTTTTAGTAGTTTCCGAGGGTACAGTTGGTATATTTAATGCTTGTTCAGAAGATCCTAAGGATGCTTTTTGAGAATTAGGAAATAATAGAATTTTTCCTACAATTATTATTAATCCAACTGTTCCAAGCAGTAATAAAATTGTTTTTCTAGGCATTTGTATGAGTATAGCATGATGTGTTAATCTTAAGAAAACTCATGAGACTTTCCATAGCCTTTTTGGCCGTAATTTCTTTATTTCTTTTTGCCCAAACTGCGGAAGCTAAAGCACTACCCCAGGCTGCAAAAACAGTTTCTAAAACTGTAGTTAAAGCCACGACAGACATAAACATATCGCCAAGATTAAGAACAGACAGAAGAGCCCTAATAGTTTATTTTTCCAATCTACAGAATGCTAAATCTGTTTCTTATTCACTGACTTATGAGACCAGCACTCAACCTGAAGGGGCAATCGGTTCTATCTCCACAACAGGATCTTCAAGTATTAGCCAAGAACTTTTATTCGGAACCTGTTCTAAAAATGTCTGCAGATATCACACAGGCATTCACAATACAAAGTTAGAGGTATCTTACACCCTAAAATCCGGCAAGAAATACATTAAAAGATACAAAATAAAGGTTTAGTTTTGTGATCCGGGTGAGACTCGAACTCACGACAAATGCCTTAAGAGGGCATCGCTCTACCAACTGAGCTACCGGACCATTACATAACTTATTCTAACAACTTCTGCTTTAAATCTCCATCTATTTTGGTTTAACTGTGTTATACTAACCAACTATGGCATTTAATCGCGATCGAAATAGTAGAGGTGCAGGCGGTGGGTTCAGACAGCACGCGGGGCCCAGGCCTTCTTTCGGAGGCAGACCTAGTTTTGGTGGTCGAGGTGATCGTGGCCCAGTTGAAATGCACCAGGCTGTTTGTGATAAATGCGGCAAAGACTGCGAAGTACCTTTTAGACCAACTCAAGGTAAGCCAATTTTTTGCCGAGATTGTTTTGATCAAAACCGCCCTTCAGACTTTCAAAGACCACAGTCTCAGGAATGGAGTCCCAGAAGGTCCTCAGAAGAAAGAGAAATGTTTGATGCAGTATGTGATAATTGCGGTAAGGATTGTAAAGTTCCCTTTAGACCAACTGGTGAAAGACCTGTTTATTGCAGTAACTGTTTTGAAAAAGGAAATAATGAACCAAAAAGTTACGATAAACCCCAGTCCAGAGAACAATCTAGTTCTAATCAGCAACTTGAACAGTTAAATACCAAGCTTGATAGGGTTTTAAAAATATTAGAATCAGCAACCTCTGAGGGAACTGTTGAAGAGGCAGTCGTACCTTCTACTGAAGAACAACCAGCTATTAAAGCTGAAAAAAAGAAAAGAACTACTCGTAGCTCTTCGAGTAAGAAAACAAAAACTCCTGTTCAGGAATAATCCTTTTATCGTATACTGATTATAGGTATGAATCTCTCTGCTGACCCGAATTTACAAAAGCAACTTAAAAAAGAAGATCTACATTTTGTCTCTGACTCCGCTCCTGGTTTTATTCACCAAAAAGTAAACAGAGAATTTAAATATTATGATTTAGATGGAAAAACTATCAAAAACAAACAGGTTTTAGAAAGAATTGAAAAATTAGTTATTCCCCCTGCCTGGAAAAATGTCTGGATTTGCCCATCTCCTACTGGCCATATTCAGGCAACTGGAATAGATGAAAAAAGCAGAAAACAATATATCTATCATTCTGAGTGGATAAACCTAAGCCAACAGAACAAATTTGCCAAAATGGTCTCATTTGGCCTTTCTTTACCAAAAATCAGACAAAGAGTCTCCTATTATTTAGAGATCAAGGAAATTGATAAGAGAAAAATTTTAGCAACAGTTGTATGGCTTCTGGAACATACTTTTATAAGAGTTGGAAATGAGGAATACTCAAGAGATAATAATTCTTTTGGACTAACAACTCTAAGGGAAAGACATGTTAAAGTCAAAGGTTCTGATGTTCTATTTGAATTCAGAGGTAAAAGCGGAGTTAATCATTTAATTGAAGTTTCAAATAAAAAAATTGCCAAAACAATAAAACAGTGTATTGAACTACCAGGCTATGAGCTTTTTCAGTTTATAGATGACTCCGGTGAAAGACATGTTGTGGACTCAGCTGATGTTAATTTATTCCTAAAAGATGTAACTGAGGATGATTTTTCTGCCAAGGATTTTCGGACTTGGGGAGGAACTAGCCTTTCTGCTCTTAATTTTTATAAACTGGGAAAACCAGAGGATAAAAAAACTCTAAAGCAGAATATTATCCAGACAGTTAAAAAAGTGGCGGATCATCTGGCTAATACCACTACAGTTTGCAGGAATTATTATATCCACCCAACAGTTATTAAAACTTATGAGGACAATGTATTAGTACCTCACTTTTCTTATTATGCAAAATCAAAAAAAGAGGAAAAGGGATTAAACTGGGATGAGTATGCTTTGATTAAACTTTTACAGGCAAACTCATAAATTGACTTCCATACCCAGATTAGTAATACTGAGATTAGGTGAAAAAAATACTTTTTAGCTTACTTTTGGTTGTTATCCTATTGTTGCCTAAACTATCATTTGCCCAAAGTAATTGTCCTTTATCGCAAGCTTCTACAAAAAGTAATGAGGAGTTAATTAATAATTGTTCTATATCAGAATTATCGCAGCTTTCAAATGACAGATTAAGCAGTTTTTCTTTGGATTTCCTGGCTCATTTTTCAAACGACAGACTACTACTATTCTCCAATGATTTTTTGATCAAATTCCCTCTCAATATTTTAAAACAATTTCCAGAGTCCAGGATTAAAACTTTTTCTTGTGATGTACAACAACAGCTAAGATACAGTTGCGGCTCTCCAACTAGTACTCCGACACCTTATCCTACAATTATCCCAACCCCTACCCCAGTTGTATCACCTTCTCCTGTTCCATCAGGAGTTCCGCTGCCCAAAAAACCTGTAAAAATAATAATCAGCCAGTTTCAAAGAGCTGATCAGATTTTAGATCCTTCTATACCGAATAGCGAAGCAAAAATAAGCTTAAATTTCGCTCAAAATGGAATTGCCAATGTCAGGTTTCAAGTTAATTATGATTCAACCGGCCAGGATGTAGCAATTTACTATGTACAATATAAACTTAAACAAAAATCAGAACTAGTTCCTCCCCCTGATCAATATGGAATTACTCATCTAACTTCTTGTCAAGAAATTACCAAACCAGGAAATTATGTTTTGGATAAAGATTTATCTGAAAATATTGAGTCCAAATGTCTCTATATTCATGATACTGACAATGTTAACGTGAATTGTCAGAATCATACTATCTCAATGGATGCTACTACGATGCTGAAAAACTTTAGGTCAGGAAAAGATACGGAAGGAGCTACGCTCCTCATTAAAAATGTTCATAACTTTGCCGTTAAATCTTGTAATATTCAAGTCACGCATGCTGATAAAGTAACAGACGGGATAACTATTCAAGTTAATGATAGTCAGGCTGGAGAAATAAGCAATAATACTATTGGGGCTTATTACTTTTTTGTTAAACGATCTTCTGATCTAAAAATTACTAATAATAAATCTAATGCTATATATCAACAAAATAATACTGACAGGACCTTTATATCGGATAATAATTTTCTGGCAGCACCAGTAAATGAAGCAGGGGCTGGAGGAGTCATTTTAAATGATGGCTCTAATAATCAAGTGATTAACAATACAGTTGATGGTGGATCTGATGGGGTATTCAAAGGTCTCCAAAATTCTATCGGTACAGATGATGGAATTATTCTATTTAATGAAACAGGAGATATTATCAAAAATAATATCATACTAAATAACTGGGATTGCGGAATTGAAACAAGCTATATTGTTAAAAATACCCAATTTATTGGCAATAAAATCAAAAATTCTGGTGCTTGCGGTATTGGTGGGTGGTATTGGATTAGTTGGTTAGGTAATACAGTTTCGAATAATATAGTTGAGGATTCTCCCCAACTGCTTACCTTTTTTAGGGCTTATGGTTTGCTTACAGAACGTAACGAACAAATTGCCTATTTTAAGGATAATACCTTTTTAAATAATAAACTTATTAGTCAAAAAGAGAATGGCCCTCTTGGGGCCTACTCAACAATTATTGATATGGAAAACGTTTATTATAAAGGGGAAATTCCAGCTGATAAATGGGTGCGTGAGAGTAATACTCTATCCAACAATGATTTTGGTACACAAAACCCAATTATTATAAGACCAGCAAAAATTATAATTGATGGAGGTGGAAATATCTGTAGACCAGGAATGGGAAGCGATTTTCCTTTAGCATGTGGACGATCACAACCCAGCAATGCAGTATCCCGAATCCAAAGCATAAATACTAAAGATTTAACAAACCAAGTTAACAAAGCCCTTCAAACAACTGAATCTTTACCAACCAAAGATTCTAACGAACAATTACCCCAACCCACACCAACTGCTACCCCTGGACCGCTTAAATTGATAGACTTTAATGGGGATGGAGTTGTTAACATTTTTGACCGGATAATATTTGCCCGGAAAAAGTTAGGATTATAAGATGAATCAAAAAGGCTCGCCTCGATTCGGCGAAGCGGGAGTTATAGCTCATTTACTTTTAATAATTATCCTGGCAGTAGGATTAATTGCTGGTGTGTATTTAGTACAGCATCCACAAATCTTCAGGCCAAAAGCTGGTGGAGGAAGTCCAATCATCCCGGCTTTGGAGATGAAAGATGATAAGGGGAATGATATTAATTGTGATTCTTCTGCAAATCCTCCAACCTGTGAAACAACATCTCAAGATATAACTATCAAAATTAGAGATTTGGATATCCTACAAAAGTAGTAAGTTGTCTGTTTGCTTTATAAGCTCAAAGGTGCTATACTAAATATTAGTTGATTTAGAATCTGAGCTTCAGATTAATTTTTTCCTCACGGACAAGACTTTTCAAGTAGCTCCTACTAATTTTTAAAATTTTAGATTTTTCTTTTTCAATAAATACTTTATGTATTACAACAAGCCAAAAGGCTTTCGCTCCTCCGTTCGAGGAGGAGCCTCACATTTTAATAATAAACCAAGATTTAGCTCCCATAGAAACAATGGAGGCTTTAACCAATCAAGAGGACCTCAAAGAGGTGGCGGACTTCATGAAAGCAAACTTAAAGGACAAGTTGATATTTTCATAAAAAAGGCTAAATTTGAACCTACTGACATTGAAACTGTCTCACAAAAGACTTTTGCAGATTTTAATTTACAAAACCTACTTAAGTTAAATATTGAGAAAAAAGGTTACACAATCCCTACTCCAATTCAGGAACAATCCATTCCGGCAATTTTAGAAGGTCGGGACTTAATTGGTCTTGCCAACACCGGAACCGGTAAAACAGCTGCTTTTTTAATTCCTATTATTAATAAAATTTTTCAGGATAGAAATGAAGCTGCTTTAATTATTACTCCAACCAGAGAATTAGCTGTCCAAATTAATGAAGAACTAAAAGCTTTTGCCTGGGACTTAAAAATCTACTCAGCCTTAGTTATTGGCGGATCAAATATGGGGAGGCAGCTAAACGATATAAGAAGAAATCCAAACATAGTGATCGGAACTCCTGGAAGACTTAAGGATTTAGTGCAAAGAAATTATTTAAGGTTAAATGATTTCTCAATTTTCGTTTTAGATGAAGTTGATTTAATGGTAGATATTGGATTTGTGGCTGATGTTAAATATTTTATGAGTTTACTTCCACAAGTCAGACAATCTTTATTTTTCTCAGCTACAATTTCTCCCAAAATCAGGGAAATTCTGCAGGAGTTTGTGCAAAATCCAGTAACTGTTTCTGTAAAGGTTCAAGACACAGCAGAAAATGTGGATCAGGATGTGGTCAGAGTCACCAGCAGAGAAAGAAAAATAGATCAACTCCATGATTTATTAATAAAAGACGGATTTGAAAAAGTCTTAATCTTTGGAAAAACAAAACATGGAATTGAAAAATTAAATCGCGAGTTAGAATTCAGGGGCTTTAAAGTAGGATCAATTCACGGAAATAAAAAACAGTCTCAAAGACAAAGAGTTTTGCAAAGCTTTAAAGCTTCGGAAATTAATATACTTTTGGCAACAGATGTAGCCTCAAGAGGCTTGGATATTCCAAATGTATCTCATGTTATAAATTATGATCTTCCCCAAACTTATGATGATTATGTTCACAGAATCGGCAGAACAGGCAGAGCCGGCAAAACAGGAATAGCTTTAACATTTGTTGAATAACTTCTTAAGAATTATTAAATTGGATATGGATAAATGCTTTATTTTCATCAAATGAAACAGTTTTAAATAGATTAAAAAATCCACTTCTACCTAATAAAAGAGTCTGCTGAGAAGGGCTAAAATCTGCTTCTGTTTCATATTTTTTATTATTTACCCAAATATTAATTTTAGATGGATAAGCTTTCACTACGGAATTTCCTATCCCATAAATCTCAACTGGTTTAATTTTTCTAAAATTTATTCCTATTATCTCTCCCAACCTTAAGGGAAAAAGATTTCTATCTGATCCAGAGTCTATAAGTGCATCAAATAAATTTGTTGGATTTCCATGACTATACGAAAACCTAAGTTGTATATAAGGACGCAATATTTCACCAATTTTCTTTCCTGTTTTAGGGTCTAGTTTGTCCAAGAGTAAATAGGAAAAATCAATATCAGACATTATGGAGAAAATGATTTATCAAAAGGTAAAACGAAGTGATAAACTACATCCTTAAATTCAGACTTTTTCACTTTAGTATCAAGGATTTTTAAATCTTTGGCTGAAGCTAAAACTCTCTTTCTATCAGAGGTTAAAGCAACCCATTTATTTACATATGAATTTAGTAAATTTGATAATCCCATTAAGCTAATATACCATAATTTATTAATAATTGTACAAAAAAATTAAGAATTCTTTAGGTTATCTAAGTCTGGTTTGGTTAAAGAGCGTGTTTTTTGTGCTAATTCTTTAACATCTTTTATCACAACTAAATAAGGAGATAATACAGCTTTACCCATAAGAAAGAATCCAGGAATATTCAAAGCCCAATAAGGCAGATTATGTGGATCGAATAAAAATTTACCAAAGTCATCTCCACTACTTAATAAGCCAAATTCAGATCCTCCTATAAGACCAGCCAAAATTTGAGTGAATTCACCTGCTGAATGTAGACTAAATCCAGCAGTAACCATTTTTGCACCCTCATGGCTCTCCTTGCTTGGTCTTCTTAATCTAAAGATCTCACTTCTAGAAAGATATTCCTTAGCGTTTCCAAAAACTCCTCGATAAATAGGTACTGCAGGAATCAAAGTTTCAATTAGAGTAACTGAACGATGAGATGGTAAAAAGCCCAAACCCTGTGAATATAAAACTTCTGTTGCAAAACCTACTGCCATCCAAGCGCCCATTCCCCCCATAGTTAACAAAGTATCTCTAGTTGTAAGTATATTGAATGCTGTAGATAACTCCCTAGGAAATTTTCTTGCATTTTCTATTATTCTATCTGGAAACATAAATTAGTAAGGCAGGAGTGTATGAATAATAATTTATCCGACCACATATTGTCAATGAAATTGTTATTTCAAGCTCAAAATGGTATAATTCAATACCTGCTATTCAAACCGCTATAGAGGCGGTTTTTTAGTTGAGAAAACCTATGAATATAAGAAATGTTGCAATTATTGCTCACGTTGATCATGGTAAAACCACTCTGGTAGATGCCATGCTTCGCCAATCCATGGTAAAAATCTCCAAAGAAACCCAAGATAAAGGAGACTTAATTATGGATTCAAATGACTTGGAAAGAGAAAGAGGAATTACAATATTTTCTAAAAATGCCTCAGTTCACTACAAGGATACCAAAATTAATATCATAGATACTCCTGGACATGCTGACTTTGGTGGAGAGGTTGAGCGAGTTTTGAAAATGGCAGATGGAGCCTTACTTTTAATTGATGCCAAAGAAGGCCCAATGCCCCAAACCAGATTTGTTTTGAAAAAAGCCTTGGAACTCGGACATAAAGTTATTGTGGTTATTAATAAAATAGATAAACCAGATGCCAGAATTGAATATGTTATTAATAAAACTTTTGATCTATTTATAGAACTTGGAGCGGATGAAGAAACAGCATACTTTCCAACTATTTATGCCTCAGGTAAACAAGGAAAAGCTGGACTCGCAGCTGATCTTTCTAAAATGACAGACATCTTTCCGGTTTTTGATGCAATTTTAAAATATATTCCGGCTCCTGTTGCAGAAGACGACAAACCTTTGCAGATTTTGATCACTAATACCAATTATGACAATTTTAAAGGCAGAATTGCAACGGGCAGGGTTTATGCAGGAGTTGTAAAAACCGGACAGGATGTTGCCCACATAACGAGAGATGGAATAATTAAAAAGTTTAAACTGACTTCTTTACTTGGATTTGAAGGATTAGATAGAGTTGATATAACTGAGGCTCATGCCGGAGACATTATTGCTGTTTCAGGAATACCGGATATTACAATTGGTGAGACTTTAGCAGACCCGGCAAATCCAGTTGCCTTACCTGTTTTGGAAATTGAGCCCTCAACTGTCAGAATGAGATTTGGAGTAAATACTTCTCCTCTTGCCGGACGTGAGGGTGAGTATAAAACAGCCAGACAAATTCAGGAAAGATTACTTAAAGCACAGGAAGCTGATGTGGCACTAAAAGTAGAATCAGTTGGAGCTGAGTGGATAGTTTCCGGTCGAGGTGAGCTGCATTTGGCTATTTTAATTGAAAGAATGAGAAGAGAGGGATATGAATTTCAGGTTGGAAGACCTCAGGTTATCGAAAGAGTTGAAAATGGAAAAACAATGACTCCTTTTGAGAAAGTGGCAATAGAAGTACCTGAGGAATTTCAAGGATCTGTTATGCAAAAAATGGGTTTAAGACATGGGGAGCTTTTAGATATGAGAACAGAAAATAAAATTGTTTATATGGAATTTATAATTGCTACAAAAGAGCTTTTTGGCTACAGATCTCAATTTATAACTGATACTAAAGGCATGGGAATAATCAGCGCTTCGTTTTTAGAATATAGGATAGACTCTGGTGGAAGTTTTAAAAGAAATAACGGATCACTTGTAGTACATGAATCCGGTTCAACAAAGCTTTATGCCCTAACAGGGGCACAAGATAGAGGTGAGTTGTTTGTAGGAGCTGGACTTGAGGTTTATAAGGGTCAGGTTATTGGGAAAAACAGCAGAGAAGATGATATTTGGGTTAATGTTTGTAAAGAAAAACAACAAACAAATCACAGATCTTCAGGTGAGGGTACTTCAGAACATTTTAATACTCCAAAATTAATGAGTCTGGAAAATGCCATTGAATATATTGATGACAGCGAATTAGTTGAAGTTACTCCCAAAAATGTCAGAATCAGAAAAATTGATTTAAATGGCTAATAAACGGTCAATTCCGGCGGAGAAGCAATCCCAAGCTTACCTTCTACTGTAACAACTCTCTTGTTTAACTTATGTATATTATCAGAATTCTTTTCAATCTTTGCCTCTATTCTTTTTAACACATCAGTGTGGACTCCTAGTGTTTCTTTGACTTTCTCAAGACCAAAAGTAACTTTTTCTACTTGTTCCCAAAGTATATCAACCTTTTTCTCTACTCTGTTTAATTTAGTATCAATAGGCTTCAGCGCTGTTTCTATTTCTTCCTTTACAGCTCCTCTTAACTTTTTGATACCATCATTATTCATAATATGATGATAATAATGATAATTGAAAAAGATTACAAGATATATTTTCTAATTCAAATTGAATCAGGCCTTAGAGAAAATTGATTTAAACGGTTAAAGTGTTTAAACTGAATTAATGCTCCTTTTGCTCATCTTTGCCTTTATTTCTGGTCTTGTTACTATTGCAGCTCCTTGTGTCTGGCCGCTACTTCCGGTGGTACTTTCGACATCTGCAACCGGAGGTAGGAGAAAACCATTAGGAATAACCTTGGGTGTTTGCACAAGCTTTGCATTTTTTACTCTGGCACTTTCTTATATCTTAAAAATAATTCCTTTGGATCCTAATTCCTTAAGGCTTTTTTCAGTTGTTGTTTTAATTTTACTTGGACTTACTCTTTTAATTCCACAACTCTCAGCAATACTGGAAGGTATGGTTAGCAGATTAAGCTCTAAATTTGGAATCCAAAAAACTGGATCAGGTTTTTTATCAGGGTTATTTACGGGATTTTTCTTAGGAATAATCTGGTCGCCTTGTGCAGGACCAATTCTGGCAACAGTTGCAACTTTAGCAGCCACTCAACATGTTAATTTCAGGATAATCTTAGTAACTATTTTTTATGTTCTTGGAATCGGAGTTCCGCTATTTATTTTTGCAACACTTGGAAATTTAGTTTTTACAAAAGTAAAAATTGTATCAAAATACACAGGAATTATTCAGCAAATTTTCGGCTTAATTTTAATTTTATCTGCCATAGGACTATATTTTAATTTTAATCCTTTTCCGGCCTCTAATTTTTTAGCTCAATTTGAAACTCAACCCCAAATTCAAAACCAGCTTAATTCATTAACTGGTAAAACATCAGAGCATGTTTACGCTCCTGAATTTACAGGAATTACTAAATGGCTAAATTCAGATCCTTTAACCTTAGCCCAGTTAAGAGGAAAAGTAGTTTTAGTGGATTTCTGGACTTATACTTGTATAAACTGCATTAGAACTCTTCCTTTTGTTACAAGCTGGTATGACAAGTATCATGATAAAGGTTTTGTTGTTGTGGGAGTTCATACCCCTGAATTTGAGTTTGAGAAAAATACAGACAATGTTTTAGCTGCCATCAAACAATACAACATTCACTACCCTGTTGCTCAAGATAATAGTTATGCAACATGGAATGCATATCAGAATCAGTATTGGCCGGCTGAGTATTTAATAGATTCCAAAGGCCAAATTAGACATGTTCATTTTGGGGAAGGTGAATATGATATCACTGAAAAAGCAATTCAGGATCTTTTGACAGAAGCCGGACAAAATGCTCAAATGCCTTTAACTACTTTGCAAGACACCACTCCAAAAACTCAAATTACTCCGGAAACCTATCTAGGATTAAGCAGAAGGCAGGGTTATGGGGATACTTGGAGCTTAGGAGAAAACTGGGATATACAGGATGAATATATTGCCTCCAAATCCAATTCTACTTTAGATTTTAAATTTAATGCCGCAAAAGTATTTTTAGTTATTACCCCAATCACTTCTTCTGATTTAATTAAAGTTTCTGTTGATGGAAAAGTTACACAAACTATTACAGCTAATGCGGCAAAACTTTATACTTTAGTAGATCTGCCAACAGTAGGAACTCATCAACTTCATCTGGATTTCCAAACCCCAGGAACTAAAATCTTTGCCTTCACCTTTGGCGATTAAATACCTAACACTTTATCCAAAAGTTTCTCAGACTTTTTTAAATAAACAATATTATATTTGGGGAAGTGTAAAAATATGGCCGGGGCTTCCTCAAGTAGCGCCCTTTGAAAATCAAAATACAAAAGCTGTCTGTCTCCTTCATTAATAGTTTTTCTTCCGTCCTCTAAATCTTTATCAATTCTTTTAACATCAACCTTAGCTATATTTGTTTTAGTTTGGGTTGCATGCCAGAGAAAATACTGGTCCGGATCTGAGGGAATACTTTGGGTAATTAAAAGTGCCTGAAAATTCTGAGGAATTCCTGATTCTACTCTGACTTTTGCATCAAAACCTAAACTCTTCCATTTCTCCACAACTTGTTTTCCCACCCCTTCTAAATTAGCAGTTGAGGTTAAGATGATCTCCTTGTGCATCTGATCCATACCCATTTGAGTCTTTGCCCGCTCCAAGGCTGAGCTTGCCTCCTCTGAATTATCTAGATATTTTTTAGCCGTCCCATCATATGCCCAGGAATTCTTTGGATAAGGATTATTTGCAACCTCTTCATCTTTTATTGTAGGCGCAATAAAGCTTAGGGCTTGTCTTAATGATCTATTTTTCCCTCCGACCAAACCATCAGCCATTGAATACAAAACTGTAACAATTTTTGTGTAGTCTGTTTTTTGTTTTATTTTTACGACCGTATTTTTAGAAAAATAGTCGGTGTTATTAACATCTAAAAGCGCTTGAACTTCACCTAAAGAAAAACCAGTCAAAGCAACCTTTTCATTTGGATAAAATCTTACATAAACTATTGGTAAATCTATCCTTACAGAAGTTAAGATGATTTTAGTTATGAAGACCCTGCTTTTTTCTATTTTAGTTATTTTATACGGCCCTATTCCCATAAAAGTCCCTTTTTTAAAAATTGGTTTTGTTAAAAGTGATGGAAAAGGTGAATAAGAATCCTTTAGCTTAAAATCAATTGTCTGATCATCAGGGTAAGAAATTGTCACATCAGGAATAGGAAAATCCAAATCAGAGGATTTAATTTTCTCTCCATCTGCCCAAGTCAGATTGTCCTTTAGCCTAAACTTAAACTCTGTTGCATCATTATTGGTATCCCAACCTGTTACTAAATTCGGTTTCACTCTATTACTTTCATCTATAGACACCAGGCTTTGGGAAACGAGTTTAGTTATCTCTTCAGGTAAATCATGTTCCTGATATGTCCCAATCAAACCGATTCTTATAGAATTTGTGGAGTAAAAAATATTGAATTTCATTTGAGTAAAAATTAAAGCAGCTATTATTGCAGCTGCTGCGAAAAAGTAAGTTCTTTGTCTTTTAGAAAACTCAACAAAAATCAAAAAACCCACTTTAGAATGAGCCAGAATGTTTTTCATCTATAAAGCCAAACCAATAACTGAGGATAAAATAAAGGCTACTGATAAAACAATTGTTGCATAAAATAAGAGTTTCTCAGCACCTCTTTTAGTTCTGTAAAAGCCTAAATCCGCTCCAAAAGCAGATCCCAAACCACTCCCTTTTTGTTGGATAATTATCACCAGGATTAATAAGATCCCCAGGACTATTTGAATAAGATAAATTACAGGTTTCATGAAATAAGATTATACACCAATATTAGTGCACCAGCCACTGCAGGAAATGGGAAATAATTCCAATAATAAAAGAGGCTGCAATTGCCACTAAAAGGGGACTCATATCTATTGACGGGATATTAAATCCAACCAAGCTAAGCCCAGGGAAAGGATATGGCAGAAGCTGAAAATCAGAAACAATTGTAGTTAGAGCATATAAAGCCAAAACATTAATCAGCCAGGCGAATATTCCAACAGTCAGCAAATTTAAGGGTAAAAATAAAAGCTTTAAAAGTGGGACTAAAATCCAGTTAATTAACATAAAAACAACAGCCCCAATAGCCAAACTCTTAACCCCACCAGTGTAGGTTAAGCCAGGCAAAATTCTGGTAGCTGCGTAAAGTGAAACTAGATTTATTAAAAAATACCTGAGTAAAGTTCTCACCTATTAATAATATCACGTAGTTTACGATGATAAGTAATTGCAAATCTGTGGGATTCATCTCTTAGCTTTTGCAAAAGTTTTAAGGACAGACTTTTTTTAGAAAGTTTAATTATTTCTCCCTCAGGTGGATAAAGCCATTCAGCCCTTTTTGCAAGGCCAAGGATTGGTATATCGTATTTCGTTTTTCGTATTTCGTTCAACACTCCCCGTACTTGACCACGTCCGCCATCAATGATTATTAAATCAGGTATTTGCCACTCACTATGCTTTAATCTTCTTCTCATCATTTCTTTGTGCATCCCCACATCATTAGGCCTCCCTGATAGGCGAATTTTAAATTTTCTATACTGCGATTTATCTATCTCACCATTAGTTAAAACAACCATAGAACCAGTTGCATCTTTACCCTGAATATTGGAAATATCATAACCTTCTATTCTTTCAGGCAATTTAGATAAATTTAGATCCTTTTGCAGCTGCTCTATAGCCAGTCTATTTTCATCTTCCAGAAAATTCGGATTCTCAAGATATGCGGAAACCCTGTTAGTTTGTGTCATGTAAGATATTCCTGATAACATTTTTTTAAGATTTCCAGCTTCCTCAAATTTTTCTTCATCTGAGAATTTAAGCATTTGCTTTGTTAAATCCTTCACCAACTCTTCTTTTTTTCCATCCAAAAATTTAGAGAAACTCCTAATAATTTTGTTGTAATCATCTTTGGAAATTAAACCAACACAAGCCCCTGGACATAAACCAATGTGATAATAAAAGCAGGCCCTATTGCCTAAAGCCTGTTGCCTGTAACCTTTCCCAGCACACCAGGGAAAAACCCGCCTTAAAAGCTTTAAAGTATCCTTGACAATTCTAGCTGATGGAAATGGGCCCCAATATTTTTTTAAAGATTTTAAATCAGCCCTGCGGGCTGTAATAACTTTTGGGAAATCTTCCTTTGTTAGCCCAATATATAAATAATCTTTATCATCCATTAACCGGACATTAAATGGCGGCCTAAATTTTTTAATTAGATTTGCCTCTAAAATTAAAGCTTCTAATTCTGATTCAACAATAATTGTGTCTATATCAGCGATTTTTTCAACTAACGTAGCTGTCTTAGGAGTCTGATCCCTGTTAAAATAAGAAGCAACCCTGGAATATAAATCTATTGCTTTTCCGACATATAAAATTAAACCCTTAGAATCCTTGTAAATATAAACCCCAGATTTGTGAGGTATTTTGGATCTGTCAAAAAATTTGGGAATCATTACTTTTTCTTAAGTCTCCTGGATTTGTAAAAGTGAATTCCAAGAACGCCTAAATATATCACAATTAATACCGAAGCTGCTCCTCCTAAAATAATTGGCACTGATTTAAATCTATAAATAGGTAAAACCTTAATATCCTTGGTAAATTTATCTAAACCTATTAAAACTACAATCTGATCATCAAAGGAATCAAGCAAAGATTTTGTTCTGAAGTCTATGTCAAAACTGGCATTTCCAAAGGATGGAATTTGGCCTAACTTTTGGGACTGGGAAAGAATAGTTAATTTATCGGCAGTAACTTTAAAATCATGTGAGACATATGCTGAATTTCCTAAATTAGTAACTTTAAGCTTAATTTTTCCGGGAAAGCCAGCCAGAATCGGATCTGAGGTATCTATTGATACATCTAACTGGGATTTACCCAAAAAATCATGATCAGTCAGAGTTACTTTCACATCATGGGTATCCTGATTTAAGTATTTATAAGACCCGGCAGGAATTGGCTGAGAAGATGAGGAACCTTTAACAGCAAAAATAAAATGATTTAAATCAAGCTTACTAAAATAATCTACACCACCTGTTGTATTCTCCCAGGTCGGATCTACCATCACCCAACCCTTTTTTTCACTCCAATATTCAGGCCAGGCATGCAGTATATCTTTTCCTAAAGAAAGAGGCCTTAAAACCGGATTAGAAGTATAGGCATAACCATCCAGCTCACGGGTTGGTATCCCTGCTGCACGCAATAGTGCTATAAATAAATCCGTAAACTCCATGCAAACAGCAGAGGCTGGATTATTTAAAACAGTTACTGCCCCAAGTCTGTCAATTGAGTCAGAGTTTAGTCTTCCTGAGTCATATTTTAAGGATTTCACAACATATCTATAAATCAATTTCACTTTTTCTTCAGAATCTGTGGGAGGATTAGAACCTAATATTTCAGCCAATTTAGAAGTTATTGACGGATTATCTTTTTCCCAATATTTTTGGGCTTTAGTATATTCTTTTCTAAGATCATCAGAGAGCGTTGCATCTTTTACTTTGGAATTTGTATAAAGCTTTGAAGAACCGCTGACTTTAACATCTAATCTTTGGCCTCTGGATAACCTATACCAGGCCAGATAGTTTCCATCAGGATCTATTGTAACATTTAAAGGCTGCGGGTTAATTCTGTTGAACACAGTGTCTTGATAAGCAGTGTCAGGCGGAAGGGCAATGTTGGTTAAAACCGGGATTAGATTATTATTTTGCAGATGATATGTTAAATCAAAATCAAAAAGCTGAATACTGCCGAAATTTGCAGAAACTCCGGACTCTTTAAGTTGATCTTTGTTAAAGGTTAAAAACATCCTGCCAGCAGAGATAGTCTGGCTTTTTGGGGTTGGTGAAATTAAAGTTGGATCACCAAAATCAACCGGTACAGAAATAGTTAAATTATAATTTTCTAGATTTGTAGTGGTGGAAACTTTTGGAGCTCTGACTTCCCAAACTTTTCCGATCTTTTCTGCAAAGTCTTTGGATTTAAAAGATAATGTCCAGGGCAGAATTTTACCCAAACCTGCAACCTGCTGGTTAAATTTGACAGAAATTTCTGTAGAGTTATCTTTAGTTTTAGAATCAACCTGCATTGACCCGCCGTCATCTGAGGCTTTAATATCCGTAATTTGAGTGGCTCCGATAATTAATTTAAATTGAGAAGCATAATATTGAGAAGTTAAGTTCTTTAAAGCTACTTTTTCTGTAACAGTGGTAACCCCATCCTCAGAAATATCATAAGTTACATCATAAGAAGTCCCGAATTCATCCGCAGCATAAACTATTTTTGTCATCCCGGTGAAAATCGGGATCCATAAAAAAGTAACTAGTAAAAGGATAAAAATCTTCTTAAACATTCCTAATATTGTAACAAACCATCCTTGTCATTGCGAGCAAAGCGAAGTAATCTATTTAAAATTTGTGCAGACTCCTGGAAGGTGGATTAACTACTCTGAAGAGGATCTTCGTGATAAGCTTGAATATATTCTTGAACCCAATTATCCATTTTTTGATTATGTTTTATTACCGTATCAATAAACTCTGATCTAGGAGGATAATTTAGTCTAATAGCTTCTCTCTCTACTTCGCGAGCCTCATGACTATCAAATATACCATATCTAGGGACCGCTAAATCTATGCCACATTGATCAGTTATAAATCTAGTTCCAGTCATCCGTATCACCCCAGATTCTGAATATTTTTGTACAAGTTCCTGAATATGTTCTTTAAAAGAATGGGTAATAGTTAATGGCCTCAATGAATTCTCTGTTCGATCTTTGATCACAGTTGCTAACTCTGCTGGTACACCTCCACCTGCTAGAGAAATAATGCGCATACCTATCCCCTCCTCCAAGGGAGTTTGGGATGGCTTATTAAGAAAAGCTATCAGCTCCACAAACTCTTCTGCAGCCTTCTGTGGTGTTTTCTGTATTTCTTGGGTCATAATTGCATTATTATAAGATATATTAAGCGGGAAATCAACTACAAAATCTTTGCTAAGTATTGTCCAGTATAGGAAGCTTTTATTTTTGCAATTTCTTTTGGAGTTCCTCTACTCTGAGTCTATAACCAAGTCTATATTCTAATTGACATAACTCAAATTTTGATATAATCTAAATTAGTGCCTAGAAACGATATAACTTCAAGACTATTGAGATATCTCTATAATGAGAAATTCCTTTCTAAAAATGAGATCGCCTTGAAACTCGGATGTAACATAACAACTGTCCATAAAAAGATGTCTAAATTTAGGATCCCCTCAAGGAGTCAAAAGGAGGCCACGAAAATTGCTATGTCTAAAAAAATGATTAAAATTAGCAAAACTCTTCTACTTAATTTATATATGAACAAGAAATCACCAATTATTGAAATAGCAAAAATCCTTAATCATGATCCTGAAATAATCAAAAGAGAGCTTATTAGAAATAAAATCCTGTTAAGAACGAGGTCAGAAACTATTCATTATGTTAAGTCTAAGGAGAGGATAGCAAAGGAAATTATTAAGGATTTATATTACAATTCTAATTTAACTCAAGATCAAATAGCTAAAAAGCTAGGCAAAAGTAGAGGACACATTTTACGGCTTATGAAAGAATACAAGTTAAAAACAAGAGGTTCAAATCAAACTCAAATAAAATATCCTAAACATTATTTTTCAGAGGATTTTTTAGAAAAAGCATATCTAATTGGTTTTAGAACAGGAGATTTACATGTAAAATTGCTGCCTTCAGGAAATCTTATAAGAATAGATTGTACATCTACCAGGATTGAGCAAATATCTCTATTTAAGCAGTTATTTGAAAAGTATGGTTCTATCTGGATTAGTAAACCAAGAACAGATGGTAATCGAATGTTTATGGTTTTGCTAAATCATAGTTTTGATTTTCTCTTACCTAAAAAGGATAGTATTCCAAGGTGGATCTTAAATAATGAAAAATATTTCTTTGCTTATTTGGCAGGATATACAGATGCGGAAGGATGTATTGGTGTATTCAGCAATACAGCAAGAATTACGCTTGCATCATATGATAAGAATATTTTAAAACAGATATACGAGGAATTGAATATATTTAGCATCCCTTGTAACCCACCACGAGTTTTAGTTAAGAAAGGACATGTAAAGTCTGACGGACTTATTTATAGAAAAGATCATTGGCATCTCACGTTAGTAAAAAAATCTTCTTTGCTTTTACTTCTTCAGGCTTTAGAGCCTTACTTAAAGCATAAAAAAAGAATTAATGATTCTAAAAAAGCTGAAAGAAATATCCTTCAGCGAAACTTTAGATTAGGTATCTTTTAGTAGTTTCTTTAAAAACTGCCCCGTATATGATTTACTTACTTTTGCTACCTCGTATGGAGAACCCTCAGCCATTATTTCACCTCCTTGATTTCCTCCCTCAGGCCCCAGGTCAATAATCCAGTCTGTGTTTTTTATAATATCAAGCTGGTGCTCGATCACTATAACTGTATTTCCATAATTAACTAATTTTCTAAGTATATTTAAAAGCCTTTCAATATCTGCAAAATGTAAACCTGTTGTTGGCTCATCTAAAATATAAACTGTTCTGCCAGTTGCTCTTTTAGAAAGTTCAGAAGATAATTTTATTCTTTGAGCCTCACCTCCTGAGAGCGTCGGAGCTGGCTGGCCTAATTTTATATAACTTAAGCCTACATCATTTAATACCTGAAGTTTATTCTTAATATTAGGAATATTTTCAAAGAATTTTAAACCCTCCTCAACTGTCATTTCCAAAACCTCAGAAATATTTTTATCTTTAAAATGAATCTCCAAAGCTTCCCTGTTATAGCGGGCCCCGTTGCAAGCCTCACAAGTTACGTATACATCCGGTAAAAACTGCATTTCTATTTTAAGTTGCCCTTCTCCTTCACAAACTTCACATCGCCCTCCTTTTACATTAAAAGAAAACCTACCAGGTCCATAACCTCTGATTTTAGCCTCAGGAGATTGGGCAAATAAATCTCTGATAAATGTAAAAGCTCCGGTATAGGTGGCTGGATTAGATCTCGGGGTTCTGCCAATCGGAGATTGATCCACCAAAACCACCTTGTCCACATACTCCAGTCCCTCCAAATCCTTAAACCTGCCTGGCCTTTCTTTAGATTTATAAATCTTTTGAGCTAGCGCTTTGTATAAAATATCATGAATCAAAGTGGACTTTCCTGAGCCGGAAACACCGGTTATGGCCACAAAGCGACCCAAAGGAAACTTGACATTGATATTTTTTAAATTATGTTCTGAAGCTCCTTTAAGCAGCAAGTTTCCCATATTTACTTCTTCCCTTGAGAGCTCGCCATTTGCTTTCACCTGCTTTTTTCCGGATAAATAAAGGCCGGTTAAAGAGTTAGGATTTTTTTTAATTTCACTGGGTGTTCCTATGGCTACAATATGTCCCCCATGTTCACCTGCCCCTGGCCCTATTTCTATCATCAAATCAGCTGATTCCATTGTTTCTGCGTCATGCTCATTCACAATCACCGTATTCCCCAAATCTCTTAATTTTTTCAAAGTTTCAATCAGCCGGCTATTATCTCTTTGATGCAAACCTATGGAAGGTTCATCCAAAACATACAAAACCCCGGATAAACCAGAACCAATTTGGGAAGCCAGCCTGATTCTTTGGGATTCTCCGCCAGCTAAGGTCATCGCAGCCCGGTCAAGTGTTAAATAATCCAATCCCACATCAATTAAAAACTGGGTCCTGGCTTTAATCTCTTTAAGTATTGGAGTAGCTATTTGATTTTCTCTATCAGATAATTTTAAAGAATTTACCCACTCTAGTGCTTGTTGAATTGATTGAGAAGTAACCTCGGCAATATTTGAGCCCATGATAGTAATGGATAAAGCCTCATCTTTAAGCCTGGCCCCTTTGCATTTAGGACAAATTTCCTTAAACATATATTTTTCAATCTCAGCTTTAACAAAATCCGATTCAGTAGTCTGGTATCTTTCTTTTAAATATTCCACCAAACCTTTAAATTCAGAATAAAAGTGGGTCCATCTGCCCTGCCTGTTTCTACCCTCAACTTTAAACTCTTCTTTGCCAGCTCCTTTGAGTAAAATTCTTCTGGCATCTTGAGTTAACTGCCCAAGTCTAGTGCTCATGTCAAAGCCACATTCTTTACCCACTGATTCTATTAAATGTCCGTACCAGGTTTCATTGGTGGCTAGTTTGCTCATTGGTAAAATTCCACCCTCAGCTATTGATAAAATCGGGTTTAAAATTGTTGTTTCATCAATTTCCAAAAGTGATCCTAAACCGGAACAGGTTGGACAAGCTCCGTGAGGCGAATTAAAAGATAAAAGTCTGGGTTCAATTTCAGACAAGGCAATATTATCAACCGGACAGGCAAATCTTTCAGAATACAAATGATCTGCCATTTTTTTAGGATTTTGGGGAAACTCCAAAGCAGAATCTAAAACCTCAGAAGCTATTACAGATCCTTCACCCATCTTAAGAGCTGTTTCAATAGATTGTGACAATCTACCCACCATGTCATTGCGAGGGTTCGTAGAACCCGTGGCAATCTTGTTATTTTCCGAGGAAGATTGCTTCGTCGTTTGACTCCTCGCAATGACGGATTTATCTAACACTAACCTATCAACCACCAGATCTATGGTATGCTTGTTGGTTTTTATTAAAACCAGATCGTCTGTTAAATCGCGGACAGATCCGTCAACTCTGACTTTAGAAAAACCTTTCTTCCTAAAATCTTCAAACAATTGGGAATATTCACCTTTTCGATCTTTCACAACCGGAGCCAGAATCATAATTCTTGCGCCTTTTTTGCCTTTACCTTCTGAGACCTTTGTTATTTGCTCAGCAATTTGCTCAACAGACATTTTGGAAACTTCTCTGCCGCAAATTGGACAATGAGGATGACCAACTCTGGCAAAAAGTAATCTTAGATAATCATAAATTTCAGTGGTTGTTCCAACTGTAGAGCGGGGATTGTGTGAAACACCCTTTTGATCAATAGAAATAGCCGGAGAAAGGCCTTCTATTAAATCTACATCAGGCTTATCCATTACCCCTAAAAACTGTCTGGCATAGCTAGATAGAGATTCCACATATCTTCTTTGACCTTCAGCATAAAGAGTATCAAAAGCTAAAGATGATTTTCCTGAACCTGAAATTCCGGTTAAAACCACCAGTTTGTTTTTGGGAATTTCTAAATCAATATTTTTAAGGTTATGCTCACGAGCACCCTTGATTGTAATCTTGTCTATGGCCATTTTGACTGTCATCCTGAACGTAGTGAAGGATCTCTAGACTTGTTCTAGGATAAACCTAGAGATTCTTCGGCTTCGCCTCAGAATGACAAAGACGAAACCATATTTTTCCCGAAAAATACCGAACTATTGTAAACTATTTGACAAGATTTTTAAAGAGGTTAGTGGTAATATTCAGCTATATATGGCTAATTTTACTGAAAGAGCTGTTATTGATCCAAAAATTTGGCTTGCACAGGCAGATTTACAAAATCATTATTCTAGTGAAGCTGCCTTTTTAGGGAATTTTGTAAAACAGTCTCAGAAATTATATTTTGAATTTAGAAAATATCGATCACCAATAAATATATCACAAATTAGGAATGAATTATCCGATTATTTGCCGGTTTTTGATAAAAGATTTATGGCTAAAGTAGGTTTAGCTATACCCTTAGCTTTTGCAGTTTATGGCTTTTCTCTAGTTTCCGCAGCTTTTATTCAAGAAACTATTCTAAATCAGAATAAGCACAAAATCAAGACTCAGGCTTTGCTGTTGAATGGCATTACATTACCCTTCCGTTTACACTAAGGGAGGGTTGGGAAATTAACCAAGAATGGATCAATAATAATTGTGATAGCGAAGGGCATTGGATAGGTACAGGTATTCCTAAACCCACAATTTCTAGAAAAATTAATCTAGATCCAAGAGACTTTACTCCATATGTTAGAAATTATAGTGAGAAAGACCTTGCAAATTCTTTTTGTAAAGTTTTTGGTATTCCTAACCAGCCAACTCCTTAATCTGATCCCTTATTCTGGCTGCTTCTTCAAAATCCAAAAATCTGTTATAATCTTATTGTGGCTCCTGATGAATACTTTAAGGTTAAAACGCCTCTAGGTATCACAATCCGAACCACCAAAGATTATTGGCAAAGGATAATTACAACAAAACATCCAAGCATTGCCAAATATGAATCTAAAGTTAAGGAGGCTTTAAAGGATCCTGATGAGATAAGAAAAAGCAAACAGGATATAAAAGTACATTTATATTATTTAAGTATTGGTAAGGTGTATGTTTGTGTAGTAGCTGATCATGTAAATAGTAAAGAAGGTTATATCATAACAGCTTATTTAACTGATAGAATAAAGGAAGGAG
>OBEQ012837710.1_pt1 | contig 30889 bp, 31 predicted proteins | sample 1670901 | NCBI WGS metagenome assembly OBEQ01 (sample SAMEA104232315, study PRJEB22302) | groundwater metagenome | biome: forest; feature: aquifer; material: groundwater | place: USA | collected 2011-08-07 | depth 5.4 m | reverse complement strand
TCTCCCCATGCTCAACGGACACTGGACGTCCAAGTTGCTGGTTGTCTCGTCTGCCGGTAGCGCAACATCCAAAAATATATACGAATCGTTTCCTGTTGTTCCGCCGTTCGGAATCGTCGTCGTGTGATCCTGATGCCACTGAGATATGGCCACAGAAGACGGAGCCGGAATTGGCGTACAGCTACCTATACAACCAGCACAACCGGAAGTGTCTGGGCTAGCCGCACAACCGTAACCATCACCAACACCGGTGCACGAAATGGCGCACTGGGAAACGCCGGGGCATGGATCTTGGACAAACAGACCCAAACTACAACCGGGGCCGCCGCTCAGGGCATTAACCTTTGTACTCGGAGAAAAAATCAAAACCACGGCAAAAACGACGACCGGTAAAATTTTTATAAAATTGTTCATATTTTTACTTCTTCAAATAGCTCACAACCACGCGTCTTTGGGTTTTTTGGTCAATGATCGCAACACTGGCTTCGGTGTTGTCTTTTTTGGCGTAGATACCTCTTGAGCCCGAATATTTTGTCGTTTCATTCGTTATCGTCCAGCCGTTTTGTTTGAAATAGTCGGTATATTCGGAGAACAGGCCGAGCATTGATTCGTCGGAGTTGTAGTCCGCCGTGTATTGATCCGTGTTTTTATCGTAGTTAATGGTATAGCTCTCGTCTAGCTTTGCTTTGGAATCCAAGATGAGTTCCTTGGGAAATCCGGCAATGAGCTCGCCTTTCGGAGCATAGACCGGCGCAATCGGTTTTTTTGAATATCTGAGATAGCCCGCGAAAAAGAGAACAGAGAATATGGCGACTGCCACAAGAATAATTGCGAGCTGGCGATTGTCTTTGCGCATTTGTTTAATTATATTATACAAAATCGGTGGCTTACCTGCCTTTTTATTGAATATACACCTCGCGCCATAAAAAAAGAAGGGGCTCCAGCCGAAGTGGCTGGAGCCCGAAGTTTACTGGTTGTTTACAACGACAACCGCGCTGCGATTACCGCTGTTGGTCTTTGTGCCATCGGGTGAGACCGTAAGGGCGATTGGAACGTTGTCCGCTGTCGTAGTGAGGTTATTCACCCCTCCATTTGACGGATCAATCGAACCGAATCTCGTAACGCTCGCAACGTGGTCGTAAAAAGCAATTACGACTTTGCCGTTCGTGTTGTCGGCGGCGATCCGAAGGGCGTCTCCATCGAAAGCCACCCTACGAATTTCCTGCCCCGTGCGAAGATCGACGAAGACAATCGTCTTACCCGCAGGATCAAGTACCGCTGCAACTCCAAGTTGAGATCCCGAACGGAAAACTGCGAGATGCAGATCGCTCGCCGGTGTTAAGCCGGTAAGCGTAACGGCTCTCACAAGCTGCAGATCGGGAAGCCGAAGCAGATAAATAGTGAAGTTGCTGGTGTCAAAAGCAACGCAATACCACGTGCCGTCGATTTCAGCGATCGCAACGCTCACGGGAGAGTTGCCGACCGAAACGGAATTGGCCACAGGATTGATCACGCTCGGATCGTAACAAGAAACAGTGCCGGCCGTGTCCTCCGCGAAGCAAGCGTAACCTCCGCCGAGAGCAACACCCATGGCACCACCGTTCGGAGCAACGCCTGAGGCGATTCCCGAACCGCTGATCCGATAAGTGTTTACCGCCGTACCGGAAGAAACAGCCAAGAAATCTCCGTCGGCCGCGATACCGCGAGCACCAGTACCAACGTCAAAGCTCTTTTCGAGATTACCGTTCGCGTCAAACTGCCAAACCTTTTTGGCGGCCTGATCTAATTGGAAGATCTTCGAGGAAGCAACGGCGCCGGTGTTCAAATTGCCCTTAAAGACAACCTGAAGGTGATTGGATTCTCCGCCGCCAGGCGACGGATTGGTAGACCAAATATCGATCGGGCCAGGATCAAAGCGATTGGTATCGAAAACCATAGAAAGGTCGTAGGTGTCAGAGCTGACGGTTGTAAAGCTCTCGATAAATCCTCTGAAGTCATTAATCGGCGGCCCAATGAAAATTTTCGGCGAAGAGTCGAAAGTCGTTGTGCCGGGGAAAAATCCCTTGACGACGACGCGAACTATCTTCACGCACGATGCCTTGGCACAATAGATCCCCATCGGCGTTGCCGAAACCATCTTCGACACAAGAGTAACGGTCGCGGAAGAACTTGCCGGAGGACCAGAACCGTTTGTGGCGGTACAAGTCACTGTAGCAAGGAACTGCGATGGCTGAGTCGTTGGCGGGGTATAAACTCCGCTGGCCGAAACGGAACCGATATCGGTCGACCAAGAAACGGTCGGCGCAGGGACTCCTGTCGCTGGACAGCTGAAATTTTTCGTTTCGCCAAAAGGAACCGTTGCCGAAGGTGGCGAAATTGAAGCAGTCGGCGGCACCGGCAGATCGTTCACCGTAACCTGAGCCGAGGCAGAGACGTTGCCGCCCGAGCCGGAACAAGTAATGGTGTAAGTTTTCGTGCCGGAAGTTGCCGGTGTCACAGTTTCGTGACCAGTCAGCGCTTTCGAACCAGACCAGTCCCCTGAAGCCGTAGCGGAAGTTGAGTTGCCGCAAGACCAAGTCAAGGTGGTTGTTTGGCCGACAGTGATCGTTGCCGGGTTGGCGGAAACTGAGGCCGTGGGCGGCGGATTGTTGTTTCCTCCACCTCCTCCTCCGCAAGCTGAAAGAAACAGGGCAAAAGCAACCACGAGTACTAACAGATTTTTCAAAAGACACCTCCATATGTGTCGTTAAATGCTGCCCCTAGTGTAGCAAAAAATTAATTTTCTGTCAATACTTCGGCAAGTTCAGTATTGACGGTGAGCCACATCGAACCCATCAAATGAAAATGTGGTTAAAAAAATGTGCCCCAAGCTTCAAGCTTGTGGCACTTATGGCACTTATGACCCTTAAAATTCCGTTCCGATTACGAACAAATACTGTTTCCTTGTGTTGGCGTCAAGGCCGATAAAAAATTTGCTGTCCTTTTTGGGGTGATAAAGAAATCGCCCGCCGCTTCTGCCAAGAATGTTCCACTTGCCTCGGCAAATGCCTTCCTGCAAATACTGGCAAATATTTGTCCACTGTCCGTAGGCGTTCCTCTCCGCTATGGTAAACGAATCTCTTGAGAAAGCAGTGCCGCTGTAGCCGATAACATCAAACCGCTTGGTGTTTAAAACCTTGAATCCCAAATCTACTCCCGGCTGATACAGGCGCTCTCTGAGCTGAAAATTACCGAACTTTTCGGAATGGATCGGGGCAAACAAGAATGACGGCTCAACGCTCAAACGATTGAGGAAAGACTTTTTTTCATGCCACGGATTAACGGCCAAACGAAAACCGAAAGAAAATTTCTTGCCGCTCTGCCCTTCAAAAAAATTGCTTTTTGTGTTGATCGTACCGATTGTTCCATAGAACGACCCCTTTGCCTTTTCTTTATCGTTCGCATCTCCAGCATAAGCGCTCAGGCTCAGGGCAAAAAGTAAAGCTATTGCCGCAAACACTTTCAGTCTCGTCATGTCAACTCCTATTCGATGAAAATACCTAAAACAATTATAGCAATGTTTTCGGAAAGACAACAAGCGCAAAATTGCTCGCTCAAATGCCAAAAAACACGGCCCCGCCGACATTTCTATGTGGGGCTGTTTCCGGGGAACCGTTAGGCGCAGTTAGTAATCTCCTCCCATTTGTGGCATTCCCGGATTGTCTGATTTCTTTTCGGGAACGTTCGTAATGGCAACGCCGACAGTTAAGTAATTGGCAGCAACAGAAACAGCATTGATAAACGCCGTCTTTACAACCTTCAGCGGGTCAATAATACCGGCTTCTTTCAGGTCGCCAATTTTATTCGTTTTTGCATTAAATCCTGTCCAAATATTTTCTCCTTTAGCTTTTTCTTTTTTTAGATCGCTTATCACCGATTCAGATGACTCACCGCTATTCTCTACTATCGCGCGGAGCGGGGCTTCTAATGCCTTATGCAAAACAGCGTTGACAGCGGCAACTTCAGATTTTTCGTGCTCTTCAAAATTAGCCGGGGAAACATGTACGTTAAAGAGGGCGATACCACCGCCGGGGACAATTCCCTCTTCCATCGCCGCGCGAGTGGCGGCAACAGCGTCTTCAACTCGCTGTTTCAGTTCCTTCTGGGCCGATTCCGTTGGCGCGCCAACTTTGATAACCGCAACACCTCCGGAAAGTTTGCCGAGCCGCTCTTGCAGTTTTTCTTTATCAAATTCCGATTCGGTTTTCTTTATTTGCGATTTGAGTTGCACAACGCGTTCTTCTATCGCCTTTTTACTCCCGGCGCCGCTAACAATAGTTGTATTGTCTTTGTTCGCGACCACGCGATGCGCCCGGCCCAGATCGTCTAGACCGATATTTTCAAGTTTTTTGCCGAGATCTTCCGAAATGAACTGCGCGCCGGTCACAACGGCAATATCCTGAAGCATTTCTTTCCGCCTGTCGCCGAAGCCCGGAGCCTTTACCGCCAGGACGCTAAAAATCCCTCTCAATTTATTCACGACAAGCGTCGCCAAAGCTTCACCTTCAATTTCTTCGGCGATGATAACCAGTTCTTTCTTTCCGCTCTGCACAATTTTTTCCAAAAGCTGGAGAATTTCGGCTATCGCGGAAACTTTTTTATCGGTAACAAGAATATAGGGATCCTGAAGCTCGGCCTCCATTTTCTCCTGATTTGTCACCATATATTGCGAAACATATCCGCGGTCAAATTGCATTCCCTCCACCATTTCATAAGAGTTCCCAATAGTATTTGAATCTTCAATTGTCACAACGCCTTCTTTGCCAATCTTCGACATCACTTCGGCAATAAGTTTGCCGATTTCCGAATCTTTTGAAGACAACGTTGCTACTTCTTCTATCTTCTTGTTGTCGTTTATGAGCTCTCGCTGCTCTTCGAGTTTTTTAACCACGGACGCGCTGGCTTTCTTAAGATTCTCCGCAAGGCGAATAACGTTGAATCCTTTTTCGCGAATAACTTTTTCCCCTTCTTCTATCAAGGCGTGCGTCAAAACAACGGAGGTCGTAGTTCCGTCGCCGACATTATCGTTCGTTTTATCGGCTGCTTGCTTAATGAATTCCGCGCCGAGATTTTCCCATTTGTCTTCAAGCTCAATTTCTTTGGCAACGGTTACACCGTCAAAAGTGACCTGCGGCGCACCGTAACCTTTTTCGATGACTGCGGCGCGTCCTCGCGGACCAAGCGTCATGCGCACGGCTTGTGCAAGTTTGTCTATTCCTTTTTTTATAGAAGCTCGCGCGTCTTCGTTGAATTTAATCGCTTTGCTCATAAGATTAATGCGCTCGGTCGCAACGAAAACAAACTGCGGCTTGTTTTCGTGCTTCCCTCGCTGCTAATTTTAAGTTGTTTCGCCATTTTAAATTATTCTATGATCGCTAATATATCATCCTCGTCTCCGACCAAATATTTTTTACCGTCGATCTCTATTTCGTCGGGGCCATATTTTTTGAAAAGCACCGTGTCGCCGACCTTAACCGACATCGGAATTCTCTCTCCTTTTTCGCTTAATTTTCCCTGGCCAACAGCAAGCACCTTGCCCTTGATCGGCTTTTCTTTTTCCGCAGAATCGGGGATCACTATGCCCGATTTCGTGGTCTTCTCTTCCTCGAGCGGCTCGATAAAGATGTGATTTGATAATGGTTTAAAATTCATTGTTTTTGTTTATTTTCGACTATAGTCTATTTTATCAAAATTAGCACTCTTGTCAAGAGAGTGCTAATTGATAGATTCCTTAAAAATTACAGCTATCTCCTTGTCGGCCTCTCGTGAATACGATCGTAGATGTTGAGCACGGCTTTCACTGCGTCCCCCGCCGAGATATTATTTTGCTTATATAAAACATCGGCAACGTCACCGGCTGCCCAAATACGCTGATGCGAAGACATTTGTGTTTTGTGGTCAACCACAATTTCCCCCCAATCATTCAGTTTTACCAAATTTTTTACGATTTCAGAATTCGGCACAGAACCGATTTCCACAAAAACACCGTCGAGTCTCAATTCCATAATTTCGCCGCTCTTGGAATCTTTGTATTTCAGGCCGGTCACGAATCCGCCAGCCGGCGGATTTCCTAAAACTTCTTGTGGCAAGGCATTGAAAATTATTTCTGTTTTAGGATTGGTTTTAATCTTGTCTTGGGTTACCGGGTCTCCCTTCAAAGAATCCGAGCGGATTAGAAGATAAATTTTTGAAGCGTATGGGAACAGATCCACAACCGATTCCAGGGCGGAATTGCCGCCGCCGACAACGGCAACAATTTTATCTTTAAAAATCGGCGCGTCGCAGGTCGCGCAAAAGGCAACACCTTTTCCGTCAAATTCTTTTTCGCCTGGTATGCCAAGTTTTTTTCTTCGGCTGCCGGACGTTACAAGAAGAAATTTTATTTCCAATTTCTTGCCGTTCCTTGTTTTAAGCTGAAGCCCGTCTTTTGCCTCCGCAACATCGGTCACGAGATCGTCGTCAATAATGTCAATATCTTCTTGCGCGCGAAGATGCTCTTCGAGCATTTTCCCGAGATCGTATCCGGAAACGGATTTCGTACCCACCCAATTCTGCACGTCCGCGGAAGTCAAAGATTGGCCGCCGAAACCTTCGGCGATCAAAAGCGTCTTGATTTTCTTTCTGGCCGCGTAGATGCCAGCGGCAACGCCTGCGGGGCCGCCACCTATTATCACAAGATCGTACATTTTATTTTACTAAAAGCTTAGCTAGATGTTCTCTGTCAAAACCAACAATAATTTCCCCATTAACGTCGATTACCGGCACACCCATCTGGTGTGATTTTTGAAACATTTCTTCCCGCGCCTTAGGGTCGCGCGCCACATCGTGCTCTTCATATTCAACGCCGTTCTTTTTAAAAAAATCCTTGGCCATCCTGCAATAAACGCAAGTTGGAGTGCTATAGATTTTAACCATATTCAAAAATTTAAATTTTTAGATTGGGCGACCTTTGCCGCCAATTAATTATAATTTATCGATTATTTGTCATTTGTCTGATGCTGTTCTTTTCCAAAAATCTCCCAAATGTTTATCAAAATTAAAACAAGTCCGACCGCCGAATTGCTCCACTTCATGACCGTGATGCTTGAGAATCCCAAAATCCACGGAGAAAGTGCGATCCAAACACCGAGAACAAGTTGTGTCCACCTTGATTCCATTTGTTTATATTATAACCGGCAGCGAGGGAGTAAGCAAAATAATCAGGAATTATTTTGATTATGACCGAGCGAACCGGTTATATCAAGCAAGGCGAAGATATAACCGGCAGCGAGGGAGTAAGCAAAATAATCAGGAATTATTTTGATTTCGACCGAGCGAACCGGTTATATCGAGCGAAGCGAAGATATAACGCACGTGTCAATAGTTGGCCAAGAAAAACCGCCTCGCGGCGACTTTCCAAATTGCCCGATTTCTTAATTACTGGTTGCTTATTAATGGCTAACCGTTCTTAAGCTTTCTTTCGATTATCGCCTTAAATTGTTCGTAAGGAAGCGCTCCTTGGATTTTCTCGCCGTTAATAAATATGGTCGGAGTTGAATTCGCGCCAACGGCATCGGCTCCGGCCCTGTCTGTTTCTATTTGATCGGCATGTTTGTTGCCCTCAATGCAAGAAGAAAATTGGCCGGCGTTTAAGCCGAGGGCGCCAGCCGTTTTAACAAAGAAGCCCCTGTTCAAATTTCCGCTGTTTTCCTTGCCATCTTTAAGTTCCTCGTTGTAAATCGCATCGTGAAATTCCCAGAATTTTCCCTGATCCTTCGAGCACAAGACTGCCTCCGCCGCCGCGGTTGACTCCGGTCCGAGAAACTGGAAATTCCTGAAGGCCATCTTAACTTTGCCTGTTTTGATATATTCGTCGCGCAATTTTCCTTCAGTGTCTTTGAAAAACCTTCCGCAAAACGGGCACTGATAATCGCCGTATTCTATTAAAGAAACCGGGGCATTATTTGCACCAAGCACGGCATCGCTGCTGGAAATCTCAACACCCTTAACCTGTTCATTTGCTACTGGCTGACCATTCGCCGCAGGATTACCGGCCGAAGGAGCCGGAGCCTTGTTGCCGATCAGGTAAATAATCGATGCGGAAATCATAATTCCAGCAACTATTATGCTTGCCGGAAGAAGCGTGTCTTTTTGTGAATCTATATCATCTTTATTCATTAGTTTAAAATAACAAAAAATAAAGCGGCGGTCAATCCTTCGATTTTACTCAGGATTGATAGTGAGCCCGTCGAATCTATCAACTCCCCGTAATTATTCATGAATTAAGCAATTCGTAATCTTTAGGGAAAAGCTTGGCTGTTATTTTGTATATCCCATAGGTGATAAACGGGGCGGAAAAAACATCTATTGAGTAATGCACGTGGGCAAGAAGGACGGATGCGCCAAAAAACAGAGTAAAGAAAATAAATATTCGGCGATAGGGCGCGTGACGCCAAAATATTAGGGCCATCAGATATGGAAATCCGGTGTGTCCCGAAAAAAAGAAATTTCCTTGAAATGTCAGCAATTTGTACAAACTGAATATCGGGTTATTACCATCTAAGATTATTCTTTCTGGGTAAATTCCGATGTGAGTAAGACTTATAAAGAAAGCCCTGAAGATAACAAAAAGCGCTATGGCCTTGAGGCCGAAAAGCAAATGTTTCGCTTTTGAGCTAAGCAAGAAGATCGCCAAAACCCAAAAAAGAAATGCGCCCTCAGTAATAAAAAAATGAAGGTTGACAAGCGGAAGATTGTCCAAAAACAGATCGCCGACAAATGGAGCGGAGGCCGCACTGCGCGAGGAATATCGCCCAGCGCTGATCTGTACGAATATAGCGATAACAATCAACAGAATAGCCAAATAAAGGGATTGTTTGTGTCCCTTGGTCCAGAAACCGCGCCTATGTTCATCAAAAAATCCCGCCATCACTAAATTATAACCTTAATTCTCCGACTTAAACCAAAACCAAAAAATGAATTACAATTATAAAATGGGACAAGAGATTTCTCCGGAATTACTGCGCTGGGTTTCATCTGGTTATGGTTATGTGCTGATGTTCCTTGCAATGCTTGTTGAGGGACCTGCGGTTACAGCCCTCGGAGCATTCGGCGCGATACTTGGTTATTTCGATCTTCGGGTCGTTTTCCTGCTTTCGGTTTTGGGTAATCTGGTTCCCGACCTTGTTTATTATCTTGTCGGTTTTTGGGGACGCAATAAAATAATCGACAAATACGGCAAGTACCTGATGCTTTCTCACGAACGACTTTTGCGCTTGGAAAAGCTCTACCACGAACATGTGGGCAAAGCGATTTTCATCGTAAAACTTTTTCCGCTCCTAGCAACTCCCGGCCTTATCGTTGCCGGCATAACAAAAGTACCGATAAGGAAATTCGCCCTTTGGAGTCTTGCCGTCACGCTGCCAAGTTCTCTGTTTTTTTTACTTCTCGGTTATTATTTTGGGTCGGTGTATAAAAAGATCGTGGAGTACGTCGGATATGGAAGCTATCTCCTTATCGGAACCATCGCCATCTTTTTAATTGTCTCTTATCTCTACAGGAGATTCGCAAAAAAAGTTTCCGAGAGCGTTGAGAAAATATAAACACTAAAGATCGCCCCACCTTCCTTGTTTTTCTTTTGGCAGCAGATGAGCCAGCGCCGTCATAACTTCTGCCGACCGCTCCCTTAACTTGTCGCTTAGGTTTTTAAATTCACCCAATTCTTCTTTGTTAAGTCTTCTCTGTTTTTTGATATCCATAAGCTCGGAAAATCTTTCTAGCCCATCTATTTTTTCAAGCTTAATGGGCTCGCCGATTACTACGTCTGTATCTGGACGCCTTATGACAGATTTTAAAAATATTTTTATCGTTTCCCCCATCTTGCCGCGCCGAGGCCCCATCCCAACTTTTTCTTCAGATTTTATATCTACGGCAACCGGCAAAATCGTTGCGCCGGAAATCTCGGCCAAATATACAGCTCCGTAGCCACCTTTGTCTGGCAGTTCCCATTCGTCTGTGGGATTATGAGCCGCAACAACAACGTTCCTTTTATCTTTTTGTATTGCTTCAAAATTTTTAGGGTTGAAAGAGGGCTTTCCCGTTTCTACGTCATAATCAATTGGCACAAAATTTTCTTCTCCGGCAATCCGCATCGCTATGTTGGGCAAGGCGGATTTACTAAATTCATGCTGAAAAGACTGGTTGGAAACGATTGGATTCAACCTTCTGCCCAACTTGGCAACGACAACCGGTATATCCATGTCGGAAATATGCGAAGTCGCGATTATCACTCGTTCGTCTCGGGAAATCTTGTCTAAATTATCCAGGCCACGCACCTCAACTTTTCCAAGATTAAACATTGTGGCGGCCTCGCAAGCCGCAATAAGCTGGCGATCATAATCTTCTCGCCTAGAAACAATATCTTTTCCTTTTTCGGCGCTGGTGTTTTCTGGTGGCGAAATCTCGAAATTCATTTCAAAATTAAGTTATCATTAAAGCATGCGCATTGCAATATTTTCCGACAACTTTTATCCGGAGATGAGCGGTATAACGGATTCGATTATCGCCTCGGGGAAAGAGCTGGCAAGAAGAGGACATTTTGTGCACTATTTTGTGCCGAAATATTCTACACGCGACTTTGAAGTCGCCGACACAAAACCAGAAGAGCTAAATTTAGGCGAGAGGGTTTCTATAACGCGCTTCCCCTCTTTTCATTACCCGACGCCGAATAATCAAGGAAGAGGAGTTATTCCTCTGCCGTGGCGCTGGCTCAAAGTAAAAAAATTTAATCCGGACATAATCCATACGCACCTTTTCTATGGGGCCGGAATTGAGGCCCTGATCAGCGGGAAACTTTTAAAAACACCGATTGTCGGCACAAATCACACTGCGGTAAGGGCGTTCTTGATATATTCTCCTATTCACGCAGATTGGTTCAATAATCTGCTTATAAAATATTCCAACTGGTATTACGAAAGATGCGACTTTGTCGCTACCCCATCGCGCGCAATTTTGGAAGAAATGCAATTTGACGGCTTTAAGAAAGAGGCCCATATCATCTCTAATCCGATAGACACGGGGACGTTTCGACCGCTTTCCAATAAAAATTCCCTAAAGAAAAAATTTGGCGTCGGAAATTTTACAATTATCCACGCCGGTAGACTTTCCCGAGAGCGCAGCGTAGAGGTAATAATCAAATCGCTACAAATCGTAAAAAAGAAAATCCCCGAAGCAGAACTTTTGATAGCCGGACGCGGTGTTGCCGAAAATGAGCTTAGGGAACTGGCCAGTTCTCTTGGACTCCAAAAATCAATAACATTTCTTGGTTTCTTAAGCAAGCCGGCACTTGCCGAAGCATATAACGCATCCGAAGTTTTTGTTATTACGAGCCCGTCAGACACACAAAGCATGGTTATGATGCAAGCCATGGCCTCCGGCCTGCCGATCGTAGGAGTAAAAGCAAGAGCCCTGCCCGAATACATAAACAAGAAAAATGGGTTTGTTGTGCCGGTAGGTGACGAAGCGGCAGTCGCAGAAAAAATAATTTATCTTTTGAAAAACCGTTCGACGAGCGAAGCGCTTGGTCGTGGCGCCCAAAATTTTGCCAAGGAATTTTCGACCGAGTGCATCGTCGACGAATGGGAAAAAATCTATGAAAAAATCATCAAAAACAATGGCACGAACAAGCGGGAACAAAAATAAACCGCGGACAAGATCAATCAACCCTCTTTTTCACAACAAATTTTGATATAAAAATCGTGAGCAAAACCAGCGTCAAAAAAACAAAAACCGTTCTTAGCCACCATGTAATAACTTCTGGGCCCAAATAGGTCGCGAGAACTATAGAAAGAAAAGAGGCGGCTAGGGCTTTTACATAGTCTTTTGGCACGGGACCGATCCATCGCAAGTGCCAGGTAACATTTTTAGGATTAAATCTGTTTAAAATAAAGTTTGGATTTAAGACAAACCAAAGAAAGTCCCAAACAACTAAATAGATAAATAAAAGGGAAATTATTTTCAGCCAGTTATTGACCGTTAGGGGAAAACCAAAAATAAACGGCAAATGAAAAACAAGTACAACGAACGAGAAAACGGCGAGATGATAGCCCGTCAACGGCTTTCCGCTCATTAAAGATGAATAAGTCCTGGAAAAAACACTGGGCTTATTCGGTCGCCATGTAGGCAAATTTTTTGCCCATCCGTTTTCACCCTCAATCTGAATTTCTAAAATGGCGAGAGTAAGGGCCATCGCAAAAACATAAATGTCGACTACTATTTCCATACCGTTTATTTTACCATCTTAGATGTGTCGACAAGCGGAACGCGCACGAAAAAAAATTTGTAATAAATCAATTTAGAAGATAAGATAAAAAAACAATGCTAAGTTTCGTCATTCCGGCGCACAACGAAGAACTTTATATCGATGCCTGTCTTAGGGCTATTTTAAAATCTATAGGAGAAAAAAAGGGTATTGAAATTATTGTCGTTGACAACGCAAGCACCGACCGCACAAAAGATGTTGTTAAAAAATATCCCCAAGTAAAGTTGATTGACGAACCCAAAAAGGGCACGAATCAAGCCCGGCAAACCGGACTTTCTGCCGCATCGGGGGAACTTGTTGCGCACATCGACGCCGACTCGTTACCAACGCGTGAATGGTTAGAAAGAGTATTAAAAGAATTTGAAAAAAATCCAAGACTTGTTTGTATCAGCGGACCTTATATCTACTATGACTTACCGTCCAGCGTTAACGTACTCGTAAAAATTTTTTACAGTTTTCTCTACCTTTTTCACTTAACAACCAATTTAATCGCCAATCGGACAACATTTCTTATCGGAGGAAACTTTGTCGTGCGCAAAGCCGCAGTTATCAAAATGGGCGGCTACAATACGGAAATAACGTTTTACGGCGATGATGCCGACATTGCTAAAAGACTAAGTTCGCTTGGTAAAATTAAATTCATATTAAAATTGCGGGTTCTTTCTTCGGGCAGACGACTGGCGACCGAGGGGATAACGACAACTACCCTACGCTACGTATTTAATTATTTTTGGATTACCTTGTTCAACAAACCATTTACGCGAACTTCTGTGGCTACGCGCCCGGCTCCAAAAAATGACCGACTGAAATTCCTAGCCAAAACAAAAAGAAAAGATTTTCTTATCGCTTTTTTCCTGTTTTTCGGCTTATTGTTGCTGATCACGCTGATAATATATTTCACACATCGAAACGCTTTTTCTGTGTTAGGATTCTAGATATATCAAAAATATAATGCTCTTGGCTTGGTTCGCTTATTGCAAATAAAAATAAACTTTTTCGCGACCTCGCTACCAAACACAAAACAATGAAAAAGAAGGTTTTTTTTACATTTTTGGGAGACCTAATTGCTTTATATTTTGGTCTTTTTGTGACCCTGATCTTAAGGTATGAAGGAAGTTTTTATGAACAATTCATCGGTGTTCACCTTGTGCCATTCACGATAATTTTTTTTCTCTGGATCGTAATTTTTTACATCGCCGGACTTTACGATTTGAGACATCTTAGAAATAACCTTAACTTTTTAAAAATTCTCGGCGCCGCGCTTGGAACAAATTTTGTTTTGGCAGTATTGTTCTTCTATGTTTTTTCACCTTTCGGCATAGCCCCAAAAACCAATCTCTTTCTCTTTCTTGTTGTCTTCTCGTTCGTTGAATTTCTGTGGCGCAGACTTTCTAACGGACTAATTTCTTCCGGCGAACCGCCGAATAAAATTCTGCTTGTGGGAGAAAAAGACGACGTTGAATTAATTGAGAAGGTAAATAAAGAAAATCCGATTTGGCTGCCGCAGTTGGGATACCGGATATCGTCAATAATTGGGGAAAAAGAAATAATTGCCGATCCGACCCGCATCAACAGAATAGTCGCCGAGAAGAAGATAAACGTCGTTGTCATTCCGCGGAGATTGAAAAACAACCCTGGTCTGACAAAGGAACTTTATAATCTTTTGAACGCCGAGGTGGAAATATACGATATACCGAGTTTCTATCAAATAATCGCCCGCAAGGTGCCACTTTCAGACCTTGAAGAAAGCTGGTTCCTCGAGAATCTGTCTGCCCAACAAAAATTTTATGACCCACTAAAAAGGGCATGGGAACTTGTTGCGGCATTACTCCTGGGAATCGTTCTTTTGCCACTGGAATTGCTTGTCGCCCTAATGGTAAAACTCACGTCCAGAGGACCGATAATTTATACACAAACTAGAATCGGCGAACACGGTAAAGAATTTGTCGTTTATAAGTTCCGCACGATGAAAATGCACGAAAATCATTCTTGGCCCGAAAAAAACGACGAACGCATTACAACAATTGGAAAGTTTTTAAGAAAAACACATCTTGATGAATTGCCGCAGCTTTGGAACGTCGTCAAGGGCGATGTCTCGGTCGTCGGACCACGCCCGGATTTCGTGGATTTCTACAAAAAACTTGAAAGCGAAATACCTTACTATTCCATAAGGACCATTATAAAACCGGGGCTCACGGGCTGGGCGCAGGTGCACAAACCAATCATCGCGTCCGTTGACGACACGAAGGAACGCCTGGAATACGACATCTACTATATAAAAAATAGATCTTTGATTTTAGATCTTGCGATTCTCCTAAAAACATTTAAGGTCCTGTTAATGGCCGGTGGTCTTTGATCAAACAAACAATCTCACATGAGAATTCTAGTCACCGGAAGCGCCGGCTATATAGGTTCGTTTATTATAAAACGACTTTTAAAGGATGGTGTGGAAAAAATTATTGCTGTAGATTTATTGCCGCAACCAAAACAAATCCCCAAGAATGAAAAATTAGTATGGCTTACGTGCGATATATCGCGGGAAGGATGGGAAGGCCCCGCGCTCAAAGAAGGGCCGATTGACGCGATCTTGCATCTGGCGTTTAAAATACGAAATCCTTACGGCAGAACAAAAGAAACACAAGATGAAAATCTGGCGGCATCAAAAAATATGTTTGAGCTTGCTTTTAAAAACAAAATCCCGCGCCTTATCTATACTTCAAGTGTTGCCGCATATGGAGCCAAACAAGAAAACATCGGAAGGCTTTTAAGAGAAATTGATCCGCTTAAAGAAGATATCTCTCCTTATGGTGTGCAAAAACGACTTGTTGAAGAAATGCTCCGGAATAAAGTTGCAGCGACGAAGCCGATCACCCAAACAATGGTAGTGCGACTAAACAGCGTAACCGGCCCGATAGGCCAAAACACAAAAGGTAAATTCGGCCTTATCACGTTCCTCAAAAAACTTCTGCCGTTTGTCGTAGAAACCGACCCGGCATGGGCAAGGCAGTTCATTCACGAACGCGACGTTGAAGAAATTTTTGTTGGGCTTTTACGCTCTCCGATAAAGCATGGCTCATTTGATGTTTATAACGCCGCCCCGCCGTCATATCTAACGGCAAAAGATATTGCGCGGGTTCTCGGCAAAAAAACTATTAAAATTCCCCGGTGGCTTGTCCGGCCATTGTTTTGGTTGACATGGAATTTAACTCTTGGAAAAATCCCAACGCATCCGGATTCGGCGAACGGCCTTATTTATCCGATAAACGTTGACGGTTCAAAAATCCAAGAAATCGGCTTTAATTACAAATTCCGTCCGGAAGACGCGCTTCTTGGAAAAAATTAAACCGCAAATAAAAAGCCGACTGGTTTTTGCAACTTGTTTTTCTCAAAAATTAAACGTATATTAAATTTAATGAAAATCTTAGTAACGGGCGGGGCCGGATTCATAGGAAGCCATCTGGTAGATGCTTTTATTAAGGCTGGCCACAAAGTAAGCGTTGTGGATAATTTAGATACCGGATTTAAGCAATTCGTAAATCCAGCGGCAAAATTTTATAAAGTTGATGTTACAAAACTGAAGGACTTGGAGCGTGTTTTCAAGAAAGAAAAACCGAACATGGTTGCTCACCTTGCGGCATTTGACCACATAAGGTTATCCGTCGAATATCCGGAAAGGGCAGTAGAGGGAAACGTCTTGGGAACCCTAAACGTGCTTAAGATGATGGTTAAGTACAAAGCAAAAAAAATATTGTTCGCTTCCACGGCTGGTCCGCTGTACGGCCTGAATCCAAAACCGCTGCCGCTTAAGGAAGACCGGCCCCCCGAATGTATTTCGCCTTACGGAGCAACAAAGTATTTCGGCGAAGAGCTGATAAAGCTATGGAGTAGATTATACAAAATAAAATACACGATCTTCCGGTATCCCAACGTCTACGGACCAAGGCAATTTCCAAAAGCCGAGGCAAAGGCGGTGGCCAGATTCGCACTCACGATTCTTCGCGGAAAAAGACCTGAATTATTCGGTGACGGCACGAAGGCCAGAGATTACGATTATATAGACGATGTTATTCGGGCACATGTCATTGCGATCAAAAAAGGCAACAACGAAGTTATCAACCTCGGTTGGGGAAAACCAACTACGGATGCCCAGCTTTTGGGAGCGGTGCAAAAAGCTCTCGGTACGAACGTAAAACCAATAAGAATGAAACCGAAACCCGGCGAGGTTTACAGGTTTTACTTGGATTGCTCAAAAGCAAAACGTGTTCTCGGCTGGAAAGCAAAGGTTCCTTTTTACGACGGAATAAAGAAAGCTGTTGAATATTACAAGAAAGTGCACAAAACGGGGAAAATAACCAGATAAAAAAAGACCGTTACGACGGTCTTTTTTTATCTTTAGAATTTCCGCTCGTCAATTTCTTATAGTTTTCCAAAAGCCAGGAGCTCGATTGCACTTTGCCGCCGGCACCAACTCCAAAAACAGTTTTACAGCCGATCTTGCGGCAAAGCTCGTTTTCTGGATTTATGCCTGCCGCTCTGTCGCCACCGTTCGCAAAAACATTAGGACGGAGCTCTTCGAGTGCCAGACAAACGGTCATATCTTCGGTGTCCGGCTTGTGTTTGGTCAAAACTACCCTGTCTACCGGCCTAAATGACGCCAAAAGCTCCGCGCGCTCTTTCTCCGGCATAAAAACAAAGCCCTTCTTTTTTTTGAGCCAATTGTCGTTGTTTAAGATGACGACAAGTTCGTCGCCCAATTTCTTTGCCGCCTCAAACATCCGCACATGCCCGATGTGGGGTGGGTCAAAACCGCCGCTTACCGCTACAACTATTTTTTTATTCTTGGCCTGAACCATAAAAAATGTTACTTTATGTATAATTCCTATGCTTAAAAAAATCAAGGGTCTGCTTTTTGAAAATACTTCTACGAGGCAAACCGTCGCAAAAAATACCTTCTGGCTCACCGTGTCGAATTTCGGCGGACGAATGATTAGGTCAATAATTATAGTATATGCCGCACGCGTTTTGGGCGCTTCCGAATGGGGTACTTTTTCTTATGCCGTCGCGCTCTCTGCCTTCATCACTATTTTCACAGACTTAGGCATCGGACCGATCTTGGTAAGAGAAACGGCCAAGGCAAGAGAAAATCCAGAGGAACGGCGAGCCATATTATCGGCGGCATTTTTTGTTAAAGCCGCGCTATTGCTTTTGGGTAGCATCATCATTGTGTTTGTCGCTCCGCATTTTACCGCAGACGAAACCGTAAAAACACTTCTGCCAATCGTCGCGTTCATTTTCGTCTTTGATACTATCAGAGAATTCTGCTTCTCGTTGATCAGAGCGATGGAGAAAATGGAGTGGGAAGTCGGACTGTTCTTCCTAACTAACGTCGCCATTGTTGTTTTCGGTTTTATTTTCCTCGCGTGGAAGCCCAACGTAGTGTTCTTTACTTATGCCTATGCCGCGGGAACTGCGGTCGGGATGATAGCAACGCTATACAAAATGCGTGGTCATTTTCGCGGGATTCTATCACGCTTCGACACAAGGCTAGCAAAATATATTTTCTATTCGGGGTGGCCATTCGCCGTTTCCGCCATACTTGGCGTCCTCATGGTCGACACCGATATCCTGCTTATCGGCTGGTTCAAGTCGTCAACCGACGTCGGTGTTTATTCCGCCTCTCTAAGAATAATCCAGCTTTTTTACATCATTCCGTCAACGCTCGCGGTAAGTATCCTGCCGACATTCTCCCGGCTTGCCCAAAGAGACGGCGCAAGATTCAAGTCGGCACTGGAGAACGCGCTATGGCTCATGTACCTTATAGCAATTCCGCTCGCGATCGGCGGGGTTATCCTTGGCAAAGAAGTTATAGGGTTGATCTTCGGGACGGAGTATTTGGGCGGAACTATTCCCTTCAAAATCCTAATGCTCACGATGCTTATCAACTTCCCCGTGACGATCCTGAGCGGAGTTATCTTCGCTCACAACAAGCAAAGGAGCCTGATGGCATATGCCGTGATAGGGGGCGTAACGAATGCCGTTCTTGATATCATCTTTATTCCACGGTATGGAATTATCGGTTCGGCAATCGTTACTTTCATGGCTCAGCTTGCGGGCAACATATATCTCTGGCGAGTGATGAGATCTGTCGTTAAGCCATCCGTCATTCCGCGCCTAAAAAATATTCTTCCGGCAACGATAGTAATGGCTGCCTTCGCATTCGGACTAAACACGCTAGGCCTGCCAGTTCTCGTAACCATCGCCGCTTCCGTTTTGGTATATTTCGGAATGTTGCTCACGCTCCGAGAACCCGTCATCAAAGAAGTTCGGCTCATCCTACAACCCTCCGCTTTAGTTTCGCCAGAGAAAAGTGAATAGCGCGCTGAATAAATCCAGGAAGATAGGCATATAAATACTGCGTCCAGTTGAAAATTAAAGCCGGTAAATAGTGCGGGTATTTACCCTTATATCGCTTCATAAACGTAAGCGACGATTTGAGGTGCGGACGAATCTTTGTAAGAGAAGTATTTGCGCCGCTCATTGTGTAGTAGGAAAAATATTCGGGGAAATTATAGAGCCTTCCCTTTAGTCCCATTTTCATCCAAAAATCTCGGTCACCGGAATAGCGATTAGATTCGTCGTACCACCCTAATAATTCCGCCGAACTGCGCCTAAAAAGAGTTGTGCTGTTCGCGATCGGATTTCCGAAAAGCATTCTCTCGCGAATCTGCTTGTCGGTTTCTGGTTTCAAATATCGATAAAGCTCCTTGCCCTGAGCGGCATCGAAGGGTTTGCCACTACCATCAATTACTATCACTCCCCCGCCACAACCGGCATAACTCTTGTTTTCATCCAAAAACTTAATTTGTTTTTCAAGTTTGCGGTCGTCGCACCAGGGATCGTCATCGTCTATCATCGCGACATATTCCCCTTTGGCAATTTTAAGGGCCTTATTATAGTTCTTGGAAATTCCCTGGTTTACCTCACTTTTTATAAAAACTATTCGTGGCTCCCTTTTTTGCCAATCGCTCATAACTTGTGCCGTATTGTCCGTTGAGCCATCATCGGTAACGACAAGCTCCCAATCTTTGAAAGATTGTTTGCGCACCGATTCAATTGTTTTTGAGATCATCAACGCGCGATTCCACGTGGCCATGATGATACTTACTTTCGGGTTGGTCATAAGATAAAAGATAACAAGCAAGAACCATATTGACAAATTAAACGAAATGGATTATGATGTTGGCAGCAAAATCGAAGCGAGGTGAACCTTGAAAATCAAGAATGTAGACGTGTTGTGTGTTTTCGGAAGAGGGATCGAGAAAGACGAAAGCGGCATCTGGCAACCAACCACTTATCTTGAAGAAACGACTCCCGACAATCAGCATGGTGGCCAACGGAAGGAAGGACTCCACATGGACAGCGATAGTCCGCAAGTTGTAGTCGCCGGAGCGCATGCCAACGTGATGGCGGCATCTCATATTTGGAACAAACTTTCTGAAAGAGATAGGGAGCCGGAGGTGGTCGTCTTTGCCGCCGGAAGACCGAAATATCTTTTCGGCGAACCGGAAGATAAGGTGTGGGAAGGCAGTCCTCTCTATCGCGTAATGTCTGAAAACTGCGTCGGCTTGGACTTCCATTCGGAAATCGTTTTCCAAAAAAATAATCGGAATACACGCGACGACCTTATCCAAACACTCCGAATGGCCAGGTCAAGAAACTTGAAGTCTGTCGCCGTTATAAGCGTTTTGGTGCATTTGCGGCGCATAGCGGAATTCTTCAAGTTTGCCCTGATCGAAGACAAATCACTTGCCGAAATCGATGTAAAATTCTGCGCTTCTGAGCTTGTACTTCTCGGCAATGGTGACGCGGAAAGGCTTCTGCTGATTGACGATCCGAAAATCAATGGCCCACTGGATCATCTCGCTCTCGCGCGGATAATCGAATCTCCGGTCTTCCGCCGCACTGCCGCAAAGGAAGAAAAAGGCATAAACGATCTCCGCGAAGGTCGGTATAAATTCAGTTAAGAAATAAAAACGTGCCGCGCAATCCAAATGGATGGCGCGGTTTTTTTGTTTGTTTTTTAAAACCTTAGCTATTTAAAGCACGAGCGATCCGCCCTCCAAATGCGCGTGAATCTGATAATACCGTTCGGGAGTTCCGATATCTTTGACATAATCGTCCGGCGCTTCGTAACCATAGAAGAACTTTCCATCTTTTAAAATAACCGGGAGAAGCTCATGGTCTATTTCATAATACTTTTGCGGGGGAATGTAGCGTAAAATTTTTTTATTAAAAATAAAAATGCCGCGCATAGATTTATATTTTTCCGGAAGTTTATCGTGTGGTTTCGGATAAATTTTCAAAAACCTGGACGAGCCGTCTACCTCCACGAGATCGGAATCCATTGGATGGTCCGTCTCGCCGATAAGCTCCATGCCGAGCGCACCATTATCTGCCGGACCATCTGGAGCAAAAAAATGTTCTGCCATTTTGGAATAATTCATCTCGCTGTATAGGTCTCCGTAGATAAGAAAAAAATGTCCATCAAGAAATGATTCGAAATTTTTAACCCCTCCGGCAGTTCCCAAAACATTCGGGTCTTCGTGCGCATAGACTATTTTAACTCCCAAAGAAGATCCGTCGCCGAAGTATGAACGAATAGCGTCCGGCATATAGTGAAGGTTGATAAAAAACTCGGTGACGCCGTGCTTCTTGAACCACTCAATATGGCGCAGAAGAAGCGGCTTGCCCTGGATCGGCGCCATCACCTTGGGAATAGTATCGCTGATATGTTTTACTCTTTTCCCGAACCCGGCCGAGAGAATAACCGCTTGGGTAATTTTATTTTGCATGTTTTTTAACGATGCTCGCGGCGGCGTATAAATTTTTTGCTACAAAATCAGGTTTCACGTTTTTATGATAACCGTCCTTACCGCCATATCCGGTCCGAACAATTATGGTTTTGAGGCCCGCGCGCTTGCCCGCCAACGTGTCTCTCGTTGTATCCCCTATCATAAAACTCTTTTTCCGATCAATATGATATTTCTTAATTGCTTTTAATATCATTCCAGGATTCGGTTTGCGACAACGGCAACGCAGGCGATATTTTTTTAGATTCGCGCTGGGGTGGTGCGGACAATAATAGATCGCGTCGATTTTTGCGCCATATTTGGCAAGCCGTTTTATTAGAACCGCGTGAATTTTATCAATTTCTTTTTCAGTCAGCCATCCGCGCGCGACAACTGCCTGATTCGTGATCACAACAACGAGAAAGCCGATTTTGTTCAACTTTCGGATGGCTTCCGCAACTTTTGGAAAAATTTTTAGCTGGCTCAAGCGCCGCAAAACATCAACCTCACGGTTGATCGTCCCGTCTCTGTCAAGAAATACCGCTCTGTTTTTAGGCTTCGCCACGTTCAACTAAATGATCAAAATAATCCTTAAAATATCTTGTAAGTAAGTGCATCACTGTGTCGTGCGTTGTTTCCACCAGTTCATATTCGCCTTTCGCTGTTTTAATAACGATTTTCGCGTCTGCCAGTTCGTTTAGCTTTCCGCCATCAAACCCGGAAAGTCCGATTACTGGAATATTTCTTTTTTTTGCCACCTCAACGGCTTTAATAATATTTGCCGATGCTCCCGAACTAGAAATTGCGATCACGATATCGCCGTCTTCTAAAACATTTGCAAGGGGCGCGGCAAAAACCATGTCGTAACCAACATCGTTTGCCCAAGCCGTAAGCTCCTCTTCCGAGGCCGGTATGCGGCTTACCCGGAAACGTCGGCCGTGCTTATCAAGGTGATGAGAAAAAACAGTTTTATTGAAATCTGTTACCCAGTGGCCGGCGATTGCCCATGAACCGCCGTTGCCGAAAACATAAACTCTGCCGCCGCGCTCGTAACAGGCCTGCAAAATATTGATTGCCTTGGCGATTTCTTCCTGCGGAAGATTGTTCAGCAGAGCAATGGCTTTATTGGAAAAATCTTGTATGTATTCTTTCATTTCCGTCCCTAGAGATTAATTGTGCCAACAAACGAAAGCTAACTCAACATCGTATCGTTTACGTGGTCACCGTTATAAATTACCTCTGCGCCAGCTTGCGCAAATTTTATCGGTATCTCTTGGAAATCTGCCAAACCGTTTTCTGCGGCAATCTTTTTTACGGCCTCTCTTATGGCGGGCTTCCTATCTTCAGGCGCGAGAAATAAAACGCAACCGCCACCACCAGCGCCCAAAACCTTGCCACCCCAAGCGCCACTATTCATCCCGGCATCATAAAATTTATCAATTGCGGAGTTGGAAACATTAGACGCAAGAGTTTTCTTTTTAAGCCACCCGTCGTGGAGCATTTGGCCCAGCCCTTTAAAATCGCCGGAGAGCAACTTGGCTTCAAACTCCGGTACGGAATCAGCCATTTCTTTGAGTGTGTCAAATTTTTTGTCTATATTTGACTTCTGTTCCGTTAAAACACTTGAGGCCGCGCGCGTAATCCCCGTAAAAAAGAGCAAAAGATGCCCCTCGAGTCCCAATCGTTTTTTGTAGTCCAGAAGTACCGGTTTAACCTCCACTGTGCCATCCGAATTGAATTGAATAACGTTAAAACCACCGAAGGCGGCGGCGTACTGGTCTTGTTTGCCGATCGGCTCACCAACCAGATCTATTTCCAGGCGAGAGGCAGCTTCCGCCGTTTCCTGCGGATTCAGTTTTTTTCCGGCAAACGTATTGAGGGCCTTGACGAGTGCGACGGAAAAACTTGAAGATGAGCCAAGTCCTGTTTTTGCTGGAAGCGTCGCAAAAGAAGCGATTTCAATATTTTTGTTTATTCCCAGATCCAAAAGCGCCGCCTTGATGCGGGTATGTTGCAGTTCCGATGGATGATCAACCGTTTCCGATATCGAATAACGCGCCGAAACCTTATCGATCAGCGGAGTGCGATTCACGACAACGTAAACAAGCTTATCTATCGCCGTGGAAATAACCCTCCCCGGATATTTCGTATAAAAACCGGCTAGGTCGGTACCGCCCCCAACGAAACTCATGCGTAATGGTGCTCGAACGACAATCATTGATTACAAAACTACTCTAAACCACCATATTTTTTTTGTCAAAGATTGGCCGAATGTTAGCGCAAAAATTCTTCTTTATACCACCGGAGATATTCACGCACAGAATCTTCCGGCGTAAATCTCGGCTTCCAGCCGAGTTTTTTGAGTTTGGATATATCGGAAACGGCATGACGCGTATCGGTACGCCGGAAGTCACCAATTTTTATCGACGTCGTTGAGCCGGCGAGACGCTTAACTATTTTCGCAAAATCAAAAATGCGGCACGCTTTTCCGCCGCCAACATTATAGATCCCGAAGTCGGTTTTTTTGTTTTTCAACACAAGTAAATTCGCCGCGACGACATCTTTGATATTCACGAAATCACGCGCCTGCATTCCGTCTTCATAAACAGTGATCGGCTTGCCGCTTAATGCCTGCGTCATAAAAATCCTTATCGCGCCGGAATACAAATTATGAGGCGACTGGCGAGGCCCTTGTACGATAGAGTAACGAAGAACCGTTGTCGGGATTTTATGCGTTTTGCCGAAACGAAGCGCTAATTTTTCCGCCGCGAGTTTGGAAAGCGCGTAAGCGTTCGGTGGCTGAGATTCCTGATCTTCACGGAACGGCAAAAATTTTGCCGGTTTTCCGTGAGGACACAAAATATCCCACCTGCCGCGATTAAAATCGTTTTCGGCTCGCAAATCTGCATAAAATTCGGACCCGTAAACATTCTGCCCGTGGGCGCACCTATATAAACCGTCACCGTATACGAACTGTGTTCCGGCAATAACCACTTTCTTTAACGGCAATTTTTTCTCCGCGGCGACCTCGTATAAAAGCGACGCCCCAACCGTATTGGTATGAAAAAATTTGCTAAAATCCGGCCGTTGATCCTGATACGCCGCGATGTGATAGACGTAAGATACGCCGCGCAAAGCATTCTGCCAGTCACGCTTAAGCCGTACGTCGCCACGGACAAGCTCATATCCTTTGCCCAAAACATATTTAGGCCACTTGCTACGATGTACAACCGGCTCCAGGTTATCCAAAATACGGATCTTGTAACCGCGCTTAGCCAAGGCGTCGGCTGTGTGGCTACCGATAAATCCTGCCCCACCAGTTATTAAAACGATCTCCTTCATCTTTTTAATTCTATCCTTTTTAAAAGACTTCTGTGTTTTATGCGCCGCACAAGACCCCAAAACAGTTTCCAAAAACTTGCCGGTAAGGCATTTACGGTGGTTTTCGTTCCAAGCGGCATGGAATCCGCGAAACGCAACGCTTGCTGCTTGTCGCCGACCATAAGATAGGCAATTCCCGCTTTGAGCCTTAATCTTTTCAATATCCGGGAGAAATTATATCTATCCCGCTCTTCTTGAGAGAGTTTCCCTCCCAGCCGCTCAAAGATCAAAAGATTCTTCTCTTTCATCTCCGGCTCTGATCCGGTCGCCGACAAATTATCGTTGTTCTGGATTCTGTATTTCGCAAGCGGTTTGTCTAAAAAGTAAAATTTTACTCCTGCGTGCGCCAAGCGCAACCACATGTCCCAATCTTCCGAACGACGCAAGCTCTCATCGAAATAACCGTATTTCTCAAAAATCTCTCGCCGCGCCATAACGGTAAGCGGGTTAATGAACTGTTTGTGGAGCAACGGCTCAAAAATTTCTCCTGAAGGATATTTGTAGCGGTGATGATAAAGTTTGCCCGAATTGTCAAAATGTAAAAGATCAGAATAACAAACACCGTAATCCTTATTCGCTTCGAGCGCCCCCACCTGCTCCTCAACTTTGTCCGGCAAAAAAATATCGTCCGCGTCCAAAAACGCAACATAGTCGCCGGAAGAGCTTTCGATGCCAGCGTTACGAGCCCCGGCCAGGCCCTTATTCGCTTGATGGACATATTTTATGCGTCCGGCTTCGGTATAAGGCCGCAATACCTCTCTTGTGTTGTCGGTAGAGCCGTCATCAACAACAACGACCTCTGTACCTTTATGCGTCTGCGCCAAGGCCGAATCTACGGCTTCTCTCACATACTTTTCCGCGTTGTATGACGGAATAATTATTGAAACAAGCGGCTGCGTCGTTTTGCTCATTTTTTTCCTATGATCTTAAAAATTTCCTGAAATCTGTTATCCCAAGTGTGTTCGCTCACCGTTCGTTCATGTCCTCGCCGCGCAATTGTTTCCCTCTCTTTGCCGTTCGCAAAATAATAGTTGATTTTTTTAACCAAATCATCGAAATTATTGTAAATAACCATCTCTTTTTCCGGAACATAATAATTTTCCAAGTCATCCGCCGGTGAAGTAATAACAAATCCTCCGCAAGCGGGAATTTCAAAATGCCTTCCTTTGATTTGCGGAATACCGCGGCGCAAAAGAGAGTTTAAATTTCTAAAAAAATGGATGTCGGGAACGATCTTGTTCAAAGATCGCCGGAAAAAGAGGCGCCCGAGAGAATTTTTGTTGAAATATCCCGGCGCGGGGTTGAGGCCCAAATTAATTTTGGCGACAGAAAACAATCGGAGCATCTCCTCTTGGCTAACTCGTCCGCCGCTAAACCCGTTGCCGTAAGCTTCAACGCGAACTCCGGCTTTTAGAAGCGCATTTATTGCTTTTTGCCTCGGCTCGCTCCAACCGCCGACAAAAACAACGTCGGGGCGATCGGCGTCCGGCGGCATATTTTCCACCGGTTTATACAAATTTGTATTTGCGGCCCACTGCGAACGAATAACGTTGTTAACTCCTATTTTTTTGTACCATCCAACCGCTCTTGAGTAAGTGGTAATTACCCAAGAAAAATGTGGCGCCCAATAGCGCGAGTAATTATGAAAGCGCCAATGATCGTCGGCAAACCAAGCGATGCTTTTTGTAACCTTCTTGATCTCGTCAAGAGTACCTTTATCAAATTCATCCGAAAACATGAAAGCAAAAAACAAGTCCGGCTTTTCGCTTTTTACGAGCGAAAGCAAGTCTTCGTTCCATTTCTTTTTGCCGATATCAACTATCGGATCGAACGGATATTCAAGAACCTCAACCCCGTTCATTTGTTTAATGGTTAGATAAAAATTAGTGTATTCATAGCCCATGTGTCTTTTGGGATTGTAACTTTCGTCGCGGATGCCGGCATAAATAATTTTCAACTTATTTTCGTTTTTCGGAGAAGGCATTTTACCATCAACCTCCGGAGAAAACTTTTCCAAGGGATACGACTTATTTTTATCAATGTATTCGAGAAGAGATTTAACTTTTTCAAACGCCGCCCATAACGGTACCGCCTCAATGCACGGGGCCGGAGTGTTGGGCGCGAGCACTCGGCTACAATGCCAGTCGTCGAAATAACAATCTGTCTTCTGCCAAAGCCAGTGATTGATGTCCGAATAACCGTAGTTAGTAAAAGCACCGAACTGCCCTCCGCCGGCTATGCAAATTGAAGGCTTGCGCAAAGCAACGGCTAAGTGAATCGCCGAAGTGTCGTTCGCGAAAACAAGCATACTGTTGCGGACGAGATTTATAAGATCGGGGAAAGAAGTTTTACCGGCGAGATTAACCGATTTCGACCAATATGTCTTTTGAAATTCTTCTGCTCTAGCCACATTTACAGCCGCGCCCATTAGAACAACGGCGATCCCCTGCTCTTCCAAAAACTCTGCTATTTTGGAAAATCTGAAAAGTGGCCAGCGCCTGTAGAACATCGTGGCATTTAGATTAAAAAGAACGTATTTATTCTTTTCCAAACCAAATTTCTTTAAGGTGTCTTCACTGTTATCACTGGATACTGCGATAGTCGTTGCGTAATCACTCTCCTTCGCTCCGGCAAAATCCTCGTAAATCGCCCGGTAGTGCGAAATTGCGTTTCGCAATCTTGTGTTTGGTTCGGCGTCTTTATCAATGGAGCGGATAATTTTCGTAAAGCGCGGAAATATCTTTGTTTTAATTATCTGCAGATTTTTTTTCTGTTGAATATCAAATGGTTTTTTCCATTCAATATCCATGCCCCCATATCCAACGACTTCCTTCGCCCCTACCTCAGTGGCGATCATTTTTCCGATAATTTCCGCCGCGCTGAAATCGTGGCTCACCACCTGTGCAAATCCTATCTGCCTCAAGCGGTTGATAAACGCGGCGCCGTAGAACGGATTCACGGCAAATGTCCGATAATCTACGGTCAAGACCTCATCAACAAAATTTTTGTCGATCACTTTCTCAAAATTCGTGCCGGCCTTAATAAGCAGATAAACGCGGTGATCCGGAAAGCGTTTTTTGTAATGCTTTAGGACCGAAGTGAAAAGTATCATGTCTCCCAAAGACTCGAGATTAACAAGAAGGAGCCTTTTCTCCCATTCTTCTTTATTGACGTCCGCCGCTCGAAAACGCAAAAAAAGCGATCGCAGGGGCGCCACGATTTTCATTTTAACGATGAATTTGAGATACGACCGCAAGAATTCCATATAAAATATATATCACTTATGATACCGCAAAAACAGCGTTTTATTAAGCACGGATATATCGTGAAATTTCATTCTTCTCCAAACCAATGCTAGAATAAACGGCAAGATGGCGACAGCAAAAAACAAAATCAAAAAACTGGGGGAAGTCATAAAAATCACGCAGAAAGCAAAGGGTGTCGGCAAGAAGGTCGTCACGACCAGCGGTTGCTTTGATTTGTTGCATCTGGGGCACGTGCGCTATCTTGAACACGCCAAATCTCTTGGCGATATCTTAATCGTCGGAGTAAATTCGGATGAGTCCGTAAAACGTAATAAAGGCCCGCGACGGCCGCTCGTACCGCAAAAAGAACGCGCGGAACTTCTCGTCGCGCTAAAACCGGTTGACTTCGTTTTTATTTTTGACGAAGAAACACCGGCCCGGTGGATCCAAAAAATAAAGCCGGATGTTTTCGCAAAAGGCAGCGATTATACAGTAAACGAAATTCGAGGGGTCATTGGAAATGTTGTTGAAAAAAACGGTGGGCGTATCATGCTTGTCCCCGAAGTAAAAGGCAGGTCCACAACGGAATTAATAAGAAGAATAGCGCGCTTAGGAAAAAATTATCGTAAAAAACCGCAGCGATAGAAAATCTTTATGAACAACGTTTATGAAAAAGCATTGGAGCTGCACAAAAAATACGGCGGAAAAATAGAAATAAAAAATAAGGTACGGCTCAAAAGCGCGGAGGATCTTTCACTCGCCTATACGCCGGGCGTGGCCGAAGTTTCGCGCGCCATTAGCCATGATCCAAGCACCGCGTATGTCTACACTATCAAGCGGAATTCTATCGCAGTCGTTTCCGACGGCTCGGCAATCCTCGGTTTGGGAAACCTGGGAGCGCTTGCGGCAATCCCTGTTATGGAAGGAAAAGCGGCCCTTTTTAAGGAACTTGCCGACATAGACGCGTTTCCGATTTGCCTGGAAACACAAGATGCTGAAGAGATAATAAAAACCGTCAAAAATATTTCTCCGGTCTTTGGCGGGATCAATCTGGAGGACGTATCAGCGCCGCGTTGTTTTGAAATAGTAGAACGGCTGAAGAGTGAACTTGACATCCCCGTCATTCACGACGACCAAAGCGGAAGCGCGATCGTGGTACTTGCCGCTACCATTAACGCTTTAAAACTGAGGGGCTCAGGGAAAGACGACACGAAAATTGTTATAAACGGAGCGGGAGCGGCGGGCACAGCCGTAGCGAAATTGCTCATCGATTATGGTTTTAAAAATGTGACGGTATGCGATAGCAACGGCGTAATCTCCGAGGAGCGTAGTAATCTTACGGGCCACAAATTGGAACTCGCCCGCCTAACTAAAAAATCGAATGGCGACCTCCGGTCGGCTCTGCAAAAAGCAGACATGTTCATCGGCTTAAGCAAAGGAGGAACCCTCGGAATCGAAGCGGTAAAAGGAATGAATAAAAAAGCGATAGTTTTCGCGCTGGCAAATCCAATCCCGGAAATTATGCCGGAAGAAGCGCGGGCCGCAGGGGCGTGGATAGTTGCGACTGGCAGATCTGATTTTCCAAATCAAATCAATAATGTGCTCGGATTCCCCGGAATCTTCCGTGGCGCGTTAGATAACCGCGTAAAAACGATCACGGACTCAATGCTTATAAAGGCCGCGGAAAATTTGGCGGCTCAGGTAAAAAACTTGGCACCGGAAAACCTCTTGCCGAACATTCTCGACAAGACCGCCGTGCAAGCAGTAGCGAAAGCGATTACCGATTGAAATTGATTCTAGTCAAAAAAAGCCTTCAGGTCGGTGGGCTGGACGGTAGCTGTTCCCTGGCGACCAACCACTATTCCACCGGCATAATTCGCCAACTCAGCGGCCCTGAACACTGGCGCACCGGCACCGAGCATAAGAGCAAAAGCGGAAACAACGGTATCACCGGCCCCAGTTACGTCAAAAACCTTCAGTGCGCGGTTCGCGACATGAAACGATTTCCTAAGATTGCGATCGTGCGCGGTAAGTCCGCGCGCTCCCCTAGTAAGCACAACAGATGAGCCAAGTTTTTTAGAAAGCAGACGCGAAGCGTTGGCCGCTCCTTTGTCGCTTGCCGTATCAACGCCGGTATAAAAAGCACCCTCGTTCGCATTCATCGTCATAACCCTTATTCCCCTATAAAAATTGATGTCTATGCCTTTAAAAAGCCTGTAGTAGGCGGTGGGTTTTATATTCGCGACTATCTTTCCCGCGCCAAACCTCTTTTTTAATGCCGCTATCACCGCTTTCGTAACAAATCCTTTTGCGTAATCGGAAACAACAACCATATCCTGGTCGCCGATATTTTCTACGACGCGCGCAACTCTCTTTTCAATGTCTTTTGTAATCGCGCCGATATGTTCGCGGTCCACTCTCGATAATTGGTGGGAGCCCGATACCACTCGCATCTTTAAGATGGTCGGACGCTTAGGCGAGCGTATAAAACGGGTGGCGATACCACTTTGGCCACAAACCTTTTGGATCATCTTACCCTCGTTATCGCTGCCAATAATTCCAAGTAGCGTCACCTTGCCGCCAAGCGCGGCGATATTCGCGGCGACATTACCGGCTCCTCCCAAAGAATATTCGCGTGACCGTTCAAACACTATCGGCACCGGCGCCTCGGGAGATATCCTCTCGGCATCTCCACGAATGTAGAGATCGAGCATTATGTCCCCAAAGACGAGAACCTTTGTGGCTTTGAACTTTTCAACTATTTCCTGATATTTTGATTTTTGTGCTTGCATATGTGCATATAAACCAACCTCAATTTATGTTCTTTATTATACTTAAAACCTAAAAAAATGCAATACTTTCCGCAAAATCACACTACGCGCGGTAGCGGCGGCTATTAAAAAGTAATTCCCGGTTATTGAATTATTAAAAATAGCCGTTTAGGGGTCAATAGCTTGGAATAGTTTCGGCAACTTTTTCAATCGGCGTTTTCATGCCCAATCCCATATGCGGACGCTCATAATTGTAGTACCGGAGATACTCCGGTATTTCCTTTTGCCATGAGATTAGTGAGCGCG
>OBEQ010106534.1_pt1 | contig 30890 bp, 30 predicted proteins | sample 1670901 | NCBI WGS metagenome assembly OBEQ01 (sample SAMEA104232315, study PRJEB22302) | groundwater metagenome | biome: forest; feature: aquifer; material: groundwater | place: USA | collected 2011-08-07 | depth 5.4 m | reverse complement strand
GGGGTTGCGGCGGCACGCGGCCATCTGCGGCGTCGCTCCTCCTCGCCGTACCGGTGGTCCTTGTACGCCATCGTCGTCGCTCCTGGCAGCTGGCCGCGTGGCGCTCGCAACGCGGCTCGCGCGGATTGATGAAGCCGGTTCTAATCATACCACAGGCGAAAAAACACCGACAAGACACCCCGCGAATGGGCACAGGCATGGGGGGACGCCAGTTCAGCCCACCGGTTAGCGCAGCGACCGTCTGAGGGGTGTGGCGGTCAGCAGACGGGCCCGGTCGTTAAAGCACATCACGAACCGGTCGAAGAAGCCGGCCCGGCCCAGGAGATTGAACCCGACCTTGAGCGCGTCCGAGAATCCGGCCGGCACGGTGAATTCCTGCCCGGCAAACCGGACCCGGATGCGGTGGAGGTACATCGGAATCACGCTGCCGTTGCCCAGCGCCATGTACCGCCGGCTCGCCCCGGAGAGCTTCACCCCCAGCAGCTGGGCCACGTCGGAGTGAAAGACCGTCCACGACGCACCGGAATCCACATAGGCCTGCAGGTAGAGCCAGCGGTTGCCGCTCCAGACCTGGAGGTACACGATGGGCGCGTGGTGGCCGCCGGCGTCCTTCAGGTAGGGAAAGGTCATGCGCTGCGGAACCGCGCGGGATCGTGCAGCAGCGCGCCGACGCATCACAGCGCAACGGCGGATTCTTCCGGCAGGGGGATGTAGTAGATCCCCACTTCGCGGTCGGCAGGCACGGGTTTACGGAGATTCTGGTAGGCGTTGAGCTGCGTCGTGCCCGCCGCCACAATCCGATCGTCGAGCACCACGACGTACTTGCCGCCGTAGCGCTGAGCCAGATGCTCGCAGTGCTTGCGGAGGTAATCCCAGCTCTTGGAAATCCACGGGGCGATTTCCTCCCAGATGCGCTCGACCACCGCCTCCACCGTCAGGTGGCTGGTGTCAAGCATGAGGTCGGCCTTGGCGTAGGCCGAGGCCCGCTGGGCCAGCAACTGTTGAATCCGCGCCAGCGGGGAGGACGCGTGGCTGAGCATCGGACGTTTCGCCGCGGTGGCACCGACCCGCTGGAGGATGACTTTCGGAGTCGCCGTCAGGCACACGACGGGACCCACCGCCCGCAGCAGGCGGCGGTTCTCGGCATCGACAAACGCCCCGCCGCCCGTCGCGATGACCTGCTCGTCGCCGCGGATCACCCGGCGGATCGTCCGCTGCTCCAACCGCCGGAAGATCGGCTCGCCATGCTCCGCGAAGATCGTGGGAATGGGCGTCTTCGCGCCAGCCTCGATGAGCGCATCGACATCCACAAAACGCCAGCCCAGCTGCTTCGCCAGCCGCTTGCCCACGGCGGTTTTGCCCGTCCCCATGAATCCGGTAAGGATGATGTTCATGTGTCAGACCTGAGACGAGAGACAGGAGACAGGAGACAGGAGACCAGAGACCTGAAATTCGTGAGGAGGTCGGCTTCAGTCTCAAGTCTCATGTCTCAGGTCTCATGTCTAAAATCGCTGGAGCTGTTTCAGGTACCCTTCGTAATTCCGCGTGAGCTCGCGGAGACTATCGCCGCCGAACTTCTCGCACATCGCCTTGGCCAGCTCGAAGGCCACCATGGCTTCGCCGATGACGCCGGCCGCCGGGACCGTGCAGACATCGCTCCGCTCGACCGTCGCCACGACGGGCCGCTTGGTGTTAATCTCGACGGAGCGCAAGGGGGTCCGCAGCGTGGATAACGGCTTCAGGAATCCGCGCACGACCACCGGCTGTCCCGTCGTCATGCCGCCTTCGAACCCTCCGGACCGGTTCGACTGGCGGTAGAAGCCCTTGCCCTTGGTGTAGAAAATTTCGTCCTGCACCTTCGACCCCGGCACCGAGGCGACAGAGATCCCGTCCCCAACCTCCACCGCCTTGACGGCGTGAATCGAGAGCATGGCCCAGCCGAGAATCGCATCCATCCGCCGGTCATACTGCACGTAGCTGCCCAGCCCCGGCGGGAGTCCCTCGGCGATGACCTCGAAGACGCCGCCCAAGGTGTCGCCGCGTTTGGCGCACGCGCCAATCTCCCGCATCATCTGTTTGGTCGCCTGGGGATCCAGGCACCGCACCGGCGAGGCGTCCGCCCGCTTGCGCAGCTGCGGAACCGGCAATCGGGGCGCGGGCTTGGCCCGGGTTGAGCCGATCGCGACGACGTGGCTGGCCACCTCCACCCCCAACAGACTCAGCAGCTGCTTGCAGATGGCGCCCACCGCCACCCGAGCCGCCGTTTCCCTGGCGCTGGCCCGCTCCAGGACATTCCGGATGTCTCGATGGTCATACTTCATCGCGCCGGTGAGATCCGCATGGCCCGGGCGGGGCTGGGTCACCACCGGCAGCCGGTCAATCGAGAAATCCTTGTTCTGAATGGCGACGGCGATCGGGCTGCCCAGCGTGTGGCCGCGGCGAAGCCCAGAGAGGATCTCCACATGGTCCGACTCGAACTGCATGCGCGGACCCCGTCCGTAGCCAAATTGCCGGCGTTTCATCTCCGCATCGATGGCGGCCGCGTCGATCGGCACGCCGGACGGCACCCCGTCCACAATGGCCACCAGCGACTGGCCGTGCGACTCGCCCGCCGTCAAGAATCTGAGCATCAGTGTGCCCATCCATAAAATGACCATAACACCCGGACCGACTCTTCAATCCCCGTCACCTGCAGCAACCGGTTTCCCGCGAACAGCGACACCACCATCGCCAACGACAGAAACGGCCCGTAAGGGATGATGTGCGAGCGGCGCGTCACCAGCACCACGAGCCCGGGAATCACCGCCAACAGCGGCGCGAGGAAGAAGGTCACCGTAATCAGCTTCCAACCCATGAGCGAACCGGCCATGGCCAGCAGTTTCACGTCGCCCCCTCCAATGGCTTCTTTCATATGACGGTACTTCGCCAGTTTCGCCCGCCAGTACGGGTTTCGGCGCAGCCGGATGCCCAGCCGGCGCAACCCCACCAGCATGAGATCTCCCGCCAGCCCCGTCGTGTAGATCAGCCCACCCCCCACGAACGCGCCCATGCCCGCCCGCATCAGCGACAGCCACGCGTGCGTCGTGCCGTGCAGCTGGGGCACCAGCGGGCTGACGGCTAATCCCACCACCAGTCCGCCGAGGCTGATCTCATCCGGAATGATTTGAAAGTCCAGATCGATCACGCTGGCGACGAGGAGCGCCCAGACGAAGCAGAGGTAGATGAGCCCGACCGGCCCTGTCCCAACACGGTGCAGGACCACCACCGCAGCCACCCCGCTGAGCGCTTCGACAACCGGGTAGCGCCAATGGATCGGGTGTTGACAGTGCCGGCATCGCCCCCGCAGGTCCAGAAAACTGAGCAACGGGACGTTGTCGTACCAGGCGATCGGGTGCGCACAGTGCGGACAGCGGGAGCGGGGATGGACAATGGACTGCTCGCGCGGCATCCGGTAGATGCAGACATTCAAGAAACTCCCTACTACACACCCGATGAGAAACCACGCCACCCAGACGGCCGTCACGGCGCCTCCCGACGTCCTTGGCTCATCGCGCCGCAAGCGCGTGCGCGACGGCGCGCCGCATCACCTCGATTGGCGGCCGGCGATGCCACCACAACCGAAACGCCTCAGCTCCTTGGTATACTAGCATTGACAGTCCGTTGGCTGCAACACATCCGCGGCGCCGCGCCTCCCGCACCAGCGGGGTCTGGCGATTGTACACCACATCGTAGACCACCGTCGGTCGGCGGAGCCGTCCGACCGCAATCGGCAGGTCATCCTCCGCCCGCATCCCCACCGACGTCGCATTGATGAGCAACTGAACACCGTCCAGCTCGACGTCCCGCAACGCCTGTGCGCGGACATGGCCGTGCGGTCGGGCGCGCGCCAGCCACCTCGCCAGCCGCTGTGCCTTGGCGGGATGGCGGTTGGCAATCGTCAGCTCCACGCCCGGATGACGGCAGACCGCCCACGCGGCGGCTTTGGCTGCCCCGCCGGCCCCCAGGATCACCACCGAACTCCGCCTCGCGGGCCGCCACCCCAACTCCGTCACGGCCTGGCTCAACCCGCTGACGTCGGTATTATGCCCGATCAGCCGACCGCGGCGGATGACCACCGTATTCACCGCGCGCAACATTCCCGCCTCGCGGCTCAACCCATGCAGAAGGGGGACGATGCGTTCTTTGAGCGGCACCGTTATGTTCACGCCGTCGATGCCAGCCGCCACGAGGCCGCGCAGGACCCCGCGCAAACTGGCCGGGGGAACTTCGAAGGGCGCGTAGATCGCCTCCAGCCCCAGCGCCTGGAAGGCCGCCTCATGCATGATGGGAGACAGGCTGTGCTCGATGGGATACCCCATCACCCCAAAGATTCGCGTCATCTTTCAGCAACCAGCAGTCAGCAGCCAGCAATCAGCAAGAGCAGTTCTCTGGTAGGCAGCTCGAACACTGGTTCCCTTCCTTGAAGCTCTCGGTCCTGATAGCTGGTTGCTGATAGCTGATGGCTGCAGTTCAGGGAGTGAGGCTGGAGCGACGGCGCAGATAAGCCTGGCGCGTCGGGGCTGATACGAGCTTGTTGACGGCGTTGATGTACGCCTTGGCGGAGGCTTCGATGATGTCTGTGGATGTGCCGCGACCGGTGACGTCCATCTGCTTGTAGCGGAGCCGCACCGTCACCTCGCCTAGGGCATCCTTGCCGCTGGTGACGGAGCGCAGGCCGTAGTCCCGCAGCGCCGGCGATATGCCGGTGATCCGGTCAATCGTCTTGTAGCAGGCATCCACCGGGCCATCCCCGCAGGCGGCATCCTGAATGACCTTGCCGCCTTTCTCAAGCCGGATGGTCGCGGTGGGCACCGTCTGGCTGCCGGCCGTCGTATGGACATACGCCAGCTTATAGACGTCGACCGCTGCCGGGAGCTCGGCTTCAACGATCGCGATGAGATCCTCGTCAAAGAGCTCCTTCTTCTTGTCGGCGAGCGCCTTGAACCGCATGAACGCCTGTTCCAGCTCCTGCGCGGAGAGTGAAAGCCCTAAGGCTTTCAGCCGCTCCGAGAACGCGTGGCGCCCGGAATGCTTGCCCAGCACCAGTTTGCTGTGGCCGAACCCCACGTATTCCGGTTTCATGATCTCATAGGTGCGGCGGTGCTTCAGGATGCCGTCCTGGTGGATGCCGGATTCATGCGCGAAGGCGTTGTCGCCGACGATGGCCTTGTTCGGCTGGACCACCAGCCCCGTGAGGGTGCTGACCATCCGCGAGGTCTTGTAGATCTGCGTGGTGTCGATGCCGGTGTCCGCGTTGTAGAAGTCCCGGCGGATCCGCAGGGACATGACGATTTCTTCCAACGAGGCGTTGCCAGGCCGCTCGCCGATGCCGTTGATGGTGCATTCCACTTGGTCGGCGCCGTGCGCGATCGCCGCCAGCGAGTTGGGAACCGACAGCCCCAGGTCGTTGTGGCAGTGCACGCTCACATGGGCGCGCTCCACGTGGCGCACGTTGGCGGTGATGGCGGCGATGAGCCGGCCGAACTCGTCCGGAATCGCAAACCCGACGGTGTCCGGGATGTTGACGGTCGTCGCCCCCGCGTCAATGACGGCCTCCAGCACCTGGAACAGGAACTCCGGCTTCGTGCGTGAGGCGTCCTCCGGAGAGAACTCCACGTCGCGGCTGTAGCGCTTGGCGTACTTCACCGCCCAGACCGCCTGCCGCAGGATCTCGCTCTCCGCCTTGCGGAGCTTGTACTTCATGTGAATGGGCGAGGTCGCCAGGAAGACGTGGATGCGCTTTTTCTTGGCGGGTGCCAGCGCCTGCGCGGCCGCGTCGATGTCGGCCGGCAGCGAGCGGGCCAGCGCACAGATCGTCGGCCCCTTCACGAGCTCGGCAATCCGCTTAACCGCCGTGGCATCCCCGGGGGAGGCGATGGGAAACCCCGCTTCAATGACGTCCACCCCCAGCCGGGCGAGCTGCTTGGCAATCTCAAGCTTCTCGTGCGCCTCCAAGCTCGCGCCCGGACATTGTTCGCCGTCGCGCAAGGTCGTATCAAATATGATCACGCGTCGCGCCATCGTTATTGTGACTGGGTCACTGGGTCTCTGGGTGACTGGGTAAAAGTTTCTCCACTCAGTCACACAGTCACCCGATCACACAGTCACCCTCCTTATTCCTCCACGCCGCCCTCTTCAATATAGGGCTCGATCAGGTCAATGAACCGGTTCAACACATCCAGCAGCTCATGTTCGCCGATGTCCAACAACGCCTGCCGGACCGCCGCCAGATCCACCCGCTTGCGAATGATGACCTCGGCCATCGCATTGGCCAGCGCTCCCCGCTGCGGGTCCTGGGCCGCATGGAACTCCTGCAGGACCGCAATGAACACCTCGGGGGTTTGCATCTGGACGTCGAACATCACCGTTTCTTCGCCACCACCTTCGTCCTGGAACTGTTCTTGTCTGTCTTCGCTTTTTTCTTACTGCTGACTGCTGATTGCTGATTGCTATTTGAAATCCACGGCATCATCTCGCGCAGCCGCCGCCCCACCTGCTCGACCTGGTGCTGCTCATCCTGCTGCATCAGCCTGGTGAAATTCGGGCGGCCGGCCTCGTGCTCCGCGATCCATTCCTTCGCAAACGCTCCCGACTGGATCTCCCGCAGGAGCTGGCGCATGGCGTCTTTGACGTGCGCGTCAATGACACGCGGCCCGCGGCTGATGTCCCCCCACTTGGCCGTGTCGGAGACCCGCTTGCGCATGCCCTGGATGCCCGTTGCCCAGATCATGTCGGTGATCAGCTTCAGCTCATGCAGGCATTCAAAGTAGGCCAGCTCCGGCTGATAGCCCGCTTCGACCAGCGTCTCAAACCCCGCCTTGATCAAAGCGGACACGCCGCCGCACAGCACCGCTTGCTCGCCGAAGTTGTCCGTTTCCGTCTCTTCCTTGAAGGTGGTCTCCAGCACCCCGGCCCGGGTTGCGCCGATCCCCTTGGCCCAGGCCAGTGCCAACCGCTTGGCGTTGCCGGTGGCATTCTGATGGACCGCCAGGAGTGCCGGCACGCCCTTACCCTCCAGGAACTGCGAGCGCAACAGGCTGCCGGGCCCTTTGGGCGCGACCATCACGACATCCACGTTGGCCGGCGGCTTCACGAGCCCGTAGAGAATGGCAAAGCCGTGCGAGAATCCCAGCGCTTTGCCCGGCCGCAGCTTCGGGGCGATGGCCTCGCGGTAGAGCTGCGCCTGCAACGTGTCCTGCACGAGCAGGATCACCACATCGGCCTTGGCCGTGGCCTCCGACGCGGACACCGGCGTGAAGCCGTCCTGCTTGGCGAGCGCGTAGTTGGGTCCGCCGGGTCGTTGGGACACGAGGACACGAACACCGTTGTCGCGCAGGTTCAGCGCCTGCCCCCGTCCCTGGATGCCGTAGCCGATGACGGCAACGGTTTTGCCCTTTAAGACTGACAGATCAGCGTCCGTGTCGTAGTAGATGCGCGCCATTCCTGCTCCTGTTACACCGCGAGTGGCTCGGACGGCAGTCCGCTCGTCAGCACGAGGAAAAAGCTTGTTACGGCTTACTGCCTACTGCCGACGAGCCTGTTTGGTGTTCGATGAACCATCCCTTCACGTGAGGCCGCGTCAAATACCGAACCGCCAACAGATGCGTGACCGCAATCCCCGTGGCCAGCACGCTTCGTCTGGGCTCTGGATTGGCGGTGAGAATGACCAGCAGCGCCAATCCCAGTGCGCTGAGCATCATCAACGCCGAGGCCCACGTCGCCAGGACCCGCGCCCAGGGCTTCAACTGCGCCAACCCCACCACCAGCACTGCCGAGACGGCGCACCAGAATCCGAACCACGCGAGCGAGCCCTGAAGGCGCCCGGTCGTGATGTGCCACACGGCCGCCGCCGAGGAGGTCGCCAGCACCGCGTAAAACGCGCACAGCAACGCGATCGGCCACGGAATCATGTGAGTGATCAGTGACTAGTGACTAGTGACAAGCACCGTACCCAAACCAACATAAGTGGACTTCCGTCTTCCCTCTTTTTTCGCTTCCGCACTGCTCACTGGCCACTCGTCACTGGTCACTCGCCACTATTTCTCAAGGGCCACGCGGCCCGTCCGGACCAGCTTGGCGATGCCGTAGGCACGCAGCTGCTCCACTAACTGGTCTAACACGGGGGTGTCGCCGCTGGCCTCGATGACGACCGAGCCATCCCGCGCCTCCAGCAACCGCGCGCCGAAGCGCTTCGTCAACTGCTCGAGGTTAGCCCTCGTGCTGTTCGTCACCGTCACCCGCGCCAGGAGCAGCTCCCGGTCAAGGAACCGGCCTTCCTTCAGCTCCTGGACATCAATTACGTCAATCAAGCGGTTGAGCTGGTTCTTGACCTGCTCCAGCTTAATGGCATCGGCGTCCACGACGATCGTCATGCGCGAGATGGTCGGATCCTCCGTCGCGCTCACCGTCAGAGAGTCGATGTTGAACGCGCGGGCGCTGATCAGGCCCGCCATGCGGGCCAGAACGCCGAAGTGGTTTTCGACCAGACACGAGATCGTGTGTTTTTCACTCATCGTGCATTGCGGATTTCGGATTGTCGATTTCGGATTTGGCACTCAATCCGCAATCCGCATTCCGCAATCCGAAATTCGTGATCGCTCATCCCAGAGAGAGTTTGGCTTCTTCGTCAGGCTCCGCGTGCCGGTGCTGCGGGGTGCCGCCTTCCTGCTTGAGACTCTCATAGGTCCCCAGCATCTGGTCATGCGACTTACCCGGCGCGATCATCGGCCAACAGTCTTCCTTCTGCTCCACGAGGAAATCGATCACGGTGGGGCGGTCGGTCACCTGCATGGCGCGCTCGATGGCCGGGCGCACGTCCTCTTTCCGCTCCACCCGAATGCCGACGCAGAAATTGGCTTCCGCCAGCTTCACGAAGTCCACCGGATTCAGGCGCGAGGACGAGTAGCGGCTCTCGTAGAACAGGTCCTGCCACTGCCGCACCATGCCGTGATGCTGGTTGTTCATGATCGCCACTTTGATCGGCAGCTTGTGCTGCGCGGCCGTCGCCAGTTCCTGGGCCGTCATCTGGAGACTCCCATCGCCGTCGATGTCCCACACCACGGCGTCCGGGCGCCCGAACTGCGCGCCGATGGCGGCGGGCAGCCCGAACCCCATCATCCCCAAGCCGCCGCTCGTGATGAGCGAGCGGGGCTGGTTGAATTGGTAGAATTGCGCGGTCCACATCTGATGCTGGCCCACTCCCGTAGCGACCACCGCGTTGCCGTGCGTCGCCTCCGAGATCTGCTGAATGACGTACTGCGGCAGCACCTTGGTTTTCTCCCGGTACACCAGCGGGTATTTCCGTCGCATCTCGCTGATCGTCTTCAGCCATGGGCCCGTGTCCAGCGGCTTCACCAGACGGTTGAGCTGCTGCAGCACCTGCTTGACATCGCCCACGACCGGGTAGTCCACCAGCACGGTTTTGTTGATGGAGGACGGATCCACGTCGATGTGAATTTTTTTCGCGCGTCGGGCGAACTCATCCGGCTTGCCGGTCACGCGGTCGTCAAACCGCGCGCCGATGCCGATGAGCAAATCCGCCTGGGCGACAGCATAGTTGGTGTACTCAAAGCCGTGCATCCCCAGCATCCCCAGGCTCAAGGGGTCGGCCTCCGGAAAGCCGCCGAGCCCCAGGAGGCTGGTGGTTACCGGGGCGCGCGTCTTGTGGGCAAACTCCGCCAACTCAGGCGAAGCCCCGGCATGGATGACCCCGGCGCCGGCATAGATGACGGGCTGCTTGGCCTGGGCGATCGCCTCCGCCGCCCGCTTGATCTGCTCCATCTGCAGCGGCGGCGCCTCATGGACCCGGTAGCCGCGGATGTTGACCGTCTCCGGATAGACAAACGCCGTCTCGTTGACGGTGGTGTCCACCGGCAGATCGATCAGCACCGGGCCGGGCCGCCCGGTTCGGGCAATGTAAAACGCCTCCCGCACGACCCGGGCCAAGTCCCGCACGTCCTTGACGAGGTAGCTGTGCTTGGTCACCGGACGGGTGATCCCAATGGTATCCGCCTCCTGGAAGGCGTCGTTGCCGATCACAGAAGTCCGGACTTGGCCGGTCAGCGCCACAATGGGGATGGAATCCATGAACGCGGTGGCGATGCCCGTGACAAGGTTGGTCGCCCCGGGACCCGACGTCGCCAGGCAGACCCCCACCTTGCCGCTGGCTCTCGCATAGCCGTCGGCCATGTGGGCGGCCCCCTGCTCATGGACCGTCAGGATCACCTGAATGGAGGAGCCGTAGAGGGCGTCAAACGTGGGCAGATTGGCCCCACCGGGGATGCCGAAGACAAGGTCCACCCCTTCGCGTTTGAGGCACTCAATGAGAATTTGTGCTCCCTTTAACGTCTGGCTCATCTTTGCAACAGTAGGGTCTTGCGGTTTTGGTGACGGGCAACGAGGCGCTGAGCCCCTTTCATCCCACCATCTCTTTGACGCAACCCGCCGAAGGCGGGCCTCTGCTGGCTGCTAGCCAGCAGAGGCATGCTGTGCGAAAGCACAGCATGCGTTGTCAAAGAGGTGGTGGGATCACCGTCGTGGCCATCATAAATGGAGATTATAACACAGGTTGGGCTTCAACAGAAGCGGGGGATTCCGCCTTAGCGAGGGGCTGGAGCGAGCGGGACCGCGGGAGTCCGCACGGAGGAATCCCGCGCATAGAGGTACATCGGCACGAGCGTGCGGGGGTCCTCAGTGAGCCCCCGCGCCAGCCGCTCGAGGCCCAGACGGCCCACCGACGCCGCCCGCGGCCACCCAAGTTCCGGCGGCGCAAACCGGGCCTGCTCCCCAAAGCGCTCCGTGAGGCGCTGGCGATAGAGGGCGGCGGCGTCCCCCAAGAAGAGCACGGGGCCCTGGAGCATCGGCATCAGCTCGTCGACCGGCAGGAGCAGGTAGTCGGACTGCTTCGACAGGCCGCCGTCGGCGGGGCGATAGAGGGCCGCGTAGACCTTCCGCTGCTTGGCATCCAAGAGCGGACACACCAGGTGCGGACAGTACTGGACGTTAGCCGCCAGCACGTCCAAGGACGCCACCGCTGCGACGGGCTTGCGGACCTGAAACACCAGGGCCTTCACAAACGCCACGCCAATCCGTAAGCCGGTGAACGACCCCGGGCCGATATCCACCGCCAGCCCATCCACCTGATCCAGGCGCAACCCTGACGCCTTCAGCACCCTCGTGACGGCCTGCGGCAGCTCCACGGCATGCGGCCGGTCTGCCAAGAGCTCATAGGACGCCAGCACCCGCGACCCGTCCACGACGGCCACGCCCATCTGATCGCTTGAGGTTTCAATGGCCAGCAGGTTCATGCGTCTTGAGAAGCCGCCAGCGCCGCAAGCAGTGCCGCGGCGCGGGGCCCGTGTCCGGTGATGCGAAGCGTCCGTTGGTTCGTCGTCTTATGCGCCAGGTGGACCTGCACGGCGTCCTCCGGCAGCCATTCCCCGAACCGGTCGGCCCACTCAATCACGGTGATCTTCTTCGGCGAGAACAGCCAGTCAGGATCCTCCCACACCACGGCCGTCCCAGACCCGTCGAGCCGGTAGCCGTCAATATGAATTAGGGGAATCGTCCCCGGATATTCCCGCAACACAATGAACGTGGGGCTCTTCACGACGTCGGGATCCAGACCTAAGCCCTTGGCCAGGCCCCGAACGAGGGTGGTCTTTCCACTGCCCAGCTCGCCGATCAGCCCGATGACATCACCGGCCTTGAGCGCGCGGCCCAGCCCTTCGCCGAGCTGCTCCGTCTGCTCTGCCGAACGGCTGACCGTCTCAAAAGTGCCGGAAGCCTTGGGGGACGAGGGGCGCGATACGGCCATTGTGACGAATCCACTCCACACCAACACCTGCGGTTGTGACGACGCCGATGTCCGTCACGGGGATACGGCCCAGCCGCCGGGGCATGCGGCGGGCGGCGGCGGGCGGCACCGTGAAGAGCAGCTCAAAATCCTCACCGTCCATCAGCGCATGCCACACGGCCTGCCTGCCGCGCCACCTGTGGCACTCGCATGTACGGCGCAGGCAGGTCTTGGCCGCTCGTGAGACCGGGATCGCCGGCTCCCGAACCTGCAGCGTTACCCCGCTGGCCCTGGCCAGCTGCCAGAGATCAGCGGCTAAGCCGTCGGACAGATCCATCATCGCATGAATCGGCAGATGGCGCACCAGCCAGCGCGCCTCGCGGAGCCGCGGGGTAAACGCCGCGTGCCGCCCGCTGATCAGGGACCCCCCGAGCCGTCCTGTCACAAAGATCCGGTCGCCCACCGCCGCACCGCGCCGCCGGACCAGCCGGCGCTTCTCCACCCGCCCCAGCATGGCGACGTCGACCACGAGGCAGGGCGCGCGCACCGTATCGCCGCCAACGATGCGCACTCCGTACCGCTTCGCGCACCGGGCCAGGCCGTCATACAGCCCGTCGACGAACCGGACCGGGAGGCGGCGCGGAAGCCCGAGGGAGACGACGGCATGGGTCGGCTGCCCGCCCATCGCCGCGATGTCGCTGATGTTGCACGCCAGCGCCTTCCACCCCACGTCGCGCGGGGCCACGTCGCAACGCCGGAAATGCACGCCCTCCACGAGCATGTCACTGGCAAACAGCAGATAGCTCGCGGCCGTCCACGGCAGGACCGCCGCATCATCGCCAATCCCTACGACGACAGCCGGCGAACGGCCGAGCCGGCGGGCGAACCGCTGAATCATGGCAACCTCTCCGAGGTCCGACACGGTGGTCATCGTCATGCTAGAGTGTATTTCAAAACCTTGGAATTTCGGATTGCGGATTTTCGATTGCGGATTCGCTCGTCGTTCAATCCGCAATTCGCAATCGGCAATCCGCAATGCCAAGCGGTTTTGAAATGACTTCTACCCATTCCAGAACAGCGTCTTCACGGTCAGGCTCAGCCCCACCAGGAGCGTGTTGTGGAGGACGTGGACAGTGATCGAGCTGGCGAGGGAACCGGTCCGCTCATAGAGATCGGCCAAGAAGCACCCAAGAATCCAGATGGGCAGAAACCCGATGAGCGTGCTGTGTGCGGCGGCAAACACGGCGCCGCTGATCAGCATCGCCGTCAGGCGCGAGGTGTGCCGGCGCACCGAGGGGAACAAGATGCCCCGGAAGAGGATCTCTTCGGCCACCGGCCCCACCACACAGGCCAAGACGATGGTCAGCACGATGACGAGCCGGTGATCCTCCAGCAACAACAGCTCGTGGATCGGCTCGATGGGCGGCTTGATGCCCAGTTGATGGCACAACTGTGCCAGACCCCATAGCAACCCGAAGACCCACGGAAAGATGACCGCATAGCCGAGGAGACCCTGCCGGACCACCTGCGCCCCCTTGGCGCGTGAGAGGCCGAAGGCCTTCGCAAGCGAGAGCCCTTTTGCGGAGGCGAACCCCCACACAAACAGCACGAGAAAGCCGTGCAGGAGAAACATGGCGATCAAACTCCACAAATGTTCATCGGACAGGCTCAGCACGCCCCACGCCACCAATCCCACGTTCACGAACGGGAACAAACAGGCCAGCAACAAGAGCAGCGCCATCAGGCGGCCGAACTCTCCCAGCGACCACACCTGCGGCAGCTTGGACCGATACCGAAAGACCCGCTGCAGCTTGCGCTTCCACACGGCCCGAAGGCTCAAGCCGATGCCGGTCAATCCCAACCCCATCGCCAGCAGCATCCACACGCCCAGCAGCAGCACCCCGACGGGATTGCGTTGCACCGCCTCCTGCAGCCGCGGCATCGTGAGCTCAACTTCTGCGGACGACGCGGGCGCCTGAGCGGGCTGCTGCACCGCCTCTTCGGTGCGCGTCAGGTATTTCAAGGGCAGGCCGCTGAAGAAAAAGCGGGCATACAAGACGGCCACGATCCCGCCGAGGAGCCAGTACAGCCACCGACTACGAAGGAAGCTCCTCGCCATCAGCGCGTCCCTGCATCCATCCGTGGAAAGAGCACGTCGCGCTTCCCAATGGGCTGACCCGCCGTCAAGCCGGGCCATCGGGTGCAGTCCGCCAACCGTCTGGGGGCTGAGCCCAATCCCAGCTGCTGCCAGATGGCCTCGGACACCTGCGGCATGAACGGTTCCAGCACAATTCCGACGATCCGCAGGATTTCCGCCAACACCGCCAGCACCGATTGGAGACGGGCCGTCTGGCCGGTTTTCGCGAGCTCCCATGGTGTTTGTGTTTCGATGTAGCGGTTGGCATGGCTGATGAGATGAAAGACCGTCATCAGCGCCTCGGAGAAATTGAAGGTCTGCATCAAGACGTCCATCCGCCGCCCCAACTCGAGGGCTTCCCGCCGCAACGGCTCATCGTCCACCGCGCATCCAATCGCTCCCAGCGGCGGAATCGTCCCCTGGCTGTACCGCTCGATCATCGACAGCGTCCGGTTGACCAAATTTCCCAAATCATTGGCCAGATCGTTCTGCAGGCGATTGAGGATCGCCTCTTCGGAAAAGCCGCCGTCCTGGCCGAAGGGCACTTCGCGCAACAGAAAGTAGCGGTACACATCGGCGGCGTAGGGCTGGCCTTTGAGCAAGCCGCCGACGATGGCAAAAGGATCGACGATATTGCCCAGCGATTTGGACATTTTCTGCTCGCCGATCTTCCACCACCCGTGGGCGAAAATCATCTTGGGCGGCCGGACGCCCAAGGCGTGGAGGATGATCGGCCAGTAGAGGGCATGATGCCGCAGGATGTCCTTCCCAATCAAATGCATCGCTCCGGCCTCCTCCCAATATCGGTGAAACCGCTCACCGTCGGGCCATCCGAGCGCGCTGATGTAGTTCAGGAGGGCGTCGAACCAGACGTACGTCACGTGGTGGTGACTGAAGGGCACATCAATCCCCCAGGACACGCGGTCTCTGGGGCGCGTGAGGCACAAATCGGGCAGCGGGTTTTCGAGGAGCGCGAGGATTTCATTCCTCCGAGATTCCGGTTGAATAAACGTCGGGGTCTTGCTGATGTGCTCCCGGAGCCATGCTTGGTGGACGCCGAGCTTCAAGAAGAAATCCTCTTCTGTCCGTTCTTCCACCGCACGCTGGCAGGTAGGGCACGAGGGCTTCTTGGGGTCAGCGAAATCGGTCAGCGCCCATTGGGTTTCACAGGGCACGCAATACCAAAAGGTATACAGCCCGCGTTCGAGTTGAGGTTGTAACTGTTCCAGCGCCAACTGCACAATCCGCTGATGGTCGGCGTCCGTCGTGCGGATGAAATGGTGCTCATCAATCTCCAGCAACACCCACAGGCGCTTGAACGTCTCTGACTGCTGATCGACGAACGCCTGTGGCAGCATGTTGCTGGCCTTCGCCGCCTGCGCGATTTTCTCCCCGTGCTCATCGGTGCCCGTCAGGAAGAACACCTCGTGGCCGTTGAGCCGGTGGTAGCGGACCAGGCAATCCGCCGCGATCTCCGTATAGGAATGGCCGATGTGCGGCGCGGCGTTCACGTAATACAACGGCGTCGTAATATACACCGGCGTAGACATCAGAGCAGGTCAGGGGTGTAGGGTGCAGGGTGCATGAGGAAGGGGGACGTAGACTTATGCGTTTTGACTACCCTCCACCCTTAACCCTCCACCCTTCACCAATTCAAGCCACTGCTCCCGCAGTAACGCGCCGACCAGACGGGCACTGACCATGTGGTCCAGAGAGCTGGAGAGCTCAATGAGCCGCAGGGCCGCCTCCATGCACTGCGCAACGTCCCATGCCTGCGCCTGCCGGTGGAGTTGGACCGCCGCCTCCCGATGACTGAGGAGCGCCTGATCGCTGACGGCGGCGACCGTGACATCGCGCAGCCACAGCACGGATGCCGCGAGCCATCGGCCGAGCTCCTGGCGGTCCTTGGGGACCGTCCACTCGAGCCATCGCGCCGCCGTGGCGTCGCCGAACTGAGCCACCATCGCCTGATACGCCGGCCATCCCTCGACCAGTTCCCGCGCCCGTGCCATGCTGCCCTGCGCCACCGTGCTGACGGCACCAGCCGTCCCAGGGTCGCACCCATCCCCGGCGACCAGCAATGTTTCGATCAGCTCAGGGGTAAGCCGCTGGAAACGGACCGTTTGGCACCGCGACCGAACCGTCGGCAGGCAGCGGCTCGGTTGGCTGGTGAGGAGGATCAGCCGCGTGCGTTCCGTCGGTTCCTCGAGGGTCTTCAGGAAACTGTTCGCCGCTTCCTCGGTGAGGCGCTCGGCCCCGTCCACGATCACCACCTGGCATCGGCTTGAGAAGGGACGCAACGCGATGCGTCCGAGCACGCCCCGCACCTGGTCAATCCCAATCATGTCGGCCGAGCCGTGCGGCGCCAGGACGTGCACATCGGGGTGTACCTGACGTTGGATCTGATTGCAACTCGCACAGCGATCACAGGCCTCAATCGTCTGGGTCTGGCAGTTGAGGGCTTTAGCCAGCTCGACGGCCGCCAGGCGCTTCCCGACGCCGTCGGGGCCCACGAAGAGCGACGCAGAAGCCACGCGTCCTCTCTTCAACGACGCCTGCAAGGCTTCAACAGCAGCCGATTGTCCGCGGATAGCAGTCCACGCCATCAGGAATTGGGGACGTTTCTATTTTTCTTGAACATCCTCACTGGAAAAATAGAAACGTCCCCCTTTTTTTGGGCGCGTTCGCGCCAGCCGTTTGACGACCCTGGCAAGAATCTGCCGATGGACGACATCGGTTGCTTGGGTCGCGTCGATGACGACGATGCGGCGTGGCTCCTTCAGGGCGATTCGATGAAATCCGCGGCGGACGCGCTCGTGGAACATGCGGGCTTTCCGCTCCATGCGGTCTTTGCGATGCCTCAAGCGCGCAAAGCCGACGGCTGTCGGCACATCAAGAAGAACCGTCAGGTCCGGCACCAGGCCGCCGATGGCGCGTCGTCCGATTTGATCTAACCATCGGATATCCAGCCGCCCGCCGAATCCCTGATACGCCATCGTCGAATCATGGAACCGGTCGCACACCACGACACGTCTTTTGCGAAGCGCCGGACGAATTTGCTCCTCGACCAGCGCGACGCGCCCTGCGATAAACAGCAGCGCTTCGGCCAGTGATGAGAGCGCGTTGTGCGATTCATGGAGCAACACGGTCCGGAGTTGCCGCCCCAACACGGTGGAACCCGGGTCGTTCACCATCACAACGCGGCATCCGGCGCGACGTAACGCGCGCACCAAGCGTCTGGCCTGGCTCGATTTTCCCGAGCCTTCCGGGCCTTCAAAGGTAATAAAAAATCCTCTAGCCTCCTGAGGCATGCGAAGACAGCTTCTTCTGCCCTAATCTATTTTTGGTAACACCACAGCACCGAAACGAGATGTATCAGCAATAAGAAAACCCTTACTTTCAAGCTGCTTACGAATATCATCCGCTTTTTTATAATCTTTGTTTCTTCGCATAACTTCACGTTGTTCGACTAACTCTTTCACTGAAATGGGAACTGGGACACGCTGATACTTTTGAAATAATCCCAACACTTGCCCCAAACAAAGTAGAACGTCTGCAATGCTAACTAACGCTTCCTGTGCGGAAGATTTAATAAACGCGTCTGTAAGAGACGCGGGGTCCATAGAAATTCCCAGTTTCTCTATACCCTCTTTCGCTAACTCTTTCAGTGCAGGATCGGATTCATCACGAACCAGAGCATAACTCTGTCCAAAACGAAGCAACTCGTCCAGCACAGCTAATGCTTCTGGAGTATTAAGATCGTCATCCATAACCTCGGTAAATTTTTTTTCAATCTTAGCAATTTGATCTAGGTGACGAGCCGCCTTCACAGCATCTCTGAAATAGTCCACAAAGTAGAAGAAATACATAAGATTACGAAAACGAGTTTCGGCGGCTTTAAGGTTAAAAAGTGTATAGTCAACCGGACTTCGGTAGTGGGCACTTAAGAAAAACATCTTCAGTGCATCTGACTCACCACCACATTGTTCGAGCGCTTGGTCCACAGTAATGTAGTTCCCGAGTGATTTCGACATTTTTTCGCCGTTGACGGTCAGCAGTCCGTGATGCACCCAGTACCGGGCAAATGGCTTCCCGACGGCCTGGGCTTGCGCGATCTCGTTTTCGTGGTGCGGAAAGATCAAATCCAATCCGCCGCCGTGGATATCGAAGGCGTCGCCGAGCAACGTGGTGCTCATCGCCGTGCACTCAATGTGCCATCCGGGACGCCCCTGGCCCCATGGGCTCTTCCATGACGGCTCGCCGGGTTTGGCCGCTTTCCAGAGCGCGAAATCCAAGGGGTCCTGTTTCTGCTCGCCCGGCTCCACCCGCAAGCCTTCGTGCAGGTCATCCACGGTGCGGTTTGACAGGCGGCCGTAGCCGGGGAATTTCCGGACGGCAAAGTACACATCGCCGCCTTTCACCTCATACGCAGCCCCCTTCGCCACCAACTCAGAGATAAGATCCGTCATGGCGTCCAGATGTTCGGTCGCTTTCGGTTCCACGGTGGGCTGACCAATACCCAACCGTTCCAACGCCTGGTGATAGCTCGTCAGATACCGTCCGGCCACCTCAGCGCATGTGGCATTGAGATCTCTGACTGCTGACTGCTGACTGCTGACTGCTAATTCTTGTTTGGCCTTCTCAATGATCTTATCATCCACATCCGTGACGTTGCGGACCAGTTGGACGCGGAGACCCGTGGACTCGAGATAGCGGCGCAGGACGTCGAAGATAAAGGCGCTGCGCAGATGGCCGATGTGCGGTTCGTCATAGACCGTCGGCCCGCAGACGTACATCGTGACCGTCTTCGGCGTCAGCGGCGTAAAGTCTTGAATGGATCGCGTGAGGGTGTTGTAGAGACGCGGGGTCATCCCACCATCTATCTGTCCCGCCGTCCGGCGGGACTCAGTTCAAGACGAAGTATTGTATCATTCCGCGATAACTGAGTGGGCTGCCTTCGGCAGCCCCAGATAGGTGGTGGGATCACGATGGAAGCTGGCTCTTGCGATGCTCTTTGAGATGGTGCTCGATGGCGTCGATTTCGTGCTGCAGCTTTTCCAGCCGCTCGGTCAGGGGATCCGGCAGATGGGTGTGGTCGAGGTTGATGCCGGGGAAATGCCGATCCCGGGTCTTGGTGATTCGCCCAGGCACGCCGACGACCGTCGAGTGCTCCGGGACGTCGCGGATCACCACCGCGTTGGCCCCGATCATCGAGTGGTCGCCGATGGTGATGTTGCCGAGGACTTTGGCCCCGGTCCCGATCACGACGTTGTTGCCAATCGTGGGATGCCGCTTGCCGCGCTCCTTGCCGGTGCCGCCCAGCGTGACGCCCTGAAACAGCGTGACGTTCTCGCCGATCACCGTCGTTTCCCCGATGACCACCCCCATCCCATGGTCGATGAACAACCCGCGGCCGATCGTCGCCGCCGGATGGATTTCGACTCCCGTGAACCAGCGCACGAGCTGCATCAACAACCGCGGCAGCACTGGTACACCCACCCGATGGAGGCCATGCGCCACGCGGTAGCCGATCACGGCATGGAGCCCGGAATACGTCAGGAGAATCTCCAGGGTGTTGCGGGCCGCGGGGTCACGTTCGAAGCAGGCGCGGATTTCCCGGGCAAAGGCCACCCGCACCATCACGACGAGCGCCAGCACGCCTCCGAGGACAAGCCACCAGCCGGTCATCGGCTTCTCCGTGGAGCCCCCAGGGCAGGCCCGGGGATCCTGCGCGGACGCCCTGGGGGGCGGAATCCTGGGCGAGAGCCCCGGCTTCGGCCTGGGCTCGAGTCGAAGGGTCGACGGGTCCCGGGGCGCTTCGCCAGCAGGACCACCGCCTGTGCGGCAATCCCCGCCTTTCCGGGAGGCAACCCTTCCGTGGTTTTCGCCTTCACCGACACGTCGGAGGGATGGACCTCGAGCAACCGCGCAATGATCTGTCGCATCCTGGCCTTGTGCGGCGACAGGCTAGGGCTGTCCGCAACGACGGTGGCGTCGAGATTCGCGACGCCCCAACCGGCTTGCCGGACCCGCCGGTAGGCCTCTCGGACAAACCGGCGGCTGTCGGCGCCTCGATAGGCCGGGTCCGAGGGCGGGAACAGCTCACCCAAGTCCGGCGCGCCGATGGCCCCCAGCAGCGCATCCGCAATCGCGTGGAGCAAGACGTCCGCATCCGAATGACCCCGGAGGCCCTGCCGATGCGGAATCGTCACCCCCCCGAGCGTCACCCCGCCTTTGCTGCCGTTGAAACGGTGACTATCATATCCCAAGCCGATTCTCATCGTGGTCCTCGTGCCCGATGTGTTAACACGGCGGCGGCCACCAGGAGGTCTTCGGCAGTCGTCACCTTGAGGTTGAGCGGATCACCGTCAACCACACGGACGGGAAATCCCGCCCACTCCAGCAGGGCTGCGTCATCCGGAAACCGCTCGAGCTGTCCGTCGGCCTGCGCGACGGCCTGCGTAAACCAGTCCCGGCGGAACGCTTGCGGCGTCTGCACCAACCACAGGTGGTCGCGATCCAGGGTTATGCGCACGGTCCGGCTGCGATCCACGGCCTTGATGGTGAGGGCGGCCGGCAGGGCGCACACCGCCGCCCCGTATCGTTTCGCCTTGCGCACCACCGTCTCGATGAGTTGGCGCTGGACGCAGGGCCGTGCCCCGTCGTGGATCACCACCCACCGCGCCGCAGGGGGCAACGCGGCCATCCCTCTGGCCACTGAGCCAGACCTCGAGGAGGCTCCAACGACCACCGCGCAGACCTTGGTCAACCGGGCCCGGCGTACCAGGGCCGCCAGTCGCGCCCGGTCAGCCGGCCGGACCACCAGGACAATCCAGCCGATCGAGGGCGCGTCTTGAAGTGCGTGAAGTGTGTGGAAGATGAGCGGCCGCCCGGCCAGCGGGACGAGGGCCTTCGCCCGACGGCTCCCAAGGCGCCTGCCCCGGCCCGCGGCCGGCACGATGACGCCGACATCCCGCGGCATTACCGAGGGGGCGAACCGACGGCCTGACGCGGGCTGGAACTCGGCTGACCGCCGGCCTGCCCGCCGCCGCGCGGCGCGCCAGGCACATCCGGCCGGACGAACACCATCCGGCCTGCCGCGGTCTGGAGGACGCTCGTGACAAATCCCCGGATGGTCTGTCCGATCAGATGGCGGCCGTTTTCCACGACCACCATGGTGCCGTCCTCGAGATAGGCGACGGCCTGATTGTGTTCCTTGCCTTCCTTGATGGGTTTGATGTCCACGATCTCCCCAGGCAGGACCACCGGCCGGAGCGCTTGAGCCAACTCGTTGACGTTCAGCACCGCCACCCCCTGCAGCTCCGCCACCCGGTTGAGGTTGTAATCGGTCGTGACCACTTTGGCATTGGCCAGCTGGGCGAGCTTGACGAGCTTCGCATCGATGTCGCTCAGCGACGGCACATCCTCTTCATGAATCCGGACCTCCACATGGGATTGCCGCTGCAGCTCGTGCAGGACCTCCAGCCCACGCCGGCCTCGGCTCCGCTTCGTCGCATCCGAACTGTCCGCAATCGTCTGGAGCTCCCGGAGGATAAAGCGGGGAATCAGCAGGCGGCCTTGCAGAAAGCGGGTCTTGCACAAGTCGAGAATCCGCCCGTCGATGATGGCGCTGGTATCCACGAGAAACAGATCGTCACCCCGGTCATGACGGGACAACCGGACGTAGGGAATAATCACGTTGAACTCATCGCGCCCCCGCAGGGCCATCACCATCCCAATGTACGCAAAGCCCCACGTCAAGATGACGCGGAACATCCCCATCAGTTGCGGGTCCAGTCCCGCCAGCCCCACCGCATCGGACACCATCTTGGCCATGATCAAGCCGAAGAGCAACCCGAAAACCGCGGCGGAAAACCCGCGAACCGACAGCCGCCCCACCCGATGGAGCAGCGCCTCGAGACCGACGAGCGCCAGTCCCGCCGCGGCGCCCATACAGAACCCGACCCACCACGCCCCGGTGCCGTGCTGCGCCCCGAACTGGACGCCGAGCAACCCTCCGATCAGCACAAACCCGCTTCGAATGAATTTCAGATTCATTGCAACTCCACGACGTGTTCGGCCCGCATCAGCGCTCAGCTAAGGCCCGCGCGATGGCGTCGCGCACATGGCGAACCCGAATGACTTCCAACCCCTCGACATCGAGGGGATGCCTCGTCGCGGCCACGAAGCAGCGACGGAAGCCGACCCGCTTGGCCTCATGCAGCCGCTGGGCCAGATTCAGCACCGGGCGGACTTCCCCTGTTAATCCTACCTCGCCGATCGCCACATCACCTTTGATGCCGGCGCGCTCTTTCAGACTGGAGACAATCGCCAACGCAATGGCCAAATCGCACGCCGGCTCATTGATGCGCACCCCCCCCAGCGAGGAGGCAAACACATCCTGCGCCGCCAGCGCCGGCAAGTCTGCCCGTCGCTCCAGCACCGCCAGGAGCATGGTCAAGCGATTGAAATCCAACCCGGTCGTCCGGCGGCGCGGCAGACCCATCGCCGCGGGACTGGTCAAGGCCTGGATTTCCACCAGCATCGGCCGGCTGCCCTCCTGGCTGACCGTCACCATGCACCCGGGCATTCCCTCGGGACGATCACTCAAGAACAGCTCCGAGGGATTTGACACTTCCACGAGCCCCTCGGCGCTCATGTGGAAGACGCCGAGTTCGGAGGTCTGCCCAAAGCGGTTCTTCGTGCTGCGCAGCAGCCGGAACCCGCTGGTCGGCTCCCCTTCGAAGTAGAGCACCGTGTCGACCAGATGCTCCAAGACCTTTGGGCCGGCCAACGATCCATCCTTGGTCACGTGGCCGACGATGAGCAGCGCGCAGCCGCTGGTTTTGGCCAAGCGGGTGAGCGTATGCGCGCAGGCCCGGACCTGTCCAATCGATCCCGGACTGGACGCCAGCTCATCCGATTCCACGACTTGGATGGAATCCACGACGGCGACCTGCGCGGCCGTCTTGCGCATCGCCTCTTCGATCACGGCGAGCTGGGTGTGTGACAACAGCTGCACCGTCGATTCGCCAATGCCCAGGCGCGCCGCCCGCAACTTTGTTTGGCGCAGGCTTTCCTCGCCGCTGACGTAGAGGACGCGCACGCCTGCCGTGGTCAGCCGGCCCGCCATCGACAGCAGGAGCGTGGATTTCCCAATCCCGGGGTCCCCGCCCAGCAACGTCACCGACCCGGGCACGAGTCCCCCACCCAACACCCGGTCAAGCTCCGCGATGCCGGTGGGGATACGGAGGGCGTCATCCAGGGTCACGTCAGCGAGGGGGGTCGGACTGACCGCTTCGGCCACCAACGTTGCCCCGTGCGGCTGCGCGTCCACGACCTCTTCGACGAGCGCATTCCACGCACTGCAGGTTGGACAGCGCCCGACCCATTTGATCGCTTGGGCCCCGCACTGTTGGCAGACGAAGACGGCTCTAAGAGCGCCTTTCTTCATCTCGCGCGAGCCGCGTTGCAAGCGCCACGTGGCCGATTCCAAGGAGCGACGACGAAGGCGTACAAGCACCAGCGGTACGTCGAGGAGGAGCGACGCAGGAAGCGGCCATGTGCCGCCGCAACCCTCCGGGCGGGGCGGACTGGCGTCGCCACGCGTCGTTGCTCGTCGTCGGCGTAGCGCTCCTGTCGGCTACGCCATCCTCCTCGCGCCTCGCGTGGCTCGCCATTGCGCCCCGCGCGGCCGCGGGAGATGAAGAAAGGCGCTCTATGTTTTGCCATCGACTCAACACTCAGCAGCCAGCCACCAGCAACTCAGCTTATTCGTATCTTATTTAGCTGACTGCTCGTTCTTGGGGCGCACCATCAACTTCCACGGATGGGCCCGCAGGTCATCCACGAAGGCCGACATCCGATGGTAGAGATCCTCGTCGTACATCAGCTTGCCAACGTTGCCCTGACCCGACTCCGCATACGACATCGCGAGATTCATCCGCTCCCCCAACAGGCGCCAGTTTCGCGTGGCGTCGCGGGCTTCCTGCACGGCTTCCTTGAGATAGATGCGCGATTCGGGATCCCCCACGAGGCTGTTGAGCCCTTCGAGGGTCTGTTTGAACTCCGACAGCACGGCGTTGGAGCGCTCGATGATTTGCTCCGTGGAGACGGGCGGTTGGCCGATCAACACGTCCTCCTTGGACCGCAGGAACTCCCCCTTGCCGGGGCCCGGAGCAATCGCCAGGTATTTCTCTCCCAACAGGCCAAAGGTGCTGATGGACGCCTTGTCATCGGCGCGCACCTGGACCTGCCGCGGGATCCTGACGACCAGCTCCACTTTCGGGGTGGTCTGGTCCGCCGGATAGACCAGGCGCACGTCCTGAATTTTGCCCAGTTCAATCCCCGCATACTGCACGGGGGAGCCGGACCCAATCCCATTGGCGGTGTCGAACACGACGCGGATCACGTGCGCCGGCTGGAAGTAACTGGCAATGTCCCCGATCGCGAAGAGGAAAAACACCAGGAGCACAATCCCTCCCACGACAAACGCCCCTACCTTAATCTCGAGCGAGACCCGTTGCTGCATTACGTTGATCCTTTGCGTAGGCTCGGCGCCAGCAGCGTCCGCGGCCACCGCGACAGCGCCCGCCGATCCGGCAGCCCTTCCTGGATCGGGCCGACCGCCTCCCCGCGGATAAACTGCTGGATCACGGGATTCGCCGACTGCTTCAGCTGGTCCGGCGTTCCCACTTCCATAATGGCTCCATTGTAAAGCATGGCGATGCGGTCCGCCACCTTGTAGGCACTGCGCATGTCATGGGTCACCACCACCGAGGTCACCTTGAAGCGATCCCGCATGGCGACGATCAAGTCATTGATGACATCCCCCATGATGGGATCCACTCCCGTCGTCGGCTCGTCGTACAGGATGATTTCCGGATGCATCGCCAGCGCGCGGGCCAGACCCGCACGCTTGCGCATCCCGCCCGACAGCTCGGCGGGATGCACGTCCTCCACGCCCTCCAGGCCCACCAGCGACAGACATTCCGTGACGCGCTGCCGAATGGCCTCGCGGTCCATCAGGGTGTGTTCCACCAGGGGAAACCCCACGTTCTCCTCGACCGTCATCGAGTCGAACAGCGCCGCTCCCTGAAACAGCATGCCGAACCGCTTGCGCTGTTTGTCGAGCAGGCGAGGGGACAGCGTCGTGATATCAATGCCGTCAATCACCACGGAGCCGCTGTCCGGCTTCATCAGCCCGATCATATGCTTCAACAGCACGGATTTCCCGCAGCCCGAGCGTCCGATGACCACCATCGTCTCCCCGGTTTGGATGGTCAGCGAGAGGTGCTCGAGCACGAGGTGGTCTTCGAAGGATTTCGTGAGGTCCGTGATCTCAATCATGGTCAAGTTGTGACTGGGTTCCTGCGTGACTGGGCTAACGTTCCTCACGCGGACACCTATCAGCGCACGTCAATATTCCATTCACTCAGTCACCCCGTCACTCAGGTACGCAGTCACCATTCTTAGCGCCAGACGAAGTAGACGACCGCCGTGACGAGGCAGTCGGCCGCAATAACCAAGATGAACGACGAAACGACGGCCAGGGTCGTCGAGCGGCCCACTCCTTCTGCGCCTCCTTCGGTGCGGAAGCCCTCAAAACAACTGACGACGCTGATAATGAGCGCAAAGACCAGGGATTTCAACAGCCCTGAGCCGAGATCCTTAAAGGCCAACGGCGTCGTCGTCATCTTCCAGTACAGGCTCGGCAAGATCCCGAGCTTGAGCGTGCCAATCATGAACCCGCCGAAGATACCCACCGCATTGGCCCACAGCGTCAAGATCGGTAGCGCCACCAGCGTCGCCAGGAGCCGGGGGACAACCAGATAGCGCACCGGATCCACCGCCAAGGTCTCCAGGGCATCGATCTGCTCGGTCACCTTCATCGTCCCCAGTTCCGCCGCGATGGACGAGCCGACCCGTCCGGCCACGATGAGCGCCGTCATCACGGGGCCGATTTCCCGAACCACGGAGAGGGCCACGAGGCTCGCAATGTAAATCTCTGCGGCGATCCGCTGCATCTGGTAGGCGCTTTGGAACGCCAGCACCATCCCGATGAACAGCGAGGAGATCGCCACGATGAACCAGGATTGGATGCCGATCTTCCGGATCTCATAGAGGACGGCGGACATCCGGATGGGCCGCACGAAACAGCCGCCGATGGCCTGGATGAGCATGAGCACTAAATGGCCGGCGTATTCGACCAACGCCACCATCCACGTCCCTGCGACGACGGCTGGCTGCAGAATGGAGGCGGTTAGGCGGGGCGTCATCGGTCCGCGTCAGGCGACACCCACAGGCGACTGGATCCTACGTCGTCCAATCGCCCGCTCATTATGGCTGCGAGCACGGTCGGCGTGCTGTCGCGGAAACACACGGCGCGCGGTGAGCGCTCGGTCCGGCCTGATTCGAACGCCCGGATGGCATCAGTCAGGCGGCCGCCACCAGTTCGCCTTCAAACTCAAGCCGCTCACCTTTGCGCAGCACGCGAATCGGCGCGCCGGCCTTGAACCGACGGGCGATGACCTCTTCGGCCAGCGGGTCTTCCAGGAAGCGCTGGATCACCCGCTTCAGCGGCCGCGCCCCATAGACCGGATCAAACCCTTTGTCCACGAGGAATTCCTTCGCTGACGGATCCAACTCCACGACGATGTTCTGTTCGCGGAGGCGCTCCCGGACATAGTTGGTCTCTAATTCCACGATCTGAATCAGGTCCTGGCGGGTCAGCGGGCGGAAGACGATCACCTCGTCAATCCGGTTCACAAACTCCGACTTGAACGCCCGTTTCACCTCGTCCATCAATTGCTCTTTCATCTTCTCAAACGTCACTTCCTCTTTCGACGGCGCAAAACCCAGGCTCCCCTGCTTCTTGAGCTGTTCCGAACCGAGGTTCGAGGTCATGATGAGCACGGTGTTCCGGAAGTCCACCTTGCGGCCGAAGCTGTCGGTCAAGCGGCCGTCCTCCAACACCTGGAGGAGCAGGTTGAAGACATCCGGATGGGCCTTCTCGATTTCATCCAGTAGCACGACTGAGTACGGCCGTCGGCGGATTCGCTCGGTCAACTGGCCGCCTTCTTCATAGCCGATATACCCAGGCGGTGCCCCCACGAGGCGGGAGACGTTGAATTTTTCCATGTACTCGGACATGTCGAACTGGGCCAGGGCATCCTCATCTCCGAACAGGAACTCCGCCAGCGCCCGGGCCAGCAAAGTCTTCCCCACGCCGGTCGGACCGAGGAAAATGAACGACCCGATCGGCCGGCGGGGGTCCTTCACCCCGGCGCGGGAGCGCCGGATGGCTCTGGCGATGGCGGCGATGGGCTCGTCCTGGCCGATGACGCGTTTGTGCAGCTCGGCCTCCATGTTCAGGAGGCGCTCGGTCTCGCGCTGCTCCAGGCGGACGACGGGCACGCCCGTCCACTTCGACACCACCACGGCGATATCCTCTGAAGTGATAACGGGCATGGCGTCGCCCTTGGTCTTCTTCCACTCCTGCTTGACCTTTTCCAAGCGCTCCTTGGTCTCGCGCTCCTGGTCGCGCAAGGACGCGGCCCGCTCGAAGTCCTGGCCCTTGATGGCGGCTTCCTTCTCCTTGCGGATCTGCTCGATCTTGTCCTCCAGCTCCTTGATATCCGGCGGCATCGTCAGGGCCGACAGGTGGGAGCGCGAACCGGCCTCATCGATGAGGTCAATCGCCTTGTCGGGCAGAAATCGTCCGGCGATGTAGCGGTCGGCCAGCTTCGCGGAAGCCTCCAGGGCCTCATCGAGGTATTTGACCCGGTGGTGCGCCTCGTATCTGTCGCGCAGCCCTTTCAGGATCTCGATCGTCTCCTGGACGGAGGGCGGCTCGACCATGATCGTCTGGAACCGCCGCTCCAGCGCCGCGTCCTTCTCGATGTACTTGCGATACTCATTCAGCGTCGTCGCGCCGATGCACTGGATTTCCCCGCGGGACAGCGCCGGCTTGAGGATGTTGGACGCGTCGATGGCGCCTTCGGCGGAGCCCGCTCCCACCAGGGTGTGCAGCTCGTCGATAAAGAGCATGGTGTTTTCGGAGCGGCGAATTTCGTCCATCACCGCTTTGATGCGCTCCTCGAATTGGCCGCGGTATTTCGTGCCCGCCACCATCAGCGCCAGGTCGAGGATGATGACGCGCTTGTCCCGGAGGATCTCGGGCACGTCGCCTTTGATGATCTTTTGGGCTAAGCCCTCGACGATGGCGGTCTTGCCGACTCCGGCCTCACCCAGCAGCACCGGGTTGTTCTTCGTGCGGCGGGCCAAAATCTGGATCACCCGCTCAATTTCGTCCTTCCGGCCGATCACCGGATCCAGCTTGCCCTCCTGCGCGAGCTTGGTCAGATCGCGGCCGAAGGCATCCAACGCCGGCGTCTTGGTCTTCGAGCCGCCGGCCGTCGTCGCCGGACCCGAGGAGCCCAACAGCGTGATGACCTCGTTCCGGACGCGGTTCAAATCCAGCCCAAGGTTCATCAGCACCTGCGAGGCCACCCCTTCGCCTTCGCGGATGAGGCCCAGCAAGAGGTGCTCGGTCCCGATGTAGTTGTGGCCCAGGCTCCGAGCTTCCTCCATCGCCAGCTCGATGACTTTTTTGGCCTTCGGCGTGAAGGGGATGTCCCCGGAGACCATCGTGCTCGGTCCGCTCTGCACGAGCTTCTCTACTTCGAGGCGGATTTTCTCGGGCGACAGCCCCAGCTTCTGCAGGACGGCGGCCGCCACCCCCTCGCCCTCGCGGATCAACCCGAGCAGGATGTGTTCGGTTCCGATGTAGTCGTGGTTGAAGCGCTTCGCTTCCTCTTTGGCCAACAGGATGACTTTCCGGGCTCGCTCCGTGAATTTATTGAACATGAAACGACTCCTCTACTCGAAGTCTGAAGTACGACGTCGGAAGTCTGGTGCGGTTCCTACTTCGTACTTCCTACCTCATCGTTCTTGACACGTTTGATCTCAGTCACGCGCGCCGAGCCGGCGCCGAATCAACGCGGCCCGTTTGGCGTCGCGTTCTTTCGCCGACAGCCGTCCGCCCTCCAGTTTCTGCAGATGGGCGGGTTGGGAAAAAATCAGCAGTTCATTCACGGTGGGGCGGTCCAGTGGAGTCCCACCCGCCTCGCCGTTGGTGGACGTGAGGTTCAGGTCGACGCCCAACCGCACCGCAGACAACAGGTCCAGCGCCTCGCTGGAACTGATCGTCTGCGCGTGCCGCAGGATGCCGTAGGCCCGGCAGATGCGGTCTTCGAGCTGCAGGCGATTGTTCGACAGCAGCCCGTCGCGCGCCGTCTGCTCGTGGTCGATCACCTGCTTGAGGATCCGTTCGATGTTCTCCACGAGCTCATCTTCGGTCCGGCCCAACGTGACCTGGTTGGAGATCTGGAAAAAGTTGCCTTGGGCTTCCGTGCCCTCTCCGTAGAGGCCGCGGGCGGTCAGCCCGAGCTTCGTAATCGCATGGAGCACTTTGTTGATCTGTTTCGTGATGACCAAGGCGGGCAGGTGCATCATCACCGAGGCTCGCATCCCCGTGCCGGCGTTCGTCAGGCAGCAGGTGAGATACCCCCAGTCGCTAGAATACGCAAAAGGGACCACGTCCGACAACTCATCATCCAAGGCATCAATGATCGCCCAGGCATCACGCAGGTTGAGTCCCGACTGCATCGCCTGGATCCGCAGGTGGTCCTCTTCGTTGACCATGATGCTCACGATTTCGCCCGGTCCGATGGCCACCGCGCGATGGTCCGGCTGGCTGGCATGCTCCCGACTGATGAGATGCCGCTCGACGAGGAACTGGCGGTCCACCTCATCCAGCTCCCCCAACTCGAACACCAGGGGCGCGTTCAGAGACGAGGCGTGGGCAATGCCTTCTTTGGCGATGCGCAGGACCTCCGCCTGTGAGTCGTTCGAGGCCCGCGTCGCAAAGGGCAGTTTTTCCAGGTTGCGGGCCAGCCGGATCCGGCTGGAGATGACAATCTCCGACACCGGCCCAACGCCTCGCAGCCACTCACTCGTCTTGGTGATCAACGCATCCAGCTCTTTAGCCATCGTTCCTGAACTATGTAGTTGACAGCGTTACACTGCTCACTCTGCTCACTGCCTCACTGCTCACTCTTCTTTTTGGCCCGTTGTTCCTGCCGTTCCATCTCGCGGATGTGGTCCCGCAAGCGGGCCGCCTCTTCAAACTCTTCCATATCGATGGCGCGCTCCAGCCGCCGCTTCATGTCGAGCAGCTCGAGTTTGGTGGAGGCCTTCGGCGGCTTGACCAAGCGAGCGGGCGCTTTGCCCAAGTGGTGCGTCGAGCCATGGATGCGCTTGAGCAGGCTGGACAGGCTGCGCTTAAAGGTCGTGTAACACTCGGCGCATCCCAGGCGCCCCACTTTGCGGAAGTCGTCATAGGTCATCCCGCAGCTGGCGCAGGCCTTGCTGGCCACCTCTTCTTCGATGTCCGGATTCTTGCCGAAATCGGCCAGGCCGGACAGCAGATCCGCCAACCCGAAATGACTTTCGACCTGGGCGCCCTTCTGATTGGCGCACGCCTCACAGAGGTGCAGCTCAGTCATCTGGTCGTTGACGATTTCCGTCAAGTGGACGGTCGCTTGCTGTTGTTTACAGGCGTCACAGACCATGGCTCAACCCCCCAATGCACTCTCCCTATCAGTGTACCAGGTTTGGCGTCCGTGGCAAAGTGGCTCCCCCCCCACCACCCCAATGTGGAGCCGTTAGACGAGCTCCTCTTCATCGATTTGCAGCAAGAGATCGAAGGGCTTCCAATGATCCCCACCGTCTGGGAGGCCTGAAGCGCGCGTGATTGGTTCTCAAGATCTTCGTTGACTGCTTTCAACTCCGCTTGCTGGGCTTGAAGTTCCTCAGTCAGATTCTGGGATCTTCCGAGAAGCTCTTCTTGCTTCTTCC
>OBEQ010354091.1_pt1 | contig 30906 bp, 25 predicted proteins | sample 1670901 | NCBI WGS metagenome assembly OBEQ01 (sample SAMEA104232315, study PRJEB22302) | groundwater metagenome | biome: forest; feature: aquifer; material: groundwater | place: USA | collected 2011-08-07 | depth 5.4 m | reverse complement strand
GCTCGCGGCGGCACTCGCCGAGATGGTGGCCGCGCGGGAGATTACCGAGCCTCAGGCGATGACGATCGCCCGCGGCTACCTGCACGACAACGCGGCGGCGCTCTACAAATGACGCCCACCGATCCGACCCGCCCGGACCTGCCCCACCAGACGCACCAGCCCCACGCGATCTCCACACCTCAGTTGCGTCGCGTTCTCAGCTTCCGCGACCTGCTGCTGTACTACGTCGTCACCGGCTTCAGCCTGCGATGGGTCGCCGTGGCGGCCGCGGCGGGACCGAGCTCGCTCGTGATCTGGGCGATCGCGGCGCTCGGCTTCTTCGTGCCGCTCGTGTTCTGCGTCCTTGAACTGTCGTCGCGGTATCCGGAGGAAGGCGGCATCTATGTCTGGAGCAAGCGCGCGTTCGGACCGTTCGCCGCGTTCATCACCGGTTGGACGTACTGGGGCTCGAACCTGCCGTATCTGCCAGGTCTGCTGTACTTCGCCGCGGCGAACGCGCTTTTCATGGGTGGACCGTCGTGGCAGTCGTTGTCGGGCAACAGTACGTATTTCATCGCGTTCGCGTCGACCGGCCTCGTCATCGCGGTGACGATGAACGTGGTTGGCCTGAACGTCGGGAAGTGGCTCAACAACATCGGTGCGATCGCTGGCTGGCTTCCCGCGATGCTGTTGATCGCGCTCGGCGCCGTCGCGTGGAGCCGCTTCGGATCGGCGACGCCGATGCCTGCCGGCGCGCTGGTGCCGAGCATGCACCTCAAGGACATGATCTTCTGGTCCACGCTCGCGTTCGCGTTCGGCGGCGTCGAAAGCGGATCGACGATGGGCGATGAAATCAAGGACGCGAGGCGCACCGTTCCGCGCGCCATCCTCGCGGCCGGCGCGGTCATCACGGTGTTGTACATCGTCACGACGTTTGCCGTGCTGCTTGCGATGCCGAAGGCGCAGGTGTCGGGGCTGCAGGGCATCATGCAGGCGATTCAGGCGATGACCACGAAAGCCGGCATTGGTTGGCTGGCACCGGCTGCGGCGGCGGTGGTGACCCTGAACGCGCTCGGCGGCGTCGGCGGCTGGTTCGCGGCGACCGCGCGGCTGCCGTTCGTCGCGGGGATCGATCGCTTCCTGCCACAAGCGTTCGGCGATCTGCACCCGACGTGGCGGACACCGTACGTTGCGCTGCTGGTGCAGGCTGTGATCGCGGGCCTCTTCGTGTTCCTCGGCCAGGCGGGCACGTCGGTGCACGGCGCGTACGACGCGCTCGTGTCCATGGGGATCATCGCGTATTTCATCCCGTTTCTGTTCATGTTCGCCGCGATGATCGTGCTGCAGCGCGAGCCGGCGGGCCCTGACGTCATGCGCGTGCCGGGTGGCAAGCCTGTGGCGATACTGCTTGCGGCGACCGGGTTCATCGTCACCGCCGTGTCGATCGTCCTGGCGTGCATCCCGCCTGACGAGGAGCCGTACAAAACGCTGGCCGTCGTGAAAGTCGTGGGGGCTTCGGCGGTGCTGGTCGGCATCGGCGCGGTCGTCTACGTGCTCGGCCGTCGCCGAGCCCGGTCCGGCTGACCGCCTGGGCCGAGGCTATACGGCGGTCCGCTGAGGCTTCACGCGCAGGCGGAAGCCGGACACGGGCGTCGCTCGAGGCTTGACGGGGCCTCCGCGCATAAATCAGACTAGGCGCGCGAACGATACTGTTCAGGACTGGAAGGCGCATCATGAAGGACGATTTCGACAGCGGAATGGGAATCCCGGACGATGAACTGGCCGGCGGCTCGGCGATGTCCGAGGGCGACGCCCTGGGCGGCCACGACGGCGACGTCGAACTCGAGGCGCCCGAAAGCGAACCGGTCGGCCGTGCGTCAGGCGGCGCGCGGGCGATGCAGTCGTCGGGCGGTGCCGGCAAGGCGGCGGCCCCCCGAAGGGCCGCTCCGGCGGCCAAGAAGGCCAAGAAAGCCGGCGTGAAGAAAGCCGCCAAGAAGACGGCTGCCAAGAAGAAGGGCGGCGCCAAGAAGGCGGTGAAGAAGTCCGCCAAGAAGCCCGCGAAGAAAAGCGGCTCGAAGAAAAAGAGCGCCAAGAAGAGCACCGCCAAGAAGGGAAAGAAAAAGAGCGGTCGCCGCTAGTCGCACCGTCGACGCCGCGCGCGGCCTTTTGATGCCCCGCGCCGGCGTCGGCGTCGCATGCCTGACCACCTGCGCCCTCTTGGTCCGCGACAGATCTCAATCTGCTTTCGCGGCGAGATTCTGTCGATCGAGCGACCGCCGTAAACTCGACGACGATTTGAGCCATCCCGTCAGCGGCAACGCGAATTCCACACGTCCGTCTGTCAGACACTCCATCTGATGCCACACACGCTCGTGCAGCGTGGCCGTGAAGCGCTCGCGCGAGGCGCATGGGAAGAGGCGCACGGCGCGTTCGAAGCGGCACTCCAACAGACACGCAGTCCCGAAGCGCTTGAGGGGCTCGGGTCCTCCTGCTGGTGGCTCGACGATGGCGCCGGTGTGTTCGAGGCGCGGGAAGAAGCGTATCGGCTGTATCGCGAACGAGGGGACCGGGCCGCGGCGGCGCGGATCGCGTTGTCGCTGTACTGGGACTACAGGGCATTTCGGGGAGATGCCGCCGTCTCGAATGGCTGGCTCCAGCGCGCGGAACGGCTGTTGGAAGGGTTGGATCCGACCCGCGAGCACGGCTGGCTGCGCTATCGCAAGGCCCAGGCGGCGCTCTTCGGCGATCACGATCCGGCGGCCGCGCGCGACCACACAGCGGCATGCCGCGCAATCGCTCGCGCCCAGGACTGCGTGGACCTCGAGGTCGGCGCGTTGGCGCTCGAGGGATTGGCGCACGTCACCGAAGGCGATCCGGCTGCCGGCCGGCACTGCCTCGACGAGGCGATGACGGCCATCGTCAGCGGCGACGTGACCGACCTGACCATCATCGGGACCGCCAGTTGTCACCTGATCGCGGCGTGCGAGCGCACCCATGACTACGACCGCGCCGCGCAGTGGTGCGAGCGGCTCAAGGAATTCTCGGCGCGCTGGCGCATCCGGCCGCTGTTTGCCGTCTGCCGCACCCTCTACGCAGGAATCTGCCTCTCGCGCGGAACCTGGGAGGATGCCGAAGCGGAGCTGACATCTGCGGCAAGCGAACTGGCGGCCTCGCATCCGGCAGCAGTCCCCGAAGCGCTCGCGCGGCTGGGGGAGTTGCGTCGCCGCCAGGGACGCTTCGACGAAGCCGCGGGGCTATTCACGGACGCGGAGCCGCATCCGCTTGCCGTACTCGGTCGCGCCGCGCTGGCGCTCGATCAGGATCGACCGTTGGAGGCGCGAGAGCTCGTCGAGCGATACTTGCGGCGGGTGCCGCCACGCGATTGCACGGGGCGGATCGCGGCGCTCGACTTGCTCGTGCGCGCGGCGTCGGCCCTGTCGGATCGCGCTGCGGCCGCTGCCACCGTTGAAGAACTCCGAGTGATTGCAACCAAGCTCGCGACTGATCCGATCCGCGCGATGGCCGCCAGCAGCTCCGGCGTGCTCGCGCTGGCCGACGCCGACTGGGACGCGGCTCGGACGGCATTCGAGGATGCGATTGATCTCTTCACGCGCGCCGGCATGCCGTTCGAGGCGGCGCGCGCCCGGCTCGATCGCGTACGAGCCCTCGAGGGTGCAGGCCGCCGATCAGATGCGCTTGGCGATGCTCGCGCGGCCGCTCGGATCTTCGAGACGATCGGCGCAGTGCGCGACGCCGGACGTGCCACCGAGATCTGCAGCCGACTCGACTCCGATCCCAACGGACCAGATCCAGCGGCGAGCCGTGCCTCCGGCCCCGGTCTCGATCGGCTCACGGTGCGCGAGCGCGACGTGATCAAGCTCGTGAGCGAAGGCCTCAGCAATCACGAGATCGCGAAGCGGCTTGGTCTCAGTGAGCACACCGTCCACCGTCACATCTCGAACATTCTCATGAAACTCGATCTGCCCTCGCGGGCGGCCGCCGCTGCAGCGGCGGCGCGGTCTGGCGCGATCTGAGCCCGGGCAGCCCGTGGTGAAAGCCTGGCTGCATTCGACGAGCGATGCATTCCCAGCTGCGTTGCTCCTCGCTCAAATACTCCCGGGATTCTCGGTCGTCGCGCCTTGCGGGGCGGACGCCTCAGCGCCCTCGGCGCGACAACGAACTTCAGAGACGCGACACTAGCCCGATCGGGCCAGCCGCGGACGTCGCGGGTGCATAGCCCGATCTGGCGAAGCAATACCGATACGCGCCCGCGTAGCATCACGGTAGGAGGGATGCTCATGACAGTCACGCAAACGCAGGGATCGGGTACCGTCCAGGGCGCGTTGTGGGGTGCCGCCGCTGAAGACTGGGCGTCGCTGATGGAACCGCAAGGGCGGTCGCTGTTCGATGCCGTGCTCTGGCGCGGCCGCTTCACGCCAGGCGCGCGCGTGCTCGATGTCGGCTGCGGCAGCGGCTTCTTCGTGCGGCTCATCGCCGCGCGGGGCTGCGACGTGACCGGCTTCGATGCCTCGGAGCCGCTGCTCTCGGTCGCGCGCCGGACGCCCGGTGCGTCGTTTCATCACGGCGACATGGAGGCGCTGCCTTTTCCCGACGAGAGCTTCGACATCGTCACGGGGATGAATTCATTTCAGTATGCCGCGGATTCGCGCCGCGCCCTCGGCGAAGCGAGACGCGTGTCGAAACGCGGCGCGCAGATCTTCGTCGCCACCTGGGGGTTGCCCGAGGCATGTGAAACGGCCGCGTACCTGGCGGCGCTCAAGCCGTTGCTGCCGCCGCCGCCAGGGGCGGGCGGTCCATTTGCGCTGTCCGACGAGGGAGCGCTCCGATCGCTCGTGACGTCGGCCGGCCTCACACCGCAGTTGATTGAGGACGTGGACGTCACGTGGCAATTCGAAACCCTCGACACCGCGCTCGCCGCGATGCTCGCCGCCGGTCCGTCGATTCTCGCAATCCAGACGTCGGGCCGCGATCGCGTGCGGGCGACGCTCGAACGGGCGATCGCGCCGTTCCGGCTGTCGGACAGTCGCTACCGGATCGAGAACCGCTTCCGGTACCTCCTCGCGACGCGCGACTGATCGCATGAACGAAGGACAACAAGGAGCACTGAGATGGAACAGGCATACGACGCGATCATCGTGGGGGCGCGCTGCGCCGGTTCGCCAACGGCGATGCGGCTCGCCCGCAAGGGCTACCGCGTGCTCGTCGTCGACCGCGCGACGTTCCCGAGCGACACCGTTTCCACACACGTGGTGCAGCCAGTCGCCGTTGCCGCACTCGCGCGCTGGGGACTCCTCGACCGCCTCACGGCGACCGGCTGCCCGCCGATTCACACCTACACCTTCGACTTTGGTCTCTTCACGATCTCGGGAGCGCCGGGCACGAAGGACACTCCGGTTGCGTACTGTTCCCGGCGGACCGTCCTGGACAAGCTGCTTGTCGACGCCGCGGCCGAAGCCGGTGCGGAGATCCGCGAAGGCTTCGCCGTCGAAGAGGTCCTGATCGAAGACGGACGCGTCGTCGGCATCAAAGGTCATTCGCAGGGCGCGGCGTCAGTCACCGAGCGTGCCCAGGTCGTCGTCGGCGCGGATGGCCGGTACTCAGCAGTCGCTGAGGCCGTCCGGCCCGAACAGTACAATGAGAAACCACCGCTTCTTGCCGCCTATTACACCTACTGGAGCGGTCTCCCAATGGACGGGCGGTTCGAAACCTACATCCGGCCGCACCGTGGATTCGCGGCGGCACCAACTCACGGCGGCTTGACGCTCACAGTCGGGGGTTGGCCGTACTCGGAATTCGAGACGAACAAGAAGGACGTCGAGGGCAACTTTCTGAAATTGTTCGATCTCGCGTCCGAGTTCGCGGATCGTGTGCGCGGCGCGAAGCGCGAAGCGCCATTCGCGGGCGCCGCCGTGTCGAACTTCTTCCGCAAGCCCTACGGGCCGGGCTGGGCGCTGGTGGGCGACGCGGGCTACAACAAGGATCCGATCACGGCCCAGGGAATTAGCGACGCCTTCCGTGACGCCGAACGCTGTGCGATCGCTCTGGACCAGGCCTTCACCGGAGCTCGTTCGTTCGACGAAGCGATGCGCGAGTACCAGCGCGATCGTGACGAGCACGTGCTGCCGATGTACGAATTCACGTGTCAGCTCGCCACGCTGGAGCCACCGCCGCCCGAGATGCAGCAGTTGCTTGGCGCGATACACGGAAATCAGAAGGCCATGGACGGCTTTGTGCAGATGAACGCCGGGACGATTTCACCAATGGAGTTCGGCGCGATCGTGGCCGCCGCGCAGGTCTCGGGCTGATGGAGCGGATTCATCGAACGAAACCGCGGAGGGGGTCATCGTTTGTCAACAGTCCGCCTACACATCGGTGTCTCCGGTGGTGGCAGCTCGCCCGCAGTTACTCTCGCCTGCGCGTCCAGCAGGATCAGATTGGCGACCCACTCTCCGGACCCGTGCCTTCGAGTCAGTAGCATCTGCGGACTTACGTCAACCTGCCGCGACACGTGGATGCGAGCGCGCTCCTCTATCGCGTCGGCGCGATTCAATCGGGAAGATGAGTCGCGCGCTCACGCTGCGCCGGGCGCCCAGCAGATCGCGGACGACTTCGTTCTGTCCGTAGACCGTGATGCCGCGGCCGCCGGTCAGCTCCCTGAGGGACACGCGGTGGCTCGCGCCAGCAAACGCAGGAAGAGCCCCTCGTGCCGTATCCCCTGCTGGCCCAGCCGCTCACCGAGCCAGACCTCGGGTCAGAGGTCGACGGTCGTCTGCTCGAGGACGCCCGCGCGCACGCGTTCGATGACGTACCGCTCGGACCGGGTCTCGACGGTCACCGACTCGATGCCGTGCTGGTGCAGCAGGTGCCCCAGGAGCAGCCCCGCCGGCCCCGCGCCGACGATGCCGACGGGAATGCGATGTTCAGACACGCGCGATCAGAACCGCGAGGCCCTGCCCCCTGTCGATGCCGGACACACCATGCGAACGGACAGGCGGGCTCAGAACCTCCCCCGGGCCGCGAACTGCACCTGGCGCGGGTTGAACACGTCGCGCGGCGTGCCGAATCCCAGCTGAGGAGGCGGCGGCGTATTCGGGTAGTCGATGCCTCCCCAGACGGTGTTGACGTCCTTCACGTTGGTGCGATTGAGGACGTTGAAGGCGTCGAGCAACAGCTCGAGCCGGGCGCTGCCGCCCAGACCGAACTGCCGGCTGACCCGCAGGTCGAGGCTCGCGTAGGACGGCCCCTCGTAGACGTTGCGGCCGATCTGGGCCGGGCGATCGCTGTTCGGGTTGCCGTCCAGGTTGAAGTCGCGGCCCGCAAAGATGTTGAACGGCCGCCCACTCTCGGCCGAGACGACGCCGCTGAAGCGCAAACCTCCGGCATGGGCCGGCATTGCAACGATGCCTGTCAGTGTGAAGCGGTGGCTCGCGTGCTGGCGTGAGAGCGCCCGTTCAGCCTCGATGCTCTGTCCCTCAGGCAAGTCTGCGAGGTTGGCCAGCGAATCGACATTGCTGCGCACCTCCGACCGCGTGTAGCTGGCGTGGAAGCCGAGGGTTCCTCCAAACCGCTTCTCAACTTCGAAGGTCACGCCGTGATACGTGGATTCGCCGGTGTTCGTCTGGACAAACAGGTCGCCGACGTCAGGGTAGGTACGTCCGCCGATGATGGGCTTGCCGGTCGCCAGCACCCCGGTCTGAAAGGCGTTGAGATTGCCGGTGTGGCCGATGATGTCGCGCGCGTTGAGGTACAAATAGCTGGCCGTGACGGCGATCTGCGACCCGATCTCGTGCGAGATCTGCACGCTGGCCTGATGGCTGTACGGCGTATCCACGGCGCCGTCGAGTGTATCCGCCAGGCCGATCGTGCTGGTCGCCGGAACCTGGCCTGTGGCCAGGAACGTCGTCGCCGCCGTGGTGGCCGCCGGGCCGCCTACCGTACGCTGCTGAAATCGCGCCTGCAGCGGGGCGATGCTCGGAAATAGCTGCCGCGCATTGGCGAGCGACCCGGCTGACGACCATTGGGTGGCGTTGAACATCTGGCCGACGCTGCTCGCCAACCGGTCGGTGAACACGCCGTAGCCGGCACGAATCACGCCGCGCGGGCTGTAGGCGAAGGCGGCGCCCACGCGCGGCTGAACGTTGTTGCGATCGCGCTCGGTAATGAAGTCGCGCGGATAGAACTCCAGGTCGTAGCGCAGGCCGTAGGTGAGCGAGAGCTGCTTCGACAGCTGCCACTGGTCCTGGGCGAAGAACCCGTACGAGCTGTGATCGATCTCGAAGCCGGTCGCACCCTGCCAGGAGGCCGGGACATCGGCGGTCCAATTGGGGCTGATGCCCGGGTAGCTGGGCGAGGAGAGCAGATACGGCCACCAGAAAACCGCCGGCGTGAACGACTCGAAGGCGGCGAGCGACGGGAAGATGATGCGCGCCGGGAAGAACAGGTGCCACTCCGACGTGTTGTGGAGATAGTTGAGATCGAGGCCCACCTTCAGCTGATGGGCGCCGGCCGTCCGGATCACGCTGTCGGAGAACTGGAACCGCCGCTCGGTGTAGGCGTCGACGTCCGACGTGCTCTTGCCCATGATGATGAAGTTGGACAGCTCGAGCGCCGGCTCCTTCAGGACCGAGGGGAAGTCGAAGCTGCGATAGGCCCCCTGGAAACGCGCCTCGTTGATCAGCTTGGCCGAGAACACTGACGTGGCCCCTTGCATGAAGGCGAAGTCCTTGGTCACATTGTCGCGCGCCGTGCTCGACGTCGGCGAGGCGCGGCCGCCGCCGCCGAGGAAGTTGTCGGTGTCCGAGCGCAGGAAGTTCACGCGCGACGACAGCGAGTGCGAGCCCCGGTTCTGATCCAGCTTCAGCATGCCTGCCTGATAGACGTTTTTTTGCAGCTGGTTGGTCGTCTCAGGCGACAGGTTGAACCGCGCCCGCACGGCATTGAGCGCCGCGAGGTTGTCGATCACCACGCGCGAGAAGCGGTTCGACACCTGGCGGAACTGCCCTTCGTAGTTGCCGAAGAAGAAGACTCGGTCGGTCCGAACCGGCCCTCCGAGCGTCACGCCGTACTGACCCTGGCGCAGGACGTCGGCATCCGGGGTGTTGAGGACCGAGCGCGCGGCCAACGCGTCGTGCATGCCGAAGTAGTATGCCGACCCGCTTCTGCGGTTCGTCCCCGACTTGGTGACGATGTTCACGAACCCGCCGAGCGAGCGCCCGTACTCGGCCAGGTAGGTGGAGTTGAGAATGCGGAACTCCTGCGCCGCCTCCTGCGACGGGGTGGCGCGCGGCAGGCCGGTGAACGTCTGCACGTTGTCGGTGCCATCGACCTGCACCAGCGTGTTCAGCTCGGGCTGCCCACCAAACGACAGCCGCGGGGCGGTCGCAGCGCCGACGCCGACGTCGGGCTCCTTGAACGCGCCGCCGCCGACGTTCTCGCGCCCGGTCGCGACGCCGCTCGACAGCTTCACGAAGTCGACAAAGTTGCGCCCGCTGATTGGAAGCGACTCAATCTCGACGCTGCTGACGACGCGGCTGAGCTCGACCTTCGACGGCTCGATGAGCGGCGTTACGGCCTGGACGGTGATCTCTTCGGCCATGGCGCCAGGGCTCATCGTGACGTCGGCCTCCGTGGTGCCGCCGACCGTCAGCACGAGGCCGGTGCGCATCACCGTCTTGAAGTTCGCGAGCTCGACCCGCAGATCGTAAGTGCCCGGGTCGAGTGCGGGCACGCGGTAGCGGCCCTCGCCATCGGTGATGGCGGTGCGCGTCGCGCCGGTCTCCACGCTGCGGACGGTGAGCGTCACGCCGGGCAGCGCGCCACCCGAGTCGTCGCGCGCGACTCCGGCGAGCGTGGCGGTTGCGACCTGGGCTCCTGCGCCAGCGGCGAGCCCGAGCGAGAACAGGATCACCGAGATGGCCGTACGGCGGCGGGAGAGAACGGTCATGACATCTCCTCTGAACCGGCCGTCACGTCGGCCGACCAACAGCGTCGCACGGCCGCCGCCGGACACGGCGAATGATGCGAAGATCAACAGCGTGGCTTCGGCCCAACCTGTCAGCACGGAGGACTCTTCTCTCGCTGCTCGTCGCACGGCGCGCGTGTTCCCCGCGACGAGACCCCGGGCCGTTGCGGTCCACGCAACGGCGGTACATCTGTTTCGCCCGGCCACGCGTGGGGCGATGCAAGTGCCTTGAAGGTTGGTCCTATACTGCAAGTCCCGCAGGCGGTAGTCAATTCAGACGAGCCATATTCCGCGCGAGAATATGTGGTATTCCGGCGAGTCCAACGCGGGGTCCACGCGTGACCGAGAGGCATCCCGTGCATGGAGTCCAACCTGGCAGCGACGCCGCCTTACGCGGTCGCAACCCGGTTCGCATCGCTGACCGCGAACGCGCCGCCGCCATAGGAAATGCCATCAAGTTCACCACGCAGGGAGAGATCGTCGTCAGGGTGGAGAGAGCGAGCAGCGCAGCGATCCGGGGCTGCACCTGCATCTCGTGCTGATGGACTCCAGATGCCGGAGACGGACGGCTTCGAGGCGACCGCCGCAATCAGGGTCGACGAACGACACGCCGGCCGCTACACTCTCATCGTGGCTCTCACGCGCATGCCATGGAGGGAGATCGCCAGCACTGTCTCGACGCCGACATGGACGGATACGTGTCCAAGCGGATCAAGGCCGTCGAGCTGTTCGAGGTCCTCGACCGGTTGACCGCCGATCCGCGTTCTGCGACGCCCCCGCATAGCGCCCGTAGGCGCACGTGCGGCAGTGCCACACCAGTTCGTGGCGTCAGAGCCCGACCTGGTCGGCCGCTTGAGCGGGAGGCGACGGCGCGCTTCGGCGGTATGGCGATCTCGAGCGACAACTGCTCGAGGATGCGCCGAATCTTCGGTCGACGGCGCGCCGAAGGGCTCGGGGCGCCTACGTCGTATTCGCATTGCCTGGACGGACGACCACGACATCGTCTTAGTGACCTGCGGTCGTTCGGAGGGCGGGCCGACCTTCGATGGCTCGGCGTCGACGGAGCGTAAACCTGCGGCGGCAACGCGTCATGAGAACCGAGCCAGGCGCTGCCTGGACGAGGCGTGGCGATGACAGCTGAATATCACCCCGTTGGTCGCCGCACCTGCACGCGCGCAGTCGTCCTCGGAGCGGCGGCGACCCTTCCGACCGGCACGTGGACCGCGGACGCGGGAGAAAACTCAGGGGGCAGTGACGTGATGATCATGTGCGAGCTCGCGGTGGGACGAGTTTCAGATGCACCTCCCGGCGGGCCTCGATGACAGGCTCGCGTGGAGCGACGTCGAGGAGGTGCTGCTCCAGGCGGCCGTCTAAGCCGGCGTGCCCATCGCGAATGCCGGCTTCAGGGTGGCCCAAGAGAGGCTCGACAAGCGTCGCGACGTGCCAGCGAGGTGACAATCGTGTTGAGGTGGCTCCGGCGCAGACGCCGCTGGTTTCTTCGATATGTCTGGCCGCAACCTGAGAGGCGCCTCGTGGCAACGAAAGGCCCGGATCTAAATCTGCTGCCCATCGCGGTCGCTCTCTACGACGAGTTGAGCGTCACCCGCGCGGCCCGAACGCTCGGGATGAGCCAGCCCGCCGTCAGCAAGGCGCTGCGTCGTCTGCGCGACACGTTCGACGACCCGCTCTTCGTTCGCCGTCCCAGCGGTATCATACCGACACCGCGCTTGCACGCGATCGTCCGCTCGGCAAGGCCGCACCTTCAGCGTCTGCAGGAAGATCTCCTCAAGGACGAGCGCTTCGATCCAGCCGCGAGCACGCGACCCATCACATTGGCGATGTCTGATATCGCGGAGATGGCTTTGTTCCCTTCGGTCATCGAGCATCTCCGCAGGCACGCACCGAAGTGCCCCGTCACCACCGTGCCGGTGTCGGACGGGCAACTCGCGACGGGCCTCGAGACAGGAGACGTCGATCTCGCTGCAGGCTATTTCCCGGCACTCGCGCTCAGGAACTTCCGTCAACATCGACTCTCCACACATGGGTTCGCGTGCCTGATGCGCGCCGGACATCCAATTTGGAAGAGCCGCCTGACGGTTTCCGGTTACGTTGCGGCCGAGCACATCCTCGTCCGCCCGGCGGGCCGCAGTCAGGAAGTGCTCGAACGACTCATCGAGCGTCGGAAGATTCGTAGAAAGATTGCCGTGTATACCTCCAACGTGCTGAGCGTGCCGTTCATCGTCATGGACTCAAACCTCGTCGCCACGCTGCCCTACGCCGTCGTAACCAGGTTTGCGTCCCTGACGTCAAAAGTCGCCGCCGCGCTGCCGCCATTCGACATCCCGTACGACCTGAAGTTGCTTTGGCACCGGCGATTCGACAAAGAGCCGCGCAGTATCTGGCTTCGAGCACAGCTCATTGCCGTCTTCAAGAATCTCGACTGGCTGCCGCCGCCACTCGGCCCCGCTCCGTTCATAGAGCCGTAGTGCAGGCGCTCAACCGGGCAGACCTCCTTTTTTGCGACGCGAATCACCATGGTGCTTATTCTGAGGTGGAATAGCGCGTGGTGCGCGACGCAACCGCGCTGCTGGGTGTCACGCTCCCGGTGCGCCGCGTGGAGACGTGTGCGACGCGGACGACGACGGCCGACGCAGGAGGCGGCGCAGGAGTTCCGCGTGCTCAACTCCACCTACCTGGCCGAGTACGGCCGCTCGGGCGTGCCGACGAGGCAAAGCACACTTAGGGTTGCATTTAGCGTCAAAGGCGACGGTTTGAACGTTCATCACCTTCACCGCTTCACTGTCGAACGTTTCCGTGTAAGTGTTTTTAGCGCGTATACTTGCAGGCCCGCGGTGAGGTGGCCGAGAGGCCGAAGGCGGCGGTTTGCTAAACCGTTATACGGGCTTAAACCTGTATCCAGGGTTCGAATCCCTGCCTCACCGCCACCGATTCTTGAATTTGGTCATCGAGTCATCTGGTTATTTGGTCATTTGGATTTGTTCATTGAAGTAGAGGACGATCGCTCATTCAATGACCGAATCCAAATGACCAAATAACCAGATGACCCGATGACCCAATTCACGCCTCCCAGGCTCCGTTTCGCTCCCTCTCCAACCGGCTACCTGCACGTGGGCGGCGCGCGTACGGCGCTGTTCAACTGGCTGTTCGCCCGCCGGCACGGGGGGGTCTTCGTCCTGCGGATCGAGGACACCGATCTCGAGCGCTCGTCGCAGGACATGGTCGACGGTATCCTCGACGGGCTTCGCTGGCTCGGGCTCGACTGGGACGAGGGGCCGGCGATCGGCGGCGACTACGGTCCCTACTTTCAGTCCGAACGTCTCGACCGCCATCGCGCGATGGCCGAACGGCTTGTCGCTCAGGGCCACGCGTACTACTGTTACTGCACCAACGACACGCTGAAGGTCAAGCGCGACGCCGCCGAGAAGGCGGGATCCGCATGGCAGTACGATCGCACATGTTGCGCGCTGACGCCTGACGCGATCGCCGTGCGCGAGCGCGAGAAACTTCCGCGCGTGGTCCGCTTCCGCGTGCCGGACGGCCCGACGCGCTTCGACGACCTCGTGCACGGCGCGATCGAGTTCGACGGCGCGAACATCGAAGACTTCGTCCTCCTCCGCTCCGACGGCCAGCCCACGTATCAGCTCTCGGTCGTGTCCGACGATGTGGAGATGAAGATTACGCACGTGGTGCGGGGCGACGATCACATCTCGAACACGCCGAAGCAGATCCTGCTCTATCGCGCGGTCGGCGCGGACGAGCCGAAGTTCGCCCACGTGCCGCTGATCCTCGGCCCGGACAAGAAGCGCCTGAGCAAGCGCCACGGCGCGACGTCGGTCACCGAATACGCGCGGCAGGGGTATCTGCCGGAGGCAATGTTCAATTTCCTGTCCCTGCTCGGCTGGTCGCCGGGCAACGACGAAGAACTGTTCACGCGCGAGGCGCTCGTGAGCGCGTTCGCGCTCGACGGGATCAGCGGCGGAAACGCCGTGTTCAACGTCGAGAAGCTCGACTGGTTCAACCAGCAGCACATCATGCGGCTCGCGCCGGACGAGCTCGCGGTGCGCGTGAGGCCGTGGCTCGTGACTGCCGGGCTGTGGCACGACGACTACCTCGGCGATCGCCACGCGTGGTTCTTCGCCGTGCTCGAGCTGCTGAGGCCGCGCGCGAAACGGCTCGACGATTTCGCGACGCAAGGTGCGTTGTTCTTCAGCGACGCGGTCGAGTACGACGCGGCCGCCGTCGACACGCATCTGCGCGCGCCTGGCATGGATGCGCACCTGGAAGCGATCGACGCCTCGCTGGCCGCCCTCGACACCTGCGATCCCGCATCAACGGAAGCGGCGTTGCGCGCCATCGCCGCCGCGCGCGGCGTGAAGGCGGGCGTGCTCATTCACGCCGTACGGGTCGCGGTGACGGGAAAGACGGTCAGCCCGGGATTGTTCGACGTGCTCGCGCTACTGGGCCGGAACCGTGTGCGCGCGCGTCTTGCGGCGGCGCGCCGGCTCCTGCTGACTCCGGCTTCTTGATCGCACTCTTGCCGGTGCCGTTTTGGAACGGCTATAATCAGTGGTTCACGCGCCGCGACTGGCACTGGGAGGTCGTCCAACGGTAGGACATCTGCCTCTGGAGCAGGTTATCGGGGTTCGAATCCCTGCCTCCCAGCCAATCTCGTAAGTTGAATCAGACGAACAACTTCAATCGTTGTCCGACGGGCGTTTTCTGCGTCTTCTTGGGCCGTCGGTTGGTCGTTTGTGCGAGTTTTGTGCGAACTTTCGCAATCGAGCGCACCTTCGAAGAACTCAGCCCTGAAGCTGTCGCGGTTCCCTGACGCTGCTTCCGACGGCGTGGTCTGTATCGGTCTCGCAGAGCCGCAAACACCTCGCTGGGTGACACGCCGAGCCCAAGTGCGAGCCTTCCGATCACATCTAAGCTTGGCCCCCGGCGTCCACGCTCAACATCGCTGACGTACGTCCAGTGTAGACCGGCACGCTCGGCGAGTTGTTCTTGCGACAACTTCGCGGTTGCTCGTAATTCGCGAATCCGACGCCCGAACGAGGCCAGACGGGCGTCCGGCCAGTCGACAAGAGCCGCGCCCCGACACGCGATCGCCGGAGGTGTGCCGACCCGTCCAGATCCGCTCCACGCGCGAGGGGCCCGGCCCGCGGATCTCCCGCGGATCCCATCTGCCGACAACCGCGCGGGGCTGGGCGACATCGCAGCGCGCGCCCCGGCGCTGCCTGCCCACGATTGAAAATACATAGGTAACGTCCCGCGTCCGCCGCACACGCCAGCGGCTCCGTCCAAACGGCTTCATCGAAAGTGCCCCGGCGATTCAGTCTTGTGCTCACCTCGTACGCTCGCGCGCCGGGGCACTCCCGATAAAGTCCTATCGTTACTGGGGAGCTGAACACCGAGATAAGCCGCGCGGTGCGGACGCGAACGCCATCGCAGTTCGTCAGCTTCACGTCCCCCGGAAGACCGTGGGCATGATCGGCCTGGCACGGCTGAATCCCACACAAGCCTGCCTGCTAGTGCTTGACAAGGAACGCGGTCGCCAAGGGATTGGTGCGCCAAGCAGCAACGAGGTCGGCAGCAGGACTTGCCTTGCGGCGGCTCGTCATCGGGACCCAGCGAAAGTAGCGAACGGTCCGGATAACGGACCTGCGCTTCACCGGCGCGGCCGGCCGGCGTGCGACTGCGAGAAAGCGAGAATGCACAGCACAAATGTGGCGGCCGCAATTGCACCGACCATGAGTTTGCCGGGCAGAAACGCGCGGTGGAGCACGACCACCACGGCGACACGCCCCGCAATAAATATGAGCATCGCGACCGCGAGTTGAATATAGCCGGGAACTACGACGCGCGCATATCTCTGCAGGAGCCTCGCGGTGAGCGGACAGGCTGCGATGCCCGAGAACATGGCAAACCAGCCATTCGTAATGGGCAACGGACCTTCATGCACGAGGAGCAAGAAGCCGCCGACACCCGCGATAAGCGCCCAACCCCATGCCACTAGCCAACCGATAGCGGACAGTGTCTTCTGCATATACACGATCCCTCCGCCGCCCAACGCCCGGCTTCAGCCGCCGGTCGTCAGTGTAAGGCGGTCCGGCACTTCTCCTGAGAAAGTCGTCAGAAGTCTTGAGTAGTCGCGCAGTTGACGGATTCCGTCCCTGCCGTGAACACCCCGACGAGCAGCATGATGACGTGCCCCGATCGACGTTCGGCGAGCACGAGCGTCCCGTACAGGAAAACCGCGAGGACGAGCAGCGCCGTGTTTGAGGGCTCGGCCTTCGATATCCCACGGACGATGTCGTCGGTAATGTGGAGCGTCAGCAAGAGGATCGAGAGCAGAGACGTGACGACCAAGACGACGTGTTGCTTCATTCGATACTCCCCGTGTTCGAGTCCGCGCCGACAGAGGGGTCACATCCTACACCGGCGAGATCGCGCAGGCCCCCAAAACGCTGAGGGTAGGGTGGCCGTGCCTTGGGTGCCGACCTGCAATGCATCTCGGTCCCCTGAACGTAGCGACGCGTTCCGCGCGCAAAATCACGGCAGACCTTCGGATTGCTTAACCGCATCGCGGATGGCTCCTGCCTTGTCGCACAGTGTTTACTAAGCCGTTTTCGCTATTGGTCAGAAGGTCGAAATTTGCTGGGTGTAGTTCGCCAGTCGCACGTCCGCGATTCGAGTCTGAAGGAGCGATGCTCGAGCAGACACGATTCGCACATAGCAGTCCAGAGCGCTGACTGCTACCGCACGAACATTGATCGAATTCGCGCGACACCATCGTGTTGGCCTTTGTGTTCGAGCGACCTCCAAGAATGTCTAAGGATTGTGGGGAAACGAGGAGCTCGAAACCATGTCGCCAAACCGGGCAAATCATCGTGCGAACAATGTGCGAATTCTTACGAAAAACCCGTCCAAATGAGCTCCGAAGAGTCCACGAAGACGATCCAAGAATCTCAACGAATTCTGACCTGCTGTTCTGTTCAAGAAAACTCTGGAGCAGGTTATCGGGGTTCGAATCCCTGCCTCCCAGCCAAGTTCGCAACCCGGGTCGCACTCCGCTGGAACACCAATCGTTTCAAACACTTCCGCTCTGGCATAGCTGCGCTTCGACCGCGAATTCGAAATTCTCAACCCATTCCCAATTCCTGAATGTTTTCGTGGGATTTACCCGGCGGCGCGGCTCTCGAGAGTGATTCCCGTAGCGGGCGAGGCGCGTGGAATAGCAGACGATCGACGTCTGCCACGCAGGAGCGAAACGTCTTCCGCGTCTTCGGTGCACACGCCGTCCGCCCGGACGTGCGCGTCATGCCGCCGTCGTCGATCGGGCGGATTAGGTCTCTTCTTTCCCTTCCGTTCTGAATACGTTTGACACCGATCGCCATCGAACGTTCGCGCGTACGATCGAACGAGTGTGCAAACGGTGTGGGCATGAGGCCGGGAGCGGCGAATGACGTGGACGGGAACGACAAGAGGTCGCCGGGAAGGACAAACGCGCCGCCGGGAAGGGAAAACGTGACGCCGGGAACGGAAAACGTGACGCCGGGAACGGATAACGCGACGCATCGGACGAATGACGAGATTCAGCGAACAAAACACGCGAGCGCGTGTCTCTACTGTCAGCGCGACGACGATCGCGGACGGCGTGCGGGAAGAAACACCTGACGCGCCATGCCGAGGACGACCTGCGTCAGACGTTTTTCGACTGGGCGCGGCCGAACAACGCGTCGCGTCGGTAGGAAAACGTGACGCGGCGTTCGTACGGCGAGACGCGTCGGACGAACGGCGTAAGTCGACGGCCGGAAAAGATGACCGGACGAACGGATTATAGGATTCGTCCATCGACGCGCGTGAGTGGTCGGCCCGAGAACAGCAGGCGACGATACAAGAACGCGAGTCGGCGCAGGAACAACGTGGCGCGTCGGAGAAACAATGTGGCGCGTCGGAGAAACAACGTGGCGCGTCGGAGTGGTTGCGCCGCTCGGAAACTAGGCCAGTACGCCGCTCGAGAAGTAGGCCACCTGAAGGACGTTCATTCTACGCGTTTGTGACGCACCGACACCAAATCTGACTGACCCCTCCGTTTGTGTTCTTGAAAGACAGCGTGAGCCGGCCTGGGCCGGCGGGCGCGCGGAGAGGACGGCGGAGCTGCACGCCTCGATGTGAGGCACGGGGCTCACGACGGATCCTCACGGCCGCGCCGCTTCCGCATCCGATAGCTCTTGCCTTTGGTCGTGAGCACCGTCGCGTGATGGGCAAAACGGTCGAGGAGCGCGGTCGTCAGTTTCTCGTCGCCGGCAAACACGGTGACCCATTCGGCAAAGGCGAGATTAGTGGTGACGACCGTCGCTCGTCGCTCGTACCGATCAGTGATCAGGTTGAAGAGTAGCTCGCCTCCGACGCGGTCGAACGGGACGAATCCGAGCTCGTCGATGATCAGGACGTCGACGCGGAGCAGCCGCTGCTGCAGGCGGGGGAGCTCTCGGGGATCGCGCGCTTCGATGAGCTGACGGACCAGATCGGCCGCGCGCGTGAAGAGCACGCGGCGTTTCTGCTTCGTCGCTTCCACGCCGAGGGCAATCGCCAGGTGTGTTGGTCCCCGGCGCGATCTTGCGCAGATAGTCGAAGAAGTTGGAGACGAACACGACTTTGTCCTGGACGCCGCCGGCCTGCTCCGGGGGCAAACGTCGCGACCCGTTTGCCGTCTTTGGAATCAGATCGTGGCGTGTCTCCGCCGCGTTAAGAGCGTCCGAGAAGTCTCTCCGGCTATCCGAGCGCCCATACGAACATGACGGTGTCCAGCAGATGTGCGGGGCTACCGCCCGTTCCAGAACGCTTCGGCTTCTTCATCGTCGAGCGCCCGCTCCCAACCCTCGACCATTTTGAAATGTTCCGCGCATCGTGCCGAGTGCGGAAGCGCGTCTGAGTTCATTTTCGGACCAAAACAAAGAGCAAAGCTGGTCACTTCTTGAAAGACTCCCTGCCTCCCAGCCAAGTTCGAAACCCGGGTCGCACTACGACAGAACCTCAATCATTTCAAACAGTTCCACGCTCGAATTCGTCCAGTTCGCGTGGGAACGTCAAATTCGCAGCCCATTCCTTCTTTGCGACCGTTTTTCCTTTGCAAATGCAGCCGTTCTCGGTCCGACTCCGGCGAAGTGACATTTTCGAGTGCCATTGCGGCGTGCACGTTGACGTCTACCGAGACCGCCAGCTCCGGTCCCTGCCTCCCAGCCACATATCTTGCCTAGTGTTCCGCGTGCGGTAGAGAACGCTGCAGGCTGTCGATTGCGAGCTTGAGTTGAGGCGAAGCGGTCTTGCTGCCGGACAGCAGCAACGTACGGGTGTGCAGTCCGCGCATTCGAGCCGCGCTGAAACGATACGCGCCAAGCGCCCGATCCTGGCGGATGGATGTTTCGACGCTCGCCAACAGGCCCGGCCAGGACGGGCGTCCTCTCATCACTGCGACCTCATTTGGCGAAATCATCACGATCTCGCGAAAGAATGTCACCAGCGCTTCTTCCCGGTGGCCGTCGGCGATCAGGCCCTTCATCCTGGCGAGTATCGCGGCGTTATCGAGATCCTGAAGCGGCGGCTCGTACAACACCAGTCTCGAGATGCTATCCGTGAGGAATGCCGCTTCTAAAGCGGCCACGCCAGCGGTCGAACAGAAAAGGCTGCGCGTTGGTTTCCACGGTAGGTCGCGACACGAATCGCCGCCAAGAAAACGGTTGTTTCAAGAATATCGAGGATTTCCGAAAGGCGCGCGCGTCGACGTCGATCGCAGGTTGAACATCGCAAGATAGGAGTTCCGCTGACGACGGCGGAGAGATCGATCGACGGAACGAGCCGTGCTCACCTGCCACGGAGTTAGCCCGTTCATTCGGATCGAGAACGCAACCTAGCTGGTGGGCTACGAGCAACCGCACGAGCCAGCAGGCTCCGAAGTCTCCAATCCCTCAACCGGGTAGCCGTCATGCCGCCAACAATCGAGACCGCCGATCAACTCCTTTACGCGGAACCCGAGCTGGAGCATGTTCAGCGCCCCTTTTGTCGAGCCGTTACAGCGGATCCCAATGCAGTACGTAACGATCAAAGCGCCTTTGTCGAGGGGGGCCGTCGTCGCCGTATTCATCGTTCGATGCGGGATATTAATGGCGCCGGGAATATGGCTTCTCCGGTACGCCTCCGGGGTTCGTGTATCTACGACAAGAATCTCGTCTCCTCGCCCAAGAGCCTCGTTCAGGTCCCAGGGATCGATTTCGTACTCAAGCTTTGCCTTGTAGTGTTGTAGTTGGTCGTCCATCGCTGTCTCCTGTCAGGAGGTGTAAGGGTTACCCTGCCGAATAGATCTGCTGCCCACCTAATCTACGCGCGCGCGCGCTCCATGCCCGCACTTATCCGTGACGAGTCGTGGCGAGCGCTGCAAGTGGCAAGCGACGACGCTGTGGGCACCCGTCGCCGCAGCACACTCTGGCGCGTCACCGTCATCGATCTCCACGCTCCCGAAGCGACCACACGAAACGTTGTTTCGCGTGAACCGAAGCGCCGAGGCGACGACAGAAGCACGAATCTCGGATCCTCCAACGCGAGCGACGCATGAACATCCCAGCAGTCCGCTTCCAGCGCGAGCAGCCGCTCGAAGTGCGCCGTGGCGGTTGCAGAATCTGCCGCAAGTGTTTCCGCGACACACGATGGCTTGGTCGCGACTCTTCGACCTCGCGCGGAAATCCGGTAGTACCGCCGGCAGACATCGTCTTCGGCGCTCAGGGTGTTCGGCGCTCCTTGGAAACCCGGAACAAACGCGGCGAGTCCAGGAGCACGTGCACAGTCATGCTCTCACTATCGTGTCGCGCACACGTGCAGTCGAGAGGCAGAAAGGCCAATCATCGTCAAAATCCTGCCAGCTGACGAATGGCGTCTATTTCGCGAGCGTCGTGAACCGCTTGCGGTACGCGAGGGGAGAAGTCAGGAACAGGTTTCGAAAGTGATGACGAAGCGTGGCCGCCGTGCCCAGACCGACGCGCTCGGCCACTCGATCGATCCCGTCCCTCGTGGTTTCCAGCCTGCGCTGCGCCGCGATGACGCGTTGATGGACGAGCCACTGATGCGGGGTCGTTCCAGTCGCTGCTCGAAAATGACGCGCGAAACTTCGTTCGGACATGTGTGCGCGGCCAGCGAGCTCGCGAATCGTAAGGTCGCGGTGTAAGTTGCCCTGCGCCCACTCGAGGAGCGGCGCCAGTCCCACCGCCGAATCGGCGTGCAACACCTCGGTGACGTATTGAGACTGACCGCCATCCCGATGAGGTGGCACGACCCACCGTTTGGCCACGCGATTGGCGATCTCCGCGCCGAAGTCCTTTCGGATGATGTGCAGACAGAGATCGATGCCCGCGGCGCTTCCCGCCGACGTCAAGACCCGTCCTTCATCCACATACAGGACATCCCGCTCCACCACAATCCCGGGGAACCGCTCAGCCAGACGATCCGCGTATCGCCAGTGCGTGGAGGCTCGCTTGCCATCGAGTAGTCCGGCGGCTGCAAGCACGAATACGCCGGAGCAGATTGAGACCACGCGGGCGCCGCGCAAGTACGCGCGCCGGATCGCGCCGAGCAACGCGGCCGGCGGAGTCTCGTCGATGTTTCTCCATCCGGGAACCACGATGGTGTCGGCGGCGGTCAGCGAGCGCAGGCCATTCCGCACGTCAACCGTCAAGCCGCCCAGCGCGCGGATCGGTCCGCGCTCGGTCGAACACACCTGGAACCGATACCAGGGCACTCCCAGCTCCGGGCGCGGTAATGCGAACGCCTCGACGACGACCCCGAATTCAAACATCGCGAGGCCGTCGTAGGCGATGACGACGACGAGCGGCCGATGGCTTACGCCGATCGCCGTCGCCCGACGGGTCGATGAATTCATTCGGCGTCGACTGGAAGTCGCCATACGGATGTGGCGTGATTCTATCGAATATTGGCGTTTCTGCCACTCGAAACCTACGCCTCGCTGATACACACTGCGAACACAGGAGAAGTGATTTGTTTCGACTCGCGGCGGTGCGGCACGATTGCGTCAGTCTCTGGCGTGGGCTCGCGCGGCGACCCGGCGACTTCCTGATTCCGGCGACGACGCTCGCTCTCGTGATCGCCGTGGGCGCCGCCGTGTTCGCGGTGGTCAACGCCACGATGCTGCGACCACTGCCGTTTCCCGATCAGGAGCGGTTGGTGCGTGTGTTCACGATGTCGCCGGGGGCGACCGAAGTGAGGTCCCGCAATCCGCTCGCGTCCGTCGACTTCGTGCGCTTCCGTGAACGTACGCAGACGCTCGATCGACTGGAAGTGATCTGGCAGCGCGAACGGGGACTGCTCGGCGCCGGTGATCCCATCATCGTCAAGACCGGCACGGTGTCGTCGGGCTTCTTCGAACTGCTCGGCGGGCATCCGCGACTCGGCCGCACGTTTACTGCCGCCGAGGAAGATGCCGGTGGCGCGCTCGTGGTCCTCGGCCACGGTTTGTGGCAGCGCGTTTTCGGGGGCGATCCGTCGATCGTCGGTCGCAAGATCTCGATCGATGGAGAACCGCACGTGGTGATCGGTGTCATGGCGGCTGATTTCGAGCCCGCGTATCGCGAGAGCGAGCTCTGGACGCCGCTCGGCGTGAACGCCAGCCATATTCCGATGCCCAATGCGACCTACCTGGTCAGCGTGGGACGGCTTGCTCCGGGGCGATCGCTGGCCGACGCGCGCCGCGAGTTCACAATGTTGATGGGCGAGATCGGCAAGGAGGCGTCGAACCGCCGCGGATGGACGGCCGGCGTGGTCACCTTGCGCGACTATCAGTTTGGCGAGCGTCGTGCGTCGTTGTTGATCGTCCTGGCCATGGCCGGGCTGCTCACGATTCTGGCGGGCACGAATATCGCGAGCGTCACGCTCGCGCGAACGATCGGTCGAACAGGCGAGTTTGCCCTCCGCGGGCATCTCGGCGCTCAATCGAGCGACCTGTTCCGACTGATCTGCCTGGAGGCCTTTCTCGTCTACGGACTCGCTGCGGTGGGCGGTTTGGCGCTCGCCACTGCCGGATTGCCGATGATGATGGCGCTGGATCCGGAGACGGCACGGGCGCTCGGTTCGACTCCGCTCGATTGGCGCGTGCACGTTGCCGCGTATGGACTGGCCTTCCTGCTGGGATGTGTGTCAGGCGTGTGGCCCGCGGCGAGCGTACACTGGAGTCTACGTCAGGAAGGAGCACCCGCAGGCGTCCGTTCGACTCGGAACCGGCGGGCACGGCGAGCTCAGGGTTTTCTAATCGGTCTGCAGAGCGCGATCGCATTCACGGTGGTGATCATCGGCGGCAGCCTGTTGGACGCGTTCTGGCGCGCCGCGACGGTGAAATCTGGCTTCGAGGCGGACCGGGTGCTCACGGCACAGGTCCGGCTCTCGAGTGGCTATGCGACGCATGAGCAGCGCATCGCGTTCATGGATCGCCTGCTCGAGTCCGTTCAACGGCAACCCGGCATCGCCGCCGCATCGTCCGTTAGCAGTCCGTTCATCCCCGGCTTCACGTATGGAACGTTGTTCGAAGCGGAAAACGTCCCGACGGTGGATGGCCAGCTGCGTAGGGCTAATTTTCGGCGCGTTGCGCCGGCTTACTTCACGACGCTACGAATCCCGCTCATGCAAGGGCGGGATTTCTCGCTCTCGGATCACCGGACGTCTCCGTGGGTGGCGATCGTCAGTCAGTCGCTCGCGGACCAGGTGTGGCCGCATCAGAACCCGGTCGGGCACCGCGTACGGAGAACCGAACCCGGCACGGGATGGATGACGGTTGTCGGTGTGGCGGGCGACGTGAAGGACGTCAGTTTGACCGAGGGACCGGATCCGACGCTGTACCTGTGTCAAGAGCAGCATCTCCCGACAGGGTTGCCGATCGCGCTGGTGGTGAGGACGCAGGGCGATGCCGTGCTCGCTGCGCCGCTGATTCGCGCTTCGATGACGTCACTCGATGCCACACAAGTCGTCGATCGATTCATGCCGATGACGAGCTACCTCGATGCATCTCTCTCACAGGACCGTTTCCGAACGACGTTGGTGGGCGTGTTCGCCGCGACAGGACTCCTGTTGGTCATCGTTGGACTGGCGGGATTGACCGCACGGTCGGTGACAGAGCGAACGTGGGAAATCGGCGTACGCCTCGCGCTCGGCGCAGCGCCTTCCCGTCTGTGGCTGACCGCCACGTGCGACGCTCTCGTGAGCGTTGCCGCTGGAATCGCATGCGGTATGGTCGTGGCGCTCGCCGGCGTCCGTTTGCTGAGCGGTGCGCTCGTTGGAGTGTCACTGCCATCCATGGTCACGTGGGCCGCGGCGGTCGCTCTGGTCGGCGCTTTGTGCGCGATAGCCGCTGGCGTCCCCGCCCGCCGAGTGATGAGTATCCGGCCGTCGGTTGCGCTCAGGGCAGAATAACAGACATGGACAAGTTACGCGCGGGTCCGACAGGCGTACTGGTTGCAGCGTGAGATTATGCGCGTCTTTTTCCCGTGCGCGAAGCGATTGATCCAGCGAACAGTGGCATCTCGATTGGACCTCCTGCGCGAAGTGATCGAAGCGACCGCGTGCTATCCCAGAGCGGCAGTTTCTTGATGAGCAGACCCGGCGAGGACGGCAATCGAGAGGAATGGCTTGTGCGCCAATTTGCCCAAACACCGAGACGCGACGTGTTCTTCAACATTGAAGCGGGACAGATGGAGGTGGCGACGAACCTCCTGGCGTCCAATAGACATCCACGGGACGTTCTGGTGGCGAAGGCTATGGCGTTCATTATTTCGAAGTGTTTGGCGCCCACGAACCGGTCCATTGGTGACGGACGCTTCCGGAGTCCTTGGCGATGACGATCCGATAGTCGATCGCGCCTGCGCGCGCTAGCTGTGAATGCTCAACACGTTCTTCATTCGGGAGGCTCTGGAAACATCGGGGGTCCCTACACCAACCCACCGTTTCTAGAGGCCCTCCCGACTGAGAGTTCGTGGTAACGCGAAGACCAATGTGTACCAGCGTCGATTGCTCATCCGTCGCGTGCGGCAGCGCTGGGCGCAGCGGCAGGCGGCCGTGCTCGCCGGCTTGGAAGACGAAGACGTCGGGAGCTTTGTGTGCTCGAATGGTTCTGCATCGGGCGTCAACGGCTCGAAGCCAATCCATGTCGAGATGTCAGCGGGCCGTATCAGACATTCGGCCTGCTCGCCGATCGCGTGATCCGCGGCGCCGACGATTCGAGCTCGCCTGGCGCTTCCTGGTCGCGTCGCTGCGGCCCGGGTGGCGCCGCGCGCTCGCGGCGCGCAGCCGACGCTGACGGTCACCGTCGACCCACGTCGATGGAGAGGAAGGAATGATGGAGAGGCAGGTGATCCACACGCCGAAGGTACCGCCGGCACGCGTACCGCTCTCGCAAGCGATCAGAGCCGGCGACTGGATCTTCGCGTCCGGTCAGCTCGGGAACGATCCACGGACCGGCAAGCTCGCCGAGGGCGGGATCGCGGCGCAGACGCGTCAGGTCTGCGAGCACCTGAAGGCGATTTTCGAGACGGGAGGCTCGTCGCTCGCGAACGTCGTCAAGGTCACGATCTACATGGTCGACCTCGCCGAGCTGCCGGAGATGAACGCGGTGTTCAGCGAGTACTTCCCGAAGGACCCACCGGCCCGCACGACGTTCCAGTGCGTCGCGCTCGTGGGCGGCGCGCACGTGGAGATCGAAGCGATCGCATTCGTCTAGTCTGTCCAGTTTCGTAATGGTGTTGACACTTCCATCCACGCGTTCATGCGGCGACCGCACTACGGAAGACGGTGACTGGGGTGCGTCCCCGGAGCCGATAACCACGATGCGTCCGTTCGTGGTTGTAGAAGTGCAGAAAGCGGTCGAGCGAGCCTTGGAGCGAGCGCCGGCTTATGAAATACTGCCGCCGAATGGCGATGCGCCAGTGCTCGTGCAAGATCGTTTTCTGCAGGCGTTCGACGAAGCCGTTGGTCCAGGCATGGCGCGGCTTGGTGCGTGTGACGCGGATGCGCAGCCGGCGGTGAAGGCGCCCTTGAATTCCTTCCCGTTGTCCGTCAAGGCGCGACCCAACCGCCAGCCGGCCTGCCGATAGCTGGGACGCACGACGTCGCGCAGAAAGCGGAGGACGGCGGCGGCGGTGACCTCGCGTCCAACGGTAGGGCATCTGCCTCTGGAGCAGGTTATCGGGGTTCGAATCCCTGCCTCCCAGCCAAGTTCGAAACCCGGCTCGCATTCCACCAAAGCGTCAATCAATTCAAACACTTCCATGCTCGACGGCCTGCAGTTGGAGCGGGAACGTCGTTCTCTCAACCAATTCCTCAATTTCGAACGGTTTTTCTGAGTAAATGTGGCGGTCCTCGCCTCGATTACGGCGACGTGACATTTTCGAGCGACACTTCGACGCGCGTTCCTCGCGTCGGGCAGGATCGTCGGCGCTGGCCGTCAGGAGCAGCGGCCCGTCTCGATGCAGAGACGCTACCCCGTGTACCCGCAGACGCCCATCCTCGGTGAGTTGACGACGGGAAGGAACATCGCGTCCGAGCAGGGATGCGCCTTCTGGTGCGCGGTGCACACAAACGGACTGCTCTCGCGCTCGTGCGCGCAACAGACCCGTGTCGCCGGTTGGCCGCAGACGCCGCAGGTCCAGGGCAGTGGATTGTTGCGCACCAGAAGACGCACGGACTGTTTTCCGATGCGGCCTTCGCGCGCACCGGTGCGCACTATGGCCAGGCGGGTCGTCGATCCGAAATCGTAGTCGTAGGTTCCCTTTTCGCCGGTTCGACCGAACACTTCGCCGATCTTCGCCCGCAGGCTGCGCTCACGGTTGGCACGCCCGAGCAGGCCGGACAGGCCGCTCGGCGAAGATGAATAGCGAAACGTCGAAACGGAAAACATGCTCAGGTGCCCGCAGCACTCGACCCAGGTGTCGCGCAGAAACGTGTCCAGTGCCGACAAGGCCGCGGCGGCGTCTGCCTCGATGTCCAGCCAATACTCGGGAGCGCCCGTTGCGGTGACACGCAGAGTCAGAAGGTCGGCGGCGCGGGAGTGATCCACGTCGTGAGCGGCCGCGCAGGTGCCGTGATGAGCGGCACTACGACGTTTGTCGACGCGGTCCCCGCAGAGGGCACAGGTCCCTTTGAAGCTCCGTTTGAGCATGCGCCATGATAGCGCGACGCGCCGCTCATCGAGTGATGTGGCGCGCGGGGGGAGCGAACATGAATCAGGATGGCAAGTGCGGCGCCTGTGGACAGAACCTTGGCTCGTTTGAATCCATCACGGTCGCCGGAGTGGGCGACCGCTGCCACCCATGTTTCAATCGCGAAATGGCGGACCGGCTGGGGGTCGCGTTCGACAACACTCCGCTCCAGCCCATCGTGATCGCCGATGCGGACGGCGTTCCGCATACCTTCCGGATCCGGTCAATGCTCGTGGCAACCGGTCACGAGATGGAAGCGCTCGAGCTGACCAACGACCAGCAACTCGGGTACTGCTTCCGTGTGCTTGGGGAGCTCGAAACCGACGCCTGGGAGCTCTTTCGACAACTGCACGCCACGATGCGCCGCGAGATGGCGCAGCGCCACGTCGAGCGCACCCAGTTCGGCTGGCAGCTCACGGGCGACCACCGCCTTGTCGGACGCATCGAGTGGGACGCGGAGACGAACGGCGAGCTGCCGCTCGTCGTCATCGACGGTAAACCATTCACGTGGGAACAGGTCGGTCGCATGCTGATGACGTTCGAGGGATTCACGCTCGACGCGCGCGTCGAAGACACGATCCAAGCGGTCGCCGATCCGATCTGAACCCGAGCGAAGCGCGTCGGACCTCACACGGACGCGTCAAGCGCCGCAGGCGTGAAGCTGCCGCGCGATGTGAAGCCTAAAGTCAAGCCCCATGCACAACGAGGCCCGCGTTCGTCAGTTCGACGAACGCAGAGTCGGACAGCGCGAGCACAATCGCCGGAAGTTCGGCGAAGAAGCGCCGCGCCAGTTCGTCGTTTGCGATGTTGCCGACAGACACGAACAGGAGCCGACCGGGTCGCCTCAACAGACAAGATGTGGCTGCTCACGAAATCCGCGTCTTTGGTCACGACGGCGCGGCCGTCAAGGTCCGCAAGGCGGCAGATTTCCGCGTCGGTCGTGCGGTTGCCCGCAGGAAGATCGCGGGTGTGGACGGCGTCGTGCCCGACGGTGCCCAGGCGGCGCGCGAGCCGACGAGGCAATTGCGCGTCGATGAGGAACCTCACGCGGCCGGCGGCTGGACGCGCTTGACCTGCGCGAGCCGGGCGGCGAACGCCAGGGCAGCGAGCACGTCGTCTCGCTCGAGGTCCTCGTAGTCGCGAAGGATGTCCTCGGTGGTTGCGCCGCCGCTCAGGAGTTCGAGGATGACCTCGACTGGATAGCGAAGCCCACGGATGCACGGCTTTCCGTGACAGATCTCCGGGTCGATCGTGATGCGGTCCAGTAATTCAGGCATGGTCTCGGCCGCGCGTTGGACTGACCTCGAATCATAGCATCCGGCTCTGCTCTGTGAGCATGATCCACTCCGGTGGACACTCTTCGGGGCGCGCTCCGGAGACTCTCTCCGAGGAAATCTCCGGAGTCTTTTGCGGCGAGTGTCATTTTGAGTGTCATTGTCGCGGCAAAATCAGCGAACGGCGGCAATAGGCGGAAAACAACGGAAGAGCCGGTTTCGGGTCAAGCGGTTCCAATGGAAAGAGTTGGCGACTGTCGGCGAAAGCTGGAAGGTGATGGAAGGACTGGTCGCCGGAGTCCCTGCCTCCCAGCCACACAAAATCGCCTGTGTTTTCAGTCACTTCCAGCACAGGGTGTTCCACGATCCAACCATTACCGATCGGCCGCAAAATCCCGCCATTATCGCCTCCGGGAACAGGCCGTAGACTCTCTACGTCTTAGGTACAGACTCTCGATACCCTATGGCCCCGCACTCCTTGCGAGCTGACACGCGCACCGACCTTTTGCACTGCGCCGCCCCCGACATGCGTCGGACGTTTGCATGGCTCGAGGATGATCGGCGCCCGTTGGACTGGAACGGGTCCGCGAATCGGCTCTTTACGCGCTTTCGCGACCAGGATCTGCAGCGGCCGATCATCGAGCACTTCGAGCGCGTGGCCCGCCGACAGCCAGGCCGCATCGCGATCAGGGGCGGGGACACCGCTCTCACCTTCGGCGAACTGTGGGACGGGGTCTCGGGACTCGCCGAAACACTGACTGCCGAAACCAATCCCGGCGACCTGATCGGCATCCTGCTGCCGGCATGTCCGATGTTTCCGCTCGCGATGCTCGCGTGCCTCGCCTCGGGACGCCCGTTTGTCGCACTCGATACACACTATCCGCCGGACTGGCTCGATCACGTGCTGCGGGATGCGCGTCCAACGCTGATCATCACACTGGAGGATGGCCTCCGGAGTGTCGAGTGCAGCGTCGAGGCCCGGATGCCAACCGTGCGCGTCGTCCGCCTGACGGGCATGCCCAGATCCGCGCGCAAGGGTTGGCGACCGGCCACCATGGGCGTGGACGAACCCGCTTGTGTCCTGTTCACGTCCGGCAGCACCGGGCGGCCAAAGAGCATCGTGAATAGTCAGCGAAACCTGCTGCAGCGCGTGGCTCAATCGACGAACGCCGCGCACATCAACACGGCGGACCGACTGCTGACTCTCGCTTCGCCTTGCACGATTGTCGGCGTCCGCGACGTCATGACCGCGCTCCTGGCAGGAGCAAGCATTCACCTCCTCGGCCCTCAAGGCGTCGGCGCGCGAGAGATATTGGACGTGATCCGCACGGAGGCCATCACCATCCTGTTCGCGTTTCCGGCTCTTCTGCGATCCATCGTCGCGGCTCGTGGGGGACGCGCGGGATCCTCTCTGAGGCTGGTCCGTGTCGGCGGAGACACGACGTTGTGGAGCGACATCGAAACGCTGCGCGCGTGGCTCGCACCGGAGGCCGCAATCCAACTGATCTACGCCGCCACGGAAGCGCCGATGACGCAGTGGTTCGTTGACGACAGGTGCAGGCGTCACGACGCCCGCATTCCCATCGGCTATCCGCTGCCCGGCAACCGTCTCGCGTTAGTCGATGGAGAGGGTCGCGCCACGCCCCACGGCGAAGTCGGCGAGCTCATCGTCGCAAGCCCCTACGTTTCGTTGGGACGTTGGGTCGACGGGCGTCTTAAGGACGAGAGCGTTGAAACCGGTGGCGGGCGCGGATGGCGAATTTTTCGCACCGGAGACCTCGTGCGCCAGAGGCCCGACGGGCTGCTGGAGCGAGTCGGCCGCAAAGACAGGCAAGTCAAGATACACGGGTCTCGCGTTGATCTCGACGGCGTCGAAGCCATGCTTCGCGGGCACCCTTTCGTACGAGATGTCGCCGCAGTGGCACGGCCGAGTAGCGCTGATGGCACGATGACACTCGTCGCGTACGTGAGTGCGCGCGATGACGCGCCTAGCGGGCTGATCGACGAATTGAAGGCGTTGCTGCGCTCCGCGCCGCCGCCGATGCGCCCTGCACGCTTCTATCTTGCACCCTCGATTCCACGGCTGCCGAGCTCGAAACTGGACATTCGCGCGCTCGCTGCGCTGGATGAGGCCCACGTTCAGCGCGAACGTGCCCAATCGATCGATGAAGCCGCGCTCGCTCCGATTGCCGGCGATCAGATCTCACAGACGGTGGCTCGCGTCTGGCAACACGTGCTGTTCGTGCCGGTTCGCGCAGCTGAGGATGATTTCTTCGACAGCGGCGGCGATTCGCTCAAAGCCATCACGTTCGTGACCGAGCTCGAGCGTGCGCTGGGGCTCGAGATCTCTCTCACCCTCATCAACGAGGCGCCGAGGTTTGACGAGCTTTGCCAGGCGCTG
>OBEQ012955118.1_pt1 | contig 30910 bp, 38 predicted proteins | sample 1670901 | NCBI WGS metagenome assembly OBEQ01 (sample SAMEA104232315, study PRJEB22302) | groundwater metagenome | biome: forest; feature: aquifer; material: groundwater | place: USA | collected 2011-08-07 | depth 5.4 m | reverse complement strand
TAGAACCTTTAGAAGAAGCTCTAGGTCAAATAACTAACGTTAATTCTGTTCAAGTTGTAGATATGAGGCGTGCTTTCGGCTAAGACTAAATGAATAAAATGCTAACTCAAGAACAATCAAGAGAAATAAAAAAGAAAATAATAAGTCAGTTAGAATCAACTCTCCCACAAGATAAAAAAGAAGAAACAATTTCTTATATTGAATCCCTAGATTCTGACCAATTGGAAGAATTCTTAAAAAGAAATAAATTAACTGCAGAACAAGATGGAGAACAAAACATATTCAGAATGATCGTAGAAGGTAAGATTCCATCTTATAAAATAGCAGAAAATGAAGAAGCAATCGCAGTTCTTGAAATAAATCCCCAATCTTTAGGCCATGTGATAATTATTCCCAAATACCATGTCATGAAAATTGATGAGATGAAAGGCCTAGTTCACGACTTAGCAAAAGAAGTTTCTAAACATATAAAAACAAAACTTAGAGCTAAAGAAGTAAAAATCGTTTCCGCGGTTGTTCTAAATAATGCTTTAATCAATGTAATTCCAGTTTATGATAATGGAACTAGATTAAAAGAAAAACCTTCTCCAGAAGATTTACAAAAATTACAAGAAAAGTTATTAATGAAAGAAAAAGTAAAGAAAGTCGCCAAATCAAAGGCTAGTAAAAAATCACCCTCCAAAGAAATTCACTATAAAATGCCAAGAAGAGTTCCTTAATAACAAAAACAAAACAAAGGCAATAAAAAATACAGGAACAAATGGTATTCCTTCTTTTATAACAACATTTTTCCGATAATTCTTTCTAATAAAATCTATATCCTTCTTTGACAACCCCTCAAAATCCTTCTTGATAATTCTTTTACCAATCTTCAAGTCCTCATAAAGCCAGTCCCCCTCTCTTAAATCTTTAACACTCAAACTTTTTATCATAAAGATCTCTTCAACAGTTTTAGCCATAATAAACAAATATGGAAGAATAAAAATAATCAAAGCCAAAGCAATGAAAAGCTTAATCCACATCCCAAGAATAGCAATAACAATAGCCAAAACCAAACTCAAATAAATATATTTTTTATTTTTCTTAAACATTCCTTTGAAATTCTTCTTAAATTTACCCACATCAGAAGAAATCAACACAAAACTGTAAAATATCCCATATAAAGCGCCACAAAGCAAGAATAAAAACAAGAATAAACCGAAAATCAATAAATCCCCCTTAAATGAATTGCTTAAAGGTAAAACAGTTCCCAAAGCAATAAGCAATTTTGCATCTCCCCCTGCAAAAATTCTACAGTAATAAAGCAAATTTCCAAGTACAATAAATACTCCTAATCCAATTATCCCCTGAATCAAAAACCACCATTGAGAATTAAAAAGTGAATAAAAAAACCTAAATCCTAAAGCAAACATAATCAAAGAGAAGTTTAACCAATCTGCAACCTCTCTAGTTTTAATATCCTGTATTACAGCAAAAACAAGCCATATCAAAGCTAAACCAATCAAGAATAATTCTGGAAATATCATATACATTCAACCTCTTTAATATAACAGTTAAAAGAAAAAGAGTTTATAAGATTTCTTTATGGCGCAGGGTTGGTATAAGAACAACAAATCTTTGCTGCATCATTATCACTAAAAGACCCAGGAAGTATAACTCCCTTGATTCCCCCAGTCTTATCAGGACATTTCTTATCAGTTGTTGCAACAGCCCATTCACTAGTGGAACCAGCAGCATGACTTTCTCCACAAGTCTTCAATGCTTGCTGTGAAGGACAACTAAAAGTTTGACATGACTTAAATCCATATTTGTCTCCATAATTCTTAACAAAATTATCACAAGTATCAGTTACTTTCTTATTAGGCAAATCATTTGCTTTCAAATCTCTTGTTAAAGTACAATAATCATACTGACTATTAAGATTACAAGCAGTATCACAAGCCTGAGAAATTTTATCCACATTGTTGCTAGAAAATAATTGATCTTTCAGATTACTCCACCCAAAAGCAAAACCAGCGATCAATACAACAAGAACTATTACTCCAAGGACAATCAGAATTATAGCATTAATACTAAGTCCTTGTCCCCTTTTATTATCCATATTATATATCATGTAATTTTGTTTTTAAATGTTTCTTTTCAATTTAAGGTTTAAATGTTTTAGTTATGTTGACTGGAACATAGGATTTGTCATGCAATAGCCATTCTTTAAAGTGATAATCTTCTAAGGCCTGAGTTATTACTACCACACCACTAGAAGAATCGTAGCTTATTACCGCATCAGCTTGAGAATCCTTTTGAATTAAGTCGACTGCCTCTTGTTTAGTCTTACCCAAAGCCAAATAAGTGTAAAAATGTTCTATATTAGAGTTCATATTTTCTTGCAAATTTAAACCAAAAAAAGAATTCTTAAACTTATCATTTTCTACAACAAATGTAACATATGCAATTGTGCAAACCAAGAAAATGCCAATCACAAGAATGGTTATGGGTATATCTCCTTTTTTATTCATTTTAATTTTCAGCAATAAATTTAGTTACCCCCCTAAAGATTATTTTTTTATTATTAGAAATATCATATTGAGCATATATGCTTGGCATACGGCTGTATAGATGCTCCACATCCCCAAACCCAGTCTTTTCACCCAAATTAGTATCTTCAGGATTAAAAAAATCATTTTTCAAAACTCTATAAGTACCTCCAATTCCATCAAGGGAAGATTTTGATTCGTCAGAAGGATTATAATCTAAACTAAAAATTCCCACACCATGAGTTCCAGAAGGAATAAAAAAAAGTGTTTTGACATCCCTAGAGACATAGATAAACCAGAATATTCTTTTTGCTAAGCCACCGGAATCACTGTTTAAATTTCCTTCAGCCACAATACTATCGTAAATCTTAATTTTATCTTTGCTAACTGTCAGTAAATAAGCAGAAAAAGATTTCTCTATTGAAAGATCACTTGCCTTATAATCAACAAAAGAAGGGTTTACAATACTTATCCTTTGAGAAGACAATTTCCCACCACTAAAAATAGAAGCCCCTTTAGCAATGGCAGAAGTTGCAAAAATAAAAGCTGTCAAAATTACAATTATAATTATTGTGGCAACTAACCAAGTCATTGATTCTCCAATCTGCGCCCTCTTATTCCTAATTAACATTTTCCACCGCCTTGTTTACACCAGTAAAGATCTTCACCATAATTTTTGTTTGTTCTTTTCCAGGATTATCCTGTAAAACATAAAACCATTTTTCCTTACAAACAGGACTTTTAGAATCTAAATTACATTGCGAAATCCAAGAGACGTCTAAAGTTTTGACTGTAGCACCATTATTCAAAAGTGTAGAACATTTTCTATCTTCCAAATTACAGGAGTTAAAATCGTAAAAGGAAACCTCAACAAATAAGTCATGTTGTTGATTTTCAAAATTCAAACCACATACAGACATAAAGTTATCAGAAGTTAATTGTTTTCCATCCAAGGCATAGTTTAATTTTCCACCCTTAGAAATACAGTCAGAAACTTTGTCTCCCAAAAACCCACCCTCAACTCCTCGAACATCATATTTAGAGCTGTAAAAGATGCTTACTGCAGCAACAATTGCTACAGTCGTTATTATCAAAATGGTGAACCAATAAACAGACAATACTTTGTCCGTTCCTCTTCTATTCATTTTTAACCTCCCCAGTTTTTTGAGCTACAACAATAACATATTCTTTTTCATTTATTGGCCTAGCAACAACTTGAACATCATTAAAAAAGTAGTACTGGCCTGCAGAATTCTCATCTAATTTCACAGTAACAGTATTTCCACTAATTGTAACAACTTTTTCAAAAGGAAAATTCTTTGCCTTTTCTCCCAAAGCCGTTTCCATATTAACAGTAATTTCTATCTTATCAGAAGTACTGTGCACATATGAAGAATCAATAAGTAAAGCAATCTGTTTAGCATAATTGTCTTCTAAAATAGCTTTTCCACCACTATTCAAAAACAAAAACCCAATTAGAATGCTTATAAAAAGTAAATTTAAAATAATAAATATAACGTTTTCAGTTAGAATATTTGCTTTTTTATTTTTTAACATTTTAAGCTAAATTGAAAAACCTTTCACATTTCAAATCCTTTATATTATCCAGATAATTAATTTCTACCATTTGTTCTTTTCTTTCTTGTTCAACACTATAAATTATGACAAAAGATTTATCAAAATTAAAGTCATTTGGAATAACCAAAGAATTTTTCAATGAAGTTAAATCTTGCTGTGAAGAAATTTGTTTAATAACATCTGTCTTGTCAACTTTAACACCATTCATATAAACCTGGCTACAGATTCCACATTGTTTATGATCACTTGGAGTTACACGGTTAAGAAATCCCCAATCAACAAAGTTTAATCTCCCTCCACCGTATTGCCACCAACAATCAGACATAGCATTTCCTATATCCTTAGCAGTTTCCTCATCTTTATTTGTTTTAATCACTTTAACACTAGTATCTTCAGAACATTTTTCACCTCTTGTTAAACAGAAATATTCAGAATGGCAATTCAAAGAAGAAACTCCAAGAATGTCTTTAGCCTTTAGTTCAACAGAATTTTTGCATATTTCTTTTTGAGAAGTCTCCTTAAATCCTAATTGGTATATAAAAAATAAAATAACAACAAAACTCATAATCAAGATTACAATTGTAACTATTTGAGATGTTGTCAATTCACCTTTACTGTTAGTCAAGTTTTTCATGGGAAAACTCCTACTCGTTTAAACATAAAATATAGCCCCGCAGCAGCCAATATAAAAAAAGCTATCCAAATTATGTATTTGATTAATTCTTCCAAGCCCATGCCCTTTTTATTCATTTTTTAGTTATCTTTATTTCATCATTTAATTTTTCAATTGATAAACCCACTGGAACAGGTCTAATTTGAATGCTTCCAGGAGCATCATCAGATAAAAAATTGACCTTTTGCGAAACCTCTAAACAAATCTTACTTTCTTTTAATAAATTTTCAGTCGTCGATCTTTGGTAAAATGATAAATCAGTCATGCAAATACAATTTTCCCATCCATTTAGCCTACAAATATTTGGAACAGCATCCATTTTAACGTTCCACGAATCAATAAACCAACCCGCCGGATTGTAAATTGTAAAACTCTCTTGTTGTGAATCAATAGCCTGCTTTAATTTTTCTACCGTAGCCTGAGCTTGTTTTTCTTCTTGTCCAGACTTAAAACTCATATATAACGTAGTAAGAAACCCAATAAGAAGAATTATTGCAATTACAGCAATAATTATCTTCAACGTTTCTTCAGCAAGTAAAAATCCTCTCTTGTTTGAAAAAACTTTAGTTTTTGAAAACCCCGAGTTGTGTTTATTCATTATCATTTTAATAAAAAAAGAACATCCTTAGTTTTATCCCCAGTTCTAAAAAATTCCAAAACATAATCCTTAAAAAGAAAGCCCACAGCAGCAATTACTGCGACAGCGACAATTAAACCAAGAATAATCTTAATTAAATTCTCAATAGTTAATTCCATAGCTATCTCCCAGAAAACAAATTTTTAATTTGATCTATCAGAGAAATCCCCTTATTTTTCATAATAAAAATAGCCAGTGTCAATATCACCAGCACAGCCACAGCAATCAAAATCCACGGAAGATAGTCTGAAACAATTCCTCTTTTGTTAGTCATGTTAAAAAGTAGAGAAAATAGATTATAAATTTACCTGTTAAATCCATTTCTTTACATAGGAATATTTTTAAATTAAATTCACTCAATTAAAAGATGGAGAAGGTGCATAGTTTCTTGGTATTGTCTTTTTTGGCACTTTTTCTAATCAATATTACATTAATTGGAGCCTACTTCTTCTTACAATATGGTTCTGTTACATTAAGCCCAGGAGAGAATTATACAGTCAACATTCCTTTTTTCGGAAAATCTAAATTCTCTGTAATATGTGGAAAAGCGGAAACAAATTCTGGAGAAGCTCTTCAAGGAGTCAATATTAATGCTTATTATAAAAACAATTCGGTGAACAAAAGCACCACAGATTCAAAAGGAAGATATTGTATTTATTTTCCAGAAATTAATTCAAATAGAAAATACGATATTTTCATAGAATACAATAATCAAACAAGTAAAGGAGATCCAATTCAATTAGCAAGTAATGACTATTCATTGGACTTTACAAATAATCTGATTTTTAGAAAGTCATCCGACCAGTATGCTATTTTAAATGGATCAATAACTAATGAAGATGCAAAAATTGAAAATGGCAGATTTGAAATAAATTTACAATATTGGCCAAGTAATTCAGGCGAGAGATATGAAATATTTGATTATCAAAGATATTCTATTAACATAGACCCTAAAGGAACTTACAATATTCCTGACAATGATTTGAATGTATCTTGGAAAATCCCAGATGATGTTGAAATTGGAAGATATAAATTTTTCATAAAAACATCCTTCAATGCAGAAGAAAAAACAAAAAGTATTTTCTTCAATATCTCTGCATAAATCTTTCTAGATTAAATTTATCCCCCAAACCCACCAAGAACAATTGAAGCAAGTAATGATAAAACCAAAGCTCCAACCAAAGCTACAATAAAGTATAAGGTCATTCCAATCATCAAATGACTAGCAGTCTTATTCGTTCTCTCTAATTTGTCTTCGCCAGAATCAATTGTAACTAAAGTATTAGTTAGAATAAATATAATCTGTATCAAATAAATTCCAACACTGATCTGCAAGAAATAAGGGGGGATCATCTGAGAAACATCAAATATATTTAACAAATTCTTCAAATTACCCACATCTGCGCCAGCAACATCTAAAGCTTTCAATTGATCAAGAATAGTGGTGATCATCGCAGCTAAAGCAACCACCACCCCAGACAGTATCGGAGCAAGGAAAGTGATATTGCTTTTCATATCAGAAACAACTTCAGCAAGTAAGTCTCTTAGTCTCTCATTAATTTTCTGTATATTCTTAACATATTCTGAAATTGACATCAAACTTCTTGCAGCAATTCTCAATCCCTTTTTAACACTCTCAACCAAAATCCTCATACTTGTTGCAATTAACTGAGAAGGATAATAGATAATCGCGCCTCTTTTTCTATCAAAAAGAGCATTTTCAACACTCATTCCGTTTTGTTGAATGTTATAATTCACTCTTCTAAAGAAATCCTCAGTCCTCATACCTTTAGAACTCTCAGCGACTTTAGCAAAAACAATTTCAGCCGGAATTCCAGATCCTAATCTATTTCCTAATTGAAATAAAGAATTATTAAACTCATACTCTAAACTTTTAGTATATTCTCTATTTTTAATTATTTCTTTAGTTTTATGCCTGTAAGAATAAACAAAGAACATTGCTATCCCTAGTGGAATAAACAAACTTAAAACCAAAGCTCCAACTCCAAATGGACCAGCGCCATTCTCAAAAAATCTGAAGAAATCTCCCTGTCCAAATATTCCCAAGCCAATATCAGACATTTTAAAATCTTTAGCTAAACCCAGCCATTGAGGAACAGGCGTAAACCCGAATATCAATGGAATCAATCCAATAATTAACAAAGGCAGTACTAAAATAAGAGCAATCCAGTAAACGGAATTGTCTTTATATCGAGCATATAGAGGATTCAATTCTAATAATTCAGTCTCACCATATCCTCCAGGTCTTTGCAACATAATCTTATTAGTCATATAAAAAACAAAGAAGGGAATAATCAAATTGAAGATTATAAAGACATGATACCACTGTAATAATCCTTTCAATAACGTTGATGCTAAAGGCAATAATGCCAAACCCAAAGTTGGTAAAACAACTCCCAACATGTAAACATTAGTCAAAGGAGATCGAACATCATGTGTGAACTTCAGCATCCTATCATAAACTCCATCTAAAACAGTTTGTAATGATTTTTCCAAAATCTGGACTCTTAATTCTTCTGAAGGCTCAAATAAACTTGATTCAATTAGATGAAAAGATTCAACAAATTCAGGGCTAAAGTCTCTCCAAGTTTCTAAGTAGTGATCTAAACTTTCTTTGATAGTTGAATACTTACCAACTTGAACATCATAGAATACCTTTCTAAGGTCCAAAGATAAAGGAGGATGTAAATGCTCTGCAGCAAATCCAATGGCACGCTCTAAATTTGAAGTATGCCGCATATAAACAACAACATAAAGTATTGCAGGAACCATTTGTGATGATGCTTTCAATCTCCATCTCATCGCAAGTCTCTCAGGCATGCCCATAACATAATAATAAACAAAAACTCCTACGACAACACCCAGAAAAAAGATTAGGCCAAGCTGTGTTAAAGGAAAATTAGGAAAAAGCAAGTATATAGCCGCTGAAAGCAAAAATGTAAAGAAAAAGATTCCTAAAAAAGTAAACACCGCTAAAGACAAAGCCTGTGAAGGAGTTACATTCAAATGAGCTATCTCCAAATGTCTACTTATTTTTGCCCTATCCTTCTCCGAGGCTCTTAAAGAAATAATATTCCCTAAAGTATTACACCATCTTTCATATCTTGTGAAGTCCGGAATAGTTTCTTTTCTAAATTCAGAATATTCTCTACTGAAATCTCTGATTTGATTCCCCTCATTTTTAACCTCATCCTCAATCTTTCTTCTATATTTCTCCAGAACGTCTTTTGTATCCATAAAACACCATCTTTATATCAGTAGAAATAGCTAAATTTCGTTAATAAATATTGCTAAAGATAATTAATATGAAATAAGCCATTTTAATGTGCCATCTCTAGAAACAATAAGAATTTTTTTCCCAGATCTATCAAAAGCGCAGGAGCTGACTATCGGTCCACCCGTATTCTTAACATTTAAAATGTTGGGATAAACTTTATTGCCAGATATTAAGGTAAATTTAAAATTATTAGGTATGAACTCGCTGGCAATAGTAGAAAAAGCACCAATAGTCGTTTCATTATAAATGCAATAGCCCTGATAATAAAAATCTTTCAAAACAGTGATCTTTTCGCCAGAAGGAAAGTTGAATAAAGGTGCATCTCCCTTATCAGAATAAATGATATCATTAGTAATCCATCGAAAAGTATCTTTTGAAGTTCTTACATCAGACGTGCTCCAATTGTTTAAGTATAATATTCTATAAACAAAATCTCCCCTCACAGTTCCATTAGTCTCTGGATCTAAAATTGTGGTCTTTTCAGACCCATTTTTATTTTTTATAAAGGTACGAAAATTAATTAAGTTATGATCTGGAGAAATAAAAAAGCTTGAGAGACCCCATTGGGTGTAAAACCCGATTTGATCCTCATTAAGAACCTTTAAATTGTCTATATTTAGTCCTCTACTTTTAGCAAATGATTCCGTCCATCTGTTACATACAAATCGATAGTCTCCACACTCAACGATATCATCATAAATTTCAATACCACTATTGCTCCGAATTTTAAATAGAACAGTACTATTAGTATAATTAATGCTATTCCCTATTGAATCGATATTAAAATTGCCATTGCCTTGACACTCATCACTAACACACCTATCAATTTTAAAACCTAATCTATCGTTATTGCTAAATAAATAAAGTCCCAGAATAAGGAGAACCGCTATAATCAAAATTAAAAATAAAATATATTTCTTTTTCATATTAAATCGCCTTAGCCTTTATCTTTTCCTTCAACCATTTCTGCCACAAAGGAAAAACTCTATCACTCATTGGCAACCCAATTTCTCTAGAAACAACATCTGAAATAATATGAAAAGCATTATTAGATAAAACATTAAATTTAGCTTCTAAAAGTTCAGGCATTTTTAGTTTTTCGGACATATCAACAATTTCTTGTTTTATTTTAGCTCTTAATAAAATATTATCATAAATAGCATCCCAATTTCCAGCCCAGCCACGAACTTTAGATGCAATATCTTTAATAATCTCCGATTCACCATTAATTAACTCTGGTGTAGGTTCTAATTCATCCTTTTCAACATTATATCTCATTAAATCAATAAATCCCTTTTCTAATTCAGGATCTTGCGTCCAATGTTTTCTAACTTCTGTTAATTGTAAAACTCTTTTTCTATTATGTAATCCATCAGGACTTTTAATTGGATTAGCAACTACAATTAAATCAGTTGCTTTAAAACTAGTAACAGGAACTTTCAAATCATTTACAACTCTATCAAAAACAGCATAAGGAGAAGCACCATGAATTGTTCCTGCAACAACATTTGCCAAAGCCCCAATACGCATAGCTTCATACAAAGCCTGCGCTTCACCACTTCTAACCTCTCCAACAATCAAAGACGAATCTCCTAATCTCAAGCTAGTTCTAATTCCCTCCGAAGCTTCAACCTCTGTAGAGGTTTTCAATAAAGCAGATCGAACTTTCATTCTTAAAATATTATACTTCAATTCTCTCATAGAATCAACTGGCAACTCTAAAGTATCTTCCACAACAATTATTCTATATCTAGGCATAATCTCTAACATCAGGCTACCAAGTAGTGAAGTTTTTCCACTAGATCTTGTACCAGCAATTAACAAGGTTCTTGAACCATCAATCAAAAAGCTCAATAATCCCGCAGACAAAGAATTAATCATTTTATTCTTAACAAATAAACTCAATGTCCAAGGATTTTCTCTATGCCTTCTCAAAGCATAAGCAAGTCCTGTAGGAGATAAAGGCTCTTGAATAATTGCAACTCTTGCAGATAATTTTCCAATAGTTATTTGTGTATCTAAAATAGGATTTGCTTCATCCAAAGGTCTTCCAGAAATTAATCTAAATTTAGCAGCCCAAGAATTAGCATCTTCTTGTGATGGCAAAATATTTGTAACACATTCTTCAAATCTTTCATGCATTATAAAAACGGGATTCAGAGATATTGGCGCATTCAAAACAATATCCTGCAAATATTTGTCCTGCAATAAAACTTCAATCAAACCAAAACCAATAGTGTGTCTCACTAAAATAGTTGCTAATTTATTCAGGTCATTGTATTTTATCTTAATATTTTTACTCGACGCTAAATCTTGCACTAAATCTCTGGAAATATTGAAAAAAACCTGTCTTGTTCTGTCAGTATCAACAAATTCCTCAGCTTTAGGTTGGTGTTCAATTAAAACACTCCTTGCCAAATTCAGAAGCATATGGAAATCTTCTGTCAAATTATACTCAGGGGGCATTAGATGATAGACAAGTTTTGTATCATCTTTCCTCCTCATAACAGTTACAGTACTCTCATCATAAGTTCCTTGTGCAATAGTATACTGATCTACGATCTCAGCTCCTTCCGGCAAATCAGAAACAAGCCTTGTGAAAGTAAAATTAGGAATTACATCTACTTTGAAAAATCGATTATAAATTTCTCTATCACCACGTTTATAATCCTCTAAATAAGGCATTGCCAATTGCATAATCCTCGTTCCTTGCAATAGAGAACTAATCTTCTCTAAAAGCCTAATATAATGCATCTCATCAGCCTTATAATTTAACGGGGCCCTCTCCAAAATAATACGTTCTTCCATCAATAACCTTTTCAGTTCATGATAAGCCAAAATAGGATCTTGTTTCATGACAAGTAAAAGATATGACAGAGCATTGTGCCTTCTGCCCATTTGATCTTGTAAATTTAAAACCAACTTTTCAGGCGAAAGGACTCTTTCCTGCTTAACAAGATAAGTGTAAACCTGCGCAAGTTCAATCAAATAAGAGGTTTCTGCTACATCATAATTATAATTCCTTTGTTGAACAAAAACAACTCTTGAGATATTAGAATTTTCAATTAAAGCATCAACAGTTCTAGACATAATTTCACCTGAATCAGCCAAAGAGGGAACATAAGGTGCTCCAAGATAATTCAAGTACAAAACATCCTCTCCTCCTTCCTTCATAACCTCAAAACTATACAAAGGCGTCTCTTTTTTGAATTGCATTTCTTTAGGAACAAAAACATATTAATAAAAGTTGCTAATCCAAAACAATTTAAATCCCTTTTCCATTCTAAAAATACAAAAGATGGCAGCCCAAGAACAAAATCCAAGTTATGAGTCTGATTTCTATGGAGAAGTAGGAGTAAGGCTCAGAGACATAGAAGAAAGACAGAAAATAATGAAAGACAGGATCTTACTTGTAGGACAAAACCTCATAGATTTCAAGGAAAGAACTTTTGAAGACATAATACAAGTGAAAAAAGACATTGAATTAATAAAAATGGATATGAAACGCATAAAAGACTTCATTGAAAACATCTCAAATGAAACGGGTAATTTTGCAAGAAGAACAGATATAGACATTTTATACAAACAAGCCAAAATGTTCCAGCCATTAAATCTAGTAACAAAAGACGAAGTAAAGAAACTGATAGAAGAAGAAATTAAAAGGAAAAGGTAATAGGAAGAACCTTGGTTCGTCTTAGAAGAAGAGATTAAAAGAAGGCACTCTGTTTAAACTTCTTAGAACACAAAAGTTATAAACTAAATTCTGCTTTGTAAATTATGAGCATATTGGAACAAGTGCTTGAATTAAAAAAAGGAGGAGTTTCAGATAAAGATATCATCATCGAAATGCAACAAAGAGGTATTCCACCAAAAGAAATTGATTCAGCTCTACAGCAAGCAAGCATAAAAGATGCAGTAATGCAATCCAGCGGAGATTTTTCGCCTAATCAAGCTCCACAACAATACGAAGATAATTCTAATGCTTTAATGGAAAGTTTTCAGGATCCAAATCAAACAAAAGATATAGGCGGAGAACAGTATTATTCTTCTCAAAATTATGGTGAAGCTTCCGCACCTCAAGCTGAAGAACCATACGCTCCCCAACAGGCAGATCAAGGATATTATCAGCCCCAAACTCAAGACTACGGTGCTCCGGCGCCCGGACCTTCTCAAGAATTTGCCAATTACGATGACCAACAACAAGAAGTCTATGAACCATCTCTAGGTTTAGATTCAGAAACAATAACAGAAATAGCAGAACAAGTTGTTTTAGATAAAACAAAAGAAATGAGAGCACAATTAGAAAACACAAATGAATTCAAAAGTATTGCCAAAGCAAAAATAGATCATATTGAAGATCGTCTTCATAGAATAGAACAAATGATTGATAAATTACAATTATCAATTCTAGATAAAGTTGGTTCATATGTTGGAGGAGTAGAACATATAAAGAAAGAAATGGCAATGATGCAGGATTCATTTGGAAAAGTCTTAGAAAATGAAAATCTAGAAAAGTTAAAACACATTGCTTCTCAGCGTTCACCTTCATCGCCCCCAACACCACAACCTAAAACTAAAACAGTCCACATAGTCCATCATAAATCAAAATCACTTGGTTTAGAATCAAAATCTAAACCTACAAAGAAGAAAAGATTATAAGAGATTTAGATCAACTTTCTTTCTTAACGTTATAAACAATTGCTGTGATTAAAGCACCAATTATGAAATAAAATAATATAGTAAAAGTCCATAACATAAAATCAGACTGTAAAAATCCCTGAGTACCTGTTTTAAATATAATACCTAACGGCTTCTGTAAAAACAGATATCCTGACCAAGCAGGAGTACCACTTAATTCTTTAATATAATCAAAAAAAGTAAAAATAATAGAAGTCAATAAACCTCCAAGAAACCAACTAGGCCAACTCTTCCATCCCATATCACTTACCACTCATCAAAACTTTAGCAGTGGCCCCTGCAATGATCAAAAGCGCAATAGCCCCTAAAAACCTCGAAGAATAAAAGAATTCTTTTACATTAGACATAAATGGATCAGAAGGTCCAGGATTCCCGGGAAGATAAGGATAAATAACAGTGCTAAAGACCTTCATTAATGAAATTAAAAATACACCCACTAAAATCAAAACAAAAGTCCACATTATCCATGAAGGAGCCTTTTCAAACTTTCCTTGAGAAAATCCAATAATAACAAATATAAAGAACAGAGCGATTATCAGCATTGCAAACCAAGGAATAACATTCTCAACAACAGTTCTAACAGAAGTCATAGAAACAAAAATAATTCCAATAATAAATGCAACAAACATTATAACAACAGAATCATCTCCCAATATTTTCAGCTTTGTCAGTAAAGCATACATAACAATCGTAACAAGCAAGAAACCAAAAATAGGGATAAAATAGCTAAAGCCTGATAAGTCTGCTGCCATAATTATTGTCTCCAGCCCTGTAAAGGAATTGCATAAGGTTTCGCTTCTCTTCCACTAGAACTTGCAACTACAATAATAAGGAACACTGCAACAACCAACAATGAAATTATCAATCCCCAGTTATCTGTAAGCCAATAACTAGACTGCCATCCCAAAATATTTGAAGTTTTACTTAAAGTAACTATAGCGGCAATAGCTCCAATTCCAAGAAGAACATACATAATCCACCCTCTTGTAGGATCTATAAACAAGCCCATAAGAATAATAAAAATAAACACAACAGCTAAAGCAACTCCAGTTCTAGGAAACACCTCCGAGAAAAACTGAGGAACCAATCCCCATTGCAATGAAAGTAAACCAACAGCAACAGCAATAATTGCATTAATACCCTTGTTTTTATCTCCAAAGAGTTTTATAGAATTTAAGATACCAAAAACAATTGCAAATATTAACAAGAAAGGCAGAATATAATCAAAAAAACCTAAATTTGCCCACTGTTGCAATATTTCCTGAATAGTTGTCGCCATCTTTTTTCCGTATGTTTAAAACACAAGAATTTAATTTAAATATGTTTTGGTCTTACAGTTTCAAATTACTTCTTATCCCCACCAGCAAACGCAAAAGCTATTGCTCCAGCAATAATAGCTATAAACATAACATTAATCCAAAATGTTTTACTCCAGGACTGATAGAACAAAAAGCCAGTTATCCACTCCAGCGACCCAGAAGCCCAAAATACAGCAACAACTAGAGATACAGCAATAAGCAAACCGAAAACCCATTTCATCCATCTCTCTGGCTTAAATCCATCCTTAGCATCAGCACTTACGAATCCATAAAGAATCATAAATATTAAAATAATAACAACAGTAACAGAGAAATACAATACTAAATTAGTCACAATAGCCTTAGGTAAAACATATCCTACAAAGATCAAAGCAATCACAAAGCTTGTTAAAGCATTAATTTGCTTCCTACCATCCCCAAAGATCTTTATTTTTTCAAGAATTCCAAAAAGAATTACGAAAACTAAAAGAAAGGGTAGGATATAATCCCTAAAAAGCGCACTAGAAAATATAAAGTCAGCCATTTTAATACCTTTTTTGTAAGTTAAAGATATAAATTAATAATTGTTTAAAAATCCTTCTATATTCTTCAGATTTTTAGGTCACAAAAATTTAACTCAAAGACGAAAAATTTTTGATGTTTAAAAACCCATCTAAGTTTTACCCAAGCCCGCTCACATAATATCTTCAGTCGCTTCTTCAATCATAGAATCTTGAGATGGGAGTGCAACACTGCTTATGATAAAAACATCTCCAACTGATTTCACAAATTGATGAGGTATTATCACTCCTCTTGCTCCACCAATTCTAGAAAGCATATTATTGCTAACTTTTATTCTCCATCCATCGATCTTATTATCGACAAGATTGATCTCTTCAATCTCACCAAAAAAATCACCCGTATCTGTAAAAACTCTTAGACCAATAACTTCACTCAATTTTCTTATTTTTAACATAACAACTAGATAAATGTCCTATTTATATACTTTTCTCTACTATAAAAACGATTATAGCATAAGATTTATAAGACAAGCATAGTTAGAATTTATATGCTAAACAGCAAAGAATTGGGAATAATAGTTCTTGTCACATTGATTTTAGGTTTTGTTGTAGGTTTCAATAAAGGAATAACACTGTATGCATTTGCCGTAGCCTGTTTATTCATATTAATCGTTCTTTTAATCAACATTATTGCGAAAAAAATCGCAGCACATTTCTATGAATCAGAAATAGAAGTTAAAATTTGGCAAATGCAAAGATACGGTTTCAGACCAAATCAACATTTAAACAAACCAATCCCTATTGGAATTTTCGCTCCAATTATATTAGCAGTCGCTTCTATAGGAAATTTAAAATGGCTTGCCTCACTAAGTTACGATATTAAACCAAAAGTCTACCGTTCTGTTAAAAGACATGGATTATACAGCTTCTCAGAGATGACCGAATGGCATATTGGAGTAATCTCAGCAATAGGAATTTTCACAAATTTAATTGCCGCAGTAATCTTTTACTTCCTTAACTTGCCAGACTTATCAAGATTAAATGTATATTATGCATTTTTTAATATGATTCCATTTGATGAACTAGATGGGAATAAAATCTTTTTCGGTTCAATAATATTATGGAGCTTCCTAGCAGCACTAACTTTAATTGCAATAGGCTACGCTCTTCTTCTATAGAGCTAATTTCAGTACATCCCATTTCTAGCAAAGAATATAAGAACCGTCTATTCTTGAAGAAAAAACAGAGGAAAATGGAATTTTTACAAGGCATTGAACCAAGAGAATATCAAATAAAAATACTAGAAACTTGTAAAGATAAAAATTGTCTCGTAGTTTTGCCAACAGGAATAGGAAAAACTCTGATCGCATTAATGCTTGCAATAGAAAGAATGAAAAAATTTCCCACTGAAAAAGTTCTTTTTCTTGCCCCAACACGTCCGCTTGTAGAACAGCATTTAAATTATTTTAAATCACATCTCCCAGAACTCTTTGGAGAAATGACCTTATTTATTGGAAAAATCGCAGCATCTGAAAGGAAAAAACTCTGGCAAAATTCAGATATCATCTTTTCTACCCCACAATGTATTGCAAACGATTTAAGAAACAACCTCTACGACTTGAAACAAGTTTCTCTTCTTGTAGAAGATGAAGCACACCGTTGTATAAAAAACTACGATTACAAGTATATAGCAGATGTGTACATAAAAACCTCTCAAAACGCAAGAATTTTAGGAATGACGGCTTCACCTGGAAGTGATAGGTTAAAGATTAAAGAAATTTGTAAAAATTTGTCTGTAGAAGCTTTGGAAGTAAGAACTAGAGAAAGTGAAGACGTAAAAGATTATTTGCAAGAATTAAAATTCAAGACCGAGATGGTTGATTTCCCCCCCGAATTTGAAGAAATAAGACAATTGCTGAAAATACCTTATGAATCTTACATAGATGAATTAAAAAATAGACATTTGTTGTTCACATTCGCATCAAAAACTAATTTAATTCAACTACAAAAAAAATTAATGTTCTCTGTTGCAAGAGGAAATAAAAATTTTAATACATTAAAAGGGATTAGTATCTGTTCAAGCGCAATTAGGTTACAACATGCTCTAGAACTTTTAGAAACACAAACTCTTCAGGGATTTTACAGCTACATGAAAGAGTTATTTGAACAATCCGCAACATCAAAGTCTTCAGGAATAAAAATTCTAGTAAAAAAACCACATTTCATTCTAGCGTATAATAAAACAATAGAGTTAATGGCTAGAAAAGTAGAACATCCCAAACTGAATAGAATAAAGGAGCTTGTTTCAGAAACACTATCAAAAAACGAAAATGCAAAATCTATGATTTTCACCCAATATAGAAATACTGCCGCAGCTGTTGCAAAAAACTTAAATTCTATTCAAGGTATTAAAGCAAAAGTGTTCATAGGACAAGCTAAAAAGAAAGGTGTTGGATTATCACAAAAAGAACAAAAACAAATTTTAAACGAATTCTCAACAGGAGAAATAAATGTTCTTTGTGCAACATCTATCGGTGAAGAAGGTCTCGACATTCCTGAAGTTAATGAAGTAATTTTCTACGAACCAGTTCCTTCCGAAATTAGAAAAATCCAAAGGACAGGAAGAACAGCACGCCTCTTTCCTGGAGAACTAAAAATTATGATAACAAAAAAGACAAGAGATGAAACATTCCATTGGGCATCATTCTCTAGGGAAAAGAAAATGCATAAAACTATAGGTCAAATTCAGGATGAGATGGATGAAGAAGAAATAAACAACACAAATAAACAAAAATCTATAACAGATTTTAAATAAAATGAAAGAACCATACAATATTTTCTCAACTAACAGAAAGGAAAATGAGTCTCAAAATCCCCAATTAAAAGCACTCATAGACTATCGTGAAAAAAATTCTTTAGTAGCATCAGAACTAGTCTCTTTAGGTTTTGAAATAGAATTTAAGGAACTAAAGGTCGCAGATTACCTCATCAAAAATGTCGCCATAGAAAGAAAAACTGTCTCGGATTTTATTAGTTCAATGATCAACAAGAGGTTGTTCAAACAACTTGAAGAATTACAACAATACGAATCAAATCTATTAATCATTGAAGGTCTTGATGAACAAGAGCTATACCAATCAGATAGCACAGAGGGAATAAACCCAAACGCTATCCGTGGCTTTCTACTATCCATCTTGTTAAAATTTAAAGTCCCAATAATATTCTCTAAAAACTATCAAGATACTGCAAGATTTATGTTAATACTTGCAAAAAGACAAGAAAAGGAAATTTCTTTGGTAGCAAAAAAGAAATCTTTTAATATCGACGAACAAGCACAATTCATTCTAGAAGCTTTCCCCGGCATAGGTCCAAAATCTGCAAAAAAGCTTTTAAAACATTTCGGAAATATCAAACAAGTAATAAACGCAACAGAAGAAGAATTAGCAACTATTCTAGGTAAAAAGGCAGAAAAATTAAAACAAATTATTAATCATGAAATTATAAAAAATTCAGCAGAATAAAAACTCACTTCAAATTAAAACTAGCTATCTTCCTATATATTGGACCTTTAGGAGTAAGTTCTGATTTGATTAAATGGAAATTTTCAATAGAGAATTTTTCATTTTTTACATTCAGATTTTTCAATTTCTCCTTAAACGAAGCTTTATTGACAATAGATTTAACTCTTGCAATTGTTAAATGATTTTCAAACTTGCCCACATCTTGGGGAAACCCAATTTCACTTAAAGACTCATTAATCTTTTTACTCAAGCTTTCCAGCTCAGGGGAAATAACTCCAATCCAGACAACTTTAACATATTCCTCAGAAGGAAAAACTCCAATTTTATCAACTTTAGCTTCAAATTTTTTGAAATTAATTCCATTTAGTTTATTAGTGATTTTTTCCAAATCTTCACCAGGAAGATCTCCTAAAAACTTTAGAGTTAAATGGAAATTTTCTTTTGAAACAAAGGTTCCTTTTATCAGTCCTCCTCGTTCTAAAATCCCCGAAATATGCATTAATTTAGACTTCAAATCTTCAGGTATTTCCACAGCAATAAATGTTCTCATATTTAAATTTCCTCATTTTATTTATCATTCCGGAACCAAAGCTAAAAAACTATAATTCTTTATTTTAGCTAATCTCTTTATATCCTCAAGTTTTACATTTGAAATATTCTTCTCATAATTTAAAACTTCGTTAAAATTCCCATTAATTTCAGACATGAGTAAAAATAATAATCTATTTTGAGAGTCCTCGTTTAAAACAAGATAATTTCCAATAATTTTTTCCTTAATGGAATTTAATTCTTTTTCACTTAAACTTTTAGAGACACTTTCAAATTCTTTTAAAATTAATTCTTTCACCTTGTCAACATTTTCTTTAGTAGTCCCAACATATATAAGATTATATCCATAATCTTTTTCACTCGTAGAATCCCCCATAATAGCATAAGCCATATTTCTCTTCTCCCTAATCTCCGAAAATAACCTAGAAGACATTCCTTCAGCCATTAAAACACTTAAAACTTCAGAAGCATAATTTAATTTATCGCCAGAAAGAGGAGAGTGATACGCGAAAACCAAGTTCACTTGATCTATCCCCTTCCTTTTAACTATTTTAATTTCGTTTTTTAGTTTAACAGATGGAAGCCCAATTTTCCCACCACTTTTAGAAAAGTTTTTCTCCAAATAGCCACAAAGTTTTTCAAAATCACCATCACCAACAGCAACAAAAATTAAATTATTTGCATTATAAACATTTTTAAATTTCTCAATCATCTTCTTTCTATCAATTGAACTCATCGTTTTAACACTTCCAATTAAAGCAGGTCCAAAAGGCTCCTCATATAAAAAACTCTTTATTTCATCTAAAACAAATGCTCTTGGATTGTCTCTTCTCATCTTCATTTCTTCAAATATTACTTTGCGCTCCTTCTCCAGTTCTTTCTCATCAAACACTGGATTCTTAACCATATCAGTCAAAACATCCAAAATTTCAAAAGTATATTTTGAAGGGGCTTTAGTCCAAAAAGCAGTTACTGCTTCATCCGTAAATCCATTCATAATTCCTCCTTTCTTTTCAATATCTTCAGCAATTTGTTTTGAGTTTCTTTTACTTGTTCCCTTGTAAAGCATATGTTCTATAAAATGAGCAATGCCCTTTTCATCCAAATCTTCATTTATCCCACCATAACGAACAGCATAAGCAATACTAATAATAGGCAAATCTCTTTTTTCAAATAACACAATCATCCCATTTTTTAAAACTCTTCTCTGTAGAATTGATTTCATAGTAATGAAAAGAAAAACGAATATATAAGTTTTGTTAATTATATCAAGTAAATTTAAACTTAAAGTCACTACTCAAAAACTAAATACCTTTCCCCACCAAGAGTAAAATCATCTACAAACTCCCAATTTTCTCGGATAAAGTTAATAATCCATGTCCTCTGAACCAAAAACTTTCTTCTTTTAAGCCAAGATTCAGTTGCAAAGCTTAAAACACATCTATCGACTAAGGGCATAATCTCCTGCAAAAGTTTTTTAGTATAATCCCTTTCCAAAACCTCTAAGGAATCAATAACTTTAAACATAAAAATAACTCTCGGTTCTTTCATCTCTGAAATTAGTTTTTTAATTTTCTCTATTTCAAATAAACTCTCCTGAACAGCTTTAAATTTTTTTATCTTTAAACTTTTAAAATAATTATTAGTCATATCAACAAGTTGACCCACGGCTTCTACACCTAAATAATTCGCATTTTTTCCAGTATTTTTCAAAAAACTATATGAAAATCCATTCGTGCCAGAACCAAGATCAATAATACTTATCTTTTCAGGAAGTCTCTTCAAAATTCTAGAATAAATTTCATCATAATACTCAAATCTCTCCCTTGTTGACAAATGTTTCTTCAAAATATCTTCAGCATCCTTATTTTTCCAGTTTAACAGATTCTTGCCTGCAAAACCAGAAAAAGTTTTTCTCAATAAGTCTCTTGTCAGTTTAACTTTCTCTTCGTCAGAATATTTTTCCCTATCAAATTTTCTAAAGGCCGTTTCTACATCTTTTTTCAACAGTTGAGAAAACTCTTTCTTTCTCACAACTAGTTCAATAAGTTCTTTTTCAGAAACCATTTTAAACAAAAAGAGTAATTTATTTAAATAGCTTTTCCATACTATATATAACAAAGGAGGGACAAAATGGCAAAATTAACAGCTTGGTTAGTTACGCTCGTTGGAATAGCACTATTACTTCCATTAATAGGGGTAACACAATTGGGCACAGCTACACAAGGTACTTTAGCATGGATAATTGCACTAGCAGTATTGGTTGTCGGTATCGGAAAACTAACAAGAAACTATTCTTCTAAAAAAAGAAGGTAAATTCATGCACTTAATTATTTTTATTATTTTTATTTAAATTAAAAAGTTCTGGATTAATTCTTTGTTTCTAACCTCGGGATGGAACAATACCCCGTAAATTGGCAGAGATATATGCTTAACACATTGGGGCATACTGCCTTTATTCAAAACTCCAAATTCAGGCAGATCAAAAAAATCAATGTACTTTCCATGTAAATGGTAAACCTCTTTTTTCCCAACGATTCCTAAAAAATCTTTAGTAAATTTTTCTTCAAATAATCCAATTTCTTTTTCATCTAAAATCAACCCACCAAAGATAACACCAATAGCATGCATTCCACCACATATCCCCAAAATAGGCTTATTATAATATTTCAACCAGCGGAACTTATTTGAACAGTTTGCTAAAAAATCATTATCTTTCAGCGAAGTGCCGCAAATTATCATCTTATCAGCTTTCTTCAAGTCACCATCAACAACCTTAGTGTAATGCTTTGTATAAAATTTCACTCCAGCATTTAATAAAATATCTTCAATAGGCTTAACAAACTCATAATAATGTAATCTCTCTTTGCAAATGTTAATTACTAAAACAATTTTAGTCATTCTACCCCCACCTCCATTCTCCAACTATTTTTTTCCCCAGAAATTTTCTTATCGACAATTTTCAGTTTTGTCTTAAACAACCCGGGAGCAAATAAAACAAAACTTTCAAACTCTCCCCCCTCTCCAGCAGGATTAATTTTATGTTTCCCATATAGCTTCTTCATGTCTACAATAAAATCAAAATCAATCTTTCTCCCGACAAATTTCTCGTCCAAAGGATAAGCAGCAACACTCGTAATCACAATTTCAAATTTATTCTTAACTAATTCTTGCAATAAATCAATCTGATTCTTTAGCCATAATGGATTAAAACATTCCAAATCAAGCTTATCGCAGATTTTTTGAATTCTAGAAGCCTGATAAACGGATTCCACAGCCCCAGTCACAATCCCTTCGATTTTGTACTTATTTTTAGCAGATTTAATCGCCTTTTCCAAATCTTCTAGCTCCAAATCCTTTTTTCCCTTAGTCTTTTGAATAATTAAGGGTATACCCATAACCTCTGCCTGTTTCCCAATCTGTGAGATTGAAGGAGTATGAAACATAAAACTATCTTTATTCTGGCTTTGTATTGAGATCAAACATCTCAAGTCGTAGCCTTCCCTCTTAGCAATCAATGCAGCATAGCTAGAGTCTTTGCCACCAGAGAATAAAATTCCGATTTTCATGATATATAGTTGAAAAGCATCATATTTAAAAATTAATCTCATATCAAAAAATATGCAAAAACCCTTACTTATAGCAATTGATAGAGATGATACAATAAACGAAGACCCAGGTTACCTAGGTAAAGAAGAAAATTGGCAATCTCAAATAAAAATTTTCCCAGACGTAATTCAAGGGCTAAGGCTTTTAAAGGAAAGGCTTGAGGTAGAACATAAACTAATAGTCGTAACTAATCAAGCAGGAGTAGCCAGAGGATATTATCCCTGTGCCTTGGTAGAAAAAATTAATCAAACAATTGACGATCAATTAAAAAAAGCAGCAATTAAAATTGACTCTTGGCAATACTGCCCTTATGTAGACTTAGAATATGCGAGAGAAAAGGGACTTTTAGAGAGCAATCCGTGGGTTAAAGAAACAGTTTTAAGAAAACCCCAAATTGGAATGTTGGAGAAAGCCGCAAAATCTTTTGGAAGAAAGTTAGATGATTTTTTCGTCTATGTTATTGGAGATAAAATAGTAGATGTTCTAACGGGAATAAACGCAAAAGGCAAAGGTATCTTGGTCTCCAGAAAACCCAATTATGATAAAACCCAATGGGCTAATCTTACAAAATCTTACCCATATAGAGTATCTAAACATAAAGATATGATTGGAGCAGCACTTAGAATTGTGGGACAACAAAACGAAATTCAACCTTCTTACTAAAGTTTTTCATCGAGTCATAAACCTCCTCAACAGAAATAGCTTCAATAGCCTCTTTATCAAAACTTCTTTTATACATATATTTGTTAATTAAAGGGCTTACAATTTTAATCATTCTTCCATAATCATAAATTTCCTGTGGTGGAGTACAGTTAAATAAACAAATTACTTTTTTCTTTAAAGCTAAAGCAATATGCATACCTAAAGTATCTCCACAAACGACAACAGAACATGAGTTTATCTCTTCAATATGTTCTTTCAAACTAGATTTCATATCTAAAAAAACAACACCATACCCTTCAGCTTTCAGTAACTCGGCTAATTTTTCATATCCTTTCCATCCTTTATTCGGCCATTTTCCATTAGCCACATTCACCAACCCAACAATTTTTTCATTCACCTTTTTCTCCTCAAGTCCAAGATCATATTCTTGTCCATTCCACCTTCCCCCAATCATTTCAATCAACATTTGAGGTACGCTCTTCTTGTTCAACAATTTTAACTCATCTGCTCTTTCTTTTCCAAATTTGCTTGAAGCAAAGGACATATCAAACCATTGTGAACTTGTAGAAGTATAATCAAATTCATTTTCATTATTTAAAAAAACACCAATTAATTTCTTAGTCCTCAATTCTCTAACCAATTCTAAAACATCTCTCTCCTCATCTAAACTAATAATCAAATCAAATTCTTCTTCCTTCAATCTCCCCATTTCTTCTTTATCTTCAAAAGAATAAATCTTCTTTATCTTACTAGACTGCAATAGATCTTTTGCATTCTGTTGTGTTAACCAATAGATCTCTCCTTCTAACTCTCTCAATAACGCCGTTGTTCTAACAACATCCCCTAAAGCACCCAGTTTCACAATAAGAGTTTTCATACATCTCAACACCTATTACCTTCCCCTCTGGCTTGCTAAGTGTTTATCACATGTTAACATAATAGCCTTAGAAGGATTAATAATTGTACTCATAACAAAATCAAAATACTCCCCAGCAGGAACAGAACAAGTGAGCCCAACAGATTCTCCAGAAACGATTCCTTTGCCTTTAAAGTCAAGTCTATTTCCCAGTTCATATGCTCTTTCAAATTTAGAAGTTAACCTTTTTACCTCATTTCTTAACTTAAGATATTGCTGATCAATTCCTGGATTGTTCCAATCATAATGCCTCTCCCCATCTTGCTCCATGCTAACAACTCCCAAAGTTGAACTTAAAACCTTACTCCTTAATTCATCTAATTCCCTAAATGGTTCAACAAGTTTTGCAACATTAATGACAAGATCTTTAGCAATTTCCTCTCTTTTTTCATTCAAATAAAACTCTAACCTATTTCTCATTTTATCAGGATTTTTTAATAAGTGAACAAATTGATTAACATTTCTTATTTCATATTTAGAAAATAAATCTCTGACTTGCCCATCTCCAATAACTAATTCAAAAGATTTTAAATATGGCCCACTATCTTCGCCAAAACTCCGCGTATGCTTTTCATGCTTAGATTCTAGCAAAACAAATCCTCTTTCTGGAAGTTCTAATGGAAGTGAAAATCTTTCAATAGCCCAGTAACAATTAGTACTAAAAAGGTTTTTAACAGGCACACCAGCAATCGGAAAAAAATAATAAGCTGGAGAAACATATCCTTTATCAGGATCAGGCCCGCCCACTTCAAATCCCGGCAGTCCTATTGTCCCTCTTGGGGATTTAATTTCTAAATGTTTCTTATTTCTGTAAATATTGCCATGAATAATCCCTGTTTGAACATAGTAAAAATCATCATCAGGTTCGGCTCCCCTAAATCCTCCAATAATTTCTCCAGGCATAATAACATGTCTTAAAGTAAAAATAATTTCTCCTTGGTTTTGCCTAATCCTTTCTTCCAAATCAGAATCTGGCCTCTTTGATGAAACAGAAACACCCATTTTAACTAAATAAAACACTTAGTTTAAATATATTATTACATTGCATATAACATCCAGAACCTACTTCTGCAGGAAGGTAGAGCGGTAGGAAACCTGGGTTTCCTACGCATGGCATCCACAAATCAATCCCCATTTTACAAAAGAGCAGAAACAATGTTTCTGCAAGCAAAAACAAACGAAGAGAAACTAAAATGGCTTGAAGAAATGATAAAAGAGTGCCCAAAGCACAAGTCTTCTGAAAAAATGCTTGCAAACCTTAAAACCAGATACATTAAATTAAAAGAAAAAATTGAAATTCAATCAAAAAAGGGCAAGGGTAGCAACGCAGGAAAAATAATAATAAGAAAAGAAGATCTCCAAGCAGTAATTATCGGTTTAACCAATTCAGGAAAGTCATCCTTACTGTCAAAATTAACAAATGCCTCCCCATATGTAGCAGATTATGACTTCACGACAAAAGAGCCCGTACTTGGAGTGTTGAACTACCAAGGAGTCCAAATTCAACTAATAGAAAATCCTGCTTTTGAATCGGAGTATTATGATCGTGGCTTAACAAATACTACTGATGTAATTATCATGCTAATAAATTCCGAGGATCAAATCCTTAAAATAGAGAAAGAATTAGAAAGGGCACATGGAAAAAGAATAATTGTTTATAATAAAACGGATCTTTTAAGTGAAAATGAAAAACGTAAATTATTATCTAGATTTCAATCAAAGAAATACAACTTTGTATTTATTTCGACAGAATCGGGAGAAGGTATTGAAGAATTAAAAGAAAAATTATTCAAATCTTTCAACAAAATCAGAATATTTACAAAAGAGCCAGGGAAAATAAGATCGAATTTTCCAATTGTTCTTAAAGAAGGTTCAACAGTTCGCGATGTAGCTGAAAAAATCTTAAAAGGATTCTCAAAAAATGTTAAACAAACCAAAATTACCGGCCCATCAAGCAAATTCTCCAATCAAGTAGTCTCTCTAGACCATAAATTAAAAGACCTAGATACTGTAGAATTTAAGACGAAGTAATCTCTAGAATCCAAAATAATTAATCTATTCTAATAATTACGTTCCGGCGACAAAGCAAGCCCCATCCTCACAATAATAAGAGGGACAAGCCGCAAGACTGGCATGCCAGTGACCATTAACACAATCATTTTCAACAACACTACGATAATCGGTACTGCATACATCAGACATCACAATCGGAAAATTAATAACAGTCCCTCGAACATAGATATTATATCCATCATCAGTATCAATACAATTAGTAATACATGCCCCATCCTTACAGTTGTAACCAGCAGGACAGTCGGTGCCATTTGTAGCAATACGATCATAAACACAATAATTTTCATAAACCCTAGTTGAATTAAAACATGAGTCAGTAACAGTTTGTAATTTGGCTTGTCTTATTCCGGTAGTAGTTCCTTTTATCCAAATATTTTGTCCACCATCCGTATCAGTACAAACTATGGGTGAAAATTTAATTGGAGAAGAAAAGATCTTATAAGCAACAAGTCCAATTAAGATGATAATTAAAATAATTATCAACGCTTTAGTCCAAGAATTATTTTTTCTACTAGGCTTTCTAGCCACACTCTTCTTCATAATATTATTCATAAAAGAAAGTATTTAAATTCTTTCATAATCAATTTATCTTTCTTCCATTTTCATACACAATCATTTTTCTTTTTGCAAGTTCTTTAAAAAATATTTCCTGTGGAACAACTGCTTCAGGAGCAAAAACTCCTTTTTCTTTTATTAAACTCTTTTTCAACATTTGAGAAATTATTGAAATTGTTCTTCCCGTGTCAATATTTGAACCAGCTTCTTCCCAACCTTTTAAAGTTTTAACAATGCAATTAAAATTCCGTTTAACAACTTTATTCCCCTTCTTCCCCACTATTTTAACCCAAATGTTCTCAACTTCTTTATATCCCCTAGGAATTTTTACTTTTTTCAAAACTTGGGTTGTAAAGTCTAATTTAGATATTTTAACACCGTTAATTTCCACAAACTCCTTAGAATTAAAGCCCAGACCCATCAAAACTCTTAAAACATTCATTGAATGATCTGGAAACCCAGCTAGATAATGAACATCTTTCAAACCTTTGTCTTTAAAGTATTTGTTAAAAGTATAAACTTCCGAATGAACAATACAGTATGTCGTTTGCTTTCCTATTTCCTTGAAATCAAAAGTACCTTGGCACACCATCCTATCTGACTGCTTTAATTTTCCATTTATCAACACAGTAGGCGCTTCTGTAAATTCATCGAAAATACTTTGAATAGAATAAGGTACAACAAACTTCTTTATATTAGAATCCCATGCAAAGCCCAAATCTATTGAGTTTACAGAATCTAAATCTCTTATTCCATAAGCAGCCATAATATTACTTATTCCAGGTGTAGATCCACAACCAGTCACATTAATTACGCCAGCTTTCTTAAATTCATTAAACAATTCAAACTGTTTGCTAGTTACGTGCTGCAGTCCTCCAAGATCAGTAACCGATCTCTTTGTATTAATACATGCTCGCATTATCGGAATATTAAAAGTCAACTCTGCGCAGTTAACAGCAACGTCTGCTCCAGATTTTTCAATAGCCTTGCTAATTTGATCAGTATTTTTTAAATCAACATACTGGAAAGAAGCTTTTTTGTGTTTTTTCAGTAAACTTTCAATTTGAGATTTATCTCTTCCACACAACAAAACAGAATAACTATTCTCAAGCAAATCACGAGAGGCAATCCTTCCTTGCATTCCCGTAGCACCAAATACAATAAAATCAAATCCCATGATCAATTATCTCTTAACCTCGAAACTTCTTACTTTTGAGAGTAATTCCTTAGCTTTCTTATTAGTTTCAAAATGTTTTCTGATAGGATCAATTAATTTGTCCACATATTCAGCAATAGTGTTCTTCAAGTCCAATGGATGGATCTTTTTATCAACATATAATTTTTCCAATTCTTCATAACTCTTGACTTTTAAATTTCCGCCAAATTTATCAGGACGCTTGACAATAATTTCTTTAAAATTATCAAACACAATATATTTGGCATATTCTAAAACAGGATTATCTTCTTTTTTGCCTTCAGGACAATATGCGTTTTTGAATTTCCTCAAAATTTCCTCCTTAGAATCAGCCATAAAAATAGCACTTTCGGGTTTAGATTTAGACATTTTCATTGCAATCTTCCGGTCAATTCCCTCTAAATTTGTTTCTTGAAATTGTAATCCGAGCAACATATGATGATGAATTGCAATAGGTGCCTTCAAACCAATTTTTGGGAAAAGATCTCTTGCAAGCATGTTAACTTTTCTTTGATCAAGACCTAGCTGAGCAATATCTGCCCCCAAATGAAAAATATCTGCCGCCTGCATTAAAGGATATAAAATTTGTGCAGAAGGATTACTTGTTGATTCTTCTCTCCCCATAATTTGACCACACCTCATAACTCTTTGTATGCTTGCGTGCTGAGAAAGACGCATAACTGTTTCCCAATAAGCTGGATTTTTTTTAATAAACTCCGAAGCCCAAATAAACTCCACATTTTTTAAGTCCAGTCCGGAAGCCTTCCACACTTCAATAAAATATTCTCCAACTATTTTTATCTTTTTTAAATCACCATCATACTTATTATTAAGCATCGCAAACCAATCCGCAACCCAAAGTTTAAACTTAATCCCTGTAGAGGTTATTTTATTTATGCTATTTACCCTCATTAAACCTTGAGCAATATGGATCTGCCCAGAAGGCTCAAACCCATCATAGGCAACGGGATGTTTTTTGTTTCTGAAAAGCTGTTTTAGTTCGTCTTCTGTTACTATTTCTTCTGCAAATTGCTTAATAATTGAAATCTTCTCGTCAATACTCAAATCTTTAATCATGTTATCCAAAAAGACCTTTTAAATTCTTAAATCTTTCTTTTTCCATGAACCTTAAAACAATCTCTTTAATCACCTCAATAATCGGAATCTCCCTGCTTCTTCTTCTATCTCTATTCGTAGAGCCAAAGTTATCCACTATTTCAGAATTAAGATCAAAACAAATTTATCAAAAAGTAAAAATACAGGGCCAATTAATAAGTCAAAAAGCAATAAGCCCTTCGTTTGGAATATTAAAAATAAAAGATCTCACTGGGACAATTGAAGTCTTATTAAATAAAAACATTCAGATTAAAGACAATTCAACTTTAGAGATCACTGGGAAAATATCAGAGTATAAAGAAAATAAACAAATTACTGCAGATAAAATACTTCTTAAGAATTAAATATGCTAATAGAAATCCTCATATTTTTATTACTCGGTATTCTTGCTGGAAGTATAACAGGTATTCTTCCAGGCATCCATATTAATCTAGTCGGTTCAATTTTGTTATCATCTACATTTTTCCTTACGTTACACATCAATCCATTTTATTCCGTAACGTTCATAGTCTCAATGTCTATCGCACATACATTCATTGATTTTATCCCATCAATATATCTTGGCGCGCCAGATGAAGACTCTGTTTTGACAGTTCTTCCAGGGCATAGACTTCTTTTAGAAGGCAGAGCACATGAAGCAGTTCTTATAACATTAATTGGAAGTCTTCTCGCAATAACTACGATACTCGCTCTTTCCCCACTATTAATCACCTTTATCCCAAAATTAAGCGCGGCAGTTCAGTTTTTCATTCCTTATCTTTTAATTCTAGTATCTATTTTTCTCATTCTAACTGAAAAAAATAAGTTTCTTGGCTTGTTCATTTTCGTTCTAGCCTCATTTTTAGGCTTAAGTGCTCTAAACCTTCCGTTAAAAGACCCTCTTTTACCAATATTAACAGGTTTATTTGGAGCCTCTTCACTTATCCTTTCAATAAAACAAAAAATAAAAATCCCGCAACAAGAAATACCATTATTAAGAGAGATTAAAATCCCAAAAAAAGATTTTGCCTTCCCAGTATTCTTTTCAACAATCTTTTCTTCATTGCTAGGTTTCTTGCCAACATTGGGAAGTTCACAAATAGCAACAATTTCATCCACAATTAAAAAACAAAATGAAAGACAATTCCTATTTTCAATAGGGTTAATAAACACTTTTCTTATGATTTTAAGTTTCATTACAATATTCACAATCGATAAGGCTAGAACAGGTTCAGCAGTTTTCATTCAAACACTATTAAATGAAATTTCGCTGCAACAATTAATCTTTATTTTATCCATATGTTTCGCTTCTAGTATTTTATCATTTATCCTAGCAATAAAAATATCCAAAATATTTGCAAAAAATATCGAAAAGATAAATTACACAAAAATATCTTTCTTAATCCTAATTTTCCTATCAATAATAGTAATAATTTTCTCTGGCATGATTGGTTTCATAATTTTTGTGACATCAACATTTTTAGGATTGACGTCAAACCT
>OBEQ012520332.1_pt1 | contig 30913 bp, 27 predicted proteins | sample 1670901 | NCBI WGS metagenome assembly OBEQ01 (sample SAMEA104232315, study PRJEB22302) | groundwater metagenome | biome: forest; feature: aquifer; material: groundwater | place: USA | collected 2011-08-07 | depth 5.4 m | reverse complement strand
TACCGGCCATGATATCTATCAGCTTTTGCGCGCCATCCACAATCTCGGTACTACCGTCATTATGTCTACCCACAACCAAAGTTTCCTCGATCCCGGCAATAGGCACATTCACCTCGAAAAGGGTAAGATTACTCTAGATACTAGTAGCAGTAGCCGCAAAAAGAAGAAATGAACACCGCCTTAAAAAATATCCGTCGTTCGCCCTATCAGGCACTAGCCGCAGTCTCGATGACCGGTTTGACTGTTTTTATCGTCTCCATTTTCGCGCTTGTTTCTTTGGCCAGTCAACTTATCCTCAAAAGCTTTGAAACGAAACCCCAGGTCATCGCCTATTTGAAAGACGACCACAAAATCGAACAGATCAACCAACTGATCAAAGACTTAAATAGCACCGGCCTCGTCAAACAAGCCACCTACGTCAGTAAACAGGAGGCTCTCGATATCTACAAGAAATCAGTCGGTAACGACCCCTTGCTTTTGGGCACCGTCACCGATCTTGGAGTCATTACTGCCGACATTCTTCCAGCCAGTGTCGAGCTCACCGCCAAATCCCCTGAAAACTTTCCAACCATCGTTTCCATCCTCGAAAGAAGTGACTTCATCAGTAGTACCCCGAAAGGAAAGAAGGAGATCGATTTTCCCCAAGATATTGTTTCTGAGCTCACCGCCTGGACCAAGGCAATCAGGACCGCCGGCATTATTCTTATTGCTATTCTTTGCTTCAATTCCATTATCACGATCATGATCATCATCTCGATGAAGATTGCCGGTCGTCGTTTCGAGATTGGCACGATGAAACTTATGGGCGCCAAAAGCGGCTTTATCATCAAACCTTACCTATTCGAATCAATCCTTTACGGCGCCGTCGGTGGTGTTATCGGCTGGCTAGGCAGTTATATTGCCATTCTTTACTCCACGCCTTTTCTCGCACCACGTCTGATGGGCATAATTCCACTCCCGGTTAGTTTCACCGTGATGCTTGTCCTCTTAGCCGCACTTGTCGTTTTCTTCAGCCTCCTCGGTCTGGTCTCGGGGCTTCTCGCCGCGGTACGCTTTATCAGGCGATGAGACGAAAATTCTTGATTTTTCTCCTCTTGATCTTGTTCATTATTTTTCCCAAGACTCTTTTGGCGGCCTCGTGTGGAGATTTTTCTGTACCGGGTGGAGTAAAGCTAGTTGATTTTTGGCGACAGGTTGGAGATGACTGCAAACAAAAAATCCAAGATTCTCAAAATCAAGAACAAACTCTCAAGGCCGCTATCTCGGTGATCGAAAGCCGCGTTCGCCTTACCAATGCCCAAATCATGCAGACGAGCGCCCAAATATCTCAGCTAGAAAAAGATATCGATACCCTGTCCACAGTCGTGACGGACTTAGACAAGAACCTCACCGATCTCACCAAAGTTTTTCTCGCCCGGGTCCGGGCGGGTTATATGCGCCGCGATCCAAGTCCGATTTCTCTCTTTTTTTCATCCGACTCATTTGCTAAATTTTTTACCAGAATCCGCTATCTCTCAATCGTCAAAGCCCGTGATCAATTGGTGCTCTCAGAAATAGAGTCGGCCAAGATAAACTACGACTCTCAAAAACAAGCCAAAACCGTCAAACAAAAACAAGTCGCCGATCTAAGAACCCAACTCGAAGTACAGCAATTAGATTTATCACGCCAACAAAAAGCGAAAAAGAATCTGCTTGTTACCACCCAAAACGACGAATCTCGCTATCAGAAACTTCTCTCAGACTCTCTAGCGGAGCTAAACGCCATCAAAGCTATCCTTGCTAACCAGGACCAGGAAACCTCAATACGTGACGTCAATCAAGGGGATGTGATTGCCCATATCTCCGGTTCTCTGTGTAATAGCACGGGTCCACATCTACACTTCACCGTTGCCAACAATGGTGTCGACAAAAATCCTTTCGACTTCCTCAAACCTAGTGACCACCTTGATAAGTCTGGCGGCGATTTGTGGAACCCTACCGGATCCTGGAACTGGCCCCTTTCAGGAACCATTCGTTTTAATCAGGGCTACGGTTTTACTTGGGCGATCAGAAATCGAGGACTTTGGTATTCCTGGCATAACGGCGTTGATATCTCCAGCAACAGCGATGAGGTTCACGCGGTCCGTTCAGGTCGTCTATATCAAGGTATCTATACTGGCAACAACAGCTGTCCCCTTCAATACGTCAGGGTCCACCATAAGGACGACGGTCTCGATACCTATTATCTTCACATCAACTATATATGAGGATTCTTGTCCTCCTCATGTTTTTTCTTTTCCTTTTCCGCGGGGACGCTTTTGCCTTGTCACTTTCTTTTGATGGCGCTCCGAACGAAATCAATGGCGAAACAGAATTTTCCGCCAACGTATTTCTCGACTGTGCGAAGTGTGGTGTATCGTACCTTCGCGGAGTCTTTTTTTACCCCGAAACAAGTCACGTCTATTCGGGCTTCACCAAAAATAAATCGGGAGAATGGGTTTCAAGTGGCGACGATAAAACCCAATTTTTCAAGGTCGAAGAAGGCAGACACAGTGGTCAGTTGAAGTTCAAGTTCGATTTGCAAAAGCCAGCGAGAGAGTATTTTTTCAAGATTGGCCGTTACACCAGTGCTAGTTCATCAGCCACCTGGTCAAGTAATACCTCCTCGATCAACATTCTCACCCCAACCCCGACACCATCTCCCAACCAGACGACGCCAACACCCATCGTAACAACAATTCACAAAACCACCAGCTCTCCGACTCCAACGTCATTTCCGTCCCCGGTTCTTACCACTATTTCAACGATACCAAAGAAAACTCCTATCCCCATCGAAACACCGACCTCCACAATTTATCCCGACGTCCTTGGTAGTACCGCTTCCGCCACACCTTCCAATCCCTCTCAATCACCAACACCAAATATCGCTGAGAACCAACCCAATCCGATGGGTACCGCCACTTTCTTTGGTATCGCCGCCACAGTTGGACTTCTCTCGCTTGCTTTTTGGCGCCTCGGGAAAATAACTAGATCGAACAAGTTAAAATTATAAATATGGAAGGAACATACATTACCGGCTCGGCCGAAGAAACCAAAGCCCTTGCGGCGGAATTTGCCAAAGAGCTTAAAGAGGGGATCACCGTTTGCCTTCATGGTGAACTGGCCGCAGGCAAAACCACTTTTACCCAAGGCCTGGGTGAATATTACCAGATTGACCGAATGACCTCGCCCACCTATGTTATTGTCCATCAATATCAGATTTCCGCCCCCGAGTCCATTGTCAAAACTTTTTATCACGTCGACCTCTATCGTTTGAAGTCATACCGGGAGATCAAAGCCTTTGACCTTGACGAACTTTGGTCAGACAAGACAAACCTCATAGTTGTTGAATGGTCCGAAAGACTCGAAGGTCATCTTCCCAAAAGCCGTTATGAAATCAACTTTAAAACCATCAGTGTTGACGCCCGAGAGATTACCTTCAAACTAATATGAAACTTTATCTCGACTCCACTAATAATAGGAATGTACTGATTCGTCTCGATGACGAAGAATTTACGACCGAGTATGCGACTCCACAAGAACAAGACATTCTTTTCTTCCTTCACGAAATTCTAAATCAGAAAGGCAGGTCCCTCAACGACCTCACTGAAATAGAGGTTAACCCCGGCCCGGGTTCCTTCACCGGCACCCGTGTCGGTGTCACCATTGCCAACACCCTCGCCTTCGCCTTGAAAATCAAAGTCAATGGCAGAAAACCTCCCGTCCTCCCCATTTACAGTTCACCTCCAAACATCACCTTACCAAAAAGAACCAATTGACAAAAGTTTCTAAAAGTTTCATAGTCGCAAGTACGAATGAAATTTTCTAAGCGTTTTCACAGACTAATTTCTTTTGTTCTTTCCTTAACTCTCATCTTTCAAACTTTTACCCCTGCTGTCGTCTACGCCACCGACGGCGACACCGCTACTCCCTCAGCCACGACGCAAGCTCCAACCCCGACTCCTACCGCGGCTCCCACTGAAACAGTTACTCCGACCCCACCTCCTCCTAACGAGGCAACTCCGTCAGCCACCGCAGCGCCCACTCTTACGCCATCACCCGAAGCAACTTCTACTCCTACCGTAACCATCTCCCCAATTCAACCCACCAAAGACGATAATATCTGGACCGAGATCGACAGCAACACTCTTACCACAAAAGACAACGTTGCCGAAAACACCGACTATCATTTCCGTGACCCAAAAGTTGTAGTTCACTTCACGAAAGTAACCAAGTCCGGAAAACTGACGATAAGAGAGATCAAACTAACTCCCAAACAAGTTGTCGCGACAGGTGCCCTCTCAGACACCGCCTACGACATCACCTCAGATATGGAAAACGGCTCCTTTATCTACGACCTAACTCTTCCTCTTCCAAAAAACGACCCGAATACCAAGGTTAAATTCGCTGACAACACAGATTCTATCGAGCATTCTCAAGTCGTCGCTAACGATACTTCCAAAAATAATGACACTATCCAGGTCAGGGGACTCAACCACTTCACTGTTTTCTTCGTTACCAACGTTCAGGATAAGGCCACCAACGGTAGCTGGTGTGAGTTGACCCCGAATTGTTCGATCGACACCAACCTATCGGTTCTTCAAAATGTTGATAGCACTTTCCTTGATATTAAAGATAATCTTGGGGATAAACCCGGCTTCTGGCCCAATAAGGATTTCGATGAGAACTATTACGTCGAATTCCGTTTTGACCCAAAACTTGAGAAACTTCCCTCTACTGCTACTTTTAAAATCGTGTACAAAACCAACAAAATTGATTCCTCAGAGGGTCATCCATTTGGCGCCAAACTTATCATCGATAAAAATGGGGAGATGGTCATCGTCACTGAAGATAAATCCGTAATTGGCCCAACCGGAAATGACTCTCTCCAAACTTATAGCCTCTCTCTTCCTCTAGATCAACTCGGCCTAGATACCCTGAATCATCTTAAGGTCCGTTTCTTCATGTTCGGCGATCCGGCCGACAATGAAGCGGGGATCACCACCAGTTTTGACCAGGTTATTTTACTTACCGACTCCGACGATATTCCACCTACCGGTTCCATTACTTCACCCAACAAAAAGTACTACCACACCCAACCAGAAATATCAGCCGACGCTAGTGACAACCAGGCCATCGCTTCTGTAAAATTTCAATACCGGTCTGAATCAGACGAGGACTTTCTTGATTTAAACACTTCTACGAAAAGCCCTTATGTGGGTGACTGGGGAGACGTCGTCCTCAAAACCAACATTCACTACCACCTTCGTGCGATTATTAAAGACACCGCGGGGAACGAAACCACGACGGACACCGTCAACTTCCTTTTTGACAACGTTCCCCCCGCCATCGTTTATAACAATCCCGTTGGTGGTGCCACCGTCTGGTACAAGGACAATCCATTACTCGATATCGACTTCATCTGGGGTGGGGGATCACCACTCGACTATGCCAAGTATCGCCTCGACGACGGCATATACAAAAACATCTTTTCCAAGGACCGCTCTTCAGATTACACCAAGGACTGGGATATCTCTGGTTGGACCGGTCTTGGGGAAGGGCCCCACCCCCTTGATTTAAAAGTAAGGGACAAAGCCAGCAATACCCGTGTCGATAACTACGATGGCGAAAGTAGGGGTTTGAATCTCGGTAAAGACACTACGCCTCCGTCTTCGTTTGTTAAATCCCCCTCATACACCAACACTTCACCCGTTCATCTGACCTTCACTGCCAGTGATGACCACTCGGGTGTAAAAAATGTCACCCTCTGGTATCGCGTTGATACCGGCGACGGCTATTCCGGCTGGACCAATTCGGGTTTCATCAGTACCGAAGGTGATTCCTTCGATTTTCATCCCAAAACCGAAGGTACCTACCAGTTCTATACCATCGCCACCGATACTGCCGGCAATGTCGAGAAGTCTCCCAACTCAGAGGACGAAACTATATCCTATGACTCTCAAACTATCTATGACCAGACCAAGGCAATCAGCCTGATCTCCTCACCCCCAAACGACGGCTCTGGTGGCACTATTTATACTAACCACTGGGACGGGTCAGTTAGCGGCACCGCCTCTGACAATCGAAGTGGTCTCGATCATGTCGAACTTTCAATCCAAAGAAGCTCCGATGGCAAATACTTTGACGGCGATACCTGGAGGAACTTCGACGGTGAGGGAACCAAACCGCGTGTTAATGCTTCTGGTACCGGTAACTGGAACTACAGTCTCACTCTACCGACCGAGGATTCCTACGATTTCGTTTCTCACGCCGTTGACAAAGCGACTAATGTCGAAAGTTCCTACAAACTCAAAATTGTCTACGACAAAACTATCCCCGAAGTCACACTTACCCTCAACCCAACTACCGCTGACAGTGGCAACGGTTGGTACAAGACCGAACCGACCGCGACCCTCACTGCCACCGATAACACCGCCACAGACCACATCGAATACCAATGGGATAGTACCTCAGGTACCTGGACCGCCTACTCTCTTCCTTTCAAAACTCCGGGCGAGGGAAGCCATACTCTCTACTACCGCGCTTTTGATAAGGCCGGCAACGTCAGTGATACCGGCACCAAGAATATCAAGTACGACAAAACCGACCTCACCAATGGCCCCCTCAACGTTTCTGTCAGTCCCAATCCAACCAGCGGTCATACAGCGACAGTAAAATGGGACGCCGCCATTGATAATGTAGGCATCGATAAATACGAGATCAACTGGTCCCTCGACGGCACCTCGACTTCTTACACCGACACCGTCGGCAACGACATCAGAGACCACGAGATTAACAAACTCGATCAGGAAGGCAAATGGAATGTCACTGTCACTGCCTTTGATTCCGCCGGCAACCACAAAGCTGGCTCTACTGAATTAGCCGTTGATCGAACCTCGACGGTTCCTCCAAGACTGGCCCTGGGGGGAACCGGTGTTGGCACTGCCACTTTAACTTGGAATAAGATCGCTGACGCGAACGACTACATCCTCTGGTACGGCAATGTTCCTGGTACCTATTTATATGGTGCCCGGACTGGCAATGCCGACAACTTCACCATCAAAGGTCTCGGGGGAGGGAATTACTACTTCGTCATTCAATCCGTTGATAATGCTGGCAACAGAAGTGGCAATAGTAATGAGGTCAATACCCAAACCATAGTTGGCGCCCCCGGAGTCCTACCCGGAGCACCCGCCGAAGGTTTCACCCCCCAAATCAAAGGGAGCGTCACGACAGAAACTCCCACCCCAAGCGTTTCACCAACTAACCAGAATAACTTCCCCCGGTGGTTAATTATCCTTCTTATCGCCACTGGTGGTTTTGGCGCGCTTTTCTACTTCCATCGTGACTAAAATCATGTAAACTGGTACTTGATGGCTGCCAGTCCGCTGCACCTTTTTTTGCCGCATACCCACAACAACTACAAAGCAAAGCTTCTTCACCATCAATCGCTTTTGGTCCTCTTGGGTCTTTTTATCATGGCCCAATCCGCTCTTTCTCTTTTTCATACCAGTTACCCTGATGTTCTCGGCTATGCCTCTCAAATTTCTCCCTCCACCATTATCGAATTGACCAATCAGGAACGTCAGAAAGCCGGACTAAATACTCTCAAGGAAAATAAGCTTCTCGACCAAGCCGCCGCCGCCAAAGCTGCGGATATGTTTGCCCGAAACTACTGGGCCCACAACGCTCCCGATGGCACCGAACCCTGGTCCTTCATCCTTAATGCTGGCTATTCGTACCTCCACGCTGGTGAAAACCTGGCCCGCGACTTCCGCGATCCACAATCCGTCGTTACTGCCTGGGTGAACTCCGCCAGCCACAAAGCCAACTTAATTAGTCCCAAGTACGTCGATACCGGCGTTGCGGTGGCTGACGGTCGACTTAACGGCGTCGAAACCACCTTAGTCGTTCAAATGTTTGGTAGAACTCAGTCAGTCCTGCCCTCAGTTTCCAGTCGCAACACCTCTGTTATTCCCAGAATTTTCGCCCAGGAAATTCGCGCCCCAAATACACCCTTACCTACCATTTCACCCTTCGATGTCAGTCGGTCGATCTCACTCGCCTTTGTCATCTTGATCATTATTACCCTCGCTTTCGACTGGCTGATCGTCTGGCGCAGAAATATCATCCGTATTTCCGGCAAAAACTGGGCCCACCTTACCTATTTCATTACTCTTCTCGTGATCCTAATATTACTCAAACAAGGATTAATTCTATGACCTCAAAGCCACTTAGACACCTTACTCATTACATTGTCTTATTGATGATTCTCATGGTCGGACTTCTAGCCATGATTACTGGCGGTAGAAATTCGATGGTCCATCTAATAATTCTAGTCTTGATCTCACTTTCCTATTTCATTTGGGGAATGGTTCACCACTTTCTCGAAAACAATCTTCATTTTGAAATCGTCATTGAGTATTTTATCTTTAGTTTATTGGGACTTGCCTTTGTTTTGGGTGTCCTTTACTATCTTTGAAACAATGAAATTTGCAAAAACCCTTACCGTCATCATCCTAACTTTTACTCTATTGGTTTCTTTCTACGGCTTATCGCATGCTCAGAATACCCATCTATCTGATTACCAGTACCAGCTTGACAAATACCGAAATAATCATGCTGAATACCAAAATTTCAAGAATGACTACGTCGCCCACCCCACCTTAAGCAACGAACAAAAAGCCATTCAATCTGCTAAACAAACAATTGCCTCTCGAGAACTCGCTTGGGCAAGTTATATCCTAGTCCTATCAGATTCGATTAGTGTCTCAGACGTGACGTATCCTGTCTCTGACAAGGCGGTTTCCGATCTGGCCGCGATTGCCAAGTACCACCTTGGTCAAGCAACCGCAGTTAACGCCGTCGTGACCCGAGCCAATCTAACCGCCTTTACCACCAATGAGTTGAAGGTCACCGCCGGTCACAAGCTCACGCTTACCCAGGCCCAGGTCGCCAGTAAAATCGCCCAGCTTATCAAATTCCAAATTGATGCCAAGACCGCCTACGATTCTATCGTTCCCAAACTGGACCCCGTCAAAGACGAAGTCACCGTCAAAAACGGACTTGATCAAATCCAAACATTGAGTACCCAGATTAACAATCAAATTTCTACCCTGGCCCAAAAAACGATGAGCCTCAATGTTGATCAGTTTAGCGCAAACCAGTTTTATTCGGATAGTTCTGATGCTCTGTCTCAGATCAGAGATAATATCAACCGCTTAGTTAAAGTCATTATTGACCTAGATACAAACTATGTTCATCACTAAAATCAAAGCCTTTTTACTCAATCTCTACCCGGAATTGGCTCGTTTTCCACTTTTCGCCCAAATCTCTACGACCATTGTTCCTTCTCTCACCCCGAGGTTAAAAAAAATTATGCGTTGGGGTCTACCGACTGGTACGGTTCTTCTAGTCCTTATTTTGGGAACTTGGATTGGCATGTTCGTCTTAGGTCTTTATCGACCCAAAGAAGTCACTGTCAACCCAATCGAGGTGATCACACCGGCAGTCACTGGCAACTATCAATCCACCTTTATTCCTCTCCAGCGATCGATCCAAGACTTCAACCCGCAGTTGCCGGACCCCCTGCCCCCAGTCTTTGATGAAAAAATATCTCTCGAACCCATTCCTAACAATTAGCGTCTTGTACCTCTAGATGGTGTGATAGAATGACGCTATGAAAATAAAAACCTCTGCCAAGTCGTCAAAAAAAGCGCTCAAAATACCGATTGTTTCCGAAAATGAAACAACCATGAATATCAAGACCTCCCCGAAGAAATTTTTTGTTATTCTCGCCCTCATTATCCTAATTGGAGGGGTAGTCTTCCTCGGTGCGAAGAAATACAAAGGTTATCTTATTGCCGGCAAGGTTAACGGCAGGATCGTTACCCGTCTAGAATTGGAAAAAGCTCTAAATGATCGCTACGGCAAACAGACCTTTGATGACTTAGCCGGCAGTATTTTGGTCCAGCAATTAGCTACCAAAAATCAAGTCAGTGTTTCCAATGATGAGGTTAACCAAGAAATCGCCGCCACCGAACAACGTCTTGGTGGCAAGAAGGCCCTTGGTGCTACTCTCGACCGGATGGGTTATACCCAAAATAGATTCAAAAGTGAAGTGACGATCCAGGTTTTGGTCAAAAAGCTAGCCGAAAAAGTCCTCAAGGTCGAGGTAACCGATGCCGAAATCGCGAAGTTCTACCAGGACAACAAGACCTTGTTCCCCAAACGAACTCTTGATCAAGCCAAGGCAGATATCAAACAAAGTCTTCTTCAGCAGAAGAACCAAGAGGCCTTCACCACCTGGTTTTCCGATCAGAAAAAGAAAGCCACCATCCAGAGTTATCTCTAAAGGTTAATAATTACTGCCCAAACATGCCAAAGACCAAGGTTCCCCTCCTCGGCGTTGCCCTCATCCTTTCTCTTTCTATCCTCGCCTACGTTACTTGGTTGAAGACCCAAACTCCAAAGGCTACTCAGCAAGCAGTCGCTCCTGCTACTGTGGCAATTGCCGCTCCCATCAACCTCCCCAAACCAATGTTGGCTTCCAGAACCTCCGTTCAGGCAGCCATGCAAGCCAGAAGAAGCCGCCGCAACTTCTCCTCCGATAGTCTGAATATCAAACAGATTGGCCAGATGCTTTGGGCAGGCCAAGGAATCACCGTCGACTGGGGAGGCCGCACTTCTCCCTCGGCCAAATCGGCTTATCCGTTAACCCTATACCTAGTCGCAAACAAAGTTGTTGATCTCGACCCAGGAGTCTATCAATATGTCCCTGGGGATAGAGAAGCAAAACACCAAATTCAATTAATTAAACAGGGTGACCTTCACACTGCTCTTGGTACTGCCATCGGCCAAAACGCCGCCAGCAATCCATCGGCACTGATTCTAGTTACTGGTGATATGAATAAAATGGCGAAAGCCTTTGACGGAAAAAGATTGGATAACAACGTCTATCTCGAAGCTGGCCACGCCGCCGAGAATATGTATCTCGAAGCCGAAAGTTTGGGCCTCGGGATGGTAACCATGACTGGCTTTGATGAAACCAAAGTCAGAAATGTTATTGGTACTCCTGCAACCGATACGATTATTTACGTCATTCCTCTCGGCATCCCCAAACCCTAATGGAAGCACCGAAAAGTAACCAGCCAGATCCAGCTCGTCAACCCTCTCTCCTTCCTGAAACTGAAACCGAAACTCCTGTTGCCCCTCAAAAACCTGCTCCAACAATCCCAGAACCAGAGAAGACATGGGAAGAACTCGGCGCAATAAATCAAGAAGAACTAAGGAAACAAAGAGAAGAAGAAGCAAAGGAAAGAGACCCTTACTGGGATTAATGAAAAGCTAATTGGTTTTCCTCCACTCGTTAATCTGGGCGTGATGCCCTGACAAAAGAATCTCAGGTACTTTCCAGCCCTTATATTCCTCTGGCCTGGTGTATTGCGGGTATTCGATTTGTCCTTCTGTTTGGTAAGATTCTTCCGCCAAAGACTCTTCGTTTCCTAGTACCCCGGGTAAGAGTCGTATCACACTATCCACCACCACCATCGCTGGAATCTCACCTCCAGTCAACACATATTGCCCAATTGAGATTACCTCATCGGCAATATGCTCATGAACCCGATGATCAATCCCTTCGTAATGAGGGGCAATAATTATCAGATGTTCTTCCGACTTCAGTTGTTCAGCTTTTTGCTGATTGTAAATCGGTCCCTTCGTATCCATCAAAATTATTCTTGACTTCTCTCCTCCAAGCGCCTCTACCGCCCGATCAACCACATCGACTCTCATTACCATTCCCGGTCCTCCACCATAAGGCGAGGCATCTACGCTTTTATGGTTATCTGTCGACCAATCTCGCAAATTATGAACCTTAATTTTTACCAACGACTTGTCAGAAGCCCGTCGGACAATACTCTCAGAAAGGGGAGCAAACATCTCCGGAAAAATCGTCAAGATATCAATTTTCATGCTATCTATATTATACTTGGACTATGAACGAAAAGACGAAAACTGCGGTTGTCGTCATTCCCACCTACAATGAAGTCGATTCAATCGGGGCGATGATCGACTATCTTTTTGAGAAAACCTTGCCTGATATCAAAGACTGGAACGTCAAGGTTCTCATTGTCGACGATACTTCACCAGATGGAACTTACAAAGTCGTTCAGGCCAAACAAAAGAATTACAAAAATCTTTTCCTGTCCCTCAGCAAAGAAAAGGCAGGCCTCGGTGGCGCCTACGTTCGCGGCTTCAAATACGCCATGAAAGAGCTCGATGCCGACGTAGTCATTGAAATGGATGGCGATTTCCAGCATCCACCAGAGACCATCCCCGTCATGCTCCAGGAAATTGATAATGGTTATGACTATGTTTTGGGTAGCCGAAAAATCAAGGGGGGAAGTAACCCCAAGGGTTGGGGCTTCAAGCGTGTTTTCTTATCCGAATTTGGCGGTTTCACCGCCAGGTTTATTCTTTTTTTTCCCTTCAAAAAATTCTTCCAGATTACCGACCCCACCAACGGTTTGAAAGCCAGTCGTGTCAAAGGTTTTGTCGATACTATGGACATGGACCATCTCTATAGTCGCTCCTTTGCCTACAAATTAGAATTTCTCTTCAAAATGATTAAACTCGGCGCCAAAGTCAAAGAAATCCCCCTTCAGTTTGGTCTTCGGGAAAGTGGCGCCAGTAAAATCGAACCCCAGACCGCCAAAGATATCCTCTTTACGGTCATCAAACTTCGTTGGTTCGATGACTTTACTCAAAAATTCCTGAAATTTGGCACGGTTGGTTTTGTCGGTTACGTCGTCAATGCTGTTGGCTTGTCCCTTTTCTTCAATTTAACTCACACCGAATGGATGGCCTGGCTACTTAGTACAGAGGTCGCCATTATCAGCAACTTCACCTGGAACAATCTTTGGACCTTCAAGTCGGAAAAAATCACCGGTCTCGTCATGCTCGCCAAGAAATTCCTTCAATTTAACTTTACTTCCGTTGGCGCCTTGCTGATTCAAACTGTCTCCGGCGCCGGATTGGTCTATTTCACCCATCTGAACCGCCAGATTTTGCTTCCCTTCGTCATCGTCTTCTTGGTCCTACCTTACAACTGGACCATGTACAACAAGATTATCTGGAAAAAGAAATAAACTTTAGAGATAGGGGGCCCAATCGGCAATCGGCGCTTGGTTATTGATCAAGAAATTCCAGGTGAAGATATAGACGGGAATGATGAGAAGAACCAAAATCCACTTAAATTCCTTTTTGACCAAAACATCCTTCCATCCCAGGACAGCCAGAGGCGCGATTGGCAGGATGTAGCGGCTGACATCACGGTGGGCAACAAATAGTGTCGTTGTGAAGAAAATACCGGCAAAAAATGCTTCCGTTGTCAATTTTTTTCGCCACAATCGCAGGATCGACAATCCATAAATCAACCATACCCAAATGATTTCTTCCAGCCAGAAATCACCGGTCCAAAACTTTCCTTTGGGTGTGAAGATTGAAAAAGGCGGCCAGAAAAGGTGGAAATTATCTCCCGAATTAAAATAAGCATAGAAATCACCTGTTCGAAGTCTAAAAAAGGAAAACAGCAAGTAAACCGACACTGGCATCAGCAGCAGTGGCCAATAGGAAAGCCACTTTTTGATTTCAACCTTTCTTGTCTTAACACTTTCGTACAATATCGAAACTAAATAGGCCGCAAACAACAACACCGCCGGACTCTTAGTTAATTGTGCCAGGGAACCGCAAACTGCCGCCCAAAAATACTTTCTCTTTTTAAACTGATATATAGAGGCTAGGAGGAAGAAAATAAACCAGGTTTCCGGGGCACCGACACTTCTTACCGCCAGAAATCTCGCCGGAACAATCAGCAAGGCGATCACTAACCACATTGGATTTTTGGTCAAACCAAAATCTTTTAAATATTTATAAAACATTCCAAAAGCCAAGACTGATCCGATCAAAGTGACCAGCAGCATCGCCCTCATTCCCGGCAATACGAAATTAAATAAACGAATTATTGCTGGATAAAGAGGAAGGTGGGCTGGGTAGTACTCGAGCGGAAGGGGATTGGAGAATGTTTTCGCGATCGCTGTTTTGTCATACCAGGTTTTGGCAACAATCAGATAGTTCGGTCCGTCGAAGTTCTTCCAAATTGTCGGTAACCCTCCAGAGAAATCCAAACCCCACCCCGGAAGTGATTTTATTTTTAATGAAAAAGGGAGCCACACAACGGCGGTCGTCAACAAAACTAAGAGAGCTATGGCAAGATAGTTTTTCATTCTTTTAGTATATACTCAATTTCGATGGCTAAATTACTCAAGGAACTGTCAGTTTTTCTGCCATGTTATAACGAGGCGGAAAACCTCAATAAAACTGTCAAAAACGTCACCGAAAATGCCGAAAGAGTTGCCGGAAACTGGGAACTGCTCCTCATCAATGACGGTTCCAAAGACAACACCCTGGCAGTCGCCGAAAAACTAGTCGCCAAGAATAAACACATTCGTATCGTCAACCACCCGGCGAATCGTGGCTATGGCGCCGCTCTAAAAAGCGGCTTTTATAACGCCAAATACGACTGGATTGCTTTCATTGATGCCGACGGTCAGTTCGATTTTTCTGAAATTGATACTTTCATCAATACCCAGGAGAAAACCGGTGCCGACCTGGTCATCGGTTACTACCGCAAGCGCCAGGTTACCTGGATGAGGAAGCTGAACTCTTTCGCTTGGCACGTGGTTGTTTATTTGCTTTTTGGCCTTCGGGCCAAAAGCATCGACTGCGGTTTCAAATTAACTAGTAAAAAAGTCATCGACAGAATTGAGAAACTAGAAAGCGAACGAGGGGCCTTTATCAGTAGTGAATTTCTTATTAAGGCCAAGAAACACAATTTCAAGATCGTTGAAATTCCTGTCCATCATTACCTCCGAAAAGCGGGGGAGGCGACCGGCGCCAAACTTAACGTCATTATCAGGAGCTTTGTCGATCTTTTTAGCTTATGGAAAAAATTAAGATAAAACTGCTTTCTTTTATTAGGGAGAATCGTACCGAGGTAATTCTTTTATCGCTGCTGGTGGTCATTTGTCTGGGCCTGCGCCTCTACAGAATCGATCAATTCATGACCTTTCTTGGCGACGAAGGTCGAGACGTTCGTATCATTAGAAGGTTGCTTTCTGGTAGTCTAGTTTTTATTGGTCCCCAGACCAGTATCGGCAACATGTATCTTGGCCCTTTATATTATTACCTAGTTGCTCCCGCTCTCGCTATCAGTAGCGGTAACCCCGTTGGTCCGGCCATCGAAGTCGCTTTATTGGGAACTCTTGTTGTTGTTTTTACTTGGTTCGTGGGCAGGTTCTGGTTCGACAAGTGGACCGGTCTTATCGCGGCTCTTCTTTTTGCTCTCTCTCCGGTGGCTATCATTTATTCACGCTCTTCCTGGAACCCAAATCCAATGCCCCTTTTTTCCCTGCTCGCTGTTTGGGGTATTTGGCAAACCTGGCACCAGCGCCGCTATGCCTACCTTTCACTGGTCGGCATCTCCTTGGCTTTTGCCCTTCAGATGCACTATCTCGGCTTACTCTTGATTCCCACCCTAGGCCTCTACTGGCTACTCACCCTCAGGTCTATTTGGGAGGATCAATCCCAAAAGAAACTCTTTCTCAAGCACTCAAAGATCGGCCTTGTCCTATTTCTATTCCTGATGTCGCCCTTAGTTCTTTTCGATCTGAAACACAACTTTATGAATCTTCACGCCTTTCAGACCTTCTTCGGCGATCGCCAAACCACCGTCAATTTGAATCCGGTCCGGTCGGACCGTTTTTTCCCAATTCTTTCCCAAGTAATCGGCGACATGGTCCTGGGTCGCCAGATGCAATTTGCTTTGCCGACGGGAATTATGCTCATTCTGTTTTCTTTTTTCCTTCTCTACCGCCTTAAAAAACGCGGACCAATTTTGTTACTTTTCACCTGGCTCTTCTTTGGTTTCCTAGGTCTTTCAGTTTATAAACAGCACGTTTATGCCCACTACTATGGTTTAATCTATCCCGCTATTTTTCTTTTCCTCGGTTTGGTCATCACCAATCTTTGGCAATTGAAATTTGTTGGCAGACTCCTCTCTCTTTCCATTTTGAGCTATCTTCTTTATCTCGCTATTGTTTTCTCACCTGTGAAAGACAATCCCAATAACCAACTGGCAAGAACTCAGGAGATCGTTGGGCTGATTATGAAAGAGTCTGCTGATCAACCCTTCAACCTTGGTCTGATTGCCAAACAAAACTACGACGAATCATATCGCTACTTCTTCGAAGTTAATCACGCCAAGATGGTCAGAGGCGAGGACAAGATTACCGATCAACTCTTTGCTATCTGCGAAGACGGCGACTCCTGCCAACCCGAGGGCAACCCCGCCTATCAAATCGCGATCTTTGGTCCAGCCAAGATAGACAAGCAATGGAATATCTCCGGAGTCAAAGTCTATCGCCTCACTCACACTATAATTAAATAGATGACGCCAAAACTTTCTATCATCATCCCCAACTACAATGAAAAAGAGAACCTTCAAGCTGGTGCATTGACCAAAGTTAGCGCTTTTCTAAAAAAGGCTACCTACACTTGGGAGGTGATCATCTCTGATGATGGCAGCACCGACAGCAGCCGCGATCTAGCCAAAGATTTTGTCAAAAAACATAATGGGTTCCGTCTCTTGGAAAACCCCCATGGCGGCAAAGCCGCCGCGATTAACGCCGGCATCAAAGCCGCAAAAGGTGAAATCATTCTTTTTACTGATATGGACCAAAGTACTCCAATAAAAGAAGTCGAGAAACTTTTACCATATTATGACGAAGGCTACGACGTCGTCTTTGGTTCCCGTGGCACTTCCAGAAAAGATTTTCCTATCGGCAGGCAAATCACCTCCTGGGGATTCCGGACTTTTCGCCAACTGTTTTTGTTGCGCCATGTCGCTGATACCCAGTGTGGTTTCAAATCCTTCAAATCTGAAGTTGCCAAGAAAATATTCCCAAAACTCTCGGCAGTCAGTGGCACCAAAAAAGTTGTTGGTTGGACCGTTTCCGCATTTGATGTGGAGCTGCTTTTTCTCGCCGAGAAAGCGGGCTATAAACTGAAAGAAATAGACGTTGACTGGTCCCAGCAAGACATCAGTACCGGCAAGGGCAATAAGCTCGTTAAAGAGTCTGTGGATATGCTCAAACAAATCATCATAGTGAAAATCAATGATCTTAAAGGACTTTACGACTAGATCCAAACTCAGTAAGCCAATCTTAATCTTCGTTGTTGCGATAGTTATTTTCTTTTCTCTTCGTCTTCCCTTCCTCACCAGAATCCCTGTTTTTGTTGATGAAGCGATTTATATCAGATGGTCCCAGATCATGAGGAACGAACCATCCCTTCGCTTTTTACCCTTGTCTGATGGCAAACAGCCACTATTTATGTGGGCCACCATGCCCTCGCTCAAACTGTTCCATGATCCCCTCGTTGCCGGGCGGATGGTATCTATCCTTGCCGGTCTATTGTCTCTATCTGGCATCGCTTTTCTAGTTTATGTTGTTTCTAATAGTCTCTTTCTGGCCTCTCTATCTTCCCTCGTTTATGCCGTTCTGCCTTTTGCTGTCTTTTTCGACCGCATGGCTTTGGCTGACAGTCTGCTCTCCACCTTTGGTCTTTGGTCACTCGGGTTGGGCGTCCTCCTGATAAAAAAAAGTCGTCTCGATCTAGCGATGCTTCTGGGTATTTCGATCGGACTAGGCCTGATCACCAAATCTCCGGCCATCTTCTTTTACCTCTGGCAACCCCTCTTATTTTTGGCTTTTTTTGATTTCAAGTCCAAAGATGTAAAGAAGCGACTCCTGAAATTGATGGGAAGCTGGTTAATCGCCTTAATTATTTCCCAGGGGATTTACAACATTCTTCGCCTCGGTACCAATTTTAATATGATCGGCGCCCGAAACCAGGACTACCTTTTTTCAGTCTCCGAAGCTATAAGACACCCCCTGAATCCTTTGGTGGGAAACCTTAAGACCACTACCAACTGGCTTTGGTACCTGCTGACACCACCGTTGATTCTCTGTCTCTTACTCTCCTTCTTTGGACGGGAGAGGAAGCAATCTTTTTGGATCGTCCTTCTTGTTTTGCTTACCCTTTTTGCCCAGGCATTTGTCGCGAAGGTCTATACCAGTCGTTACATCATGTTTGCCGCGACACCTTTGCTTTTGCCAATTACCTTTGGCCTATCCTACCTCGCCGACCGGTTCGCGAACAAAAAAGCCTTTATTTATCTGTTTATTTTCATTTGGCCAATCATCTTGTCACTTCTATTTGTGTTTATGCCGACCTCGGCCGGACTGCCTTACGACATGCGCAGCGGCTATCTCGAGGAATGGACCGCCGGTTGGGGACAAAGAGAAATCGCCAACTATCTGAACCAAAAGTCGGGCGAAGGCAAGAAGCTTGTCGTGGGTACCGATGGTTTTTTCGGTACCTTACCCGATGGTTTACAGATTTACACCCAAGCTAACCCAAATATCACGGTTATTGGCGGCTCTCCCAACATTAGTACCCTACCTGATTCTCTTACTAATTCTCTGAAAGATAAGAATAACCTCGTTTACCTGGTCGCCAACGCCTCTCGCGTCCATCTTTCTTCCCCAGATCTAGGGAGGCTTAACCTTATCTCAAAGTTTGATAAATCCACCCGTCTCAATGGCACTCACGAGAGCCTTCTTTTTTTTCAAGTACTTCGCTGATCCAACTAAGATATAATTTTCTTGTGTTCCCACGCATAAAAAACTACTTTCTCCGAGCCAAGTGGTATCTTCTTGTTTGTCTCTTGACCATTCCAACCATTGTTGCCCTCTTCCGTCCTGGTTTTTTCCCAATGCACGACGATATCTCAGCCCTTCGTATCGACCAGATGCAGCAATGTTTTCACGATCTTCAACTTCCTTGTCTCTGGTCCCCCGATATGGGCTATGGCTATGGCTACCCCCAATTCGAGTACTACGGCCCTCTACCTTATTACATGATGACCTTGGGCCACTCTTTGGGCCTGTCTCTTTTCGCTTCCGTCAAACTTGGTTTTATTTTACCCATGGTCCTCGGCAGTCTTGCGATGTTTCTCCTAGCTTCAACCCTATTTGGAAACTGGGGCGGACTCCTGTCTACCATGGCTTACGCTTACGCACCATACAGAGCCTCGGACTTATATTCGCGTGGAGCCATGGGTGAACACTGGGCCTTCATTTTCATGCCCTTGATTCTGTTCGCCCTCGTCCGCTTATTCAAAAAGCCAAACTTAAGAACAGCCTCGCTTCTCGCCCTCAGTTACGCCGGATTATTAGTTACCCACAACATCACCACTCTCATCTTCACGCCGATGGTGGCTGTCCTTGCCCTTTTCCTACTCTTTATTTCGACGAAAAAGCGGAAATTTATCAAATTTGGCCTCTTTGGACTAATCTGGTCAGTCCTAATCGCCGGGTTTTTCCTTATCCCTGTGGTCCTCGAAAAAGATTACGCCCACACTGAATCGCTGATCGAAGGGTATTTTAACTACCTAGCCCACTTTGCTACCATCAAACAACTCCTCTTCACGACCTTCTGGGGTTATGGTTCTTCAGAGATTGGGCCAACGGACGATCTTAGTTTTTTTGTTGGTCCCGTCCAGCTTCTTCTATTTATCTTGAGTTTACTTATAGTTCTTAAAGAATTTAGAAATAAAAAAACCCTGCCTTTTTACCTCGTCATCGCCAGCACTATCTTCATGACCACTTCTCTCTTCATGGCGCACCAGAAATCCACCTTTATCTGGAAACTTGTTCCCGTTCTGGCCTTTCTCCAATTTCCCTGGCGTTTTCTCATTACCGCGAATTTTTTCCTTACCTTGGTCGCGGGTTATAGCTTAAAATTCCTTCAAGGCAAAAAAGCCTTCCTCCTAGCCTCCGTAATGATTTTTTTCCTGATTTTTTTTAATGTATCCTTTTTCCGACCTCGCGATTGGTACGACCTTAGCATCTACGAAAAGTTCTCCGGCCAGTCTTGGGATAGTCAGCTGACCAGAAGTATCTTCGACTATCTCCCTATTTTCGCGAAATTTCCTCCCGGAACCCCAGCTCCGCAATATCCTTATGCAGCAAATAGGACACCCGTCGGAATTCTTGACTATGTCCACCGCTCAAACTCAATTTCCTTCAACTCCAACACCCAAAAAAACATCACCCTGGTTCTACCTCAATTTTTTTTCCCTGGTTGGCGCGTGACCATTGATAATAGGACAGTTCCGATTAACTATAAAAACGATCTCGGTTTAATAAGTTTTGACCTTCCACCAGGAACCCATCTTGTTCGAGCACATTTGGGTCTGACTCCAGTAAGATTGGTAGGGGATTTAATGACCCTGATTGCTTTCCCAGCAGCGTTCTATATCTTGACTAGAAAAAAATATGAAAATAGTTAATCAACACTTTATTCTCATTCTGCTTTTTTCTCTTTTGATTGGCTGGCAGCTTCTCAGACCCGGTTACTACGCCATGCACGACGATCTTCAGGTTATGCGCCTTTATGAAATGGACCGCTGTTTTAGAAACGGACAGATTCCTTGTCGCTGGGCTCCAGATCTTGTTCGTGGTTATGGACAACCTTTATTTAACTACTACTCTGCCTTCCCTTATTATCTAGGAGAAGTTGTCCACTTAGTTGGTTTTTCTTTCGTGAATACATCCAAAATGCTCTTTCTGTTATCACTTTTTTCAAGTGGGGTTGCCGTTTACCTCCTTGCCAAAGAGTTTATGGGTCAAAAAGCCAGTCTGATTGCCGCCTTGGCTTATATGACCGCGCCTTACCACGCCGTCGACATCTTCGTTCGTGGCGCCCTGGCAGAAAGCTGGGGACTCGTTTTTGTCCCCTTAGCCCTTTATGCCATTATCACCATGACCAAACGGCCGTCAGTCAATCAGGCCATTATTTTATCGCTCGCCCTTGCTGGTCTCCTCACCACCCACAATATCACCATCCTCATGAGCTTTCCCCTAATTATTTTCTTTAGCTTGTTATCATTTTTAATCAACAAAGAAAAGCGAAAGCAATTTCTCCTTTTATTGCCGGGAACAATTATTGGTATCGGGCTTTCGGCCTTCTTTTTATTCCCGGTTTTGTTTGAGAAGTCCCTAATCCAATCAGGCTTCCTCACCTCAGATTACTTCGATTTTCACGCCCATTTCGCTACTATCAGTCAACTTTTTACCAAACTTTCATGGGCTTATGGCCCATCCAGATTCAACTCTTATCAATATCCTGAAACACTTTCTTATTTTGTCGGTATTATTCAAATAATATCGATTCTATCTGCTCCGGTTGTCCTTTTCCTATCCCGAAAAGAAAAAAAATATCACCGTTGGTTATTCTTTATTCTTACCTTCTTACTATCCCTGCTGGCGCTCTTTATGACACACAGCCGTTCCGTCTATCTTTGGGACCATCTGCCGGCTCTTTCCTTCGTCCAATTTCCTTGGCGTTTTTTGGGTCCCCTGGTCCTTCTTACCTCTTTGCTCATCGGCTTCGAACTAGATTATCTTGTTTCTAAATGGAGCGGTTCTTATCTCACTATTATTCCGATTATGCTCTTAGTTACCCTTAATTTTTCATATTTCCGATTTGAAAAATACTTCCCCGGCCAAAAAGACTCGGACAAATTGACCGGAAGCGGATATAATCAGCAAATCGTCGGTGGACTTCTTGATTACCTACCCTTGACTAACCAGAAAATACCGCAAACCAAGGCACCAGATCTCCCTACCATCAAATCTGGCAGAATCGACATCAATTACTTCGACAAGCGCTCAAACTATTTTGCTAGTGAGTTTGACGTCTACTCTGAACCAGCCGTCGTCGAGTTTCCGGTGATGTATTTTCCGGGTTGGAATGTTTATCAAAACAGAAATGGTGCCCGGATCAAATTTGGCTTGGACAACGACTACGGGCTGATCAGCGTTAAGCTAAATAAAGGTCATCAAATTGTCCAGGCATTTTTTGAAGACACCCCGATCCGCCAATTAAGTAACACCATTACTTACATTTCTTCTGCAATTTTGCTTTTCTGGTACCTCATCAATTCGTCAAAAAAAGATGAAAATTAAACTGCTTTTGATCGCCCTACTGATTGCAATTACTTTCCCCACCTATCATTTTTTTCTTGGAAATCAGATGTTCACGTTTAACGATGAGGTCCAAATCCCCATCCTTCATCAGTTTTTTCGGGCCCTAGACAATGGCCAGTTTCCGCCTCGTTGGGCTCCAGACGTTGTCTATAACTACGGTTCCCCATTACTGGAATATAACTACCAGCTTCCCTATTATCTCGGCTACCTCGGCCACCTAGCCAAACTTCCGCTCACGACGATCCTGAAACTACTCATGGCCGTCTCGGTCATCGCCGGAACTTTGGGGATGTTTTTCCTTGGCGTTGCCATGACCGAGTCACCTCTTGCGGGCCTTTTTGCCGGAACTCTTTACGCATATACCCCGTACCAGTCGATCGACCATTTTGTTAGGGGAGCCCTCGGAGAAGTCTACGCTCTGGCCATTCTTCCCTGGCTATTCCTGTCTAGCTACCTATTGGTGAAAAAGATTAGTACCCGAAAGGTGATCTTCTTGGGGGTTTCCTTTGGTCTTTTAATTATTTCTCACCAGCCTGCCGCCCTTATTACGATTCCCCTGATAACGGCCGTCTTTGTCCCCGCTACCCTATTTAAGAAACAGATCGGTGCTACACTGGCATTTTTCAAATCTTTAATGCTGGGTCTGGCTCTGTCCGCCTATTATTGGATCCCGGTGCTTCTGGAAGGGAACTTCGTCAAAATCGGTTCTCCCTTCAACTACAAAAATCAGTTCCCGTTCCTAAAACAGCTCATCTATTCTACTTGGACATATAAAGGGGCGAATCCTTTCAGTATCGATACCTTTTCATTTCAGATTGGCATAATCAACCAAGTTGTCTTATTTTTAGCAACCATTGTTCTGGTGACATCACTTTTAAAAAAGAAGCAGACTACTTTGGAAAACTGGATCTTTCGTTTAGTCGCCTTGGCTATCTTTTTCATTATCTTTCTCATGAACATCCGTTCAGATTTTATTTGGAAAAACATCCCTCTTCTTCAACAAATTCAATTCCCCTGGCGTCTCTTGATGTTTACCACGCTCCTAACAAGTGTCCTCTCACTCTATCTATTTAAACTTCTACCAAAAAGGATCATCCATATAACTATCGTAGCCTTGTTGATCCTGACAGTCGCACTCAACGTCAACTACTTTCACCCCGGAGAGATTGTTAACTACAACGATACCTACTACCTACGAAAATTTCTTCCAAACTCAGTTCTTTTTCCAGGCGAAGTTGTTTCAAGTCCTTATTTACTTGGGAATGAAGACCACGTGGTTCTCCCCAAAGACGCGGTCCGCCCCAACGCGATACCTAGTTCAAAATTAACCTCTGCTAGCAATAGCACCAGAATCAAAATTGTAAAAAAGGGAGCCCTTGGACTGTCAGCCATAGTCAACAACTCCAAAACCGATATCCTAACCTACCATAGTTACAACTTCCCGGGCTGGACCGTTATCGTGGATCGTTATCCACATGCGATCAAGTCTGATCCCTTGGGGGCGATCACATTTGAACTGAAAAAAGGTGAGCACAAAGTAGACATTTACTATCAGGAAACCACCGTAAGGCTTTTTTCCAATATAATTTCCCTAGCGGCCCTAATCTTGATAATCGCTTACTCCATTTACTATTCAAAGCTTAAACGTGTTACCGCAACAACCTGAAGCCCAAACACCACTCGAATCGGCCATTGACGTCGCCGAAATAAAACATCGGTCTGTCAAGGGCGTCGCCGCCCTGATCTCAAGAACCTTCGCTGTCCAACTGATTTCATTCGCCGCCACCCTTGGTCTAACCGTATTTCTTGACCCAAGCGTTTATGGTGTTTTCTTTTTGGTTTCTGCCGTAGTGAACTTTTTGGCCTATTTCTCTGATATTGGTTTGGCAGCAGCCCTAGTCCAGAAGAAAGAAAAAATCACCGATAAGGATCTCGCCACCACTTTTACTGTTCAACAGGGGATCGTTGTCACGCTTCTAATTCTCCTTTTCTCTCTTACCCCTTTTATTCGGACCAATTATCATCTCACCACAGCCGCAATTTACTTGATGTGGTCACTGGGGATTTCTCTCTTTTTAAGCTCTTTAAAGACGATTCCTTCAATTCTTCTCGAACGTGAACTTCAATTCAACAAACTGGTCATCCCCCAAATTGCGGAAACTATTGTCTTTAATCTCGTTGCTGTCTTCTTCGCGTGGCGAGGCCTAGGAATTACGTCATTTACTTTAGCTGTTCTAGCCCGGGGTCTCACCGGTCTAATTTTGGTCTATATCATTTTCCCTTGGCGTCCACGGTTTGGTTTCAGCCAAGACTCACTAAAGAGCCTTTTAAAGTTTGGCCTCCCTTTCCAGGCCAACACTTTTCTTGCCGTTATCAAGGACGACGGTATGACGGTTTTTCTGGGAAAACTCGTCGGTACCGATGGTTTGGGGTACCTGGGCTGGGCGAGTCGTTGGGCGAGCCTGCCTTTACGGATTTTCATGGATAACGTCACCAAAGTCGCTTTTCCGGCATTTTCACGACTACAGCACGATAAGGAAAGACTTGCCAAAGCCATCGAAATGAGCCTCAAATACCTTACCCTATCCACTTTTCCTATCCTCATCGGCATGGCAATGTTGGCCAATCCTCTGGTTCATATCATTCCCCGTTATCTAAAATGGTTACCAGCCATTATTCCTCTTTACTTCTATGTCTATAACTCTGCCTGGGCCTGCGTTTCCACCAGCCTGACTAATACTCTCAACGCTTTGGGAAAAATAAAAACCACCTTCAAGTTGATGGTGATGTGGGTCGTCCTGACTTGGCTCTTTATTCCAGCTCTCGGTTGGTACGGGGGATATCTTGGAGTCAGTCTGGCCGTTGGTCTTATTGCCACTTCCTCGATTGCTACTGTCATCGTGGTTAGAAAACATATCAAGTTCTCTCTTACTGCCGCCTTTCGAACTTCTCTTATAGCTTCAACTGTCATGGCCGCCATTTTACTTTTTCTCATTCCTTTCGCTACCAACATTTTGACTGTTGCCGGTTTAGCCGTAACCTCTGGAATAGTCTATGTTCTGGCAATTTATCTACTTGAAGGCAAAGAATTCCTCAAAGTCACGCTTAGTTACTTCAAATCCGGTAATGTTTAAGAAATTATTAGTCCTTTTCTTAGTCGCTACCCTCTTTTTTTTCAGGGAGACAAGTGCTTTTGCTTTAGAGCGACTGACGTTCGTCACTTTCATCAACCCAGTTCGGGGAGCCGAAGGCTGGGGTAACCGTAGGCAAGATCCCCTCGATCTACCCAAGTTTCAGTACCAAAACGCAACCTCATCAGCTTACCCAATTTCTTGGCTTCTCCGCTTCGACGCCGTCAAAGACGCCACCATCTCAGCCTTTTTTTCAAAGCTTTCAAACACAGACGGTGGTCAAACCCTAGGCGCCTTTCTAGAAATCACTCCCAATCTGACTGCTGCTGCCAAAGTAGATTACCCGGCCGGAACAGGCATCTTTGATGCCAACAGGATCTTTCTCTCTGGTTACAGCCAGCCCGAACGGATCAAACTTATCGACGCCTACATGAATCTGTTCTTTCAGAAATTTGGCTACTACCCACGGGTGGTCGGTGCTTGGCACATCGATGCTTACTCGATCACTTATCTGAAAAACCACTATTCTGTCGAACTTGCCGTGATCTGTGACAACCAGTACTCCACAGATCGTTACCGGCTTTGGGGCAGCTATTTTGGTAGTCCCTATGTTAGTAGTCGCCAAAACGTCTTGATCCCCTCCACTAGTCGTGAAGATAGTTCAGGTATGGTTATTGCCAAGTGGGCTCAACGGGATTTTTTTAATGGCCACAAAAACGACAACGCCAGCTGGTACTCCTTTCAGGTTAATGATTATGGCCTGTTAAACCTGAAAACAAATTATTTTGAAAAACTCTTAGGTGTCTACTCAGATCACGACTTCAACGAATTCACCCAGGTTACGGTCGGTATTGAAAACGATTACCCTCTCGCCCAATACAAAAACGAGATCAGAAATACCTATAAAGTTCTCAATGAAGCAAGGGCCAAGTACAATTTGCATTTCGTCTCTACCACATCGTTCGCTGACTTTATGCACGCCAGATACTCGGTTACCTCACCCGCCTTCTTTTATCAAAGTACCGACCCGACGGAAAAAAGAACCGGTAAGGTTTTCTGGTACCAAAATCCTTTTTACCGGATCGGGTTTTTCTCTGATCAGGGAAAAACCAAGATTCTCGATTTTCGTCTCTACAACAGCGCCGACGCCGAGCCCTACTACCTCACCAAAAACACTTCCGACCATCTTTTTATGGAAACTAACCCGATTATAGACACCGTCAAGTACCCGGAAACCGATTGGGGATTAGACGTTGACCTGACAAAGGCAAAAATTAGTTACGAAAACTGGAAGGTTACCTTCTCCGAAGGCGACAAACTTCTTCGACTCACTCCCAGCGGAGTCGTTTTCTCAAACATAACCCCGCCGGACCTAAACACCGGTGAAATAAAAGTGATCAATAAGGGACGGTCTATTACCTGGAAGTTAGACACCCACCTTCCCTTTACCACCAACAAACTTACCTTTTACTTCGCCTTCTTAGTCATACTTTTGTTCGCTCTTTCGTTGTCCCACTCCCCCTTATACCTTGTCTCGTTAGCTCTCGGTGCCATCACCTTAATTACTGTTTGGGGCAGTGGGCGAGTCTATTCATATGGAATGGGTTTCTGGGGGCCAAATGGCCACGATGCTCTTTTTCACCTTTCCCTGATTAATCACTTCAAACAAAACCTATTTTCCCTGGCACATCCACAAATTTATGATTTAGCAATAAAAAACTACCACATCGGTCTTGACTGGTTAACCGGTTTAGTTGCCTCACTTACCACCCTGTCTCAGCTCGACCTCTTCATGAGATATCTGCCTTTACTCATCGTTATTCTATTAGTTTATTTTCTTCTCAAACTTTTAAAAAAATGGCAGGTAGGAACCTTAGCGGCTCTCATATCGGTTACCATGGTCTTCCTTTCCGGTTCTGCTGGTTTTCTCGTGACTCTTTTCACCCGTTTTTCGATTGTTGGCGGTGAGTCGCTTTTTTGGGCCAACCAATCAGTTTCACTTTTGCTAAATCCACCTTTTGCTCTTTCCATCCTAATCCTGGTCATCTTCTTTTTCCTTTACGATGGCGACAAGAGACTGACCCTGAAAGAACTTCTTTTCTTCTCTCTCTTAGGCGGTGTCACTGCCCAAATCAAGGTCTATGCTTTCCTACTGCTATTTGCCTCCTTAGTGATAAACAGAAAGTTTAAACTCGCCTTCGGGGTCGGCCTTGTCGGAGCGATCTTTCTTCTTCCCACCCTCGGAAACGATAGTTCTCCCTTTCTTTTCTCACCACTTTGGTTTAGTCGCAGTCTCTTCGAAGCCCACGATCGACTTTATTATGCCAAACTCGCCACTGCCTGGCAGTCGTATGAGAATAGCGGTCAACTAGGGAAACTTATCTTGGTTAATTTATTTGCCGTTGTCATCTTTTATCTCGGTAACCTCTGGACTAGAGTTATTGTCCTCTTTAGACTAAGAGAATTTAACAAACCATCCCAATCACTCATTAATGGCGTCATTGTTCTTGGCCTGGTTACTCCACTTCTTTTTATCCAAAAGGTTAATCCTTGGAATACCATTCAGTTTTTGTACTACTCGATTTTCTTTCTCAGCCTTTATACCGGCCCCGCCCTCGTTACGCTACTGCATAGATGTTCCAAGGTAACCAAATTGATTCTGGTTCTTATCTTCGTTGTCGTCTCAGTTCCGACCACAATCGGCACCCTTTCCGATTATTTGACCTCACAGTCAGCCAGCCGTATCAGCTTAACGGAGCTTAGGGCCCTCGATGTCTTGCGTCGATCCCCCCCAGGAACGGTCGTCTCCCCGTTGGTTTACGATCGATACTACTCGCCGGTTCCTGATCCTCGACCGCAGTATGTTTATGTTTCCTCGGCTTATATCTCGGCTCTTTCGGGACATCCTGAATATCTCTCCGATACCATTAACCTCGATATCACCGGTTACGACTACAAACAAAGAGCCAAGCGAGTAATCCGGCTTTACCAAACCACGAGCCCCGACGAAGTGACACGATTCTTGACCGAAAATCGGATCACCTATCTTTATGAGACCCCTGTGGATAGACTGAAGTTTCCCCCCGAGAACGCCTGTCTTATAAAAATCTTTGACTCAGGGGAGATAAATCTATATAAGTATTCTTGCCATGGTTAAACCAAAAATCTCTGCGGTCATTACTACTTGGAACGAAGCGGCGAACCTGAACGAATGTCTAAACACCCTTGATTTTGTCGACGAGATCGTTGTTGTGGACATGGAAAGCACTGATAATACGGTCAAAATTGCCAAGCAGTACACCGATAAAATCTATCACACCCCCTATACCGGTTATGTTGAACCTGCCAGAAACTATTCGATCAGCAAAGCCACCGGCAACTGGATTTTGATTGTGGACGGGGATGAAAGAATCCCCTACACACTCGCCAAAAAACTTATCGAAATCACCGAAAACGACTCCACCGATTTTGTTAGAATTCCAAGAAAAAACATAGTTTTTGGCCAGTGGTTAAAGTATTCTCGTTGGTGGCCTGATTACAATATCCGTTTCTTTAAGAAAGGGTACGTTACCTGGCAAGACGCCATTCACTCAGTTCCCGTTACCGAAGGGCAGGGTGTTAACCTTGATGCCGAGCCAGAATATGCGATTCTTCACCATCACTACCGTACCCTCGATGAATATTTATTTCGCCTTATCAGGTACACCAATCAACAAAGTAAAGAGTTAATCGAAGCAGGGTACCAATTTTCACTTTCTGACTTAATGAGTAAACCAGTGGGGGAGTTTCTCTCCCGTTTTTTTGCTGGTGAGGGGTATAAAGACGGCCTTCATGGGCTTACTTCCGCTTTACTACAATCTTTTTCGATGCTCGTCGTATATCTAAAGGTTTGGCAAGAGGAGGGTTTTACCCCCCAAAAAGAGGTCCTCAATTCACCGTCTTTCAGGAAGTTGATTGGTGGAAAATTTAGCGAATTAAAGTATTGGCTTTATACCGTCAAAATTCATCTGGCCGGAAAAAAGAGTGAGAAATTCCTGCTCAGGATCAGGCGGAAATTTAATCTCTAACATGCGTATCGCCCTCGTCACGCTTCATTATAAAAATCTAGACGACACCCTTGGTCTCCTAAGTTCTCTTTCCCAGGTTGAAATCCCTGAGGCAACAGACCTAAGCATCTATGTTGTCGATAACGAAAACTCACCGGTACTGAAGCAAGAACTTTCCAAAAATTATCCCGAAGTGAAATTAATTAAGAGTCAGGTAAATCTGGGTTTCGCGGCCGGAAACAACCTCGGTCTAAAACAAGCTATTGATGACGGTAATGAGATTCTGGTTACCATCAACAACGACACTTATGTTGAAAGAGACCTGATCAGGAAAATCATTTCCTCTCCAGTTCAGGACTCAAGCGTTGGCGTTATCGGGGGGTTGATCTATTTCGCACCAGGGTTTGAGTTTCAAAAAAAATATGTCAAAAATGAACTAGGCAAAGTTATTTGGTACGCCGGGGGAAAGTTTGATTGGGACAATATTCTTGGTAGCAACGCGCATGTCGATGAGGTCGATCGGGGTCAATTCAACAAGGTCGAGAACACCGATTTCGTTACCGGCGCTCTTTTTATTACCAGAGCTAATGTTTTAGCCAAAGTAGGTTTTTTCGATGATAAATACTTTATGTATCTCGAGGATGTTGACCTATGCCATCGCATGAAGCTTGCTGGTTACCGGATCCTATTTGACCCTCGAATCAAAATGTGGCATAAAGTTGCCCAGGGGTCTAGCATAGGCTCATCATTAAATGATTACTTTATAACTCGAAATAGACTTTATTTTGGTTTCAAATTCGCTAAATTCAGGACTCAATTTGCCTTATTCCGCGAAGCAATTCGAAGGCTCTACAAAGGCACCCCGGCCCAAAAAAAAGCCGTCCTCGATTTCTTTACCCTAAAATTAGGTAAAGGGTCATATATATGAAAAAATTAAGCGTCATCATTCTCGGTCAAAATGTCGAAGCCGAAATCATTCCTGCATTTAAGTCCAGTAAATTTGCAGACGAAATTGTTTATGTCGATACTTTCACTGGTTCGACCGACCGGACATTGGAAATAGCCAGAAAGTACGCCGATAAAATCGTCAAAAGTGAAAATTACAATTTTAGTGCCTGGAGAAACGACGGCACCAACGCCGCGACCGGAGAATGGCTTCTTTACCTGGATTCCGACGAAAGGATTACTCCTCACTTGGCCCAGGAGATTGTCTCAACCGTAAGCCATCCCGATTTTGAAGCTTATACGATCAGTCGTTACGAGGTTTTCCTGGGAAAACATTTAAATCATTGGCCTGATCCCCGTGTCCTCAGGTTGATGAAAAGGTCTGCCCTGAAAACTTGGCAAGGCAAACTTCACGAACAACCGGGTATTGACGGCCGCGTCGGCCAGTTAAAAGAACAGCTGATTCATTTATCACATAAAAATATTGACGAAAAACTGATTAGTACCATCAAGTGGTCAAAACTCGAGGCCGAAATGCTCTATAAGTCGGGCCATCCTCGGATGCAAGGATGGAGGTTTGCTAGAATCATATTCACTGAGT
>OBEQ012570296.1_pt1 | contig 30920 bp, 23 predicted proteins | sample 1670901 | NCBI WGS metagenome assembly OBEQ01 (sample SAMEA104232315, study PRJEB22302) | groundwater metagenome | biome: forest; feature: aquifer; material: groundwater | place: USA | collected 2011-08-07 | depth 5.4 m | reverse complement strand
TGATAGGGTAGGAGCCAATAGGAATGTCACCGCCACTGGTAATGGAAGCGACACTTTCCGTGCAGTCATTGTCTTTGTCATTCCACAGCCAAACGGCAATCCAGCCGGGTTGAGGCGTTGGAGTTGGAGTGTCGGTTGGGATTGGAGGTATTGGAGCAGCTGTCGTGCTCGGGTTTGCACCACACTGTACTCCGATGCAAATACAGGTTGTTTTGGTTAATGGACAATAATATCCTAGCGGACAACTTCCACATGATCCCGTACATCCATCAGATCCGCACACGAAGCCGCTGCAGTTTGGTATACATGCTACAGGTGTGCTCGTCGGGATTGGTGGCGGAGGAGCAGTGATTGGTGTTGGAGTAGAGTTTGGAAAACATTCACAGATAAATTTTGAAGTACAGACACCCGTATATCCTGCTGAACAAAATGGGGCGGTTACTACGCTGCCGTCGCAACCGCAGAATCCAGTATTTGGAAGAGTAGGGGTGGGGACACTAACTGAAGTTGGACGGGGAGCAACGGATGGAGCAAGCGTAGCTGTAGGGATTGGTATTTCAGTTGGTATCGCCCAGTTCGGTATGCACGTACTATTGTAGCAGGTATATCCCGATTGACACTGCGATGATCCTACTGTACATACGCTGTTTGGGGGTAAATCTGCTACACAGGTTGTACCCTGACAAAAATAGCCACTTGCGCAAGACACGCCTCCTGACCCACAGTAACAGCCTGCACCGCCTCCTCTGGGATCAAGACATCCTGAAGGAGGTTCACCTGCTGTATCACAGCTGCAGCAAGTTGATCCACATTCGTAGTTATGCAAGGGACATGAGTCAATCGGGTCAGGAAAGATACACCTAGCAAATACAGGCTTTTCAAATTGGAGAATGAAAATGGCGGTTAAAAAGAGTGTAAATGCCCCTTTAAGAATTATATGAAATAATTTTTTATGCATATCATTGTATTTTGAGACTGTCGACCATATGTTCAACCGTTTCCCCACCCTGGTACTCGGGATATTTTCTTAGAAAAAGATTGCCATAGAGTACAAGTTTTTTACCGTTTTTACGGTCAAACAGATAAACCTGTTTTACATTGCCATCGATGTCTGTCTGTACCACCGGATGATCCGGGTAGGCGATACCCTTGAGCGGATCACTCCCACTGCATACTTCTGTCATTGGTATTTTCATCTGTTTATCGATAAAGCTTATCAATTCATCGCACCTGCTTAGATTGGTTACTCGTTTTGTAGTATAAATAGGAGGATAATCTATGGTATAACCATTATCTTTGTCAGAGTACGTTAACCAATCTACAGGTTTTACATAGGGAGGTTTGGGAGTAGGAGAGAGAGTGGGTACCAGGAGTGATTGTGCTGATTGAGATGGTTGGGTTTGTCTTGACAGACGTAGATAATTCCTATTCCGGTAAATAAATACCAGCAAACCCGCCAAAACAAGAATAAAAACACCTATTGAAACAATAGAAATATATCGGGTAGGGATCATCTTGTGTTAGTGTAGGAAAAGAAGAGTATAAATGTCAATGAAAACATCTAGAGAGGAGGTCGCTATTGATGTTTACTGGCTAGAGGGAGATTTACAGTATATATATTTGTTACGATTGTCACCATAGACGTATTACTTGGACCGCCACATGAATTAATATAAATATCAAATCTTCCCGGCTTTTTGGGTCCACCTACCAATACATATTCTTCATCCAGTGTGTTTGGGATTCTTCCAGTTTCATGTATGGAAAGTGGCTCGGAATTACCATTTTTTCTATTTATAGCAAAAACCGAAACAGGATTTCCTGTTTGTATACGTCTGCCTAATATTTTCATGGATGCATCAGGAAGAGAAAGCTGCGGATCAATAGAGTCTAGAACAGGTAGGGCTGAATAGCAATTTGGTTTTGGTCCTTCAGCATTTGCGACTGAAGGTTTAAACATTTGATTGGCGTGCAAAACCAAAGAAATTGTTATCATTCCTGCTCCAATTTGAGCTGATCGTTCTGTCATCCAGTCGGCTATTTCTCTAGCTCGATCGTGGATTGAATAGTCTCGTCCGTCTGTTTGGTCTGCTATCATATGTTTATAACTTATAGCAAATTATTATATCATTATTTACTCTGGTTGCAAGGACCAATTTAGCCTCAAAAAAACCCTCCTTTCGGAGGGTCAGCTTCTAAAAAAAGTCCTATTTGACATTAGGAAATAGGTATTCACAATAGATGAATCTATTAACAGCTTAATAATATACCTTCTTCCAGAGCATGTCCAGTGCCAAAATAGCAGGGCATAAAAAAACCCTCTTAACGAGGGTTTACTTGATCCTTTTCATCGGACTCATCCTTATAAACACGCTATAGCTAAAAATGATGAGTGGAAAGTTCATCATATGTATTTTTACTCCTTTTTCACCCTTTTGTCAAAAAAATTAGAAGCTAAAATCCTTTTGGAACTGACTTATCCCTTTAGGGCTGTTGAATTTTAATACCAGGGATATTTTTGTTACGCCTTGATCATATACGCACTTGTCTTTTGAACAGGTACCCATGAGAATTTCTCTTGAAAACGTTCTTTCACCCGCATTGATATCCAGAGGACGACCGCTTAATGCCCCTTTTGGAAGTCCGTCTCCTGTCGTATAACTCAACTCGTATTCTATGGAAACCACATCTGCCGGTATATTACTTACATTTAGATTCACCGCGTGCCCATCAGGACGAAGCTTTAAATCCACAATCACGGAAGGATCAATTGTGGGTAAATTATCAGTTATGGGAGTAGGTTCAGCGTTAGTTTTGCTTGTAGGCGCCAGAAAATTTTTTACCATCACCACACTCCCTCCAACGAGGACAATAAAAGCTATGCCAAGTCCAATTATAATGAGGAGTTTTCTGTTCACTATCCCCTATTCTACCGATTAAAGAAATTGTCGTCAAATTGGCAATATTTAAAGTACGACGGACAACTGCGATTCCAGCTCCGTCAGAGATACTCGCTCTTGCTTCATCGTGTCACGATCTCGAATCGTCACAGACTCATCTTCAAGCGTCTGATAGTCAATCGTCACGCACCAAGGTGTACCTATTTCATCTTGTCTTCTATAGCGTTTACCTATGTTGCCGATATCATCATACGCCGATCGATATTTGCTTTTCAGTTTGGCAAATATATCGTGAGCACGGATTGCAAGGTTTTCTTTGTTTGCAACCAGAGGAAATACTGCAACCGTCACCGGAGCTACTTTTGGAGAAAATTTGAGGAGTACTCTTGTACCATTTTTATCTTCTTCTTCATAATAGGCATCCACCAGCAAAGCGAGGAGTAAGCGTTCTACGCCAAATGATGGTTCTATGACCGCAGGGATAAATACCTCATTGGTTATCATATCTTTGTAGGATATGTCTCGTCCTGAAGATTTCGCATGCTGGGTCAGATCGTATGTTCCACGATCTGCAGTGCCTTGAATTTCACTCCATCCGAAGGGGAACCGGTATTCTACATCAGTAGTGCCCCTCGCGTAATGAGCGAGTTTTTCTCTCGGATGATCATAAAATCGGAGGTTGGTCTTTTTTAGTCCTAGAGAGATAAACCAGTTTAAAGCCCATTCTTTCCAATACTGAAAATATTTTTTTTCATCGCTATCTCGGACAAAATACTCTATTTCCATCTGTTCAAATTCTCTAGATCTAAAAATGAAGTTTCCGGGAGTAATTTCATTGCGAAAGGCTTTTCCTATTTGTGCTATACCAAAAGGGAGTTTAGGATGCAGTGTATCAACAATGTTGTGAAAATTTATAAAAATCCCTTGGGCTGTTTCTCCTCGTAGATAGGCTTGAGTCGAGATATCCTCTACGGGACCGATAAAGGTTTTGACGAGAATATTGAAATTTTTTTCTTCGGTTAGTTCCCCAGAACAGTCAGGACATCGATCCTCTTTCAAATCATCTAAACGGAAGCGATGGTGACAGGATTTACATTCCTTTAAGGGATCGGCAAAACCAGAACCCGTGTGCCCCGATGCTTCCCAAACTTTGGGGTTAAGAATTATTGAACTATCCAATCCGTACATATCTACTCTACGTTCAACCACTTGCTCCCACCAATGCTTTTTTATAGCATTTTTTACGCTTGTACCAAGTGGACCATAATCCCAAAATCCACCCCACCCTCCATAAAGATCACTTGAGGGAAATATGAATCCGCGCCGCTTTGCTAGGCTAACGATTTTATCCATTGATGTATTCATACAATACCCACGTCAAGAAATTGGCTCTTCAATTTTCTTTCTAACACCGATTCCACAAAAGATTTAATTTCTGTCTGCTGCAATAAAACTTCTTTTGGCAGGTACCCCAACTCCCAGAGAATTTCCAGAGAAACTTGCATGCTTAACTGCCCAATATCAAGAGAAATATCATCGTTGAGTTTTTTCAAGGCAAACAGAAGAAGTTGGAAAATTCGCTGTGATTCCTGACTTTCTCCGCAAAGGCGTTCAATTTCCTCGGCCAACCCAAAGGCAGTTAAGGCTCTCGACAGCTCCGTACGCAGACGAGAAAAGTGTTCTATAGTATTGGCCTCGGTAATAATGTCGAGATTTCTCCCTTGGGCAATATGTAAGTATGTTCGTGTGAAAACTTCCAAATGAGGTGCGCGCTTGCTGGTGATTTTACGCACACCTTTTGCCATAAGACGTAGTTTCCCTTGATGCCTTGTAAAAACGGTAACTATACGATCAGCCTCGCCCACATTAATCCGCTTTAAGACTATTGCCTCAACTTTATAGTAGTGATGCATGGTGGAAGTATAGAGAATAGACTACAATTTTAATTGCTCTTCCCTGTCGGTTATCAGAGGAAATTTTTCAATTGTTTTTCCGTTTACCATGATTTCATATTCCGGGCCTTCGGTCCCCGGTTGTTTTTGAATAAGCACAGGTAATTGGTTGCCTTTTTTCAATCCATCCGGGAGAGTATATCCAATAACAAGTTGAGAGGCGCCTAGTGGCTTTACTGTCACAAATCCTTCAAATACCGTTTTCCCCAAATCTTCTTTTACTACTACATCCATCTCTGACCCTTTAAAGTCAACAAGCTTACTTCCTTTGGGAACATAGATGCGTACCCAATCTCGAAGCAGCCCATTGAGACAGAGCTGGCCGGCCTCCAGATTACAGTTAGAGGGTGGAGAGGGGTTTTTATAATCTATTGTAAGCGTCTTGGTTATTTTTCCATCACTACCCACTTGATAGTTTACTTTCGCCGAGCGTTTGACAAACAAGTCTGATTTCGCGCCTGCCATATTTGCATCGTTTATGTGAAGATAATCTCCATTGAAATCTTTGATTCTGCCTCCCCATCCCAAAGCTTCAATTGCAGGCTGTGCTTTATCGTTTTTTAAATACACGAGGATATGTTTTTCGTTTAGCTGTGCAATAGCCATTTGAAACAACCTGCCCCAGTATTGACCCGGTGATACGCCAAGAGCTTTCTGCATTACTTGAAGCAGTAAAACTCCAATGATGTCTTTTCTGTCAGATCGAACATAGGCTACAGGTTTAGTAGAATAGTCTTCCAACTCATACACTGCTTTGGGACAATTACAACGAGGATCGTTATCTGCACTAAAGGTTCGATCATACACAGTAAATGAACCTAAAATTTTCATCGCCTCCACCAGCACGTTGGTGTCAACTGTCATAATCCCATCATAGTTTACTTTACCAGGCACATCTTTATATAAATCTTCAAAAAGGCCAATGGATTTGACGAAATCAGGAGATAAGTTGCTGTCGCGCAAATTAAATTCGTAGACTCCTTTATGGTACTTCAAAATTTCAGGTGGTGCCGGGACTTTCTTTGTTCTACTTTCATCAAGTTTGTAGATATCATCAGCTTTTTCTACAATGGGCTTTCCTCCCTCCAGACGAAAGACCGCATATGCAGTGATAAATCCACCATCAGGACGAAGTTCTTTATCGTTTTTGAAAAAAACGAGGTACCGTTTAGGCTCAGGTTGCCCCATGATTTTTGGCAATTCCTCAAGTAGTGGTCTTGCAGATATAAAGAGGTTAGCCATAGAATCAATTACGTTTTTCGCTCCCACTAATTTTGGTTTCACCTCTTGATTACGAATTTTTTCAGGGTATCTGTTAGGATCTATTGCATCTATTTCATTGCGTACTATCTCAATTTTTTGACTTATCTCGGCTAGTTTTGGCGTTACTTTTTCAAATGTTGTAATTGCTGTCTGCATCCGTTCGTTAGCAGAACCTCCCACAAATGTTCCCTTACCTTTAAGTCCTAAAAGATCTGCGTACGGGAGTATGGCATCCAGGCTTATTTCCAGTGCGTCTAAACCGGCTTCGCCGGCGGTAAGACCATGGTTCAGATCTTTATAGTATCCACCGATAAAGGGTAAAACACCAGTCCAACTCATCTTTGATGCGGCTTTTTTTGTTTCAGCAAGTTTAGTTCTGGTTTGAGCAATTTTTGCTTTGGATTCATCGAGATCTTGTTTCTTAAGCGCTGCAGCAAGCTCCTTGCCTGAAACTACCATTTCCTTGCCATGGGTGATAGTTTCTTGAGCTGAAAAATAAACAAAAATACCCGCTCCAACCACAAGAACAAGAAGAACTATAAAGAAAAGAAGTATTTTCTTTATTATGCTATTCCCCGTCTTTTTTGTAGTTGTTTCAGCATTCTCCTTCTCGTGCTCTTTTGCGATTTTCTTGCTTCGTGTTTTCTCTAAAGATGTGAGGTCAATTTTTTTGAATCCTTTCTCTTCCATAATCATAACTCACCTTACGCAGTTGTCATTCCCGCGGAGGCGGGAATCCATGCTGTATAAAATTCTGGATCCCCGTTTTCACGGGGATGACGAAACTGTTGCGTCTCCTCTTTATACCGCTCCTTTACCTGAAATCATAGCCCAGGGAGTTTTTGCGAGAATTTTTATATCATACCATATCGAACGTCGTCTGACATACGCCGCATCTATGCCAATTCGCTTATCAAAGTTGACTTCACTTCTTCCGGATACCTGCCAAGCACCGGTGATACCCGGTCTCACAGAAAGCACTTCATTGACCAATTTTCGGGTATGTGGATATTTTTTTTGCTGTTCATCAAGTTCATCTGGATAGTACGCTCGTGGACCAACCAAAGTCATTTCCCCTCTGATCACGTTGAGAAGTTGAGGTATCTCATCAACCGAGTGCCGCCGTAAAAATCGGCCAATCGAGGTAACGCGAGGATCACCCCGCAGTTTGTAGCTGTTTTTCTTATATTGTTCGAATAAAGCCTTAAATTTGGGATCCCGGCGGAGAATTTTGTGTGCATTTATGACCATCGAACGAAATTTATACATTTTGAAAAGTTTTCCGTTTTTACCCACTCGGGGCGGAGTATCGGCGAGGATTGGACCGGGAGAATCAAGTTTAATAGCCACAATTGCTGCCGCGCACATCGGGCTAAAAAGTATTCCCAAAAAAAGGCAGCCAACGATATCAACGATACGTTTAATAAAATCGTAGAGCATAAGATTTTTTATATTAAATGTTCGTTTTCTGTACCGGCTAAACTTTCTACTAACTTTTTGATTTTTGGGACCGAATTTTTATGGCAAACAAGCAACACATCATGCGTATTTACGACAAGTAAACCATCAAGATCAATAGCTACTACAAGTTGCTCGCCATAGTTGTAAATTAGCGTATCCCTACTGTCAGTTGTAAGCACACGACCTTGAGTGATATTTTGTGATGGACTGGTCTGCAGAGCTTCTTTTAAAGCCTCCCATGCTCCGACGTCACTCCATTTGAGATCTGTAGGAATTACCAAGGTATCACTGGGATCAAGCTTTTCTAAAATTCCGTTGTCAAAATGAATTTTTTCAAGCTTCGGGTAAACTTCCTGCATCATGCTTGAAAACTTTTTTGTACCCCACGCATCTTGAATTTTTACGAGATCTTTATGCATTTGCGGCATGAATTGCTCATAGAGTTTCCATAAAAAAGACGGCGTTGTGACAAAATATCCAATATTCCAGGCATGATTATTGCTTTTATAAAAGCGTTGTGCTCGCTCTAGATTTGGTCTATATTCAAAACTTTTGAAGGCGTGAAAAGACACATCACCCATGCGCTTGACCACACCTCCAAACTCTATCCATCCTAAATTTTGACTGGCGAAACGGGGCTTCTGACCAATAAATACAATTTTTGACGGATTCTTTTTTACTAAATCTGCAGCAGTCAAAAGAGTGGTACGAAACCTTTCAGGCTCTCTTACCAAGTGGTCGCTCCATAAAATGGCAAATGGCTCTTTTGGAGAAGTTTTAGCAAGAATTGCTGTTGCCAAACCTACTGCCGGACCAACATCGCGCATTTCCGGCTCACCAATAACATTTTCTCTGGGAATTTGCGGAAGTTGGTCATGCACCATCGATACATATTGGCTACCGGTAAAAATAAATATTTCCTCGTTTTTAAAATCAGGATAGAGCCGCTCAACTGCAAGCTGCAGTGTAGATTGTTTCCCGATGACTTTTTCGAATTGTTTAGGAGAGGATTTTCTTGAGAGTGGCCAAAGTCTCGTACCCAAACCTCCTGCAAAAATAATTGCTTTCATATATAAATAGATTCAATCATTCACTTTTTTTCAATGTTTGAACCATTGAGGCTGTTTTTCACGAAATCGCTAAATTGCTTGCTAAAACGGGATTTATTATATCTCAACGCATTCCTGCGGCACATAAATGGAGAATATATCTTGTAGTCAAACTGCGTGAGACACTTAATAATTGCATCCTTGTCCTGTTGGTAGAAAAAAGTACCGGTTACTTTTGGTACTACGGTTTCACTAAATCCCCCTTCACCAAAAGCGACCACTGGCCTTCCGCACGCTTGAGATTCTAAAGAAACTATACCAAAATCTTCATTGCATGCACTTACAAATGCACGACTTCGTCGATAATATCGCACTAATTGTGCTTGTGTCAAATCAGAGACAAAAGAAATATTGCTTGCTGCAATGCTACGCAGATACTTTTCTTCGGTCCCTTTTCCCACTATGGTAAGGTTCCATCCGAGTTGGTTAAATGCTCGGATGAGGAGATCAACGCGTTTGTAGGGTACCAGTCGAGAAACCGTCAGATAATAATCATCTACTTTCTCATCTTTTTTGTATGTAAATATATCGGTATCTATAGGAGGATAAATAACTGCCGCATCGATCCCATAATATTTGCGTATGCGCGAAGCTACAGTGCGCGATATTGCAATATATTTATCAGCCCTGGTACTTGCTACCCGATCCCATATACGAAGTTTTGGCGCTGTGAAAGAAAATAGTTTTGCAGCCAAAGTGTTCAACTTTCCAAATCCTGGCTGTTGCCGGTATTCGATTGATGCACTCCAAAGATAGCGGGTTGGGGTAAGACAATAACAGATGTGCTTGGTGGATGGTTTGGTAATAATTCCTTTTGCTTCAGTACTCGTGACGGAGATGATCAAATCAAATTGATCAAAAGAAAATGATTCAAAGGCTATGGGAGTGAGCCATGGATATAGCTCATGATGGGTTTTTGCCAAGGGAAGTCGATTTATAAACGAAGGAATCACTCGAAAACAATCTGCCCAGGAAGTAGTCTGCGGATTATATACTGCAGTATATAGCGGCGCTTCGGGCCAGATTTCGTGAAGCGTTAATAGTACTTGTTCGGCCCCTCCTATTTTGTTTACCCTATCATACACTAGTGCAACGTTCATATACGGAAAGCGTTTCCTTAGCCATCTTTCTCCAACTGAAAATTTTAAGTCGCTCGACCGCTTTTTTTTTATATGATTCAAATGCAAATCTATCCTTGTATACCTTTTGCATCGCCAAGTAGATAGATTCCTCACTCCGTGGATCAATGTAAACTGCCGTATCAGCGCAAATTTCCTTTAAAGATGGAATTGAGGAAGCTATAACCAAGCAATTATATGCCATCGCCTCAAGAGCGGGCAAACCAAACCCCTCGGATAGGGAAGGAAAGACCAAGGCAAGCGCGTGACGGTATAGATTGGCCAATTCCTTATCATTTGCAGCACCAAAGAAAATAATCTGTTTTTCTTTGAGTAATCCTAACCGCTCTTTCAATTTTTTATAAAAATAATCCTGCTCGCCAACTAAAACAAGCTTGCTGTTGCCATCGACCTTTCCAAAAGCTTCTACTAATCGATCAATATTTTTGTGCGGGTAGGCATTACCAACATACAAAAAATATTCACCTTCCACGAGAGGTTTTTTATTTTCTCCTTGAGTGACTGTCACTCCTTCATACGTCACTGAAATTTTACTTTGCACCTGTGGGTAATGGGATAAAAGGATGGTTTTTGTAGCCAGTGAAGGCACTAATATGCGGCATGAGCGATTTACCGCTTGGGACAAAACCAAATTGTATCCAAATCTCTTGAGAGAGTACATAGGAAGAGGAAGGGCGCTTGCTTTTCCCGTCGCATGAGTTTTCGGTGTGAGATCGTGTATCGTTACCACAAAAGGTTTTGGATAAAAGATGGGCAGACTAAAATAAGGAAAATGAACCAAATCCAAATCATGTTCTAGAAGTAGGCGTGGAAAAATAACCTGTTCTGCTAGTGAGTGCCACCGAAAATCGGCAAGAATGCAATGAAAATTTTTTACAGGCAGCGTTATTAAATCTTTATCTTTTTTGGTGACAAAAATTACATAGTCATTTTTTTTGTCCAAGGAAGCGAGTTCTGAAAGCAAACAACGAATATACCTACCTACTCCCGTCTGATAGTAAAGACGCGCATCTATGCCGATTCGGTGGCCGCTACTCATATGTTGAAACTATTTTCCATGCAATCGAATAATTTTTTATAAGAGAATTGTTGAAAAGAAGGTGTCCTAAGGTGATGCCTAAAAATGACTTTGCATACAAGATGAATTTAAGTAGAAAAATTTGTTTGGGCCAATGTTTCCGATAAAAATAGAGAAGTCCTTCAAATACATGCACGTATGGTTCCCTCTTATCATCGCTACTGGCACTCCCAATATGGATAAATCGTGCATCAGGATAAAATAGAGTTTTTATATTCTTCTGTCTTGCTCTAAAACAAAAATCTACTTCATCCATATACATAAAAATTTTTTCATCAAAACCTCCAAGCTGTACATATACATCTTTGGGTACTAAAAGACATGCGCCGGATACCCAGTCCGTGTAAGTAGTGGTACGAGGTGAAGAGCGGGTAAAATGAAGATAATCTCCTTTGAAGAATAGGGACAGAATCACAATGGGAAGTGTATAAAATTTTCCGGCGGAAGCCTGATCGGTATTATCAAGATTGAGAAGCTTACCACCATATATTGCATTTTGGGCTGATTTGAGGGCAAATGTACAAAGCGCATTGACTGCATCATCAAGTATTTCCGTATCGCTATTGAGAAAAAAAAGGAGCTTTCCGTGGGCTTTGCCGGCTGCCTGATTGTTCGCTCTGCCAAAACCAATATTTTGCTTGTTAATAATTAATTGAACATGAGGGAAATTATTTTTTACCATCTCCGGGCTCCCATCCGATGATGCATTGTCTACAACAAGAACCTCATAGGAATATGGTGATGACGTAATATGAGCATAGAGTGAGCCAAGACACTTATGTAAAAGTTCATTAGTATTGTAACTGATGATGATAATAGAGCAATCGATCATAGATTAGGACTTACGCATTTATTCTTCGAGTGACCCGTCTTTGGCAAAGGAATCGAGAAGTCTGCCCCTAGCAATATCGAAGGGTTCCCGACTGCGCCCCGTCTGCGGGGACTGCAGGACATTAGAAACTTTTACTTTGGTTCCTAATTACCCTTCAGACACCTTTAGTAATTCTTCTATTAGCTTATGAGTGGTTATAGACGGATCTATTGCTGGATCTTCGTTGGGATTCGCTTTCATTAGAGTTTTAGCATTTTTCAGTGCTTGTTTTAATAAAGGTTTCAAACGGGAATAAATAAGCTTATCTGCCTTGTTATAGTTAATCTTAAAATGTTTCTGGAATAATTTATTTAGTTCGTCCTCATATTGCTTGATGCTCATTGAGGGAGTGTTATAAACCCTAAAATGTAGGATAAACCAAAGTTCTATAGCTCTGTTGGAATAAACAACCCTAATTTTATTTTCCTCACCCAGCTTGCAAGCTTCTTTTATTATTTCAGAATCTTTACCGTCAACGTCCATAACACACCATACTTGATCAAAAGAAACGTCTCTTTTTGACTCTTCCTGTAGCTTTCTTATTATTGCTTCTTTGACTAGTTCTAGATTTTGCTTATTTATAAAATAGGGGTACACACGATTAAATCCACCAAAGTAGTTTCTCTCTGTCTCTTCCCCCTCACAGAAAATCAGTATACTTTTCCGAAGAGATCTTCTATTAGATTTTGCCTTTCTAGCAGCAATAAGTTTATCCTTGAATCCCTTGGCCATTTTCTCATCCTCAACTCTCTGAAATCAGCTTCTCTCCTTTTTTGATATAGGGAATAGCCCCATAATCTCCAGAAAGATAGCTTTTTTCAAAAGAGGCATCTTTTCTTACCTTAAATTCATCTAACGATAATAAAGTAGAAGCACCATATTTATCTTTTTCAGTGAACCAAATTTGATCTCTTCTGAAGATATTTGTATTTAATATGTTGGTATTATGAGTCGAAAATATAAGTTGAGCACTTTTTGGATTATTAGCCTTTGAATGGAATAAATCCAAAATAAATCTCGTGATTAAGGGATGAAATCTAACATCTAGCTCATCTATAAACAAAGGCGTCCCTTGTTTTAGAGCTTCTATAAGTAAAACGGCCAAGAAAGTAAATTTAATTGTTCCGTCCGATTCATTCTGGACAAAGTCAAATTGCTCTAAAGCTGCAGGAGAGTTATTTTTATCATACTTAACATGTTCTGTTTTCATGGTAGTATGAGTAGCAGTATCTTGTGACAAAATAAACTGCTTAATCACCTCAGGAACTTCTTTTGGAAAATTATCTGGAGTAGCAGGATAAGATTCTACCAGTAAGTTCTCAACGCCTATATCGATGCTTCTTAAAAGCCTTAAAACCTGATTTTGATATTCTCTATCTTGTAGCTTTGCATGGGCAAAGTTCATATAGTTTGCATCTTCTACAGCAGAGATAACAATGAATTTAGAAAACCATTGTAGGATCCTTTGAGAGATTTCACCATTCCAATTAGCTAAAACCGATAAGAATAGTGCATTGGGCCTTGTACCTTCTTGGTAGACTTTTTTAGCTTCCTTAAACCTGTAACTTACATCAAAACTTTGTCCTTTTCTTTCAAAAAGCTTAATCTCTGTACTTTTAGGAGTATAAAATAACCATTCTTTATGAACCTTTTCAGTATAAACTTCAAAACCATATCTATACTTCACGCCTTCATAAATAAATATAACTTCGAACCTACTTGGTTCCTTCTCGGTTTCTGTACTCAATCTAAAAGGTTCAGCTGCAATTTTTTGGGCAACTTGAGTTTCCTTAGCTGAATTTAATACAAAAGCCTGTACAAATTGTAGAGCTTTTCTTAAGTTACTTTTACCACTAGCATTAGCCCCATAAATTACGGATGTTTTTAGGAGTTTTAATTTTTCTGAAGTCGAAACTAAATTAGCATCCTCATGTCCTGAGATACCAGAGGCAACTAAGTTGAATAAGACCTCATCTTTAAAAGATTTATAATTTTTTACTGAAAAAGCAACTAACATACCCTAATTATACAAAAATCTATAGAAATGTCAAGTGTTTTGTGATTTTTTCTCAAAAATAGGTCAAAAATTAGTAAATGTAGTAATTATTTGTTGAGTACTGTTAGGTTGTAATTTATGGTATCAATACTAAAAAGAGGTTTGCCGTTCTTATCTTTTATGACCAAGGTATTACCTTCTCTAGCCATGCTTAACCCTGTAAGCAATTCACCGCTAGGTAAGTTATCTGACTTAGCTGTGTAAACCTTAACAATCTTGCTCCCTTTGAGGTCTACCAACCAAGCTTTCTGGCCACCGGTGCAACCCATCCCACCACAATATGAATCTGCTACAACTGCAAGTGAGCTGGTAGGATCAATAAGAAAAGTAACTAGACCTTGAAATGCTGAGCTATCAGCATATCTAACATCGCCTTCAAGCCTCTCACCTAGTTTTACAAGTATTTTTCTAAAGGGTGAGGTATCATCAATAACATCAACAGTTGCACTTGTAAGGATATACCTCTTATCTTCTACCATTGGTGAAAGAACATAATTATTTCTGCCATCTAATTGGTAAGTTTGACTTGAATCAGGAAGTTGAATCTGAGTGAGGCCGAATTGGTCAACCTTTTGATCATTAAAGAAGGGTGGATATGTAGTAGTAATATATTGCCTCGTTGTCTCAGATTGAGCGCCACTTGCTGGTCTTTCAATATTCACCTTTGTCCATTTTCCAGTTTGGTAATTATATTGTTTCTCCACGAGGCGATCAGATGTATCTAAGTTACCATCTCTAAATGCTATTTGTATCCCACCTGGAATTGACTTAAAACCCGCTTCTAAATCAAAACGGTCAGTTGAATAATCTTTCAGATCACGAACATTAAAGGCTTTCCAGACCTGGGTCTTCTTATCATACATAGAAAGACCACCTTGAGAACCTACATTTGCGTTAACAGCTACCCAGACATAGTCTTTGTCTACAAACATTGTTCTGGTTGATAATATTGATCCTGGTATACCTAATTCACTTGAATAAAATTTAACTTGATTAGTTGAAGCATTTATATTTACAACGCCACCTTCTGTAGCTACCCAAACTGTATCTCTATCAGAATAGAGATAATAATTGCTTGTGTTTACTAACCCATCTTTTGGTGTAAAGATATGTTCAACCTCATGGGTAGAGGGGTTGATTTTAAATATTGCATATTGGGCATAGTCTGGTTTACCTGTGTATTCTGAACTAAAATCTTTTACACCGTTCATGCGACAAGAAGTAAAGAGGAACTCTTTGGTTATAACAACATTGCTCTCGCAATTGCCTTTTTTAGGGTTACTGTAACTTACTAGCTTCCCGCTATTAGTGTCGTATTCAACGATAGATCCATCGCCTGCAAACCATAAATGTCCATTATAAGAAACTACATTTACTGGATTCTGATTATTAGGTAAATCACTAACTGCAAGATTTTTTATTGGTTTTGGAATCGAGAATAAGAAAAAATCTGGGTAGGTATTTTTTTGTCCAACTGAAGGTGTTGAGGAAAAATTTTGTGTAACCGATGGTATAGATGGAATGCTTTGCTTTTTAACTCCTATAAAGTACGCTCCACCAATTAGAAGAATAACAATTGCCCCAACCATCAAGAGAACAGCAACAAATCCTTTTTGTTTATCCACTAATTTAGTATATCACTTTTCTCTGCGCTCGAACAATAAATATTCTGCGTAAGTCGTGATAAATAAAATTTATTGAATAATTTTTATTTCCCTACTTCACTTACTGCTTTTTTCTTCATGACGTCAATACCCAGGAAAACTAACCTTCCCATCCATGTTGGGTATCGGGACTGATAATGCTTTGAGTAAAAAATTTTCATCGTATCGTAGAAATCTTGTGTTGATTTTATTCTAATATCTTTATCAGTACTCTTTCTTCCACTTTGTTTTTTGTGATGAATTGCTTTCGCTGTCGGCACATACATAATCTTCCAGCCGGCTTCTTTAATTCTGAAAGACCAATCCAAATCTTCGCCGTACATAAAGTAATCCTCATCAAGCAACCCTACATCGTCTATGACCTTGCGCCGAATAAAGTAGAACGCACCACTCGGAGAATCAATTTCATGAGACTCATTCATGGAAAGAAATGTCAGGTGATAAGAGGCAAAAAATCTAGAATGAGGAAAAAACTTGGCGAGCCCCAAATGATAGGTGAATGATGCCCAGGGTGTTGGAAAGCCTCTGTGGCATGCATAATCAATAGTGTCGTTGGGAAAGACCAGTTTGCATGTAGCCACAGCCACATCACCATGATCATCCATAAAACGCGTGATCACCTCTATGGTGTTGGGCATGAGCAAAACATCTGAATTTAAAAGAAGCACGTATTTGCCGCTAGTTTTTTTTATACCCACATTGTTACCAGCCGAAAAGCCGATATTTTTTTTGAGCTGGATGGTTATCACTTGGGGATATTTTTTTTGGACTGCTTCCAAGCTTTCATTTGTTGATGCGTTATCAACGACAATAACCTCAAGTATCAGAGTTTTTTGCATCGAAGAAAATACGGAGTCAAGAGTTTTCAACAGCAGATCGCGTGTATTGTATGAAAGAATCACGATGGACAGATCAATATGTTTTTCCATATCCCACCTCCTGGTAAATACCTTCCAGTTTTTGAGTAATCTCCAGCCAGTTATACTTCTTATGGACGAGTTTCATTGCATGATTTGTGAGTGACTTACGCTTGGCGGGGTCGTTTAAAAGATCTACTGCCAATTTTGCGAGATCCTCTGAAGTGTTACCAACTAATACTTCTGTACCATTTTTTGCGGCTATCCCTTCGATACCTACTGGAGTCGTCAGGACGGGACACCCGGATGCCATTGCTTCTAAAATTTTAAGTCTTGTTCCCCCCGGACCCTTTATGGGAGCAAGCATAATGTCAGCTTCTTGGTAAATGTTTCTTATATCATCGACATGCTCGTCAAAGACCATATCGTCTCGTCTCCATTTCTTAAGATCTTCTCCTAATCCCCGTCCAACTATACGCAGGCGCGCATTGGGCATTTTTTTCTTTATTTTTGGCCAGATATCGCGCATGAGTATTATGGCAGCCTCCCTATTTTGTAGCCATTTGAAATTTCCCACATAAAGAATGGTTGGGCGAGTAGCTTTTGCGCGTTTTTTTGCTTGAAAACTATTCATATCAACACCATTGGGTACTACATCAACTGTTAAGTTGGGGAGCACACGGAGCATTTTTTCTTTATCTGCTTCAGACATTGCTACTACCCGATCTGCCTTGCGCCAGAAAAACTTTTCCCAAAACCTTACCTTCCATACATCAAGCCACAATAGGGGTTTGAGCACGTTAGGCACCGACTGTTGTACAAAATGCTGATAGACTCTGTATTCTATTGTTTGCTCTACAAGGAGCACGGGAACACGGGTTTTGGGTATATTGGGCATTACATAAAATGTTTCCGCATGAATAAGATCGTATTTATTGCGATCAAGTTCAAAAGATAAGGCTTTCTTGACGTTTTGAGAAAGATATATAGCGACCAAAAAAGGATATGGTGAAGAAGCTGCTAGAAATACGTTTATCAGAGACCATGCCGGTCGGCGAACAAAAACTTCCACTTTCTTACAATACTTGAGTAGTTCAGCTCGGTATTTTTTTTCCTCATTAGTGCGAATAAAACTAAACAGCGTTATATCGTGATCTCGGGCGAGATTTTTTAAGAGATTATATGAACGGGTTTGTCCTCCTGATAAAAGCGGGTACGGTAGGTAAGGTGTAAGCATGAGAATTTTCATACATATTATGGGAGAAAATCCTTAGACTTAAGGTAAATCTTTATCCGGTACAAGCTGGATAATTGCATAGGTAGATGTTTTTTTAATAAGTTTGTATGGTTTTTTAAATGCATCTGTGCGAGATGCTTCTTTGATAAGTTTACGACTCAACTCATCATCGCCAACGGTGATATAATAATCTGCTCCCTTTTTGATCATGTCTTCAATTGTCCCTTCCATAATTGGCCATCCAGACCTGTTTGTCTGATAAAGAAAGGCTGTATCGCCATTATATGGAGCGATAACAAGAGCATGGCCGCGCAACAAACGATCGGCCTCACTACCGGCTTCAACTATTTCGCGATGATTGATATTGAAAAAATCTCTTATGTGGTACCAACCAAACATAAACATAAATACCACTGCTATTGTCCACATGCCATGTGCAATACGTTTGTTCCATTCTTCCCCCGACAGAGTAAAGAGCGCTTCAGAACCAAGGGCTAAGAATATAGCCAAAATTGGCACAGTGAGAATCTGGTAGTAATCATGACGCACATTTCCTGTTGCAAACGTTGCCAGATAAGCGAGTATTGCTACAAGCCATACATGGAAAAACCACCCCGATTTTGAGCGCACTTTAGCGATGATTCCGAGGAAAAGAAGAGGTAATCCCCAATACCCTAAAATAAGTCGGCCTATTCGATCCGCAAAAATCCAAAAGAAAAAGGCTCCCTTAAAGCGAATACCATCACCATTGAAAAGCCACGTATAGGCTGGTATTCCTTCTGGAAATTGAGAGATCCACTGGCGCCACCAAAAGAGAGGTATGAAGCTCGCAATAAAAAAAATTATGCAATACGGTCTAAGTAATCCTTTCCATCCGGTATTTTTTATCACGAGATAAACCACGGGTAAGAAAAGGAATGCTCCCGAGGGTTTGATAAGAAGTGCTGAAATTGAAAACAACAGTGCCAATATATAAAAGAGAATTTTTTGCGGCCGTCTCTTGGCCTCTTTGTCCAAAAATCGATCAAAGAAATAGATCATTGCCGTAGAAGCAAAAACTAAAGAAGGTTCAGGAAGAACAACACGTGAATAAAAAATGTTGTAGGGAATAATTGCGTAAAAAAATCCTGTAAGAAAGGCCACTCTTCGATTGGCATACTTACGAAGGAGAAGAAAAAGAAACACTAATGTACCAAGAGAAGTAAGTATAGAAGTGAGTCTTCCTGCTTCTTCGATAGAAATTTCTGGTACCAAATTTTTAACAATAGTTGTTGCCGCATTATAGAGAGGGAACTCTACCATACGTAAACCACGAGGATTAGGTAAACCAGAAGCAGTGGAGGAAAGATCGTCATAGGTAGGATAAAGCAGATTGATGCCATAGCGTAAAAAATTGCGTGATACAGCGGATGTATCTGCTTGTCGCCAAGAGTGCCAATCCGCCAGGGGCTCACGAAAACGGTGAACCCGGAGAGTGAATGATACTATCAGCAGAAAAAGAAGGAAAAAAAGATCGCTTTTAAGAAATTTGACAGCTTTGTGCACATTTTGACGAACATTAAAGTTCACTTTTAATGGTTCTCTTTCTGTTTCTATTCGCTTTTTTTCTGCTTCAATAGTACCCAAAAGAATCCCGCTAAGCGACCAAAACGGCAGTGCAACTTTTGACGCTTCAAAAATATCTATATACATGGTATTCACAAGTAATCCTACGATCGAAGCCATGCCACCCACAAGCAATGCAAAAAAAATAGGATCACGGGCACCCGATAAGGCCCACCATGAACGCAGAAAGATTGTTACAATAATCGCAAAAAAAGCAATAGTACCTAGTGAACCGGTTTCTCCTAGAGCGCGTAGATAACCATTGTCAGTTGATTCTGCCTCGGTAAAATCTGTTACCTGCTCTTTCGTAAGCGTTGAGTAGCCGCTCCCTAAAAGTGGATTTTTTAAAAATCCTTCCCATGCTCGAGGCCAAAGCACATCCAGTCGTATGCTAGTGGAGAGGTCAAATTTTAATGCGTTAGGAGAAAACGAACGTTTCACCGGTACGGCAACCACAGTACCATCTGCATTGGTAATATTCATATAGGTAGGAACATCCTCTGTTACATCCGAAGGACGACCGCCAGGCTTGATTGTTGAAGGGGGATTATCGCTTTTACTTGTGACTTGGGCAAGAATATCGTCAATCGGGCTTGCGTGCTCCGGAGGAGTCCCAATAGGCTGAAAAAGTAGCCTGTGAATGCCATCAAAACGGTCATTTAGCTTTACAAGTGTAAGAAAACGGTCAGAGAGGTCGCCAAATGAGAGCATGAAAAGTATTGATAATGCTGTAGCTGCAAACCAACGCGAAAATGCCCACTTTGGGCCTTTTCGAAACATCCAAATAAAAAAGACGACCGTTAAAGCTATAAGATATGCAATAAATGAAACTCGCGATGCCGTAAGAATAATAAGCCAAAAGCTCGCAGCCAAAAGAGCAAAAATGATTATTTTAGAAAGCTTGCGCCGTAATCCCACAAATAAGCTCCAGAGAAATGTGAGTGCCACCATCGTAAATGCAGCTAGATCATAGTGTCCTCCGAAAGTTGAGATAACCCGTGCGTGTTCCGTCAAATATAAGCGCCAACCCTTGGAAAACTCTCGATTCATCGTTGAAAAAGCCGGCCAGTAGAGGTATTTTTGCCCATACCCATACACAGTAACACCGGCAATAGTAAGGAGGTAGAGAAATGCATAGAATTTTGTTTGTTTCAGGGATTTCACCGAGGCAAAAAATATGAAGAAAAGAGAAAAATATTCAATACGCCGTGCAAAATGTAAAAGTCCTTTTTTAATATGTATAGCTTCGGCTGGTATAGTATGGGTGATTACAATGGCGCTAAGGAGCGATAACGCCCCAATAAGGATATAAAGAAGCATGGGAAGAGTAAGTGGTGTTTTCCAGAATGGTGCTCTCCGACGGGCTACCTGTATGCCATATATGAGGAAAGCGACTGCTATGAGCACATCTTCTATTCTCACCCGAACAATATATCCAGGCAGTACATCAAATAGGGGCAATTTGGGATACAAGGGAACAAACACCAACAAAACAGAAGCGATAACGCTTAAAATATGTTCATCGAGAAAAGAGAAAAGTCTCTTCATTATGCGGAATGTTTAATCAAATGCGGGAGTTCTCTTTGAGATTGGCACTACCCAGGATTATACCAGAGAACCTGAAAAAACGCTTACCCCCCTCATTCTAAGATTCATGCAGTAAAATTGACAAATACCCTATAATATATAGATGCCAGAAATAGAAAGACTTGGAGACCATATAGTTCGACCAGCGAGGGTTATTGCAGCAAACATTCAGGAAGTAGACGGGAAAAGCGGTTTGTTTCTTGGGGAACGGTTCCGGTTTCGTCGGGTTCTTTCATACATACATGCTCAAGAAGAAGCGGAACAATTGGTACACCTTGAAGAAATAGCCCGGGAATGGATGACACGGGTCACTACGCCCGCGTATAGACGTGCTCATCCTCAACTTGACCGATTGCTCCAACCAGTGAAACAAGTGAAAGAACCAAAACTTGAAGAAGATCCAACCCCCACCAAAGATCCTCAAGAGTTATTTCGAACCATAGCCGTTGCTGCATTTGATAGCGATCCTATCCTTCTTGCCCATATCCGGCCACTATTTGGACGAGCTAGACAGGATTCAGAAGACGACGAGGACGTAATTAAGGCTGTTGATAAAATAAGAACGATTGAACAGGGTTTCGAAGCAGTCATAGGGGAAAGTCTTGCTCATATTTCTACTGCTAGGGATTCCGGTACATTTGCCTATGTACACGACCGAAAAGGGACAATGAAATTTGCCGCACTTGAACAAGGACTTTCCCGCATTTCCTCTTTCTTCTTAAACAATCCGGACGTAGTCTTCCCTGATTTTATTAATTTTAGAAAGGCACTGCTTCGACTCTATGCTGATCCAGCTCTAAATCTAGATGGGCTTGAATATTATCGCCGTGCGTTATCAACCATGGAAGATATAGTATTGAATCTCCCGGAGTATAGAGTGCATATGGCACGACGATATCTACAGCGTCAGAGAACAGGCAGGAGAATTATTACTCCGTATATCGAACGCCAAGTACAAAAAATTGAAGCGATGAGCCAGGATAAAGGAGTGGCCGGAGTCGTCATGTTTGGAGGAATAGGGAGCGGTAAAACTACTCTCGGAGAGATTTTAGCCGAGATTTCGGGCCGCAGTGTAGGAGTAATTTCATGTCATGAGTATTTAAGTTATACAGATCTCGTCGGTGCGGAACCCGTCACTGTATACCAGCCCAATGGTGAAGCCGACAATATACAAGAAAAAATAAATCGACTCAAAGCAATATCTCCGGATGAGTGGTGGAGAAGTATGAATGATGTTGTCAGTGGATTAAAAGCAAAAGGAACCCTCTCTCTACACACCACGCCCGAAGCATTTATTAATGATTATTGTTTGACCGTAGGAGAGAAACCACTTTCTACTGCCGAGTATTTCCACAAAGCACACATACGAATGCTTGAAATGGTGCTTACAGCCAAAGATTTAGATGTTGATATAGGAGAAAAAAAAGAAAAATTAGGCATAGAAGGGGCATTGGTACTGGGAAGAGTCCTCAATCTCTGGCAACACGGCAAGCAGCCATTTTTAGATGAGTTGGAAAAAGCAGGACCGCGATCTCTGCATGGATTGTATTATCTATTGGGACTGCGTCAGGGAGATACGGTGATGTTGGGAGACTATGAGTTCACTATACCATCGTGGGCAAAAATCCACGCATCAAGCAATTTGCGAGATCTTGATACGGTAAAAGATCATATGCGCGCATTGTTTGATCGAATGAAACAGATAACCATAGCTTCTCTTCCTGATGCTGATGGACTCATACCAATGGTGGGAGTATGGATAGCAAATGAACAAGGAAGACTTCAACTTACAAAATCAGAGCAAGCGCAACTTCTTTATCTTGTGATAAATAGTTTCCCAGAGTTAGCCCATGCGTACAGTGAAGGAAAATTGATTCAGCCGTTTACACTTCGGGGTATTAGTGAAATATGTGCACAATTAATAGATGATAACAATGGGATTCTTCAGAGAACCGATATGCCTCTCTTTGAGGCGCTGGCACTAGTACTCGCGGCAAAATTTTATTTACCAGCCGATGCAGATGGTGGCGCTAATCCTTTACAACAAACGGTCAAAACAGCCTACGGGATTGGAAAAGGCCGTCCACAACGCGCGGTTCGACAACCTAGCACTATAGGCATGGTGGATCAAAACGAGCGTTTGGAGGAGTATATTGCCAAGCTTCGAAGTGAACGGTATGGTGCCAATGGTACGAGAATCGCAACCTTTCTTCATGCAAACAGACCAATAGATATACTCAATGATAAACAGTTTAGAAGTACGGCTCATGCCATTCTTCGCCGCCAAGATCGGGATGTGGTACTCCAAAATCTGGCAGAGGGACCACTCTACCATGCCATAGGAGGGTCACTTGATGCTGATTCATTTTCCGGAGGGACACCGCAGGTTAATATTGTAGATCCGGCAATGGTGGATATGCGTATAGTCGAGGATATCGTGAAGCGAAATAGAGGAGCAAGCGGTGGACCTCTCTTGACCTCGCGGTTCGGAACGACAGTGGAACTTCGTCGGGACAAGTCAGGCAACAAATTTACATTGGTCTACGGTGTTCGATATCCTGCGGTTGATGGTCAAGCAGGAAGTATGATGGAAGTCGCTAGTGTCAATGAAACAAAGCTCCCCCCAATACAGATACAACCCAAGGAACAACTGGCGCTTATCGACATGACTCCTGATGGAGAAACAATTATTCTCTCTCGGACAATCGGAAACGTGAGCACATTGTTTATTGTAGACTCACCATTTGGTTTTTCCCCGAGCGTACGTGATTTTCAATATGACCAGTTTAAAAAAGCTACTCTTTCCCCGGATGGTTTGACGATGTATATTCACCACGGAAAGACTCTTTTGTTTTTTAAACGAAAAAATCCGTCAGGCCAATTTAATCGTGTAGAAAATCAAAGCTTACCCTCGGTTGAATCTTTTATCCTTACCCATGGTGGAAGAGTATTATCAATTGACACAGGGACTACGATTGAATTTTACACTGCTGACCCTCCATACGATCAACTCGTCCAACCCGTCAATAAAACACCTCTCGTCAAAAATGAGCAATCAGAGTTAGTCCCGATAGGAGCGCATACGGTTATCGAAGCGGTTTTTGATTCCAAATCAAGCAAATTTAGCCGAATAGGTACAATTTATTCAGTCAGCTCTTAACTCTCATGGCATCCACTGAAGTAGGTCTTTCATCCTTTGGAAAAGATCGTGTTCATAATCCCGAAGGATATGCCGCGCGAGCAACCCGCACTATTGGCCTTAGTGTCGTTGCATTTAAAGATGGCTATCCTATCGTTGTTGAAGAAGAATTTGAGTCTGAAGAGTGGCCATCTGGATTTTTGCCTCCTCCTGCCAAAATGGAGGCTGCGCGTATCTATTTATCAACTGGACATCCAGTACCAGCAGATGATCGAATTAGAACATATGAAATTGAGCATCCTACCCAGCAAAGAATCCTCAATAGACTACACATCCAGGGAATTGTGTATGCAAATCCATCATCGGCAGCGTCTTATGGATGGAAAAGAGATTTAGAGCTATTTCTTGCGCCACTGCGCGACCTAACAAGGACGAGACAGGTCATTCAGGATTACATGAAGGGAGAGGGAGAAAAGATTTCTATCAGGAGAATTACTGTCTCACTCGGGATTGTGGTGGATGAGCTGGTAGGAGGAAGACGTCTCCTTGTTCAGGATCCTATATCTGTAAATTTTGATGACCTTTTTACAGTTCAACGCCACCCGGCATTCATTCATAGTTTGGGAAGGGATGAAGTGGGGTATATAAGACAGGAGCTTGGAATGACTAGACCACCTGTTGAGTATGATGACCAAGGTAAAATTCAGTCATTAACGATATCTTATATTTATCCATTTGCTTCTCAGAATGTAGATTTTATTGATTTTAACCCTCCTATTAAAGGCCGCTGTGACGCAGACGATGCAGAGGGGTATAAACAATTTGTTTTAGATCGAAAACCCTGGGTACCGTATGTGACTCCTGTAACTTTTGATAACAATCCTGCTTTCTATGCAGGTTTTCCAGATGAGCTATATGAGAAAACTCGAGTTTTTCACCAGAGAACCTGAACAAGCTTTTTTGCCGGATACCATCACCAATCAGGTAGTTTCATGCCTGAAGGATAAATCTTCTCTGACGAAAACTCTCCAAAATAGAATTGGATTTGGTTCCTCTCAAGATTTACTTACCTATACCCAACTTCTTGATAGTACTACTCTTGCGTGGTATGAGCTCCACCGTATTTCTTCAACATATGCACCTCATATATCCGGTCGTATTGTAGACGCCTCAACTTTAGCGCTTCTTTACTGGGGAGAAAAGACAGTAGAGTTGGATGCGTTCAATACTCTTCGGCAAGTAAAACCTCTGGATATTCCAGAGACAGAAGTACAGGAAATCAGATCAGCAAAGACTGCAGAAGATGCCTTTGAGAAAGCTCTTTCTACTGTTTCCAAAGCGACAGTGCGTCAAACCGCCACCACGACTTCTCTGGGCGCTATGTATAAAACCATGCGTGCCGAAACACTAAGTGCGCAAGAACACCACCGCCGGGTAAATGAGAGAGAACAAGACTATCATGCTTTGGCTGCACTTTTCCCATCAACTATTGTTGATGAACAAATTGAGTCTGTTTATAAACAAAAAGAGAAGGAATATCGGGAAAATGGAGGAGTCAAACAAGCAGTGTGGAATCAACTTCTTGCCGAAGGTCATCCCGAAACCAGAAAACTCGACGCAACAATCAGATCATTCTATGAGACTTTTGAGAAGATAGAAGTTGACGCGCCTAAATATATGGTACTACGTGATACCTATGGGCAATTTTCTCCGGGAGGAGAACTATTTGATGAGTATGAGATAGCATTGTCCGTTGTCCGCGATAAGAGAAGACAGAGTGGAAAAAATCTAGAAGGCATTTCTACATTCGACCTTCTTTTGCTGGCAAACCAGGGTAATTGGCGTAACGTGGTAAAAATAGCCTCGAATATTGCCCATATTGACGACAATCTCTCTATGCGAACGGATTTTCGTATGAAATTACTTGTCGAGCGAAGAATTATCTCTCCAGAGGACCTGGAAGAAATTAATAAAGTTGAAGCATTTCAAGAAATCGCGTGGAAAGCTCAATCAATTGAAGAAATCGCGCAACAAGGTCTATTTGCGGAGCCGGGAGAAAAAGAAAGTGTCATGGCCCGGCATCTTCTGCCATATCTTGAAAAGGGAATTGGCGCTGATTTCCTTTTTTCAATCCTTAAAGAAGGACTATCGGGAAGATTTATGGATGAAATTATTGCTGCCTATGTATCCTACGATCTTCCAGGAGGGGAAAAACAGTCATCCAATAAGCATCTGCTTGCTAAAACTGCTGTTGGAGCGGCAATTTTGATTACACTTGCACTTCTTCTTCGTCAATGCCAAAATACCCAACCGCCGGTGGAACCTACTTCCACGAACACACCGACAATGACCCCTACGCCTACTCCGACCCAAACACCCACACCTCAATTTAGCGTAGCAACCAATATTGCTAGATCTCCTTTATCAACATATGCAAGTCCTACGCCTACTCCAACTCCGACAAATACCAGTACGCCTACAGCAACTCCTACAAGTATTTCTGTCTTATCACAGACCGAAGTCGTAGAAATTACTTCAACCGCAGTTGGTACTCCGGTTGCTCCCGAAGTAGTCTCTACTCAAAGTCCGACACCAACGATTGAACCTGGTCCAGCCCCTGAAGAACCCTTAGATGCAATCAAAGAAAAACAAGATGCAGTACGGAGGTGGATAGAGGAAACAAAAAGAGAGATTGATAGTCATGATTTTAACGCTGAACTACGCGATGCTATTGAAAAGATTGTAGAAGCAGCGAAAGAATTGCAGAAAAAACCAGAAATAAAATTGGCTGAACTTGAGATGCTTGCCATCATAACCCTAGTTATCCGTAGGAATGTAAAAGGATCATACGCGAAAGAACTCTTTAATGTAACAAATGGACTGTTTGATCCAAGCGATCCTGCTCGTGATGAATTTTTGGGCCTTATGTCGTGGGTTTCGGAGCGGCCACGGGGATTAGACTTGTCCGGAGACTACTGGCGTTTACAACTTATGCCGGTCTTTTGGCCTTTTTACTGGATTGAATCTGGATTGGAGAGTATAAGTACTATAAAATTTCGTCGGGGAATAGATCGGTACAAAGCCCGCGCACGACAAGAAGGAGGCAAGTGGCAGGATTTGATGCGTCAGGATTGGGAGAAGACCAAAAGACTTCCTACTGACTTTCTTTCCCAATATTTTGGGTTTGATAAAACTGATGTGGAGAAAAAACATCTCTATATGAATTTACAAGCTCAGCTATTGAGTATTACCGATCAAACGCTTCAAAATATACAGGCTATCGAACCGGATCCGATACTTCAGAAACAAGCGATCCGCAACGTATTGAATCCATTTAGACTTGCTTCATTTCCTCCAAGAGGGAAAGATGAAGATGCTTTTAGCAAAGTCTTTGTAAGTAAAAATGAGTATATGGAAGCCGTGCGATATGCATTTTTCTATACGTATGACAGTGAATTAAAAAAACGATCAACAAGATGGTATAGACATAACCGAAATCAACCAATTCGGCATCTCAAGGAAACACCTGATAATTATGCTCTACGTATGGTCGATACGATACCCGGGATAGAACTTATTGGCAGCTGTTTTGAACTTAGTCAGTCTGTTGGTTTTTGGACAGATACCGTTCTTCGATACTCGAAACCTCAAACAGTACTCTTAGGATGGGATGAACCAAAAAACGACGCTGAACTCATACCACGGAAAGATCATCTTCAAAGGATAACCCGTACGTAGAAGTGATGTGGTCTAATCCAAAAAAAATTTTACTTTATAAATTACTGAAAAAGTCTGGCTCTTCCTAAGAGGTATGTATATTTTTCGCCTTTCCTTTGTCTAATTATTCTTGCAGGAACACCCCCAACCACATCACGACTGGCAATATCGTGACTTACCACTGCTCCTGCTGCCACAACAGCCCCGTAGCCAATTTTTACACCTGGCAAGATGATTGATCGGGGCCCTATATAGACATAATCTTCAATCTCTACCGGCAGTTCTACAGCATGAAAGTCATCGCTATCTATATCGTGCTGTGAATTATAAATAAGCACGTCTGAAGAAACTGTCACATGACTTCCGATAGATAATCTCGCTCTCCCATCAAGAAATGCATTGTTACCAATAATCGAATCTTCGCCTATCACCACACCATGCGGATTAAAAAATCTACATCCAACGTGAATTCGTGATCCTTTTCCAATTTTTACCCCCGCCATACCAAAGAAAAAAAGTCGTACTGTATGGGATGGGACTAAAGCTATCCAAGCTAATATGAGCAGAAGAAAATCAAGCCAATAATTGTGTATTCTATTAAATACTTTCGTTTGCATTTCGGCTCCGGTGAGGGTTTTTCCGTATTTATCCTTGAGCATTTTCTTCTCCAACTGCTATTAATGTTTCCAAAGTTTTTTTTGCGCAATTTTCCCAAGAAAACTTCTTTACTAATTCTACGCCCTTTTTCACTACGTTCATACGTTTTTCTCTTTCCCATCCTACTACGCCTGCGATCGCTTCTGCAAGTGAAGTTGAATCTGTAGGATATATCAAAACTCCTACATCTCCCACAATTTCAGGTAAGCTACTTATATTACTTACTACCACAGGCACACCACACGCCATCGCTTCAACGACTGGCAAGCCAAACCCTTCATAAAAACTCGGCAACACCAAGCATGTGGCTCCTCGGTACAAAGAGGCAAGAATGTCATCCGGTACAAAATCAGTAAAAATAACATCATTCTCTAAGTTCAGCGTATTTACTTTTTCAAAGATATCATCATACAGCCAACCTTTTTTTCCTGCTATTACTAATTTCAGGGACTTTTTTGCTACCATCGATTTATAGCTCATACGGGATCGGAGTTGAGAAAATGCGCTAAGCAGTGATGCGATATTTTTACGTGGCTGAAGTGTTCCGGTATACAGGACGTATTCGCCATCAATTCGATATAACTTCTTTGCTCTCATTATTTGCGCTTGCACTGCTTGAGAGTCTGAAAAATAAAAGAGTTCTCTATCGTATCCGGGATATGTAACGATAACGTCATCCGGATTTACACCGTATTCTTTTACAATATCTTTTTTTGAGTTCTGGCTAATTGTCAGTATTTTTCTGGCTTTTTTTACACTATATGCGGTCCAATGACGCAATTGGTAAAGATCGGATTTTTTGAACAACTGCGGATAATAAAGATAAGAAATATCCATAATGGCAATGACTTGCGGAAATGGAGAAAATCTAGGAGCATAGTGACCCGGCGTAAAAAAAACAGTAAGTCCTCTATCTAAAAATAGATTGATAGGTAAGCCTAATTGTGTCCATGCGGGCTTTGGACCTACGACTTTGTACTGCCAAAATTCTTGCTGACGTGGCAAATCCGCGCGAGGATTATTTTTTAGATAGACTCTAAAGAAGACAGACTTATATGATTCCTTTGAATCTATGCAAATTTGATAGAGATGCTTCAGCAACTCGTAGGCATACCTGCCCACACCCACTCTATTTGGTACATTTGCTTCATTACCATCTATACCGATGACAATAGGGAATGGTTTCATAAAAAAAATTTCTTATTTAAATTCCTCATATATTTTTTGCGTAGCCGCTGCGGTTTTTTCCCAAGTGAATTTTTTTGCCCATTCTAATCCTTTAGAAATCATTTTTTTACGATCTTCTTCGTCCATATCTAGAGACTTCTCAATTCCGTACAAAATTGAATCGACGCGCTGGGGATCCACGATGATGGCTGCATCTCCTGCAATTTCTTTTAGACTTCCTCTACTTGATGTGACGACCAGACAACCACACGCCATAGCTTCCAACACGGGAAGCCCGAATCCCTCATAGAGTGATGGGTATAAAAAACATGACGCGCCGGTATATAAGGCAGGCAGATCTGCTACATCTATATTTGAAAGCATATGAACACTATTGGGAAATTCGAGTTTTTCGCCCCACACCCATTTGCCTACAACAACAAGGTCTATATCCGATTGTTTCTTCATGCTTGAGTGAGCTTTGATAATTCGATCAATATTTTTTCTTGGTTCCAAAGTACCTACCGCAAGCAGGAATTTTTTTTCTATCCTATATTTTTTTAAAATTTTTTGCACGATTGTATGGGGTTGAATTTGAAATTTTTTGCTTACACCCAAATGCACCACGCGCAAGCGATTTTCTTCCAGATGCAATAGCTCTATGCAATCATGTTTGGTGCTTTCAGAATCTACTATAATTCTATCGCTCTCTTTTTTCACCCATTCTAATTTTCTCTTTTGGTTGGCTACTATTGAAGGATGCATAAATTCCGCGAATTTATAGACTAGCAAGTCGTGAATGGTGGTGATTTTCGGAGATCGCGTCGGTGGTTCAATCCAATCCGATGAATGAAAAATATCGATTGGCCCCGTAAATGCTTCTATGTGGAGAGCATGAAAACGGTTCCAAAGATATGCAAGCATGGTTTGTGGAAATGGCAATAGACACCGATCAAGGTTGGCTCCATACGATAGACAGTGCTTCCAAAATTCGTTTAACAGTTGTTTTTTTCTCAAAGAGCTTCCAAAGAGCAAAAATTCGTTATTAGATCGTTGCATGAGCAAATGGGTCACAAGTTCTCTCGTATATACGGCAACTCCGCTTCCCGGGTAAGCCAATTGTGAAATATCGATAGCAATTTTCATAAGGTTTTGGGATGCAACTTGACAAAAAAAATCTTTCTGTATGTAGGTTCCCAATTGCAGTGTTTCAGAAGTGGAATAAATAGTAAAAAAACTTTTCTAAAGAGAATATCAACAATACCATTTTTGGTCATCCACCCTTTCATGAGAACATATCGAACAGATATATTGAGATTTTTTTCAATTCTCAAATCGTATGTTTTGCCAATACCAGCCGCCGCTTCTCTAATCATTTGAGTTATACCACTTTCTGTGGGAAGTCCATAGTTGGTTTGCTCCGAAAGAAACCGATATGATTTACCAAAAATTCGCCTGTAG
>OBEQ012024629.1_pt1 | contig 30940 bp, 39 predicted proteins | sample 1670901 | NCBI WGS metagenome assembly OBEQ01 (sample SAMEA104232315, study PRJEB22302) | groundwater metagenome | biome: forest; feature: aquifer; material: groundwater | place: USA | collected 2011-08-07 | depth 5.4 m | reverse complement strand
GCTTGCTGCTACTTGAGGGGCCTATCGCCCCCTCAAACTCCCCACGCACAACTATGGTTGTGCGTTTAGTCAGTTAATGATTTCATCTGCTGAAAAAGGTAATCTTCCAACATCTGCACTTGTATTAGAAAACGGAAAAGTTATAACTTCTTCAGAAAGTTTGGTTGCCTCTAATCATGATCAAACAGCTCATGCGGAAAGGTTAGCCGTTACAAAAATGTGCAAACTAAAAAAGAACCATTACACTCCAGGACTTACGATGATTACAGTGGTTGAATCCTGTCTTATGTGCTTAAGCGCATGTTCACAAGCAGGTTATAAAGAAAATTATTTTATTATTCCCGCGAAAAGATACGTTGATAAAATTCCATGGATGACAGATACAGAAAAAGTTGATAAATCTTTAATTGCTGATCAATTCAGTAGTCCATTGAAACTTCACCAACTAAAAGAATATGAAGAAGAATTTTGTAAAGTCTTCGAAAGGGTATATTCAAGTTTTCTAAAATAACACTGTCTGAAGCATTTTCAAATTCTTAATTGATTACTCAACACTGATATAATTCTTATATATGTCTTGGCAAGTACTCAGCTTCATTAGTCTCATTTCGTATGCCTTAGCGATTCTTACGCAAAGAGTTCTCATGAAAAATGAGAAGAGCGATTCATATGCTTATTCTATTGTTTTCCAGTTAACAACCGGAGCCATTATTGGTATATTTGGGTTTTTCACTGCAAAAATGTCTTTCTCAAATTTGCAGCCAGTGTTATTAAACCTTATTATCACTACTGTTCTTTGGGGTTTAGCGAATATTTTTATTTTTTCAGCTCTCAAATTAATTGAGGCTTCTGAATTCACTATTATTTTTTCTAGTCGGATCTTAATTACAATAATCGCCTCAACTCTCTTACTAAAGGAGGGACTAAATTTATTTCAATTTCTAGGTGTCTTTCTAATTTTAAGCGCAGTCATTTTAGTAACATATAAATCTAAAAAATTCTCGCTTAAAAAAGGTGCCATCTACGCCTTACTCGGAGCAGTTTGCTTTGGACTGGGGAACACCAACGACAGAATCGCTCTTAAACACATGGAACTTTACTCCTACGTTACTCTCAGTTTTATTTTGCCTACTTTATTTACCATAATTATCTCTCCAAAATCGGTTTTAAAAATCAAGCAATTTTTAAAAATTACTACGCTATCTAAGATGCTTTTTATGTGTATACTTTATTCAGTTTCGTCGATTGCTTTTTTTTCTGCATTGCAAACTAATAGCAACTCTTCACAAACCACTTCAGTTAGTTTACTCTCCGTTATTTTTATAGTAATTTTGTCAGCGATTTTCTTGAAAGAAAGAGATCATCTCACACGAAAAATCATCGGTGCAATATTGAGTATTCTAGGGGGAATTATTTTAATTAGGTAAAAATATACTGATATATGCCTTTTTATATTTATGCTTGGATCGCTTCATTTTCTTCAGCACTTATTGTTATAATTACAAAACTCACAAGTAAGCATGCTATTTCAAACGCATGGTTGTTTAACTTCCTTTGGACCTTAGTTATTTTGCTTTTCACAATACCCGCTGCTCTATCTCACCACGCAGGATTACCATCCGACTGGACACCAATTATCATTGCTGCCTTTTTTGCAGCGCTATGGAACATATTTTTTATTCTTTCGATATATCGCCTGGATGTATCTACTCTATCTCCTTTATTTAATTTTCGTACGGTTTTCGCAGTACTTCTTGGGGTTTTATTTCTTCATGAAAATCTCACTTCATACCAAATAATACTTTTTTTGGTGATTGTTATTACCGGAGTATTCGCTACATTTGATGAGAAATTCAGTATAAAATCTTTTTTTAAGTCATCTACTGCGATTGGACTTCTTGCCATGCTTTTTTTAGCGTTAAATAGCGGTTTTATTAAACTAGCCTTAGTACGCAATACTATTTGGACAGTTAATTTGTGGGAGAGTATTATTACTTTTTTATTAATATCACTAACAATTCCATTATTTTATAAAGATTTCAAAAGAATAAAGATAAATCAAGTTTTACCAATTGGAGCAATGGGAATTTTCCAAACTGTAACTAATTTTACTGCAAATATTGCCTACGGAGTAAATGTAAGTGTCACATCACTTATTATGGCTGTACCCATCTCGATGATTCTTGCATTCCTTTTTTCTGTATTCGCGCCAACCTTATTAGAAAAACATACCTATAAGGTATATACTATACGTTTCGCAGCAGCAATTATTATGATTTTTGCAGCCTTACAACTATCAAAATAATAAATAAATTATATTTAGACTGTTATAATTAAGCCAGCTCGAAGATATGCTAAAAAATAAATTACTTTATAATAATTTTTCAGATTGGCGTTTTGATATTAAAAAAGCAAAAGATAGTTTTATTTGGGATCAAAATGGAAATAAAATCATTGATTTTACTTCAGCATGGAATGTGACAAACCTTGGTTGGAACAATTCAGAAATAACAGCAGCAATAATTGATCAGGCGAAAAAAAATACATATGTACCCGGATGGACTGCAGATCCAATACAGAATAGACTAGCGGAAGAACTAACAAAATCGCTTCCACGAGAATTAAATATCGCGATAAGAGCTACCGGAGGAACAGAAGCCAATGAAGAAGCAATAAAGACTGCTAGAGCTTTTACGGGCCGGAGGAAAATTCTTGGCTTTAGAGATACTTATCATGGTCATTCTCTTGCAGTAACTGCAATTGGATATCCAAGAGAATATAGTGCATGGAAAGCTTTTGGACCAATCCCGGGAGAATTAATTCATATCGAATACCCTAACCTTTATCGAACTAATAAAAATCCGGAAGAACGATTGGCTGATTTCGCCGAAGGGCTTGAATTAATATTAAAGAAAAAGAATGTTGCAGCGATTGTAACTGAAGCAGGCATTATTACTGGCTGGGGCTCAACATATGTTGCACCAAAAGGTTTTTTAAAAACGATAAGAAAGTTAGCAACTCGATACGGAACACTTATTATTCTGGATGAAGTGGGAACAGGATTTTCTAGGCTAGGCAAATTATTTGGAATGCAATTAGAAGGGGCTATTCCAGACATCGTGACTTTTGCAAAAGGGTTAAGTAATGGAGCTGCTGCAATTGGAGCAATGGTAACAACTACCGAAATTGCAGAGAAAACTTGGAGTAAGTCTAATATATATTCAACTTTTGGTTGGACACCAATTGCATGTGCGGTAGTTTTAAAAACTTTAGAGATTCACAAACGTGAAAAAGTTTGGTTAAAAGCAGAAAGGGATGGAAAATATATGATGAATGTTTTACAAAAAGAGTTGAAAAATAATCCATGGGTTGGAGATATAAGAGGTATAGGTATGGAAATAGGTATTGATTTTGTGAAAGATAAAAAAACAAAAGAAAAAAATAAAGAAACCGTCGAAGCTGTCGTAAAAAATGCGTTTAAAAAAAGATTACATATCGTATGCGATCATGAAAGTAATATTCAACTCATGCCTCCTTTAACTATAGAAAGAAAAACTTTAGATGACGGATTGGAAATTTTAATAGAAACTATTAATTCTGTTAGTTAATTTCTTTTCTCATCCATTCTTCTATCCCTTTTGAAGATCTAATAACAGGAGAAGCAATCATAACAAATGTTTCATAGCTGTGGATTTTTCGTACCTCAGTTTCGATCTTATCAAAATTCTCCTCAATCGAATCCATGATAAGCAGTACTTCTTCCGACTTATCACTTGATCCTTTCCAAAGAAAACTCGAAGAAACCGGAGTTTTTTTGATACATACGACCAGTTTTTTCTCTAGAAGTACCTGAGAAATTTGCTCTGCTTCCTTTTCATTAGCGCAGGTTAAAAAAACAAGAATAAGTTTCATCATATCTGTTCAGCAATCACCCAAATTTTCTTATTATCAAACTCTCCAATTTTAACAGACGCATCAATCACTTCCATCTTAATAATCTCCAACTTTGCCTTTCTCAACCTTTCCCGCAGTTCATGTTCTGTAAAATAGTTCATATAATTCAAAAGTACGCTTTCATGTTTTAAGCGAGTATCTTGAATCTTTTGGTACGGTTCTTGTTCCATACCTTTTTTTACTCCTCTATGGCAGGAGAAGACAAAAATTCCACCCTTAACCAGTGTTTTATGAATTGATACAAATAATGCATCGATCTCATGATCGGGAATATGAATGAGCGAAAAAGAAGCGATATATACTCCGATTGAAGATGGCTTTTGCTCTGCTACATATTTCACCAGATCTTCACAGACAATTTTGACATTCTGATTGTGAATATATTTATGATTCATCCGATGACAAAATGATTCGTTAAAGTCTACAGCTACCAGAGCTCGAATATGTTTGTCTTTTTTTATCATGTAATCTATGACAGTCCCTGGTCCACTTCCCAAATCAACGATTGGATAATGACTCAGCTTGTGTATTTTTCTTAACTTTATAGCGTCATCGATGAAGTGGAAATTCTGATAATCTTTCTCAAAATCTTCAATATAAAGGTTGGCAATAATAGAATAATTTTTTTGTGTAAGTTTTTTTTGCGTATCCATATTGTTTATAATAACAGTTTAGACTAACTATGAAACAATTCATTAAACCATTTGAATCACTTAAATATAGAGACTTCCGGCTATTATGGATGGGTCTTTTTATTTCTTGGCTTGGATCACAACTTCAAATTGTGGCCGTTATTTGGCATGTCTACAAACTTACCAATTCACCCTATTCTCTTGCTCTTATTGGTTTTGCTCGATTTTTACCACTTCTTATCATTTCTCCGTTTAGTGGCATCATTGCGGATAAGTATGATCGAAAAAAAATAATTCTTTTAGCGCAAACTATTTCTATAATCGGAGCACTTTTGTTATGTGTGACTACATTCTCTAATTCAATCTCTCCTCTTTATATTTATTTAGCTCTTGTTCTCAATTCTGTGGGAGTTGCGATTGATAGTCCTGCTCGACAATCGCTTATTCCAACGCTCGTCCCTAAAGAAAGTTTATTAAATGCCTTGGGACTGACGACCACGATGTATCAAACGACTATGGTACTTGGCCCAGCCATTGCTGGATTTTTGATTGCCTCTTTTAATATTGGATTCATATATCTACTTAATGCTTTAAGCTATATTGCCGTCATTATTGCAGCACTTTTTATAAAAGCCGAAACAAGACAGATAGATTCAAAAGTTTCATTTTCATTTGCTTCTTTGAAAGAGGGTTTTATATTTGTTTTTAGCCGCCCACTTATCGCAAGTACCATGCTTTTAGATTTTTTTGCAACTTTTTTTGCTTCCGCAACAACACTACTCCCCATCTTCGCTAAGGAAATATTAAGCGTGGGACCACAAGGACTTGGACTCCTGTATGCAGCTCCTTCTGTAGGAGCCATTCTCACGGGAATTATATTTTCTTCCCACCGGCATATACGACATCAAGGCAAAATACTTATTGCAGCTGTCTCACTCTATGGTTTGGCAACGGTATTTTTTGCGCTATCTAAGTCGCTTATACTCTCTTTCTTTTTTCTAACTCTAACTGGTGTTGGGGATATTATTAGTGCGATCATTAGAAATACCTTACGTCAGCTGGCTACGCCAAACATCATGAGGGGACGTATGACATCAGTAAGTATGATTTTTTATTTAGGAGGACCCCATTTGGGAGAGGTCGAAGCGGGCCTCGCTGCTGGAATGATCGGACTTGTACCATCTGTAATCTTAGGCGGAGTTGCCACAGTTCTTTTAACTGTAGTAACGTATGCTCTTGTTCCCAAACTTCGCTCTTATCACGGCGATGAGATTGTAATTTAATTTTGAACTCAATGATTATTAAAGATCGAGTGTACGGAAAAATAACCGTTAACGAATCAGTTTTAATCGATCTCATTAATTCAGTACCTCTTCAGAGATTAAAAAGAATAAAACAAGCAGGAATATCGGGGTATATTGTTCCTTTTAAAAAAACAATTACTCGATTTGAACATTCTGTTGGAGTGATGTTTCTACTAAGGAAGTTCGGAGGTGTTCTCAAAGAACAAATCGCAGGTCTTCTCCATGATGTTTCTCACACTGCCTTTTCTCATGTAGTAGATTTTGTTTTTCCCAATAAAGAACATACGTTTCATGAATGGCATTATAGAGATATGATTGTCAAAACTGAGATCGCGACCATTCTAAAAAGACATAATTATAAACCAGAAGATTTTTTGAATCAAAAACAATTTACACTGCTTGAAAAAGAAATTCCAGATCTGTGTGCTGATCGAATAGACTATTTTCTTCGAGATAGAAACGCAAGGTTGGGAAAAAAAGGAGATCAAGATCATCTCCTTAAGTATCTTAAAAATTATAACAATGAGTTTTTCTTCACTAATGAAAAAATCGCACTGAAATTTGCGAACGATTATCTGTATCAAAATAAAGTATCGTGGTACTCACCCGAGGAAGGTTATTGCTATATTTTTTTTGCAAAAATTTTAAAGAATGCACTTAATAAAAATCTTTTAACAAAACGCGACTTATTTGCTGATGATGAAACAGTGTGGAAAAAGTTAAGAGGTAGTAATGATAAACAAATAAAGAAAGAACTTTCACTTTTATTTAAACCAATGAAGTTTAAATTAAAAAAAGTTAAAGATTCCATCTTAATAAAAAGCAAGCCTCGCTATATCGACCCCAAGATTCTTAAAGGAAAAAAACTTCAGAGACTCTCTGCATTGAACAATGATTTTAAGAATGGTTTGCAAAAAGAGATCGAATGGATGAAGAAAGGATTTTGGGTAAAAGCTACTTTTTCTTCCTCCCGGATTTAACAAAGTTTTCTTGAGAAATACCAGATTGCCTAATAATACTCTTTAATGTACCAATTGGTATTGTCTTACCTGCATGAAATGGCACAGTCACAAAATGATTATTTTTAACAAGCCTTATGTGACTGCCTGATGTCCGTACTTTCATAAAACCATGTGAGAATAAAATCTGCAGAACTTCACGCGCTTTAAGAGATTGCATGTTTAACATAATCAGCAGGTGAAGCTGTCACCTGATGAGATACTGTAACAACAATCTCTTCTATTTTGGCCTCTTTTGGAACTTTAGCAGGCTTCTTATCAGTTGGAATTTTTTCCCCTAACTCCAACCTAGACAAAATAACTAATTCCAACGCATCTTGGGCCATAAAACGGGCTTCTTCCAAAGATTCTCCAAATGTGGCGACTTCTGGTAAGGCTGGAACCGAAACGTTATAAGTATCCGATTCACTCTTCTCTGGTATTAATACAATTGTATATTTAAAAAATTGCATATACTTATATTTTATCTTATCTCTTCTTGAAAACAAGGTGAAAAAGAATTTTGAACTAAAGCCATCGAGTAATAACTTTAGCTAACTCTTTTTCTTTTCCTGTAAATCCGTGATCTGCGCCTTTCATGATTTTGAAAGTAAACAATTTCGAATTGGTTCGCCGGCTGCCGGATTCTTTTTTTAAAACTTCGACGCAGTCTGATATTGGAGCTGGGCTATATTCATCCAGTTCTCCGTAGACAACTAACGTAGGTTTATCAATAGTCTTATATTCTCTAAATAATTTCTTCTTAGTCAGATTCAATTTATTTATGTAGTCTTCAAAGGGGAAAATATTATAATCACCATCTGGATTAATCGTATCGTAGAGAGATTGATAGGAAATCAATGTATCAGGAATAATACTTTCTGGCACAAATTTTCTTCCTCGTCCATTTTTAATTTCCCTTTTACATCTTTCAAGCATTTGAAAAAATAATTTTTTATTCTTTTTAAAATAGTGACTGTAGTAAATTGAGACGTCATCGCCTCCGCTCAATAAAACATATTTTGCTATCGGATTTTTTCTCTTGTAGTAATGATAGACGACAATTTTATTTGCGCCGGTTGAAACCCCAATGAGATAAAATGTCTTATATCCTAATTTCTTCAGATAGTTAATAGCTCCATCGATATCATTTATACATTCTTTGATAAGCTCATAGGTCATTCCATAGAGAACACTCTCCTCTTCTTTTCCATTAACCAGTTTGTCTAATTTTTTGATCCAATGAGCGCCACGATTATTGAAGGGAAAAAATGAAATACTCGCGTTAGTCAAAACATCGGCGGTCGGATTCATCGTGTCGGAGTTATAAAAAATTGAAGAGCTGCCATTTCCATGTAGATATAACGCTACTTTGTCTGTCTTGTGTTTTGGTTCATATAAAAGAGCTGGAAGCAAAAGATGATCCGTAGTTTCGAAGTGAGTGAGCTGTGCCTTCATAGATTCGTTAACTTTGTGCAAGTTCTTTTTTTAAAAGTTCAAGCACATTCTTTTTTACCTCTTCTTCCGTCATACCCCATTCCTCAGCCAAATGCTTAAAGTCATCATCGACCAAACCTCCACCACCATCTTTTAATTTTCCCTTACCCATGTCATCTTTAGGCATTCCACATCCACAGTTGTAACACATATTAGAAGCTGTTAATGAACTTTTAACAAAAGTGAATTTACAGATTCTTATACCCGCCGCTCAAGCGCAGCATGAGCCGTGAACGAACCCGTCTCGCCGACGAGGCGGATAGTTCTGAAAAGGCGAATGCTAAGCTTAGGCGGGTAACTGTAATTCCCTACTCTATCACTACCGTTCCTGTTTGACTCGAATCTAAATGATTATGATACGTATACGTTCCAGCCTTATCAAAAACCAAAGAAACTGACTTTCCATCATCAAAACTTCCTAAATTAATTGGAGGATATAAAAGGTGAGTTGGATGTTTGTCAGAGCTGACATTAGCCATTCCACCACTTTTATTAACCCACGTAACTTTTGACCCGACTTTTACGGTAACTGTTGCAGGATCAAAGCCATTGGCCGTCACATTGACTGTTGTTTCTTTTGCCACTCCCTCGATTCCGCTTGGAACAGGCGTACTCTCCTCACTTGTTGCTGGAGCTGATGTTGATTCGACTGTAGAAGGCGCGGTAGTCTGGTTATTAGGTTGACCCTTGAGCAAAACTACCGCTCCAATAACCACAATAACTGCAATAGCGATCCCCATGAGTGATTTACTATTCATATGTCTTTAATAAAAATAATAATTAATATAATTATACCTCTTCATGGCCATTTCTTTCAATCCTAACTTAACGCTGTAACAATGATACGTTACACTTCGAGTGAGGTTATAAGCCGAATCGAGAAGTTCTCGACTGCGGAAAGCTCAGCTTCCCTACGCTCGAACGGTAAAAGTTAGCAAGACCAATGAAGTCTTACTTAGCGCCATTTAAGAAATATGAGGTTACTAGCTAAGAGAGCGAAGATGAGAGGATCGGGGATGAAATTTGAAATTGGTAGGGAGACTGATATTGAGATTATTGCAACAAAAATGCCAAAAATAATTTGAGACTTGGGATTATTAGGAGTAGTCATTGGTTCGGGTAACATAACCAAAGCAAAGAATAAAACAGTCGGGTCAAAAAGAGGAAAAAAATGATTGAGAAAATAATTTAAGAGAGAATAGACTATGAGGAACGGAATAACTATTTTAAATCTTCGCATTTTTATTGCTGAGATATATCCTGGCAATAAAAGTATCAAGAAAAAAATTATTAATTCTAGATTCTGAATTCTGAGCTCTTGGAAAGAAACCCCCCACCAAGATACGTTATGTCTAAAAATAATCCCTGCAAAAAAAAGTCCGAATGCGGCCGGATTGAAAATATGCTGTCTACCTCTTTTTATAAAGTGCTTAGACAACATCGCTAAAAACACTACAACGACTACATCATAGATAGGAAGGGTAGGAGAGTTTAAAAGCCCGATGATAGACCCGGTAACAAGAGCTGCGGAAAGTAAAAAAACCTCTATTTTTCTTATTTTTAATAAGAGCAGATCTAACCCTAATGTGAGAATGAGAGCAAGAATATACATGAATAAAATTTGGACAGAAGGCTTATGGACTAAGGCGGTAGTAAAAATTAAAGTGAGGCAAAAAAACATCTGCATCTTAGGAATGCGCAAAAATCTCCTCATAATCTAAAGTATATAATATACTTAATGGCTCCACCAAAAAAATTTGAAACTTCACTATTTAAAAAAGAACAAGTCAGCAAAGATGCGTATTCATTCTATTTTAAAAAGCCAGATGACTTTGCCTATATAGCTGGTCAATATTTGCGCATGACCATTCCCATCTCAAATCCAGATGAGCGAGGTAGTTCTCGGTTTTTTACCATCTCCTCTTCTCCAACAGAAAATCATCTCATGATTACAACTCGCATCATCCAAAGTTCATTTAAAAAAACACTAGTATCTCTGACTCCCGAAATACCGATCTCTATTTTAGCTCCATTTGGCAGTTTTACCTTACAACAATCAGAAAATGGACCATATATTTTTTTAGCCGGAGGAATCGGAGTTACGCCGCTGAGAAGTATGATACGCTACGCCGTTGATACTAACCTTATCCTACCTATCACGCTCATAACTTCATTTCGAACCTCCGAAGATATTGTTTTTGCTGAAGAATTGAGAGAGATAGCCATACGACACTCGTGGCTTGCCCTTATTGAAACAGTGACACGTCCTGAAGAATCAGCCAAGTCATGGACTGGGAAAACGGGAAGAATCGATGCAAGCCTCATCAAAGAAAATATTAAAGACCCCTTCTCATCTCTCTTTTATATTTCAGGCGCTCCAGCTATGGTCGATAGTCTTGCTCAACTTGTTCAATCCATTGGAGTCAATAATAAAAAAATAAAAGTAGAAAAGTTCTCGGGATATTAGGTATAGTATAACTATGGTAAAAAAAATGATTATCGTTTTCGTTTTTTTTCTTTTGGCAACTGTTTTGAGCCAAAAAACCTATGCGGTGATCTATGATTTGACAGCTCCTACAGGTCAACTTAAACGTGGAGATCAGGTTCAGTTTAAAGTTTATATCAATACTGAAGGAACCACAGTTACAAAAGGAGAGATCGGCATGACGTATGAAACTCAATATCTCGAATATGTAAGCACTTCACCAGGGGTAGCTATGAGTCCTGTAACCGTGACTCCGCAAGGAACCGGTAAATTTCTTTTGACTGGCACTAACTCCTCAGGTTTTAGCGGCAACGATGTGTTCGCAAACGTTAACTTCAAAATTATTGCCCAGGCACCTGGTTCAACTCAATTGTGTGCCTTATGGGCACCTGAAGTAACTCCAACCGTCGCACCAACCGCGCCACCTGGCTCGACCAATACCCCTACTCCGGCGATTCCTATCCCCACTTCTCCTAATGTGCCTACTGCACTACCAAAAACAGGAGATACCAGGGCACAAGATCAGGTTGGCAAAATAGGAGGAATCTTTGTAGTTATTGCAGTTGGTCTCTTCGCACTAAAAAAACTAATACTCTAGAAGTTAAGGCAGATTAGTCATTGAGCCCTTCTTTTTGATATAGACCAGCACCGCTCCTACGATTCCAAACAGAATCAAGAGTATAACGAATGTTAAAGCTAGATTTGCACTACTACTCGCTACAATTGGAGTGGGTTGAGCTGCGGCTGTAGGAGAAACAGGTGTGGTAGGCAGCAATGATTGTCCATTCTTAGTTGCTGCCATCAAGTTGATTTTGTTTTCTGAGAGATACTGTGAATTTTTGTCGACAAAATCAGACGTTTTCATAACCGTAACTACGGATGATATAGGCGATGTAAATTCTAGGTAATATGAAAACTTAGGTAAATAGGCTGGCTCAATTCTGAAAAATCCATTCTGGTCCGCTTGAGTTTCATAATACGTTTGTCCTGACCATTCAACCTTCACACGGACTTTTGCATTAGGGATGACTTTATTCGTATTATCATATGCATATCCTTCTACAAAAGTGAGTACTGGTTGGATGGTTGCTGCATCTCCATCACCCTCCTCTGTATCCTGAGCATAGACTTGGAAAAGACTCGCTAAAGATGGAAAAAATCCTGGTACAGAAGCTAACTTGGTGATATCCACTTTCTTTGGAACAAGCTTGATCGCTTCACTCGGAACATTGGAGTTTGGTATAACTAATTGGAAATATCCAAATTCGTCTGCAGTGACTGTTTGATAGACAGTACCTGTTGTCAGGCCTACAAACTTTACTTTTGATAGTGGATGAGATACATAACCTTCATATTTAGTATCTTGACCTAAGTTAACAACCTCAGGAGAACTCATAAATCTAATCTTTGATTTATAGGGAGTGTTACTGCCAGGATCGAGTGGGATATCTTTCTGTTTGGCTTGGCCAGCTTTTTCCACAATCGGCTTATCTGGTTTATAAAGACGTGAATATGCCTTTGAATAATTAGGGTCAAGATGAGGATTTGCTATAAACTGATGCGTTGTAGGAGGCTCAATAGTAAGATAATAGGTGCCGGGTGGCACAGGAAAATTAAACATTCCATCCCATTCAGGAGTTTGAGGATTAATAAGACCACCAATCAGTGGTTTCTTTTTATCTTGATCAAGGAGAGTGACTGGTATTTTTAATCCTTCTTTTGTTAAACGATCATAACCCATCGGTTCCAGACTAACACTGTCAAATAAGCGGCCGTATGGATCCCATCGGATACTTATGCATGTTTGTGGGTCTCCGGTATTAGTGGAAGCGGAATGAAATGTGCCATATTGAAGAGTATTGCCGCTTTGTTCATTGGTATCTGTGGGCTGAGCAGCGGTCGGCTGATTAATAGTAACTGCAAAAAAAGCGTAGTTTACATGTCCATGGGGTTTCTTTAAGTGCACCGTAATATTAAGATTACCGTCGGCAGTTTGCACTGTTTCATTTGCACCTGTCGCAGTCGATGGTACTTTCAACTCCAATCCTAATTTCGCTAGTTTTTTAACATATTGATCTTTATTATCTTCGCTTAAATTGAAAATTAGCTTGTCGAATTCTGCGTTACCAGTTGACTGAAACGTTAATGTCGGATCTGGCGTCTCGTCATCTTTTGTTTTAGGTGGTACCGTCATTACTATATATATGGGATAGTTAGTAGCTAAACCTGTACCTGTTAAGGTTAAATCAGCATCTTCCGGTGCCGTTTGACTCTTGCCCCCGACTTGCTCTGCTTTAAGACAGCGCCAAGTATATCTGTCAGTTACTGCTCCTTGTACACTGGGGATAAATTTGTTAAAAATAATAAGAAGGGTAAAAACAAAAACAAAAACTCTTCTTAGATTATTCATCATACATTTTTATATTAAAGTTGTTTAGATCGATTGTCAATAAGAAAATGCGGAAACTACTTACATTCAGTCGCTGGTTCTCATTATTCTATTTGCTTTCGATTTTATTCCTTTTTATCTCGGTAACTAATGCACATGCCCAAGTTACTCCGACTCCTCCTGATCCTTGTGAGAAAGATGCGAGTCACAGTGGTGACTACTGTGCTGGTTTTACCGGATTTAAAGGTAGTAATTATGCCTGCGCTGCCACCTATGATTCATGGCTGGCTAACAAATCGCAAAACTTATGGGTAAATGATGATGAAATCACGGCGTTAGGAAAAGCCGGTGAACGCTCACGACAATTTCTCTACTGGGCTCTTACCCATCGAGCCATCGATAACCATCCCACCATTCTTTCGGTCTGGTCATTTACGAAAAATATGACCTATTTTTTTCTTCTTATCATTGCTGCCATTTTTGGCCTCGGTATTATCATTGGCCAGCGGGCTAATTTTAATCTCAAAATCGAAGTCTGGCCTCTTGTGATGAAAATAGGCCTTCTCTTTTTATATGTGACTTTTTCCGCTTCGATCATTTTACTAATAGTTCAACTCTCTGATACACTGATGCTTTTTTTTATTGAAAAACTCGGTGTCGAAAAACTTTTCAATATCTTTTTTCTTTCAAGTTCAAACGGCACCACCATCACCAACAGCGAAACTGCTTACCAAACATTTCAAGGTTGTAGTAACATGAACGTCTCTCTTCTTGACTCTCTCAGAACATCTAAATTTATGATCAACATTACCAATATGACCTACTATCTCATTGGAGTCATGTTGGTTTTGCGAAAAATATTATTATGGTTTCTTTTATTTGTATCGCCTTTCCTGGCGTTACTTATGCCTTTTGTATTTATACGCAATGTCGGATGGATCTGGATTGGCGTTTTCTTCCAATGGGTCTTTTATGGCCCGCTCTTTGGACTATTTTTGGGTGGACTCGCGACCATCTGGAATTCTCCATCGCATATTCCGTTTAATTTTGATTTTTCCCGCACTCATAGTATTGAAGGATTTATCTATCCTACTACGACCAACATCCTATATGGAGGGCCTGCACAAACGCTCGGTAGATTTAACTCCTCCAACTATACCGATACATTTGCTGAGTACATCATCTCCCTTTTAATGTTATGGGGTGCGGTATTTTTCCCATGGTGGTTACTACGCATCTTTAGAGATTATTGTTGTGAAGGAATTTATGCGATGAAAAATATTTTGCTCTCAATGTATGATCAGATGCGTGGCGGTCCACCGTCTCCCCCAACTCCAGGTCCTGTCCCAGCGCCAACTGCTACTGGTTTGGGGACTGCAATTCATTTGCCAAAAGAGATTGAGATTCCCGTAAAAGTCAGAATCGAGACAGTCGAAGAGATTAAAAAAGCCAGAACCGAAGATATTACCCGCAGCCTACATCTTTCAGTTTCGCGTCTTACCGACGTTGCTCATTATGAAACTGACAAACAACAGCACGAAATAGTCAATAGAAATTTGAACTATCTACAAAATCCGCTCAAAGCTGAGACACCAAACGAACGCCAAAAGTATATGAATATCAGATCTGAACTTTTCAATCGAGCCGTGAAAGAAGATAAGTCAGCCAAACAAGTCCTCTCCTCGCTCACAAGTTCCCGAATCGAACAACTAGAGAAACGCGAACAACTAATTCAGTCTATTTCGCAGCCCGTACCAATCACCCATGTCATTTCTGTTAAGGTTAAAATTCCTCAAGATAAAGTAAGCTCGGTCAACACCTCACTTGTAAACTCGGTTGTTTCAAATAATTCAATGCTCACTAATATTGCTCAAAACACTCAGTTAAACAATGAGGAAGTAAAAAATGTCTTGAACTCTTTCTCACACAATGTCAGCAACGTCAAGCAAGTGGCTATGGGCGGACCTACTAATGTTGTTAATCAAGCGCCTATCAATATACCCGCACAAGTCGCTAAGGAAACTGGGGTTGAAAAAGAAAAAGTGACACATGTTATTCAGGTTTTTTATAACACCGTGCAAAAAGATAAAGAAATAACTAAATCGGTCGCAGAACAACAAAAGATCAAACAAGAAGAAGTAGAAAGAATAGTGCAAAATCAAGCTCCTATCGTTGCAGAACCTGAAAAACACGTCGAAGAATCTATAGCTATACCGCCTTCTGTATCTCTTGAAGATTATGAACAGGTGAAAAAAATGTGGAAAGATCAGTATGAACGAGGTGAGGTACCAATAACTACTTATATTCAATCACGCGAAGGTTGGCTAGACCATGATATCGTCTTTATTACCAATACGCTCAATAAATTGGTTTCTGCCTCTCCAGAACTAAGACAAGAAGGACTTGATGATCTTGGCTATATTCTGCCTATCTTTTTAATCAATAACTTAAAAGGAGATGAACTTTTGGTCTATCTTAAAGCTAAACTTGAAGCAGCAAAAGAAGTAAAGAGCTTAAAGGAAAAAGACAAAGAGGTGAAAAAAGAAGCAGAAGAAAAAGAGAAGAAGGAGGAAGAATTTGTCGATGTCGCAAATCCCAAAGCAAAAGAAAAAGAGAAAGAAATGAAGATGGAAGAAGAACTGAAAGAAAATTCGGCAGAAGACAAACCAAATCCCAAGGACCAAGCTCCAAGTTCAAATCAATCACCAAATCCCAAGTCTCAAAATTCAAATGAACAAAATAAATAAATTAGTTTTGATAATTGGAAGTTGAGAATTGAATTTTGTTTGGAAATTGGGGATTGGAAATTGGAATTTTGAGAGAAATTTAAATAATCTGCAAAGACTTTGGATATTTCGTCAGAATTCTAGCAGATAAATCCTTGTTTATTACTACCGTATCTTCAATCCTCATTCCCCATTTCCCTGGGAAATAGACACCTGGTTCGATAGTTATGATCTGATGTTCTTTTTTGAGATCGGCTGAGTTAAGTGAAACCTTAGGGTACTCATGGATTTCAAGGCCAACTCCATGGCCAGTTGAATGAGGATAGGATGGCAAGTGGTTGCCTGCCTCGCCGGCAGGCGGGTCGGTTATCAGTTTTCGACAAAAGAGATCTATGTCTTTAAGAGAGATTATTTCTGATATTTTTTTGACTGCACTTTCTTGCGCATTCAAAAGTACACGATATGCACGTGACATTTCATCTGTTGGTTGACCAAAAAATAACATACGGGTTATATCTGACAAATATCCTTTGTACTTCACTCCATAATCAAGTAGAACGACCGAACCTTTCCTTACTTTACCGCTACCTTCTTTCGTATTATGATGAGCGACTGCAGAGTTTGCATCGATGGCAACGATTGGATCAAAGGCCAGATCATAGCCTTTTTCTTTGATCCACATCTCCATCTTAAAAGCTATCTCTTTCTCAGTCATTTCCTCTTTGATCAAAGGCAATAATTCTTGCAAACACTGGTCACCGATCTCACAAGCTTTTTCTATTTTTTGTATCTCAATATCATCTTTTATTTCTCTTATCGCTATTACTAGTTGGACTGTAGGAATAAGTTGAGTAGTTGAGAGACGAAGTTTTATCGTGTTATATTCATGATAGCGAAGATCTTCAGACTCAAAACCCACTTTTTTTATTTTTTCTTCTTTAACTATCTCGTCCAAGTGAAAAAGCAATCCTTTCCCTGGCTCGATTAATCTAAGTTTGTAGGTTGTAAGTGGCCCGCCTGCCGGCGAGGCAGGTAGGTTGGAGTTGACGTAGCGCTCGTCGGTAAATAGATACGTGTTTTTTTTTGTCACCAGTACGAACGCTTCCCTTTCATTAGTCGTGAGAGTCTTAAAATCAGTAAGATATACAATGTTGTAAAAATTAGAAACCAAAAACGCGTTAAGAGACTTTTCCGACATTACATTCCGTAATTTTTGCAGTCGCTGAACAATCATAAGGTATTATTCTATCATTATATTCTGTATAATAAATTATATGATCACTTCTTTGATTATTGCTCTCCGTGAGTTCTTGGAAGTTTTCCTCATCATCGGAGTTTTCTTAGGAATCTCAAAAAAATTGGCTTTGAAGCGCGAAAAAGAAATTATTTTGGCTAGTATTGTTGGAGTGATCATCTCGCTTCTTCTCCCTATTATCACCTTTTCGATTGGCGATAGGGCACGTCTCATTCTCACCGAAAAAAATGCCGATCTTCTTGCAGGCTATCTTATGATTTTTTCCGGATTTTTCATTGCTTATGTCATTTTTTCTCTGCACAATTTTTTCGTCCTCAAACGATCCAAATTACTCATCTCAGCTCATCAAAAATTGCAACAAAATATATTTGATATCTCTCTTTTTGCAACTATTGTATTTTTTATCATCCGTGAAGGTTTCGAGATTGCACTTTTTACCGCAACCACGTCACTTTTTTTCAAATTTATGGAGAATATGATGGGACTTATGCTAGGTTTTGGTATCTCTTCTATCATCGGCGTACTCACCTATCTTGCTTATATTAAATTACCGATCGGCAAAGTATTCAAGGTCACTGAATATGCAATTGTTATTTTGGGAGCAACATTTGTGAAGAATGGATTAACTGAGCTTTTAGAACAATACGCACATATTGATCTGGCTACACTGTATCCCATGACGCTCCGCTTTCTGCCTGAAAAAGACTCTTTTATCGGCCATCTTCTACAAAATGTCGTCGGACTGGAGCAACAATTTAGCCTCGCAAAATTATCTATCATGATCGCCTATATTTTTGTCATTTATACTATTTTTCTTCGCAAGAGAACCCAAAAAACTCCTGTTTAAGAGCCTCGCCATAACCTCTATTCCAACCGCTCCGGTTGAAATTTGGCTTGTTATATCAGCGTAAATCTACTACAAATCTGTGGAAATCTTGTATACTTTTAGCATGGATTATTACAAAGAAAAGCAATATATCGCCCAAATAGATAAAAACGACAAGATCATTGGAAAAATCGAAAAATGGGAAGCGCATAAAAAAGGCGTTCTCCATCGAGCTTTTACCATGATTTTGTATTACAAGGAAAATATTATTATTCAGCACAGAAAACATCCAGTATTTGATGGCTATTTTGATCTTTCATTTTCTTCCCACCAGATTTATGTCGATAACCAACTTGAGGATGATTTGACTGCAATCTACAAAACTTTAAAGAGAGAATGGAATCTAGACAAAAATAGTCTAGTCAGCAGCCCAAAAAAAATAGGCCAAATCTATTACAAAGAAAAAGATAAAAACAGCGATTTCTATGATCACGAAATCGACTATATTTATTCAGGAGTCCTAAAAAAATTACCAACTCCCGATTACAACTTCGCCTACGGCTTCTCCCTTGTTCCTAAATTTAAAATTTTAAATTTGAAATTTGAAATTGCTCGTTTATTTGCTCCCTGGGTAAAAGTGATGATTGAACAAAAATTGCTACAATAACTCAATGAAACTTCACGATGAAAGAAAAGGAGTAATTGCTCTTGTCATTTTAGCTTTTGGCTTCGGACTCGTCGCTATATCGGCTCGCTACCTCAGCTACTCTTTTACCTTATTCCAACAACTATATTTGAGTATCGGAGTAGCATTTCTCTTTGGCATTCCTATCTTTGGCAGAAAACTCCGGATTTCAAAAATTACAAAAATTCCCCACAAAGACTGGGCACTTCTTTTCTCGCGGGTGATACTTGGTTATTTGCTTGGAGCAAGTTTGTATCGACAGTCGTTGGTTTTGACTAAAGTTAGCAATGTCGTATTTCTTCAATCAATTCCTTTCGGGGCAATCATCGGATTCACATTATTTAGAGAAAAAATCTCGGCAAAAAAAATTCTTTTTATCGCTCTCGCCTTCATTGGGGCGGTTTTGATATCAGTCAAAGATTTATCTCATCTTCTTACCTTTGGATCAGGAGAGTTTCTAGCTTTGATATCAGGTGCTTTCTTTTCCCTCAGTTATACCCTAAGAAAATGGCAGAGTGAATTTTTAAATAATGAAGAAACTACTCAACTTCTTTTTCTTATTGCATTCATAATTTTATTTGTAATATCTATTATGAATCATGAAGGCCTACCTCACTTTAACTGGAACGGAATAATACTTATAGCTCTTTTATTCACCGGTCTTTTGAATACTATTAATCTATTCCTCACTAATTACGGATACCAAAGAGTACCAGTTGTACTTGCTACTAATATCCTTATGTTAGAAGCCGTCTTCGGCACAGTCCTCGCCCTCATTTTTTACAAAGAGCTTCCAAATCTTAAAGAACTCCTAGGTGGAATCCTAATTATCGTCAGCGTGATTCAGATGAATAAAGTAGAAGAAAAGGAGAAATGATACAATTTTACCTATGAAAGTCATACTTATCTGTACTCAAAAGGAGTTCGATCAAAAAAGAATAAACCAAATTCAGCATTATTCTAAAATCACTTGGATAAAAGATGATCAAGTAGATATTACTAAAGTGAAGGAACTGTATGATGGAGAAGAAAAAGTTTTGGCTTTTTCTCCTGTTTCTTTCAACTGGATCACTCCAAAAGAAATTTATAATCAGATCAAAAATGTTAAATACATATGTTTGACAACTACCGGATATGATTATATCGATGTAGAAAAATGCAAGTTACATAAAATTAAAGTAACTAATGTTCCACATTATTCTACTAATGCCGTAGCAGAATACGCAATTTTTATGATGTTTTCGCTTTCCAAAAAATTTCCTGAGCAAATAAAATCAAATTTTAAGTATGAATTTTCGGAAGAATTACTTATGAATGAAATCTCAACTAAGTCAGCTGGAATCGTGGGATTAGGTCACATAGGTATGCGAATTGCTGATTTAACTTCGAGGCTAGGAATGAAAACATATTACTGGTCAAGAAAGACTAGAAATCCTAAGCACAAGTTTTTACCAATTGATCAGTTACTTTCAACTGTAGATGTACTATTTCCAGCACTCCCTGTGAGTAATGATACAAGTAATTTTCTTAATAAATCTCTTTTATCGAAATTGAGAAAAGAATCACTAGTGGTTGATATAACTCACTTTGAACATGGAAATAAAGGTATTACTGATCGCGAATATTTACTTAAACGTATACATGAGAACAGGTTGGGAGGACTTGCCTTTGAAAGCTTTTCACAAAAAATGGATAAACAACGAGGTAATATTTTTATAACTGCTCCCTTGGCTTGGTATACAGATAATTCACTAGAAAATAACATTCAAATATGGGCGGACACTATTATTTCTTGTATCAACGGAAAACCAACAAATATAATTTATTGACATTACTCCTAGGTTGATTTGAAATCTTGCCAATCGCGAAGATAGTGAAGAATTATATCCTGATCTAGCTGCCAAAATCCATTTTCATATTTACTACACGGTGATTTTATCCAGTGACGAAATCCTGGTGAGTCATTTTTAGAATTAAAAATAAATGATAATCCTTGATAATTTAAATTTGTTTTAATAACTTCAGGTTTTGTTTTTAGTTTCTCTTCAAGTAGTTGCCGAGATATTTCTTTTTTCTCACCCTTTTGCCATATAAGACAAGGACCAACTGAAAACCAATGATTAATAATTCCAATTCTAATAAGATCTGGTGTCTCTTCAAGTAGGTATTTTTTTCCAATTAATTTTTGATCAAGATTTGCAATGAGTGAATTAAAATCTTTGTAGACAAATGCTTCGTTGACAATAATTTGTAGAAATTCTTTAGGAGTTTTCGCCAGTAATCCTTCATTAAATACAAGTCCAAGAATATATACTTTTTCTTTACTTTCTTTAAAGCAAAGTTCAATCGCAACATTTTTAAATTCTCTTTTATTCAAATATTCATCAATTCGTTGATCAGTTGGTTTGGATTCAGTGAGGTCAATATTCCATGTCTCTTCCCAAACATCATCCTTTGCTATCTGGAGTAAATAAAGAGGTTTTGTAATATTTTTAGCAATTTTATCTCTCATTAATGTTTATTTAGTAATTTAACAGCCCCATAAATAAGTTCATTTAAAGGAACGCTGACACTTTTTTCTTTCGCGAGTCTGACTAAATTTCCATTTAAAGTTTCTATTTCGTTTCTTTTCCCGTTTTCTATATCAACTAACAATGATGATTTTGAGTGTGGAGCTGTTTTATGAGTTATGATCATAGTTTCTTCAAAAGCTTTAGGTGAGATACGAACTTTCAAAGACTTGGCAACAACGATAGCTTCTTTTAGACATTGTTCGTATAATGATTTTGTTAGAGGATCATCGAGTATTTTTCCAATTGGACTTCTGCAAACTGCAGTCATACCCGCATAAGCAACAATAAGCATGTATTTTTTCCACAGATCTCTTGTAATATCATCGGATAAAGTGGCATCAATTCCTGAGTTTTTAAATAGCATTTCTATTTCTTTTAGCTTAATGTTCTGTAAATTTCCTCTATCTCCAAAAACTAGTTTTCTTAACCCACCTATATGTTCTATAAGTCCAGGTTTTGTTCTGGTTGAATTGATATACGCTAGTCCAGGATAGACATGTACATTTTGTAATTGTTTTTTTATTTGAGTGTCATTACCTATCCCATTTTGAAATGTAATAATTACAGTGTTCTTAGTGACTACTGATTTCAACTCTCTTGAGACTTTTTCTGTATCGTATGTTTTGACTGTAAAAAGAATAAGATCAGGATTTTTTATTTCAGAAATCATTTTAATTACCTTAGCTGGTTTTATAGTGAAATTTCCTGTAATACTTTTTACCCTTAATCCATTCTTTTTTATTTCATTGTAATGTTCACCTCGGGCTATAAAAGTTACATCATTTCCTGCTTTTGCTAATATTCCACCAAAATAACCACCTACCCCACCTGATCCAACAATATATGTTTTCATTGCCTTATTTTAACATTTAGAATTAAAAGTATTCAATTTCGCTTACGTAGAAAGCTTTTTTTCATTGGATTCTTTCCAAATATAGAAGATAAAAATGTTCAGGAATTTTTTCCTTCAACAAAAGTAGTTTTATTAGTTTCCCTTCCCTTTAACCGTGCATTTTCAATTTCAAGATCATGCATCTTATTTTTAAGATTTGAAATGACCTTTCTGTCTTGCTTGATTGCAGAATCTTTTCCATGTATGGTAAGAAACGAGGCAAAAACGTCAGTAAGATTCATGATCCATGAAATTACAATACCAAGAAGTAATGATCCAAGAACTATGATGTATAAAGGTAATTGTAAAGCAAGGTCATTGAGCTTTAATGTTACTCCAACTGTATTTTGCGTAGCAAAATATGAGAAAATTAAACCAAGAATAATTACTACGATAAGTACAAACATAGCAATATTGGTATTATAGTACTTAATAAAAATTAATTGCAAGTGATTTATTTCTCATTAACTTATCTTAATTTTCTCTTGACAAACCTTAGGTTAATCTATATACTAGTCTTATGTTAATTCCTACTTCAAAAAATGTGAAGACAATCACTGACATGAGAGAAGATGCAATTGGTCTTCTTGATAATGTAAAAAAACAAGGTGTCACTTATATCTTTCATAGATCAAAACCGAAAGCAGTCATGATTGATGTCGATGAATTTGTAAAAATGCAGGAACTTCTAGAAGACTATTTTGATGAGATGGAAGCACAGCAACTAGCAAAGGAACCAAGAGGAAAGGGTATACCTATTGAAGAAGTCATGAAAAAGTATGTACAAAATTCTTCTCACAAGAAAAGCAGATAAAGAACTTGAAAAATTTAGCACAAAAGAATCCTTAACTATTCTAAATAAAATTCGTGAGCTTTCATTTCCTCTTCCAGATTTCTTAAACATTAAGAAACTTTCAGGATTGAAAGATGGATATCGTTTAAGAGTAGGTAAAGTAAGGATTATTTTTGAAATAGATCATAAGGTTAAAATTATATGGATAAGAAAAATAGGCTTCAGAAAAGATATTTATAGATTTTCATAATATGCTTACTTGTACATTTGAAGATGGTGGGAAGGCAAGTCTAAGACATATTGTTGTCAATCTTCTTATTTTTAAGGATAAGAAAATTCTTCTCGTGAAAAGAGCTTCACATCTTTTGGAAGGTGGCAAATGGGGTTTAGTTGGAGGATTTATGGATAGAGATGAAAATCTCGAAGGCACTGCTTCGCGAGAGACAACTGAGGAGACAGGATATTCAATAAAAAATTTGAAACTGTTTAGAATCGTGGATAATCCTAAACGTCGAAATGAAGATCGTCAAAATGTTGCATTTATCTATACTGCGGATGCAAACGAAAAAATTTCGCACGGTAACTCTGAGTCTACCGAGATCAAATGGTTTGATCTTAATAATCTACCTAAACGCGAAGAGTTTGCTTTCGATCACTTCGAACAAATTGAACTATATTTGAAATATCAGAAAAAACCATTTGCGTTACCTATTATTGAGTGAGTTGAATAAACTTTCTCTCACTACAATATAACAATATAATGTAGTAGAGCTAGAAAATAGTTCATACTAAATCTTTCAATTCCAACAGACTCTCTACAGTTTTCCAAGCTTTTTTTCGATAGGCTTCGTTCTTGCTTTTATATAAAACTCCGTTACTAGTAAACTCAAAGGCTTTGAGATCATTGGCTGAGTCGCCTATAAATATCGTTTCTGTCGGTTTAACATTTAAAAGTGAACAAATCTCTTTAATCTGCAAAACTTTTGTGGTCGGGTCATCGGTTACATAATCTATTTTGCTAAAAAAACCTTTATTATCAAAATGAAATGTCGCGTTTGCCTTCCAAAAATCAACGCCCAACATCTTCGCTACCTTTTCAACATAGTAATCTATCCCACTAGAAATTATGCCTACTTTTATATCCTTCTTTTTTAAGTAATGAACGATTTCTTTAGCTTCTGAATTTATCGTAATTTTACTAAGTGTTTTATTAAATAATGTTTTATACAGTTTTTGCTTCCGATAAAAATCTTCGATATTTTGTACCCATTTTCTATAATCAATAGTTCCCGAATAATATTCATCAAACCATTTCTTATCCAGATCTTCTGGCAATCCAACCGCTTTATGCAGTTTTGACCACAAAGAATCGAGAGTTAAGACTCCATCACAATCAAAAAATACAATGGGAACTTGCATAGACGCTTCATAGTATAATATTTATTGTCATTCTGGAACGAACAAAGTGAGTGATAGAATCTTTAGATCCTATCGTCGCTTCGCCAGGTACCGTCTGGAACCTGGCTTCGCTCCTCCAGGATGACTCAGTTCTATGGGATTTAAGGTTGAATTTAACAATATTCTTCGATCAGATAACTATTCTCAACTTCAAGTCGGTAAAGAATACCCATTTCAAACGGATGGAAGCAGAATTTATGCAGATGATATTCAGATCTGGCTTACGAAAAAAGACTGGACTGTATTGGCTGACATAAAAATTACTTCGCAGATGAGAAAAGATAATAAAATTACCGGAACATTTAAAATAAATTATCTTTATTCCGGCGAGGAACAAAAAATGCTTACCGCTGTTTTTAAACGGATGTATGGATGGTAAAAAAATAAAAACAATCTTCATTCACCACTCCACCGGTGCAAATTTAATTAATCAGGGAAATATTAGAAAAAATCTGCAACGAGAAGGTTCAAACATTCAATTTTGGGATCATGGATATAGTTATTCTCCATTGATTGATCGGCTGTATTCATTTTTCTATCCTCATATTGCGGGATTAAGTGATTTTAATGGCAATCAAACTGGTATCGATTATCACATTAACATAACTAATACCGACCCGCAGGGATATGAAGATTTATTTAAACAATCACCAACCAACCATGCACTAGATCAGATTCTTACCTATGAAGTAATTATTTTTAAGTCGTGCTTTCCGGTAACTAAAATTACATCAGACAAAAAACTTGAAAAGTATAAACAAAATTATGCATCTATAAGAAAAACAATAGATAAACTTCCGGATAAATTATTTATTCTTTTTACCCCACCACCCCTGAGAAGCTCTATGACAAAACCAGACTATGCTAATCGTGCCAGAATATATTCTCAATGGATGAAGTCAAATGAGTATATACAACAAAGAAAAAATGTTGTAGTTTTTGATTTTTTTGATCTTTTAGCCAATAAAGAAAATGTTTTAAAATCCGATTATTGTCATTTTCTTCCTTTTGATTCTCATCCTAACAAACAAACTAACGAAAAAATCGGCCCGATATTTGTAGATTTCCTTATAAAAACTACTCAAGGTTTCTTTAACCAAATGTAAACGCGTAGACTTTGGTACCATCTGAATCAAACTCCAATCGAAGCAGATGTTCTCCTGGATTTCCCTTGAGATCGATCAGGTTATACAGATTATCGAGGCTGTTGGTTTTAAACTGTACGTATCCGTCCCTAACGTCAGCTCCTGCTTTAGTATTGTCAACTAACTTTCCATCCAAGAATACTTTGACCTCATCTCTCATTGTTCCAGGGTTGATAACTAAATAAACTTTTTCTGCGAAGAATTTAAGTTCCAGCATTGAGCCTTTATGAGAAGATGAATATTCATCTTTTGTATCCCATTTCCCACTAAATGTCAGATAGTCGGTGATGGGCATACGGGCTGAACCAAGATATGTTTCAGGAGTAAGGCGCGTATGAGGAGTCTGGTCAGTCATTTGAAGTGTAGTTGTATCAACCTTCTTCCCTACTTCTTCAAGCAGTGTTTTTATCGCCATCTCCATCTCCTCGTATTCACCTTCGCCAAAATGAGTTTTTCTTATATTACCTTCTGCGTCGATGAGATAATGTGCTGGCCAATATTGATTTGAGTATGCATTCCATGTCGCATAACTATTGTCTTGGGCAACCGGGTAATGGATACTATATTGTTTAATCGCCCCTAAAACATTGTTAGTATTTTTTTCAAACTCAAACTCAGGAGTATGAACTCCGACCACAACAAACCCTTTATCTTTATATTTTTCATACCAACTGGTGACAAAAGGAAGAGTACGAATGCAGTTGATACAGGTATACGTCCAGAAATCGATGAGTACGACTTTTCCTCTCAATTCTTGCATCGTCAATGGTTTATTTACGTTTAACCACTTTGCAATTCCGGTAAATTCGGGAGCTGGTCCAAGATTCGGCAACCCCGAAGTTGGGGTAATCATAATAATATTTTTATTCATCGGCGCCTCTGGCGGAATGCTCTTTTTGCTTTTGAGCTGATTCAATTGTTCTTGTACCGACTTGTTACCTTCTAGTTTGTACAAAAAATTTGAGTACGAAGGAAATGCATCCAGAAGCTTGACCTGCAGTACTTTATCGTAATTGGTAAAAATAGCCAAGGCAGTAAGAATCATGATAACGCCAAAAAATCTTTGAATGGTCGCGGTATAGGGCGTGAGTACACGACTTTGTGAAAAAACTTTTGAACCAACCGTAGCGAAAAGAAACAAAGGAATCCCAAGGCCGATTACATACACAACGGTTACCAAAATAATTCCGAAATTAACTGTCTGAGTTGCCGCCAATGTTGCGATTGTCGCCAAAATTGGCCCTGCACAGGGAGACCAAACTATTCCTAAGGCTAACCCCGTTATTAACCCGCCACGAAAACCCTGATCTTTGGTCTTTGTCAGTCCTGCAAATCTGCCGCTAAATCGACTTAACCCTCCTTCAAGTATTTGCGTTAATCTTGGTATTAATAATGTAAGTCCTAAAAGAGTAATAACCAATACAGCAAATAGTCTGAGAACATTTGGGTCAAAAGGAAAGATCTTCACAATATAAGAAATGGTGAGCGTAAAGGCGGCAAAACTTATGATGATGCCAAGCGTGATACCTAGTGGTTTTGCACGACCTCCTGTTGCTGAAGATGAGAGAACGATTGGTAACAGTGGCCAGATGCAGGGAGCAAGGATGGTGACGAGACCTGATATAAAAGCAAAAAATAAAAGTATTATCATTTTTTATAAAACTTTATTAACTTCTTCTAGGAATTTTTCTCTATTCCAACTTTCTCCATCTTTCAAAACTCGCTGTCCATTTTTCAATATTACTTTTGTATGTTGGTAGGTAATATCAAACTGTTTAGCTAAATTTTTTTCCTCTTCATCAGTATCAGTATCATTATAGTTTACTCTAAAACCAACTACTCTATCCGTCATCAGTGAATCAAATCCCGCCTTAAGTTCTGACGCCTCTCCTCTGCAGATTGGACACCAGTTCGCATAAAAATCTAAAAAGACAACCTTTTCAAATCTTAGAGCTTTTTCATAATCAGCTTTATTAAACGCGATATATGGTGATGCGTTTCCGGCTAAGATATTACCCTCAAAATTTGATTGTGTTTTTTGCTCATTTTTTTTCATCATGCTTTCATTCTGCTTCATCATTAGAGATCCATGCTTATTCTTATAGAGAAAAAAGACTCCGCCAACGATTGTTAAAAATATGATCAACCCTATTATGAGAAGATTGTGTTGTTTCATAGATTAATCAATAACTTTTAATGCTTAAAACGTCCGTACAAAAACCCAATAATTTTTGCAATAATCATAGCGCTAAGCGTAACAGCCAACCAACTATCAAGGTTATGTCGTAGACTTTGAACCAAAACTCCAATCGTCAATAAAACAACGCCAGTGAAATAAGCAAAGCGCCCTGCTATATATCTATGAAGCCCTTCCCTCTCATCAACAGGCTTCTCTTTCCAGAAGAAACCAACAAAAATTATAAAAACCAGGGCTAAACCCAAGACAAGCATCATCTCCATCGTGTTTGGCATAATAAATCCAAACGGATTAAGAAGCAGAACGAGAAAAATGACAAGAATAATCGATATAGATATCTCTCCAAGTATGTCCTTCATATATTAATTATGCTCGCTCTTTAACTCAAATATTTCCTCTACCTTTTTTTTAAAAAACTTGCTAATTTTCAAAGCCAATAAAACCGATGGGGCGTAATTTCCTTTTTCGATTGCGATTATGGTTTGTCTGGTCACGCCAACTGATACTGCAAGCTTTTCCTGGGTAATTTTTTTTATTCTTCGAATTTCAGACACACTATTTTCAACATATTCTTTCATAAAGATAATAATTCATTGTAAGTAACATAAGATAAAATGTCAAGTTGTCTTTACATTTGAAATTTGCATTTACTAAGCGGGACAAACTGCTACAATGAGTTATATGCGCTGGAAAATTGTATTTTTTGTCTTTTTTTTCTTTGCTGTTCTCATTTTTTTTCCTCTTTTTCTTTTGATGTATTTTCAGTACCTTGGTTTTGCTGCACCTATCAAAGCCAATATCACTATAGACGTTAAAAAAATCATTGGACCGGTTCCTGACCGTTGGAAAGCTCTCGCTCAAGGCGGAGAAGAAAAAGGCAAACGCATGCTAGCTGATGTGATTCCACAGGTAGCTGCATTATATCCTCGCTATATTCGCATCGATCACGTCTATGATTTTTATAACGTGGCAAATCGTGATAGTTCGGGGAATCTTAGTCTTAATTGGACCCAACTCGATGAGACTGTGTGTGACATCTATCATACGGGAGCCAAACCTTTTTTCTCGTTAGGTTATATGCCTTCAGCACTATCTTCGGACGGCTCGGTCATATCAGAACCTCGCAACTGGAATGAGGGGGCATTTCTCGTGCAAAAAACGATCGAGCGATATAGCGGAGTATCCACACGATTATGTGGTCAGGTTAACAATTTTTGGCTTACTGATATTTACTATGAAGTCTGGAATGAACCGGATCTAGAAGCTTTTGGCAAATGGACGAACAAACCTGAAGGAAAAAGTTATCAAACACTTTATTATTATTCTTCGTTAGGTGCTCAAAAAGCTCAAAGCGTCAATCACTTTTTTTTAGGTGGTCCGGCTACAGCGTCTTTATATAAAAATTGGATCGTAAACCTCAGCGATTTTGCCTTAAAAAATAATCTTAAATTAGACTTCTTCTCTTGGCATCATTATTCTGCAAACATTTCTGATTTTTCTCAACAAATTGGCGATCTCAACGTCTGGCTTACTGATGAACGCTTTAGCAATTATCGATCGTTGCCTCGTATCATAAGCGAATGGGGATATGACTCCAATCCCAATCCGATTGCTGATACTAATATTGGAGCCGCACATACCATCGCTTCGATCCGTAACTTCTTTGAACAAAATATAGAGTCGGCTTTTCTTTTTGAGATAAAAGATGGGCCGTCCCCACGTTGGGGAGTACTCTCTAATCAAGGTGGAGAAAAACCACGTTACAAAGCTCTTCAACTCCTCAATCTTTTACAAGGTAATGAGCTTTTTATCGATGGTGAAGGGACATATATAACCGCTCTCGCCAGCACATCACCTGAATCGACCAGAGCAATTTTAGTAAATTACGATCCAAAAAATGCAAACACAGAATTAGTTCCGATAAAATTTATTAATTTGCCTTTTGGATCATATTCTATGTTAACACGGTACTTGGATGGAAGAACTGTACCATTACAACATATTCCCGTACAAAATGGCGAGCTACAAAGAAGTATTCTGATGCCTCCAAACAGCGTCGTTGCTGTGGAGTTGATAAAAGAATAAATGTAAAGAAAAATTACTTACCTTTCATCATATATTGAGTGACTGTCGGTTTAACCACCATACTATCATCTTCCGGTTCAATTGTGACTTTATTCATTTCCTTCATCTGCATAAATCCCTCAGATACCATTTGGTTTACCTGCATAATTTTTCTATATAAAAAGTATTCACCAAAAGCCAAAAGTAAAAATACCAGAACGACAACCATCGTTACCATAAATGTATGTTTACGAACATAGCTCGAAACATCTTTTTCCATATTATCCATAATAAATTATTGAATTAATAACTCTATACCTATGCTATCGCAATATATCAGCTATGTCAAATTACAGTTTTATCTAAACTTTAAAAGAACGATATTGATGGCTACCCAAATAAACAAACCAAGAATACTACATAGAGCAGCTATGAGGATTGGTTTTGGAACATAGATTCCTCCCACCTTCTGTTCTACTCCACCAAAATTATTTCGATTCAAATATGCCATTGCGCCGATACATAAAAGAAGAAAAAGAACCTGATAAGGAATCTGACTCATACAATAATAACTTTATTTTATACTATCTCCATGGTTACTATCCATAAAGTCAAACTTGAAGAAATACTTGAAGTAAAAGAACTGCTTAGTCACACCTGGAAACATACTTATGGACATTTATATTCTAACGATGTAATAGAAAAAATTACTACTAAATGGCATGATCCAAAAGCTTTGACTGAACAAGCAAAAGATCCACGTTTTTATTTTGCTGTAGCCAAAGATGAAAAGGGAAAAATTGTTGGAATAATAACTGTGCGAAAACAGAATGAAGATACGATTTTTATGAATCGCCTATATATCCATCCTGATTTTCAAGGACAAGGTATTGGATCGAAACTTCTTAAGAGTGCTCAAGAGTATTTTGCTAACGTAAAAAAGATAACATTAGAATGCGAAAAGAAAAATAACAAAGCCTGCGCTTTTTATCTTAAACAGGGCTTCAAGATAGTCGGCGAAAAGGACGAGATGATGGAAGGAATAGTGGTGAAAACGACTGAATTTG